>JACLAA010002993.1_pt1 | contig 12531 bp, 8 predicted proteins | sample 8027891 | NCBI WGS metagenome assembly JACLAA01 (sample SAMN15724900, study PRJNA655200) | protist metagenome | isolation source: fluorescence activated cell sorting (FACS) single amplified genomes of... | place: Spain: Blaines Bay Microbial Observatory, Mediterranean Sea | collected 2016-01-19 | reverse complement strand
CACACTTTTTTTCTCTCTCTCTCTCAAAAGAATGTTGTTATCACCACTTCCGACGTCGTCATCATCAGCGAGGACGACGACTCCGAGTGGTGGTCCAAAAAGCAACAGACGAGGTCTTGTTCACGCGTAGTCATCATCATCGTCATAATCATCATCATCATCATCATCATCATCATCTCCAAACGCGCAAAAATTTTTTGTGAAACCACAAAAAGCTTTGGAATTGATTCAGTCGCAAAAATACGGCTACGTGGACGTCCGAACGAAACGCGAGTTTGAAACCGTCGGACATCACAAGAATTCCACGTGCATTCCTTACTTCGTGAGCATGGGGCCTCCACCAGAAGTCAATCCGGATTTTATAAAGGAGGTGGAGATGAAATTTCCAAGGAAAGATTGTCCTTTGTTGATTGGCTGCGCGGCCGGCGGGCGAAGCGCCAAGGCATCTGCGACGTTGTGTGAAGCCGGCTACACCAACATTGCTGATTTAGAAGGAGGGTTTAAAGCGTGGGCGACTGAATTCGGGGATATGATTGAGACTGGATGTGGCTGTTAAACAGACTACCGCGCGCGCGCGAACGTATCGCGTCGGGGGTGCCTTGGTAACTGTTTTACCCTTTTTGTTTGACTAAAATACTAATAAACTCACGCAGCATACTCGTACTTTAAAATACCAATACTCATAGTAATGCGCACTAAATGACTCGTCAACCTAATTCTGCGTTTCCGAAACGCATCTCGGGCACTCGCACACAAAACCGTATGCTTCTTCCAACTGCGCTCTTCGTTTCGCTACGTTCAACGACCAATCTTCGTTCAAATCGATATACGCGATGGTGAGTTGTTCGCCTTGTTTTATATTCTCGTTGGCGACAAACTCGACGAGGTGGTTTCTTTCAGGCCAGGTGACGTTAACGTTAGGAGCGCAGGAGTGGTTGAACATGGAGCCATACGCGTAAATAGCTGATCCGTTCGACGCACCCGTGCGAATGGACGACGTTAAAGTTTGCTCCATCATCGCTCGAAAATCTCCCTGAGAAGAAGAAGAAGAAGCGCTTACCGGATATTCAACCTTGAACGAATTCAAGTGAAACCGCGTGGTTAAATCCGCGTACCACCGTATATCGAACACGGACCGAATTTTGGCCTTCTCTTCCTCGCTGTCGCGAATCTTTTCGCACGATTCCAACGTTTGTAAAAGTAAAGCGTGTAAGATGAGTTTGAAGAAAGTACAGGAGAAGAACAAGGTTATTTTCGCGAAGCAAAAGATGTTGTTGAAGGAGTGGGAGGAGGCGATGACGCGGAGGACGACGACGACGACGACGACGACCGCGGTGAAGAGGAGTACGAAGGCGAAGAAGGAAAAGAAGAAGACGAAGAGCCAGGAGAATTTGTCGGAGGAATCCAAAGATAGGAATACCACTACGACTAGCGATACTCAGACCATGAACAACCGGAAAACGATGATTTTGAAACCGTGCACGATGGACAGTTTGTACTCTACAGACGAAGGCCACGAATCGAAAGCCGCGGCGGCGGGTGCGCCAATCGTAACGAAAACAATGGGACGCGACCAACAACAATCATGGCCCGCCATCGTCGCCGTCAATCGCGTCGATCGGTTACTCGAAGCAATAAAAGCCGAGAAAAGAAAAGAAAGTTTACTGGGTTTGAATTTGGTTAAACGACGGAAACGCGGTGAAGAAGAAGACGAAGATTTGGTGATGGCTGCTGCTCGAGAAGAAGAAGGTCGACGAGAAGAAGAAGAAAAAGAAGAAGAAGGAATAGACGATCCGATGGAAGGGGAGGAAGGAGAAGATGACGATGAACGTAAAGAGCATACCGTCAACGCGAAGAAGCCGCCGAAGATAAAAAAACTTCCATCTTTGGTCTCAAACATACTCGTTCGATCGATCACGCCGACGCTCTCTGGTGTTGTTCGATCGATCACGCCGACGCTGTATCGCGAAGCGATGGAGTCCAAATTGAATGAGTTTCGCGGACTGTCCTCCAAGCTCTCGCCGCCGCCGCCGCCAAAGGATTGATTCACGCGTGTGCGCGTGTATATAAACTGATACCATTTTTAACGCAGTAATCGAAGTGCGTGTTGTACAAAACGTATTATTATTATTAAAGTGAATAATGAACGCTGTTGTCGTTTTTACTCTGACTATTTCTCTTTCTTTTTCTCCATTTATTCATACGCTCGCGCGCGCGTTTTTGCGCATAAATGCCTCTGACTCTTTCTTTCTCTTTCTCCATTTCTTTACACGCACGCGCGCAAAATATACTTTTCCGCGAGACTTTCGACGATGAAGCGCAGCAACACCGCGGCGAAAAGAAGAATACTCGCTTCTTTGTTCGGTGATTTTGACCGATCTGCGTCATCTGGGTATTTTCACCTTTTCTCCTCGGGAAAGTTTAACAGCGTAAAGTTCTTTTCCTTTTCTCGAGCAGCAGCGGCGAGTTCGTTTCCGTCGTCGTCAACGGAATGGAGGATGCGACGGATGCGAAGCGTTGTTCAAAGCGCGCCTATTCATCTGAATGAGCATCTGAAACAACAACAACAAGTACAACAAAAACAGATACAAATACGTTCGTTGAACGTGCACGAATACCAAGGCGCGGACATCATGCGCAAATTTGGCGTCCGAGTACCGGATTCTATCGCGTGCAAGACCGTGGAGGAGGTGCAAAAAGCCTCGGAGCAGATGAAGTGTTTAGGCGACGACGAGGTAGTGATCAAGTCGCAAATATTAGCCGGCGGGAGAGGATTAGGGACGTTTAAGTTTGGCGGGTTTAAAGGAGGCGTGCACATCGTGAAGAATGAGATGGCGAGAGAAACGGCGGAGAAGATGCTGGGTAACGTGCTGGTGACGAAACAGTCCGGGCCGGAAGGAAAACCGGTGAACGCTTTACTCGTGGCGAGGAAGATGAAGTTTGCGAAGGAGATGTACTTTGCGATTTTGTTGGATCGTAAAAGCGCAAAACCGATGATTATCGCGAGCGCGGAAGGTGGGACTTCTATTGAAGACTTAGCGGAATCGAATCCGGAAAAGATTATTAAGAAGTACATCGATATTAACGAGGAAAGTGGCGGGATTAAGAGAGAAGACGCGTTAGATTTGGCGGAGAAGTTGGGGTGCGCGGATAAAGAGGACGCGGCGAAGCAGTTTCAAGCGTTGTACGAAACGTTCAAGAAGACGGATTGCACGATGATTGAGGTGAACCCGATGGCGGAAACCACGGATGGGGTTTTATACGCCGCGGATGCGAAATTAAACTTTGACGACAACGCGGAATACAGGCAAAAAGATATCTTCTCTCAACGAGACGCTTCGCAAGAAGACGCGAGAGAAGTCGAAGCCGCGAAATACGATTTGAATTACATCGGTTTAGATGGCAACATCGGGTGCATGGTCAACGGTGCCGGTTTGGCGATGGCGACTATGGATATCATCCAAGGTAAAGGAGGGTCTCCGGCAAACTTTTTAGACGTCGGCGGCAACGCGAGCGAAGAACAAGTCGTCGAAGCGTTTAAGATTTTAAACAAAGATCCAAAAGTGAAGGCGATTTTGGTGAACATTTTTGGAGGAATCATGAAATGCGACGTGATCGCGTCTGGCATCGTCAACGCGGTCAAAGTGGTTGGATTGAACATCCCGTTAGTCGTTCGCTTAGAAGGCACGAACGTGGAGGAAGGGCGAAGGATTATGAAACAATCCGGATTGAACATCGAGACGGCGAAAGATTTGGACGACGCGGCGGACAAAGCGGTCAAAGCGATTGCGTAAAATGAATGATTTTCACACGACGTGTACGAAACAGACACGTGTACATATATCACACAAGATACTAAAACTGCTTCAAAACAGATGAAGAGACTACTACTACTACTACTACTACTACTACTATTATTACTACTCGGTCGCGCTATCGGACACTCTAAAGTCTAAAGTTATTAGGAGCGCTCGCCGACTCGACCGCTCCAGCGTCGCCCTTCCTTTTCTACTTACTTAATCTGCACCAACTCTACCACGAACTTTAGGTACGAGTTCGCGGGTATCCGACCCCCGCCGACTTCTTTCGCGCCGTACGCCAACGCCGGCGGTATCAAAACTTCTCTCACGCCTCCAATTCTCATCTCGGCGACTCGAATGAAAGGCATGGAAGAGCGAACGGAAAAGATTAAACTCAAAGGCGGTTACGTGTGCGAAACGTTCGGTCCGTTTGTGTTTCTAAAGAAAGATGAGAGTTCGTCGTCGTCGTCGTCGTCGTCTTTGCGAACGTTTTTAGGCGCAGATTTTGCCAGCCGAGTCGAAGAAGCTGATATCAACGTCTCCGATCGCGAGTCTTTTCGTCACGTCGCTCGCGAAACGTTTGAAGTTGAATCGAATTGGAAAGTTTTCATAGATAACTATCTCGATGGAGGTTTCCACGTCCCTTTCGCACATAAAGCGCTGGTCAAAGAAGGTTGCGACATGAGCAAATATAACATCACGCTCTTCGATAATATGAACTCGATTCAATCCGTGGACGTTAGAAAAGAAGAGAACACCAACTCTCGCCTCGGTTTAGGCTCAGCGACCTACGCGTTTGCCTTTCCGAACGTCTGTCTCAACAGATACGGACGTTGGCTGGATACCAACGTGGCGTTCCCAAATCCTGCAGACCCAAATAAGTGCGTCGTCGAATTCAACTGGTACATCGATAACACCAACCACGACGAGGACGACGACGAAGAGGTATTCATAAAGCAAAGCCTCCTCGCCTCTCGCGTCGTCCAAGACGAAGACGAAAATCTGTGCGCCTCCGTACAAAAAGGGCTCCGCTCCAAAGTCGCCTCTTCTTCTTCTTCTTCTTCTTCTTCATCCCGAAGCGGCAGCGGTGGCGACGAAGATCGACAAGAAGGGTTATACTCCCCTGAGTGCGAATCAATCATGTTTGCATTTCACAAGAGATATTATCGCGCCGTCCTCCTCCCGGGCGAATAAAAGAAACGACCGGTTGTAAATATTCTACTTGTACCATGCTATTTTTCCCTGACCTTCTTTGACCTCATTTTTAGTCAAAGTGACACACACACACACACACACAATGTTGTTCAAGAAACCTCTTCTCTTACTCCTGATGATGCTTTCCATCGCGCACTTCGCGGGCTTTCTCTCGTCGTCGTCCTCGACGACGTCGACGTCCAAAATCGTTGCTTTCGCGCAAGCCGAAGACGGCGAGGAAACGACGCCGTCGTTTGGGGATGATGAACGCGAGGAAGACGACGACGACGAGGACGACGACGACGACGAGGACGACGAAGATCCCCCATCAAACGATAACCCGGACGAGATCGATCCGTACCCCGAGATCGAAGACGACGAGGACTCGAAAATCTGGCCGCCGCCGATGCCAGAAGTACGACACTTGAAGCAATATAAAGTAAGAATGTTGAAGGAATTCCTTGACTTGAGAGGGACGACGTGCGAAGCGTGCGCGGAGAAGGACGATTGGATTCGACGGGTCGTCGACACGTGGGAGTGGCCGAAGAAAGAAGTTGACGTCGCGAATACTGAAGATGAGGAAGATGTGGGAAATGAGGGGAGACGTCCGTACTCGGGAGACGAGATGACGCCGGAGGAGGAAGTCGCGGAAGAGGCGGCGAGAATGAAGAGAATGATGGACGAGTTGAACGGCGGTAAGTCAAAAGATTACACCGGGATGGATCCGAACAGAGTAAGGCTGTTGAAAAAATTGCAATCGAAAGGGTTGAGCTTTATGGGTGGCGAGAACATGGACATCGAACAGTTGGAGCAGTTGGCGAACGCGATGGATGGGATCAACAGTAAGAATGGTGGCGATCTTTAAATTGTACGACCTGTGTAAAAACACGTTCTTCAATGTTTTATGGTACACGAGTTTTCCTTTCATTTCAATTGACAACAACACTTATTAAGAATCATCATCGTCGTCGTCGTCGTTACTCTTGATTTTATTTGACCTGTTCATCGCACTCCCTCCTTACTTCTTCGATGACGTGTTTCAACTCGGCGAAGTTCATCAAAGCGCCTTCCGCTTCGGCCTCTTGAAGGACGCCGGTATCTTTCGATTTTGCAGCTAGTTTTTCGCCAATTTCGATAATCTCCAACGAATCGTCCAATTCATTAGCGCCGTAATGCGCGTAGGCCAACAAATACCAGACGTCGACGATACCGTCGCGCTCTTCTAAGAGCTCTTCGAGAATTTCAATCGCGAGCGCGGCGGAGGTGTCGATTTCCAACAACAATTTGGCGGTTTCGAATCGAAACTCAAAACTTACCTCGTAGTCTTGGAATCTCGGCGTGTATTCTTCATCGTCGTCGTCGTCTTTTTCTTTTTCTTCTTCTTTCTCCATATCGTCCTCCGACGAGGATGCGTAATCTTTCGCTCCCGGCGCCGGTCTCTTTCGTTCGTAAATATCTCTCTCTTTCTTCGTCTCTTGGACCAACTGCATCGGCTTCCTCCACTTGGCGATGCTTTCTCTCAAATATTTCAAAGCCTCGTCCTTCTTCCCTTGCTCATTTCGCAAACACGCCAGCACTTGCATCGGCTCCGCGCTTTCTTTATCCGATTGTTGCGCTCTTTTGAGTAATTCCTCCACGGCTTTTGCCGTCTCGTCGTCCACCGCGTTATCGCCGTCCATCCCGTCTTCTTCGTCTCGACATCCCAAAATCTGTTCCGCCAACGCGCAACACGCCGAACAGTGCCTATCCGCCACCGACGCGTCCCCTTTTTTCATTTGTTCTTCCAACAAATCTAACCCTTTCTTTGTGCACGCCGTTGCCGCTTTCCCGTCGTCCAACAACTGCCCGAGATACATAAACTTCTCGTACCCGCTGTCCGGATTCGCCTTCGCCGCGTCTCTCAACGCGTCCAGCGCTTCTTCTTGGTCCCCGTACTCGGCTAACGCGTACGCGTACGTTTCCAACGCATCCACGTTCGTTGAATTCTTCTTACAAATATCTTTCAATTCCAACAAACCCTGCTCGATGCGATCATACGAGATGTGCGTCAATGCGGATTCAATTTGTGTTTCTAACGCCCGCGCGGTTGAACTTTTACCGTTTGTGTTTTTGTTCGTCGCATTATCACCACCACTCATTCCTCCTCCTTTCATCCCCGTCTTCTTATAATTCGCACTCTTCCCTCCGGATTTCCCATCCCGAGGCGACTTCTTCTTCTTGCTTTTCCCGTTCGCGCCGCCCATGATTGATATTTGATGTGCTCTTCTCTCTCTCTTTCTCTCTCAATTGGAGAAGAGAGAAATCGATTGGAATTCGAGAGAAATTCGCCGCCAACGAAGAAGAGAGAGAGAAGAGAGATTACTTGATTACTTTACACGAACGCACTTGAAAACTTTGGGAAAAAAAAGGCCGACTTAAAACGCGTTCCTTTCTCTCTCTTCTTCTTCTTCTTCTCTCTCTCTTTCAAAGGCGGAGAGAAAGAATGAATCAACGACGACAACAACAACAACAACACTTACTATAGAAAAGTATTATGGGGGAGAGAGATTCTTTTTCTTCTTTTTTCTCCTTTTTTTGCTTTTTTTGCAAAAAGTCGTTGGAACTCCGAACAAACAACACACCTCTTGTGTTTTCGTGTGTCTGTCGTCTGCTCTTGTTTTTTTTTTTTTTCAACAAAAAACACCAACGAAACAATTTACACACGAACCAAAAAAACGAGAGTCTTTTTTGCTTTTTTTGCTCGTCTTTTTCTTGACTTTTTTCTCTCTCTTTCTCTCTCTGATGAGGAGTAGCATTCTTCTCTCCTCGTTCTCGTTCTCGTTTTCATCCGCGGCAGACACCGCGTACGCGCGAAGACGAAGAGAAAGAGGAGGAAGAAGAAGACGAGCGAGAACAGCGCCAAAGGCGCTCTTCTGTCGTCGTCGTTCTTTTTCTTTTTCTTCTCGGAGCAGCAGCAGCGGCGATGACGATGAAAATGAAAATGAAAATGAAAATGAAAATGATGACGTGAAGAAGAAGAAGAAGAAGACGAAGAATGCGACCAAAAGCGAAAAGGAGGAGGAAAAGGGGATTTGGAAGTCAGAGAGAAAGAGGAGAGAGATGCTTTTAACGACGACTTTAACGATTCAGACGAGAGCAGCTTTTGCGTTGGAGGATTTTGCGAAAAGGGAGGAGAAAAAAGGTGTTTCCTGCGTAGACGTGAAAGAAGGGGGAAAAGGGCAACTCGAAGAGAACGACGTGGTGTCGGTGAATTACACCTTGTATCTTTCCGATGAAGACGGGACGATGGGGAGCAAAATCGATTCGGCGAAGTTTTTCGTCTTTGGCGTGGGGACGGGAGAAGTCATCGAAGGATTCGATGCCGGTTTGCTCGGCGGAGATGGCGTTGGTCCGATGAGAATTGGAGGCGTGAGAGAAGTTTTGATACCGCCGGCGTTGGCGTACGGCGCGAAAGAAGTCGGCGGGGGTCGGATACCCGCGAACTCGTACCTAAAGTTCGTGGTAGAGTTGGTGCAGATTAAGTAAGTAGAAAAGGAAGGGCGACGCTGGAGCGGTCGAGTCGGCGAGCGCTCCTAATAACTTTAGACTTTAGAGTGTCCGATAGCGCGACCGAGTAGTAATAATAGTAGTAGTAGTAGTAGTAGTAGTAGTAGTCTCTTCATCTGTTTTGAAGCAGTTTTAGTATCTTGTGTGATATATGTACACGTGTCTGTTTCGTACACGTCGTGTGAAAATCATTCATTTTACGCAATCGCTTTGACCGCTTTGTCCGCCGCGTCGTCCAAATCTTTCGCCGTCTCGATGTTCAATCCGGATTGTTTCATAATCCTTCGCCCTTCCTCCACGTTCGTGCCTTCTAAGCGAACGACTAACGGGATGTTCAATCCAACCACTTTGACCGCGTTGACGATGCCAGACGCGATCACGTCGCATTTCATGATTCCTCCAAAAATGTTCACCAAAATCGCCTTCACTTTTGGATCTTTGTTTAAAATCTTAAACGCTTCGACGACTTGTTCTTCGCTCGCGTTGCCGCCGACGTCTAAAAAGTTTGCCGGAGACCCTCCTTTACCTTGGATGATATCCATAGTCGCCATCGCCAAACCGGCACCGTTGACCATGCACCCGATGTTGCCATCTAAACCGATGTAATTCAAATCGTATTTCGCGGCTTCGACTTCTCTCGCGTCTTCTTGCGAAGCGTCTCGTTGAGAGAAGATATCTTTTTGCCTGTATTCCGCGTTGTCGTCAAAGTTTAATTTCGCATCCGCGGCGTATAAAACCCCATCCGTGGTTTCCGCCATCGGGTTCACCTCAATCATCGTGCAATCCGTCTTCTTGAACGTTTCGTACAACGCTTGAAACTGCTTCGCCGCGTCCTCTTTATCCGCGCACCCCAACTTCTCCGCCAAATCTAACGCGTCTTCTCTCTTAATCCCGCCACTTTCCTCGTTAATATCGATGTACTTCTTAATAATCTTTTCCGGATTCGATTCCGCTAAGTCTTCAATAGAAGTCCCACCTTCCGCGCTCGCGATAATCATCGGTTTTGCGCTTTTACGATCCAACAAAATCGCAAAGTACATCTCCTTCGCAAACTTCATCTTCCTCGCCACGAGTAAAGCGTTCACCGGTTTTCCTTCCGGCCCGGACTGTTTCGTCACCAGCACGTTACCCAGCATCTTCTCCGCCGTTTCTCTCGCCATCTCATTCTTCACGATGTGCACGCCTCCTTTAAACCCGCCAAACTTAAACGTCCCTAATCCTCTCCCGCCGGCTAATATTTGCGACTTGATCACTACCTCGTCGTCGCCTAAACACTTCATCTGCTCCGAGGCTTTTTGCACCTCCTCCACGGTCTTGCACGCGATAGAATCCGGTACTCGGACGCCAAATTTGCGCATGATGTCCGCGCCTTGGTATTCGTGCACGTTCAACGAACGTATTTGTATCTGTTTTTGTTGTACTTGTTGTTGTTGTTTCAGATGCTCATTCAGATGAATAGGCGCGCTTTGAACAACGCTTCGCATCCGTCGCATCCTCCATTCCGTTGACGACGACGGAAACGAACTCGCCGCTGCTGCTCGAGAAAAGGAAAAGAACTTTACGCTGTTAAACTTTCCCGAGGAGAAAAGGTGAAAATACCCAGATGACGCAGATCGGTCAAAATCACCGAACAAAGAAGCGAGTATTCTTCTTTTCGCCGCGGTGTTGCTGCGCTTCATCGTCGAAAGTCTCGCGGAAAAGTATATTTTGCGCGCGTGCGTGTAAAGAAATGGAGAAAGAGAAAGAAAGAGTCAGAGGCATTTATGCGCAAAAACGCGCGCGCGAGCGTATGAATAAATGGAGAAAAAGAAAGAGAAATAGTCAGAGTAAAAACGACAACAGCGTTCATTATTCACTTTAATAATAATAATACGTTTTGTACAACACGCACTTCGATTACTGCGTTAAAAATGGTATCAGTTTATATACACGCGCACACGCGTGAATCAATCCTTTGGCGGCGGCGGCGGCGAGAGCTTGGAGGACAGTCCGCGAAACTCATTCAATTTGGACTCCATCGCTTCGCGATACAGCGTCGGCGTGATCGATCGAACAACACCAGAGAGCGTCGGCGTGATCGATCGAACGAGTATGTTTGAGACCAAAGATGGAAGTTTTTTTATCTTCGGCGGCTTCTTCGCGTTGACGGTATGCTCTTTACGTTCATCGTCATCTTCTCCTTCCTCCCCTTCCATCGGATCGTCTATTCCTTCTTCTTCTTTTTCTTCTTCTTCTCGTCGACCTTCTTCTTCTCGAGCAGCAGCCATCACCAAATCTTCGTCTTCTTCTTCACCGCGTTTCCGTCGTTTAACCAAATTCAAACCCAGTAAACTTTCTTTTCTTTTCTCGGCTTTTATTGCTTCGAGTAACCGATCGACGCGATTGACGGCGACGATGGCGGGCCATGATTGTTGTTGGTCGCGTCCCATTGTTTTCGTTACGATTGGCGCACCCGCCGCCGCGGCTTTCGATTCGTGGCCTTCGTCTGTAGAGTACAAACTGTCCATCGTGCACGGTTTCAAAATCATCGTTTTCCGGTTGTTCATGGTCTGAGTATCGCTAGTCGTAGTGGTATTCCTATCTTTGGATTCCTCCGACAAATTCTCCTGGCTCTTCGTCTTCTTCTTTTCCTTCTTCGCCTTCGTACTCCTCTTCACCGCGGTCGTCGTCGTCGTCGTCGTCGTCCTCCGCGTCATCGCCTCCTCCCACTCCTTCAACAACATCTTTTGCTTCGCGAAAATAACCTTGTTCTTCTCCTGTACTTTCTTCAAACTCATCTTACACGCTTTACTTTTACAAACGTTGGAATCGTGCGAAAAGATTCGCGACAGCGAGGAAGAGAAGGCCAAAATTCGGTCCGTGTTCGATATACGGTGGTACGCGGATTTAACCACGCGGTTTCACTTGAATTCGTTCAAGGTTGAATATCCGGTAAGCGCTTCTTCTTCTTCTTCTCAGGGAGATTTTCGAGCGATGATGGAGCAAACTTTAACGTCGTCCATTCGCACGGGTGCGTCGAACGGATCAGCTATTTACGCGTATGGCTCCATGTTCAACCACTCCTGCGCTCCTAACGTTAACGTCACCTGGCCTGAAAGAAACCACCTCGTCGAGTTTGTCGCCAACGAGAATATAAAACAAGGCGAACAACTCACCATCGCGTATATCGATTTGAACGAAGATTGGTCGTTGAACGTAGCGAAACGAAGAGCGCAGTTGGAAGAAGCATACGGTTTTGTGTGCGAGTGCCCGAGATGCGTTTCGGAAACGCAGAATTAGGTTGACGAGTCATTTAGTGCGCATTACTATGAGTATTGGTATTTTAAAGTACGAGTATGCTGCGTGAGTTTATTAGTATTTTAGTCAAACAAAAAGGGTAAAACAGTTACCAAGGCACCCCCGACGCGATACGTTCGCGCGCGCGCGGTAGTCTGTTTAACAGCCACATCCAGTCTCAATCATATCCCCGAATTCAGTCGCCCACGCTTTAAACCCTCCTTCTAAATCAGCAATGTTGGTGTAGCCGGCTTCACACAACGTCGCAGATGCCTTGGCGCTTCGCCCGCCGGCCGCGCAGCCAATCAACAAAGGACAATCTTTCCTTGGAAATTTCATCTCCACCTCCTTTATAAAATCCGGATTGACTTCTGGTGGAGGCCCCATGCTCACGAAGTAAGGAATGCACGTGGAATTCTTGTGATGTCCGACGGTTTCAAACTCGCGTTTCGTTCGGACGTCCACGTAGGCGTATTTTTGCGACTGAATCAATTCCAAAGCTTTTTGTGGTTTCACCAATAATTTTTGCGCGTTTGGAGATGATGATGATGATGATGATGATGATGATGATGACGAAGATGATGACGACGCGTGAACCAGACCTCGTCTGTTGCTTTTTGGACCACCACTCGGAGTCGTCGTCCTCGCTGATGATGACGACGTCGGAAGTGGTGATAACAACATTCTTTTGAGAGAGAGAGAGAAAAAAAGTGTG
>JACLAA010006846.1_pt1 | contig 12532 bp, 9 predicted proteins | sample 8027891 | NCBI WGS metagenome assembly JACLAA01 (sample SAMN15724900, study PRJNA655200) | protist metagenome | isolation source: fluorescence activated cell sorting (FACS) single amplified genomes of... | place: Spain: Blaines Bay Microbial Observatory, Mediterranean Sea | collected 2016-01-19 | reverse complement strand
GCCTTCATCCTCTTCGAAGGCGTGGACCGGTGCGGGAAAACCACCCAAGCGAGTAAACTCGTGGAAAGCTTGAACCAATCGGGAGTGGCGAGCGAGTTGTGGAGATACCCGGACCGAACGACGACGATTGGAAAAATGATCGACGATTACTTGCAGTGTAAAGCAGATAGCGACGACGCGTCCATGCACTTATTATTCGCGGCCAACAGGTGGGAGAAGAAAAAAATGATGGAGGAAAAGTTGCGAGCGGGCGTGACGCTCGTCGTGGACCGGTACGGGTACTCCGGCGTCGCGTTTACTTCGGCGAAGAAATTACCAGGTTTAGACCAACAGTGGTGCAAACACAGCGAAACTGGCTTGGTGAAACCAGATTGTTTAATGTACATGGAAATCAGCGAAGATGCGGCGAAAAAGCGAGGTGGATTCGGCGAGGAAAGATACGAAACGACCGAGATGCAAAAAAACGTTCGAGAAGTTTTCGCGGATTTGCGAGAGGATTGGTGGAACGTCGTCGACGCGGACAGGACGATTGAAGAGGTCCAGAAAGACGTGCAAACGATTGCCAGAGATGCCGTGGAGAGGTGTAAACGAGGGAAAGAGTTGGAACATTTCGAGCCTGGATGGTAAAGAGAGAGACTTTATGCGTTTTTTTAGTTTTGATCATATTTATACATTTTCCATAGCACACTCTGCCCCCACACTTCGTAACAAGCAAAACATGGCACAGAACCCGCCTCCGACAAAGCATCATCGAAGAGTCGTCGATTACTGCTCCGACGAGGAGGAGGAGGAGGAGGACGATTTTGTGATCGAAGAAGAACTGAACAAGCTCTCCGCGCTCATCGAAACGTCTCTCGCGAACGCGTTCGGTTTCGCGTGTTGCGACGAATTGGCCGTCGACGAGAATTTGGAAACGAAACGTTTAAGCGCACACTTGAGGTTGATTTTAACACCACTCTCATCGTCGAAGAAAGAAGAGATGAAAAATGCGTGCGAAGAGTGCTTGACTGCGCTGTGGCGTGTTTTGAGAGACGAAAGCTGTGGGTGGGATAAACCGACGTATCGAGAGTGCTTCGTTCTGAGTTCGTTACGGCTTTCGCTGTGTACACTACTCGAGGGAAACTTACAGGAAGCGATGGAGTGTTCAGATACGGCGTTGATATTAGGTTGCCCTGGAGAAATGGCAAGACCGTTCGTAAGTATGTTGGAGAAGTTAATGCGTCGATCGGCGGGCGGCGGAAATAGAGCGAGTAGTAATAGTTTAGTAAAGAAGCAAAAGGTGGCGGCGCGAGAGAAAGCTTTGGTGGTTGACAATGTTCTGCCCTCTTCTCCGTCGCTAGTCCCGAAAATTCTCCACCCGTTGGAAAGAATGAACGATAACGCGACGTGGGAAGAATTTAAGGTGATGTATTTTAATAAGGATATGCCAGTGCAATTGCCGTCGGACAAAAGCATGCCGTGCGTCGAGAAATGGCGAGACTTGGCGTACTTCAAGGAAAGATTCGGGAAGCGGCTAATACCGTTGGAAGTTGGGAAATACGACGACGTGGAAAATTGGAAAGAAGAAATTGTGCCCTTGGAGGTGTTCATCGACGAACACTTGGCGCCGGACATTTTGAAGAAAGGAGACAAGAATAGTTTCGTTTCGTATTTAGCGCAACACCAACTTTTTGAACAAATACCGCAGCTGGCGATGGACTTTGAGTTGCCGATATGGTGCAACGCAGGACAATTTGAGCGATGTAACATCTGGCTTGGCACATCGAATACTATCACTCCTTGCCATTTTGACTCCTACGACAATATTTTCGGCCAAGTTTTCGGATACAAGTTTGTTCGATTATACTTGGAGAGCGATTCGCAGTTCATGTATAAATCCGGCGGCGATTGGGAAACGACTCGGTCTTGGAACGTGAAAGATGACGACGATAGAGACGGCGACGACAATAGCGAGAAAAAGGAAACCAAAAAGAAGTTCCGCAACGCGCAAGGCAACATCTCGCGCGTGGACGTGGAAGCTCCGGATTTAGAAAAATTCCCCGAGTTCGCTAAAGCTACGCCTATGGATGTCATATTAGGCCCGGGAGATTTCATATACATCCCGTCTCGAACGTGGCATTACGTCAGAAGTCTCACCGTTTCGTGTAGCTTGAACTTTTTGTTCTGAGCAATTTTATAGATGGATAGATAGAGATAATATGTAGAGGAGAACCTTCCGACTTTTGTAACTTGCAACGAAAACCTCAAAGCACAGAAGATACCACAATAACGAACTTTATCCAAAGAAATTCGACGCTCACAACACAAACACGCACAAACACACGCACGCGCATCCGCACACGAAGACAATAATCGATCAACCACTGCTCACAACAAAACCATGTTCACCGCGCAACAACTCCAAGCCGCGCCGTATTCCCAGGACATCCAAAAATGGTTTCTCACGTGGTCCGCATCTTTCTTGTTTCTGAGAAATGTGCTTTTCCGTTCCAAAACCGCCGACTTTAGCAACCGCTTCGTGAGCATCGTCCACGCGTTGATCGCGATTTACTTGAGCTACGAGTCCTTTGAATCCATCGATTCGAGTATGTTTGATAAGGTTGGGACGAAAAATACCCCCGCGCAGACGTATTGCATGGCGGTGTCGTTGTCGTATTTCATATACGACTGTTTGTATTGCATCGTGACGTTCGAGTTCGACGCGGTCGTGCACCATATTTTTACCATCGGCGGGTTAACCAGCGGCGTGGTGAACCAGAAGTCCGGCGTGGAGTTGGTTGGTTGTTTGTTCTTAATGGAAGTATCCAACCCGAGCTTACATTTGCGGTCGTTACTTCGCGAGATGCGAATGAAAGACTCCATGTTTTCCACGTTGAACGACTTGCTCTTCGCCGGTTTGTTTCTCGTCTGTCGATTGGTTCTAGGCCCGCCGTTGGTGTATAAAACGTTGACGTGTAAAAACAGCGATTTGCTGGTAAAAATCGGTGCGTTTGGAATTTTAGCGGTGAGCGTGTTGTGGGGTTGGAAGATCATAAAGATGTTCATCAGCAAGGCGAAGAAGTTGTTAGGGATAGAGACGAGGAAGAGGAAGAGAGCGTAAATAAAGTTCTCTCTCGTCGAAGAGTCTTTTCTCCTCGAGGAGGGAGAATACGCGCGCGAAACGTTCGTTCACTCGAGAAAACAACAACAGCAAGGAGAAAGAAAGGAGAGGATTTTGTGCTCCGCTCTCCTCAACGAGAGGCCAGATGCCGACCGTCTTATTTATTCAAGCGTATTTAACAACATTTAAGTATTTTTCACCCAAGCTAAAAATAAATGCACACACATCCAACACATGCGTTGACCCGCGTCGTCGTCCCGCAAAATGTCCACATCGCACGTTTCCTCCTGGTCGCGACTCCTGCACGACGAAAGAGACCCCGAGATCGTTTTAAAAGAACAGAGAAACGCGCCGGCATCGATGAGCTCGAGCGACGACGACGATTCAGACGACCAACCTCGACTGGCTTCCCCGGAGATCTTTTTTGCCATTTCGCAGCAAGGTCGTCCGTCGACGTCGAGCCGAGCGTTGAAAACCTTCGGACGAGCAAACAACATCAACCACCTAAAAGATCAGGCGCCGAGGAGTACCGACAACGAGAGCGTCGTCGTCCCCGAAAAACCTTTAGTATTATTAGGTCGTCTAAAAACGCGAACCACCGGGAAGAAGAAGAAGAAAAAGACGAAAGTGCTCAAAAACGAAAAGTGCTCAGAAGAAGAAGAGGAAAATTTCAAGCTCCGCGCGATTGTGATTCGATCACCGGAACCACATGTAAAGAAGAAGAAAGATTTAAAGTTTGCAAAAGCGTCGAATGATGAAGTGCACGCGAAAGTACGCGACGGGTCCGCGCTGTTTCGAAGAGCTAAAGAACGGGAAGAAAAGAAGACTTTTAGGAACGACGACGACATCGCGCTCGTACCGGAGGAGAAACTTGAGCACTTATTGCGAATCTGTCGAGAGGCACCGGACGGCGAAAATTGGCGCGATAAAGTGAACGCGTTGGAGCGATTGAGCGAAATCTCACACGCGTATTCAATCTCTAGATCGTCGTCGATGTTTATCAGAGCCATCGAAGACGGAGGTAAACACGCGCAAGATTTACGCGCGTGTTTAGCCAAGGCGGCGTTGAAATTTCTACGCGCGGTGTGCGAGCACTGCGATGCTCCGCATTGCGTTTCAAATAGTAGCAACGCTTTGACGGTTTTAGGTAAGTGTATGTTGAAAAGAGCTAGCGATGGAAGCGCATTTTTGAAACAGGACGCGTTGGATGCTTTGAGACTTCTTCGCGAACGAATCGGTCCGAATGCATTTCTGAAAATTATACTCGCGCAGCCGTCCAACGTCAATCCGAGAGTGCGACGGACGATGGCTTTGTGTTTGAGCGAGGTGAGCAATAAAGAAAGGAAAATAGACAGACAAACTATCGAGCGAGTTTTATTAGTGAAAGATGTAATGGTCAAAGATGGTGACGCTGAAACGCGAGCGTACGCGAGGAAAATCTTTTCATCGTCCGGAAAGAATGTTTGAAATGTAATTCGTGTATTATTATTAAACCACGCACAAACTGCTACTAGTATACTGTCTCCCCTTACTTACTTTCGCTTCTCTATGACAAAAAATTCTCTCGCTCTAATCATCGCTCTTCCCCGCCGCGTTTTCGTCCGTTCTGTATTGTTCCTTCCACTTGTCCCCTTTGTTCAACTTCGGCGCTCCTTTGTCCACCTCCGTGCTCGACAAGTTCAACGTCGATCCCAACGCGTTGTCGTCAAACTTCGTCACGTCCACGTCGTAATTTTCCACGGTCATGTTATCCTTTAACGTTTGCGTGACTGGTTGCGCTAACAAAGAATCTCTCCCCTTGGTATCGGCATCCGCTTCGTCACTCTTCGACTTGGCGTTCGCCATACCAATCGCGCTCGCCGCCAACTCCGCGCGTAACTTCTCTCTCGCCGCTTTCTCTTCTGGCGTTTCTTTCGCCATCTCTTCCTCTCTCTTCTTCAAGTCGGCCATTTGTTCAGCCAACGGCGAGTTCGGGTCGACTTTCCCGGAAATGTTCGCCACGCGTTCCGTCGCGTTCTTCCCTCTCGAGTCTTCGCCGTATTTTTCGTACATTCTCTCCTTGGTCAACATCTCGAGCATTTTCGCCGGTTCATACGAGCCTTCGTTGAAAATATCCGCCAATCTTGGGTACAACGAGCCGAACCCGAGCGGCAACACCAACCACGAGACGCCTTCCAAAGCGCCCAAAAAAGTACCCGGCAACCCGTGCCCGGTGAAGGTTTTCGAGAGCAACGACAAGCCGACGATTGGCACCGTCGCCGCGGAAACGATCGGCGGAATCTTGTTCGTGATCTCGTCGTACTTTTTCTTGAGCTCGTCCGCGTCAAACCCGTCCGCCGCTCGAACTTTCACCGAAGAACGTTGTTGTTGTCCTCGTCTCGGAACTAAAAACTTATTCGATCGCAATTTGGATCCCGAAACGGAAGATTGGTGTTTCGCCGAAACCAGCTTTGCGGAATACGTGTTGGTCGTCATCATCATCGCAGACATCAAAATCAAGTGTGCAGAGTTACAAACAAAAACGAGTTGTTTGTGTCGTCGTCGTTTTGTGAGAGAATACGATAATATAAACTCTTCGTCGTGTGTTAAGTGAAGCGTGATGAGATGGTTTTTTCTTTCCACAGATACTCGTCGTTTTATCCATCAACAACCCAAAAGAAAGATCTTTTTTTTCCATGCAAGAGAGCACAAAAAAAAAAAAAGAATCGGCCAATTAAATTCTCTCTTTTTCCAGCAGGAGGCACACGAGACAGAACAAAAGAAAAGAAGGAAACTCTTCATTAAAAACTGCAGAGGATGTGATGAGGAAGTTTTAGTAAAGGAGGAGGAGGAGCTTTACTACGCGAACCTAACGGAGAAAGATATGTCGTCTCTGGAGAAGGATGTTTTTGACGAGGAGAAAGAGTTTGAGAGGAAGAAGCGCAAGAAGTTTCGACATCATCATCCCGAGCATTTCCTCCTCGGAAACGCGCTGGAGGAAACAACATTCGAAGAGGACGTGCGGGGGTGGCAGAAGAACCACCACCAAAAAAGCGACAAAAACGAGAGCGGGAAATTGGCCCCGAGGGATTTTGTGCGCGAACTGTTCGCGGGACCTTGCACAGATAAAAATATGGTCGAGGTGCAACTGTCTGACGTGAAGAAGAACAACACCACTGTATCTTTTTCGGGGTCGACGTACGACCGAAAGTCGACACGGATGGACATCGACGATTTCCTGCGTCACCGTGTACCACCCGACAGTAGTGGCGTGAGCTTTTTGGGAGAAGGGCAACACTCGTTGTATCTCGCGCAGGAAGACGTGCCCGAGGCGATGGGGAAACATTTAGATTCGTTTAAACCGTACGCCGAAGGTCTCGTGCGATACGTATATAAGAGATGGAACGTAAGACTCAGTGCGAACATCAAAAGACGCGTGTGGATGAACCATGAACGCGTGGAAACGACGCCACATTACGACGATTACGATAACGTGTTATTCGTGTGGACGGGGAGGAAGACTGTACATTTGAAAGCGTTTCGTGGGGATGGATTTCATTTTTGCGTTGCGAATACTGAGGTTGCGAATCACGCCCATCCGGAAGCTTTACCAGATCCTGAGAGTTACGAGTATACGTTTGTTGTGAATGCTGGGGAAGCGGTTTTTATTCCGATGGGATGGATTCACCGCGTCGAATCGGATGAGGGAACGATTGCTATCGCGCACGAAATACAAGACGCTCTGAGTATTGAGTTCATACATAACACGGTCTCGCGTTTGGACTACCCTTGGGATGAAAGCTTATACCTGGTGCGAAGAAAAATTGAAAGCAAAATCGACTGGAAGTTTACTTCGCTCGTAGCTGAGTTGATAGATTCAAAGAACGAAGAGATAAAAACGCGAGCGAAGATTACTCACGAAAACGTCGCGTACATCAAGCAAAAGAGTAAATGTGAGGAAGGAAAAGAGGTCGAGTTTGAAATTAATAATCCCGAACAGCTCATGGAGAACATTTCGCAATCTTGCGCTATACTCGTAGACGGAGGAAAAGAAGAAGGAATAGACGACGAAATCCCAAAGTATCGAAAAGATGTGCTCGCAATGAACCCGTTGCAAGCCAAACTGCACACGTTGCAACTCTCGTTACTCAAAGACTATCTAGGCGAGAGTAAGTTTGAAAAGTGGATCGGCGACTGCTCTCTCAAATACGCCGAATCGCGAGGTCCAGAGTGGAAACGCGAGGACACGTGCAAGTCCATCTTGTGCGAAAAGGTGTACGAATACGATTTCCATCAAGCGTGCGAAGCCGTCGTGGAACTCGCTAGGCGTCGTAGTAGAAACAAAGAGCACGACGTTAAAAAAGAAGTCGACGACTGCCCGGGGTCGTCGTCGTCGTCCGTCGTGGAGGAATACAAGTCGTTGAGCTGGGATTATAAGCTCATCGGCGGATGGCCGAGGGGTAGCATCAGGAAGCCGTTCGATCCGCACGTCGCCGCGTTTGGTCTCCTTTAGTATTTAGTATTAATAGTAGTAGTTTAGAAGAGCTTTGTAAAATATTTTATACGTTGTGAGAACCATCGGGCACGATTTCGATGGAACGCCCGATGAACGCGTGCGTTGCTTTCGCATCTTCACTTTGGTAACTTGCGTAGTACACAACTTAACTTTTCCAATGGCATCAACGCTTTTGGTCGCCGCACCAACCTTACGCACTTCAAAGCACAACGAAACAAAGATCAACAAAGAAGCTCCTCGTTTCTTTTCATCGTTTGCTTTTTCGAGGAACGAGAAGCGTCGGTTGAGGACGTCTCTGTTACGCGCGTCGTCGTCGTCATCTGCCGACGACGACGAAACGTCGTCGTCCAAATCCTCCTCTGCTCTTCCTCCTACTCCGGGAACCTCCATGGACGCGTTAGATGCGGTCATGATGAGCCCCGCGACAGAGACCACGACGAAAACGACGAACCCGGATATTAAAACGTTCTCTGAGGACGTCCTCGCTGTCTGCTCGAAAGGCTATGATTTCGCGTTGCAATCGCTCGATAAAAAGTTAGACTTGGCCATAAAGCTCGATCCGGCGACGGGCGAGTTACTCTCGGACGACAACGAACAGTCGGTAAATTTGAGACAACAAAAAGGATTAGAGGAGGAGAAGTTTGCGATCGACGTGCTGGAGTGTTTAGCGTCTTTTTCTTCGTCGTCTTCTTCTAATGGTGGCGGCGAGGAGAACAAACAACGCGTTCGAGCGTTTGCGAGAGGACAACAAGTGCCGAAACGCTCGTACGCGTTGGCGGAGTTAAAGTTGAACGATATCGATCCTTCCAAGTTGTTAGCGCCGACGGAGAACACGATTACTGAGATTAAGAAGAAATTGGGCGTCGCGGTTGGAGCGTTGGTCATTGTGGGTGCGATTGTGACGAGTGGGGAAGACGTGGGCGCGGCGCCGTTTCAGGCCATCAAGACGTTTGTGTTTTTGAGTTTTTTATTAGCGTACGACGCGGTGGCGTTAAACGCGGGGGCGCAGAATTTGGTTTTGGATTTCGTCGCGAATTTGACGTCAGAGGAGTACAAAACTCGGTTGAGAAGACACGAGGCTGGGCATTTCTTGGTCGCGTATTTAACCGGCGTGTTGCCGAAAGGGTACACGTTGAGTTCGCTGGACGCGTTTAAACGGTTTGGACGATTGAACGTTCAAGCGGGGACGTTGTTTTGCGACGGACAGTTTCAAAACGAAGTGAAGAGAGGGAAGATTACGAGCACGTCGGTTGGGAGATTTGCGTGCGTGGCTTTAGCTGGAGTGTGCGCGGAATACGCGAAGTATGGCAACTCGGAAGGCGGCGCGGCGGATATTCAGCAGTTGGATCAACTGTTCAACGCGTTACAGTTTTCGCAAAAGAAATCGGACGACGAAGTCAGATGGGCGACGTTGAATACGATGGCAATCGTGAGGAGACACGAAGGTTTAGTGGACGAGTTGGCGAGAATGATGGGAACCGGAGAGAGCACGGCGAAGTTGATTTCAATCATAGAAGCGCGTTTAGCAAACGTAGCAGAAAAAGACATTTAGTCGAGTATATAATTTATTTAGTCGCTTGCATGCTAAAAAGAATGTTTATTTACACGTCGTTTTTGTGTATGTACCAATGTATGTGTGCACCTAGGTACGTGTGCTAATCTCTCATGGCTTTCGCGCTTTCCAGAACAAGTAGTCCTTCTCTCGTAAAATCGTCACGTCCGAGAACCCGATTGATTGTAACTGGTCCCGTAAATCCGCCGAGTTCCAAAATCGTAACCCGTTCGTCCCAGGCCTGCTCGCAGATAAGTCTCTCGATAACGTGCTCAACAATCTGTTCTGGTCGTCGTCCAAAAATGGCACGTTTGGCGTCGCAAACGTCGTCCCCGTGAATATTCTCCCTGGTTTCAACACGCGAAAGATTTCAGCGCACGCGCTCTGGACGTCCGGCCAGCAATGAATCGCCGCCGAGGCAGAGACACCACCAATGCTATCGTTCGCAAACGGCAGTCGTCCAACATCCGCTCTTACGAATGCAATCTTATCCGCCGGTACGCTCGTATCTTTTTGTGCGCGCTCCATCGCTTCTTTTATCATACTCTCGCTAAAATCCAAAGCGACGATGCCGTCGTACTTGCCGCTCCTCGCAAACTCTCTCGTGAACAACCCTGAGCCACAGGAGCAGTCAATAATCACATCACCAACTGCATCTTCACCGAGTGCCTCCATCGCGTTTTCCTTCTCGACTTCTACGCCCGGAAACCCGCTTCTCTTAAAATTATCTCTCCACCCTCTCTCGTACGCGAACGAGACCAACGGACTCTCAAACAACGCCTCGCCCGGTAAGTTCGATGTCGGTATTAAACGTTTAAACGGCTCCGGACTTAAGTCCCTGATCAACTTATCCAACGAAGGCACGTCGTTCTTCGCGACCAAGTCGAAGTACCCGTCTTCATTCATCGGATACTTTCGTCGGTCTTTCTCCGTTTCTAAACGCTCGAACGTTATGGGAGAGGCCAACCGGTATTTTTCGTATGGGCTTTTCACCCCCGCGTTACTGTTGTTAGTGGTGGTGGTGGCCTCCTCCTCCTTTGAATCCGTAAACTCCGCCGGGATGGTCGTGTTTTTCATCGTCGCGTCTTCTTCACCGCTGTTTTTGCCATCGATGGCGTCCTCGTCGCCGCCGTCGGTGGACGCTTTCGGAGCGTGACGTAATCTTTTTTTCCCGGGAACACTTGGAAGAGCGCGGCGTGATGAGTACTTCACGGCCACGGAGAAAGAAGAAGAAGAAGAAGAGACAGAGCGCGACGAAATTTTCGTTGTCGTCGTCGTCGTCGTCATCGCGCTCGGGGAGAAGGGCATCATTGAAATCTTCTTTTGCGCGCACTTGATGTGGTGAATGTGCGAATTTGGGTGCCGAGTTTTGAAGGAAGTGGAGGGACCTTTACTACTATGGTACGTTGATGACGCTAATACGGGGGTACCTCTCTTCGAATTAAATGTTTCTCTCTCTCTCTCTCTCTCTCTATTAATACAAAACTCTCTCTCTCTCTTCTTCTTCTTCTTCGAAAATTCTCTCTCTCTCTCTCTCTCTCTCTCTCGGCTATTAAGTAGTATAAATTTATATTCTCGGAATAGTGCGAAGAGCGTAAATCTCTCTCTCTCGAATCGTTTCGAATCGTTTACGCGATGCTCTTCTCGTACGCCGCGGCGTCCATCAACGAACCCGGCACGTCGGAAACCTTGACCTTCATCAACCACCCGCCTTCAAACGGCGAGTCGTTCACCGTACCCGGCGAATCGTTCAACGCTTCGTTGATTTCGATGACGGTGCCGGAAATCGGCGAGTACACGTCCGAAGCCGCCTTTACGGATTCGACGACGCCGAAAGACTTGGTCGCTTCCATCGCGGAGCCAACTTCTGGGAGTTCCACGTAGACGATGTCGCCTAATTCCGCTTGCGCGTGGTCGGTGATCCCAACCGTGACGACGTCGCCGTCAATCTTCGCCCTGTCGTTTGAAAGAAAAAGAAAGAGAAAATATGTTTTATTAGACACGTGTTGCAAGAACGAAAAAAGAAAATCCTTCGCCTTTTTTGGCAGCAAAGAGGATGAGCGTTTTTGAACCGAAAACTCTCTCTTGGACGAATAATCCATCCAACTCTTTCTTTGTTTGGGTCATCTCTCATCACGATGACGAGTGAACTTTGCGCGCGTTCTCACTCTTTTCTCTCTCTCTTTCTCTCTCTCTCTTTCTGCGTCCAAACTCGTCTCCTTCACTCTCGTTGACGCGATATGCATATGAAATGTATACGTCACAAAGGGATAAGAAAACAGAAGAGAGAGAAAGAAAACAAAAAAATGTGTTCCCGAACAACACAAAAGGAGGGTGAAACCAAAGCGAAAGTTCACCCAAAACAGAGATTGTGAGAACGAGTGTGTAAAAACGTACCACTCGTGCGAGCTCGCGTATTTCAACCCCTCGATGACGGTGCTGTACATTTGCACACCGCTCGCTCGGCTTAATAAAGGCGCGAACGCGGTCGTTTTGGAGGTGAACTGTTTCAAGGTTTGTCTGAGTGCCATGATGAAATCGTGTGTTGTGCGTGTGAAGTGTGATGACCAGCGTTCCTCCTCTCTCGCGCTTCCTCGCTCTCGTTCGAGCCGAGGGATTGTTTTTTTGGTCGTTTTTTCGGTCCCTGGCGAGAGAACACGTCGCTCTCTTGCGTTTGATTTTTTTTTTTGGATTTCTTCAAACTTCAAACAAAAATTTGTGTGTCTGTGCCCCCTCTCTTCCTCCTTTCCTCTCCCTCTCTCGCGCTCTCGCTCTTTCTCTCTCTTTCTCTTTCTTACGAGAGAACGAAAAAAGAACAACTCTTTGACGCTTTATTTCTATATTTCCTCATCTGTGAAACACACACTTACATACACAACGCGTCGGAGTATTCGCTATTTATTGTTTTTATTACACATAGTAGTAAAAGAATAAACCGTAATTATTGAGAGAAGAGAGGATGGTGGCAGCAGGAGTAGCCGGCGCCGAAACGATTGAGAACAACAACGTGAATAACGATTCGTTGTACTCAGAAAAGCAACCCTATTACCAATCGCGCATCCAATTGTTCGAGAAGTACTTCACTCGCGAGCAAGAAAAGATCGCGCAGGCGAAAACGGACGACCGAGAAATCTCGGTCGCACTTCCGGATGGGAAAGAAATTAAAGCGGTGGCAAACGCGACGACACCGTGGGATATAGCCATGGGGATTTCGAAAAAGTTAGCGCAAGCGTCGTTGGTAGCGCACGTGGATGGGAACGATTGGGACATGAAGAGGCCACTGGAATCGAATTGTAAACTGCGTTTGTTTTCCTTCGACGATAAGGAAGGGAAGGAGTTGTATTGGCACTCGAGCGCGCACGTGTTGGGAGAAGCGTTGGAGTTG
>JACLAA010006303.1_pt1 | contig 12532 bp, 8 predicted proteins | sample 8027891 | NCBI WGS metagenome assembly JACLAA01 (sample SAMN15724900, study PRJNA655200) | protist metagenome | isolation source: fluorescence activated cell sorting (FACS) single amplified genomes of... | place: Spain: Blaines Bay Microbial Observatory, Mediterranean Sea | collected 2016-01-19 | reverse complement strand
CAAAAGCTTGATAGGCGTGCTATATTTTAAATTAGCCTCCCCTGAACGAGCCTGAAGACCCCGAAGGTTCGCCGCTTTCTTTTTTGTACCCGCACAACATGTAATGTGAACAGGTCTTCAGGGTGTTCAGGGGTAGCACGAGGGTACACACTATCAACACAAAAGACGGCTGAAGACAGGTCTTCAGGCCGAAAAACAATACTTTGAACGCACCGTGTAGAAAATACGTTGAAACTATTTGATGCCTAATTATTTTTTGTGCTTTTTCGCCGATTTCTTTTTCAGCTCGCGCACCTCCTTCTGGACGCGCTTCAACATAGGGTGCGCACATATCGTTCGCTCGATTATGCTTTTCGCAGGCTGAGCGACGCGTTTCTTAACTTTGGATTTCTTAACTTTGGATTTCTTGGGAGCCATATTTTTCTGGTACTTTAGCCTGAGAAAAAAAAAATCGAAAATACCAGGACAACGCGCCGATAATCTTCGCGAAATAAAATGTTGGTATGATGTATATGAACACCACATACTCGATGAAACAATCCGCCGTCGCCATGCCTAAGCGTATGAGCGACGACACGAACAAGTACAATTTCAACAGGAAACGGGTACTCGATAGAATACGCGAAGGCTCGATTCCCCAGCAGAAAACGACAAAAAAATACGACATATCGAACGCCGAGGTAAACGCGATACGAAAAGAGGGGAATCACCCGCCACTCGTCGTCGCGTTCGCGCCGTCCGCGTACGCGCCAACATTAGCCGTCAACGAAGAAACCAAACGCATACAAGAGCAGTACCTCGAGCAACAACAACTCACCGAAAACGTAAAAGGAGACGAACAGAAACTCGTCCAATCGTTCAAAAAACTTATGGTCGAACAGCGTGGGAAAATGCTCAAAGTTCCACCAGGGCAACAGTTTGCTTTAAAGACGTTCCACGATTACGTGTGGAACAGAGGCGCCGACGGACAACCAATGTCTTGGGTCATAAACATCACGGGTAAAAAGGCAAAGGAAACCACCATACAAATGCGCGTCGGCAAAGAGGATAACTGGCAATCGGGCCAACTCTACCTCTTTTTCAGGAGGCACCTACCGCCCGAGTGTTTGAAGGACGTTCGTAGGTGTTTGAGAAAAGAACGCATCGGACCGATACTCAAAAAGATACGCGATAACGAGGCGGCGAACCCCTCGACGACGCTCTCGACTAACCAGGCGCTCTATGTACTCTACCGAAACTTCCCGGGTCTTTTACCCGAGTTCCAGGCCGATTTGAATTGGCTCAACAATTTCAACGCCGTCACGAAAAAGAAAGCGGACTCGTATATCGCCGATAAAAGAAAATACACAATCAAATACGGGTTCACGGATATTAAGAAAATATTCAAAGATACGTTTGGACGCGAGATTAAGGAGTTCCTCTACATTTCCGTGTACGAGGAGTTCCCGAGTCGGGACGATTTGGGAAAACTCGTCATCAACCCGCCAAATATGACGGGAAGTGTCGAGAAAACGATGAACTATATCGTAAAAAAGAACGGACTTTGGACGATATATTTGAACGTGTATAAGACGATGGATTTTTTTGGACGAGTCGTGGTTCGGTTCAGCGATGCGACTTCCAAACTTATTTCGAACTACATCGCAAAACAACGACTCAAAAACGGTGAGTACCTATTCGGCTCATTCGGCAAGGACGGTAAAATGTCCGCGACGGTCGCCGCGTGGTTGGTCGAGGCCGGGGTAAAAGACGGTAAAGTTCAGGGACAAACCAAAACGCCCGGCGCGATTAATCTTCTGCGCCACGCGTACATCTCGCAGAAAATCAAGGAAGAAGACGTGATTAAGTTATCCGAGACGATGAAACACTCGCCGCTCGCGACTGAGTTGTACGCGCGAAAAATCCAACCCCTACTCGTCGAAAATATGATTAAAATTGACGAGAGGAAACTCGTCTACGAGGAACCCGAAATGATACAAACACGGTCAAGGGTACTCGAGAAGAGGAAACGCGAAGAAGAGGCAAAGAAGAAAGCAAAGAAGGGACGAGTATTGGTGATTTGATTTCTTCACTTTATCCCCCGGCGTCCACTTTCCATCAGAACATTTCAATACAGAAAGTTAGGGGAATTATTCTTCCATCTACTTCGTCGTATTTTTATGTTTTCAAAAATACTTCTAACAAAGACACAAAGTTTCGCGTAGTTTCTTCTGGTATAGTGTCGCCGAAGGCGAGTTTATAGAGCAAGAGGGGTCGCGGAGGGATTCTCTATTCGTCTTTATTCTAAGTTAGTATCGTAAATTAAAATAGTATCTTATAATGGGGGGTAATTCTTTTTAGGTATATTGCGAACATGCCTTCTTTCTCCTAATACTCCGTTCTCACCGGAGGCGTCATTCCACCGTACTCGTCGTCTTCGTTTCCCAATAAGTATTCCGTGTATTCCTTTTCTTTCAACCAATCATACACACCTCGTCTCGAGAATATCCAGGCGACGCGTCCGTATTCGTTCCTTCCTTTCGTAAAAGGCAAACCTTCACGCTCGACCATATCTTTTATTTTGTTCCCGAACTGCGCGTCCGTCGGTTCCGACATCCGCCATCCTCGAATAAAAACCACATAACTCGATACGAGGGTGCTCGAAGAGACTTTGGAGTCGTACTTGGGGTGTGATTGATGCGAAGCTCTGTGTTTAGAACAGAACGTCTCGGGGAACTCTTCACAAACAAAGTGTTCCAACCACTTGATTTCAGGAGGGAGACACTTTTGGATAGTCTCGCGATAGTACCGCGTTTTCGGACGCCTCGTGATGAGATACTCCTCGCTCGTCTCTACACTCATCAGGTACTCATACACGGCAAGTTGATTCTGCTCCTCGTTCTTCCAACGAAACCAATTCGACCAAAACGATTTGTGGTTAGGTGTGTTAGGCAAATACTCGCCACGAACTTCGACCAAAACAAAACGTCGCTCCTCCTGCTTCACCAAAACCAACAGGCGACTGTTTCCTGCGAGTATGAACCCTGCCAAGTTATCAACTTCGAACGACTGTTTGTGAAGTGGGCGCAAATAGAGCGAAACGTCTGTTATCAAACCCTTCATTCGGTCCTCGTAATTTTTGTGTATATTCTTATTCATCTCGTTTATGAAAACGAGTTTACGTCCTTGAAGAGCCAAACTGTGCTTTTCAAAAATATCCCTCTCGGCATTGGACGTTTCCAAGTACGTGGCCTTTCCCATAAGCTTGCCAATGAACCCCCAAAACTCGTTCTTCCCACTTCCTTCCTTCGATTGGAATACCAACGCTGTCTTCGGTTTCTTCTCGGGATTTTGAAACAGAAAAGCAATCCACTTCAAAAGGTACTCTTGGACTGTTTCCTCTCCTCCGCTCATATCCCAAAGTAAATCGAGAAAAGGTTGGATATCCCCCGTTTCCTCTGACGCAATTTTCTTCTTCTCTATGTCGTACCCTTCCCATAAGTTATACACATCGGGAGGGCAGTTCCTTGGTACGACGTCCATTTTCCTGAACGCTTTCTTGTTCGGGTCGTCCGCCCACTCTTGGACGAACTTGTGTTCTGTTTTCCCCTCCAAATATTTTAAGTGCGAAAACCGCTCCTTCAGTTGGAGTAGAGTATACAGTGTGCGTTCATTCTTGGTATCCAGTACTGGATACAATAAAACGTCGTCGATGCGACACGCGCACTTCTCAAAACGTGTCTTCAATTCTTCGTACGTTTGTAAAACGTTTGGTTCTTTTATGGATGCTTCCATAGTATAGCGCAAGATTTTATTTTCCCAAGTTCATATTTTATCGAGTGTCATCTGTTTTTTACAACACGAAGGCAAAGCTTGGAAGTTTATTTTTCGTGCCCTGGATAAATTTGGTGGAGCGACATTCGCGGCTGAAGTTTGCGACGTACCAATCGCCCGTCGGCTCATGTTCGTTGACGCGAAAGTTATTCGAGAAGTGTGAAACTTTCCCACACAAAGGACACTCTCCTGCGTTTTGGTCGCACTTGAACCCATAACTTGTCGTCCAATATATGCCCGAGAATCCAAGGTATCTCAAAGCAGTATTGATATCGCCTGGTATTCCTCGTGTTTCGCTATTTCGTTGTATTGGTGCAGTTTCTGTTCTCTCCTGAGCGACGAAGTTCGCATTCTCCTCAACCAGTTCGTATAAACTGTCGGGCATTTTCGTCAATTTCAAAATGTTCCCATTAAGACGACAATACGAACCCTTTTCAGTCGCACACCCGTTCCCACAAATGTACCCGCCTGTGGTTCGTATGTCTATGAACCCGTTGATTTTTGTCGCGTTCTTCCAAGTATCGAACCGAGATTCGTATCGAAAGACCGCGTGGTACCCACCACTCGGCGTCCTGGAAATGTAGACGTCGTCACCACACATTTTCTTAAAATACTCGAGCGTGTATTTTTGTTTGTCCTTACAGTTTGGGTCGTAAATGTCGTAGTCTAAACATATCGCGTTATTCGGTTTACCCATCAGTATGCCGTATTTCTCGTCTCTCTTACACAAGGCGTTGTGTTTCGCAAAGTTTTCGGGACGTTGATATTCGTAAATACTCCGCCTGGGTATTTTGGATCGGAACCCTAAGGGGATTTTCAACAACTTTCGTTCGGTTTCCATTTTATATATACTACTTACTGAGAATATTTTTTTACCTAATTAAACTCTTTTACAACATTCTGCGATCTCTTCATCCGTGATGTTATATTTGAGTATCGTCAAAGGTCTTGGCGGTAAACCCCTGATTCGCATATTCTTCAGAGCGTGTTTCCTGTTGCACGCGTCTTTGTTTTCCCTATACATTTTGAGTTGCATCTTCGTTTCTCTGTATCTGTCCGCGTTCGTCCGCCCTGCCCTGTTTGTATTGACGCACTTGTCGAGGTGTTGTGCTTGTATGATGCCGAGTTTCTTTCGCATTTCGAGAACGGTTATGTCCTGGAACTTTGCTAATACTTCGCTTTTGATATCGCCAGCCTGGAAAAGTATGTTGCACGAGAGTTTGCGAAACTTCGCGCTCGCACGGAGCCCTGAAACCGCTCTTTTGAGTGGGAGACTCGAACATCCTATGTATATTTTTTCGGTATGGGGTGATGATATTTTGAAGATTATGCCTTCTCGATAGTTCATTATTTCTTTTAAGTTATGACGAGAAAAAATATTTTTGTAAAGTTCGTATTTTTATGCGTTTTATTAAAAGTTGAAAAGTTTGCTACGAAAGACAGACTCCTAATCAATCATATGTTTCTAAGATATGTATATGTAATCCGATGATGATGATGACGACGACTGCGACCGCGACGACGCGTCGTAAAGGTCGCAAAAAACTCTTCCGGTGGTGCCTTTTGCTGTGCCTCTCTCTTTTTTGCGCGTGCGGTTTCCTCCTCCCCTCGTTTCTTTTCCGACGAGCGAGACACTTCGCGGCGGAATCGCTGATGCATTTGGCGAAAGATTTGGACGAAGACGTCGTTTTTGTCGATGGTTCGGCGAAGAATGCCAACAACAACGAAGAAGAAGAAGAAGAAGAAGAACCGGAAACGTACGAACGACCGAGTTCGCCGATGCCGCCAATGGACCCGAGCGCGCCGCCGCCGCCGCCGGTGGCACCGAGCATGCCACCACCAGATGATGCGATGAGAAGAGAAAGGGTGGACGCGGCGACGACGACGTCGAAGACTGCGTCGACGGACGCGACAATCAATCGAAACTTAGCCTTCTTCTCTGGCACGTTAGACGAACCAAGTATAAAAGACCATCGATCGTATAAATCGAACGAGAACGATGCGAGTGATTTGTGGGCCAAACGCAGACGAGAGTTGTTCGACGGTTCCTTGCCGCACCCATACGTGGATGAAGACGACGAAGACACCACGCATTCAGAACAAACGAAACGATACGCAAGTTTAGATAAAATTTTAGATTTAAAAGAGTTGAGGAAGAAGTTTCCCCCGTATACGATGGAACAAGTAGAGTTAGGGACAGAGATGCCGTTACACGTGACGTTTGCAACCGTAGAGTTGGTAACGTTGGTGGAGAATTGGTTGACGTATAGCCTACGAGCGAATATCAAGAAGATCGTTATGGTGAGTTTAGACGAGGCGTTGCACAGTTGGTGCGAAAAAGAGTTGGAGGAAAGAAAAAGGCATCGACGCGAAGATGACGACGACGAATTCGCGTGCGTGTCTGGCAGTCACTTGTTAGACAAGAGTAAATTAGGGCATTCCCTATCGGGTGGCTTTCGAGAGGTGAAGGAATCCTTTTACGCGCTGATGAACGTGAAGATACAAATCATAGAAACTTTCCTCTTGAACGCATACGATTTATTAATTTCCGATGCTGACGTCACGTGGGTCCGCGATCCGATGCCGTATTTTAACACGGGGAATTTAGGTAAAGTCGACATCGCGGTGTCCGCCGATTGCGTCTTTCATTTTCGAGGCGATTTAATAGACAAAAGTGAAATCGATTTGCACAGAAAGTTAAATTTGCCGCAGTTGACGTCGACGGTGTTTAGAAAGTGGGAACTATTTAGAGACCCATTCACGCAACTCCCCTGGCCGTATAATGCCGAGTATAACACGGGCATGTTGTTGTTGAGAGCAACATTGGAATCCCTACGATTCGTGAAAGATTGGAAGCACGGGATGGAAGCAGGAAAAATGTTGTCGTTTGCGAACGATCAGCACCATTTCAACGCGATTACGCGGTCAAGATCGTTACAACGGAATTCGCTTCCCGCGTATTGTAAGAAATTGACCGATGTTGGCGAGAAGAGCTCCATGTGTCGCGCGTTCACTAAACCAAACGCGGACAATCGACACCCGGACAATTATTTCAGAAGGCCGGATAAAACGTACGATCCGTCGAAACCAGAGATGACTGTCATGGACCCAGGCTTCGTGCCGAGAGATAAAGAAGGTTTGTGCGAACCATTGACGGTAACCGCTATGGAAATCGTGAAGAGAAACGCGACCGATGGTTTCTTTTGCGAAAAGTATCCTCCCGATTTCGTCGCGTTCGAAAAGGATTACGAGAGAGGTTTGCGTCCGCTGTATTCATACGCAGGCACGTCCGGTTCTTTGCGTGTGGCAAAGTTACCAACGAGTTTGTTTTCCAACGGAATGGTATTTTTTATGGGTAAGGATTACTCGAAACGTTCGATTGTTCCATACGGGGTTCACAACACGTACGTGTACGACGGCGCGCAGGGCAAAATTTGGCGCTTCCGCGAAGCAGGGATGTGGGCAGATAAGAAACCGTACTTTTTAAGCTCATCTATGTATAATAAAAACCTTGTTAGTAAGCAGAAGGAGGAGGAGGCTAAAGGTATTCCAGTTGAAGCAGAAACAGATCTGAGCGAAGAGAAGGATTTGAAGACGCTCATCGTTCGCATGTCCATCCCGGATTGGTTGGAAAAATCCGTCAACGAATCCATAACGACACCAAAAGGCGAGGTTCCAATCGGTCACATGAACGGTTTGCGTTGGCAAATCGCGCGCGTTCGAGATGCCATAGCTATCGCAAAGATGTTGGATCGCGCGTTGATTATGCCCCAATTCATATGCGGGTGTCACAGACACTTCAATCTTTTGGTCAATTGCACCATGGGCGCGATGACGATTCCGTTTGTCTGCCCGATCGACCACTGGGCGTTACCGAGAACGTTCGGTAAGTTCCCCATTCCTATTCGTGAAGCGTCTTATTTCGAAAACAGAGTCAACGCTGGTTTTGAAGCGTTCACTTCTCCGGCACCTAGGATTGCCGTTTGTTCCTCGGAGGAAACCGAAGATGAGTGTAAAAATCGAAAAGGCGGCATGCGAGGCGCTTTGCCGCATTTGCCCGGTTTCGCCCAGACGCGAACGCCCATCGACGAAGGAAGAGCGAAAGTTGCCATCAAAACTGGGTTTTCGAGCCTCGAATTCACCACAAAAATTCGATCCGAGATTGAAACGCTCGGTTTACTGGACGAACCAGTTTTAGTTTTGGATGGATTGGGTGATTTCAGTTCATCCCAATTTCTCGAGCACGGATCGCGAACGAGCGATTTTACTGGATTTGCGAGCGAAGATGAAAACTTAGCTTTCGACGATATGCTCAAGACATCCACGCACCAATGGTGCTGCTACATGAACGGAACGGTCGAACACCCGTTTGCGAGGCTTCACGCTTAGATTGAGAGTATAGTTAAAAAGTACCAGTAGCTTTTTGTAGGTATATACGAGTAAAATTAGCGGGGTGTGTATACCTTTCTTTGGTGGCGGGGATAAAATTCTAAAAATACTAGCATCGCGTCTGAATAATTCTGCACTTGTTCTCATTCAGAGGAGGACGGACTAAACTATTTCTTTGCTTTCTTTGCTTTCTTCTCCTTCTTTTCTTTCTTCTCTTTCTTTTCTTTCTTCTCTTTCTTTTCTTTCTTTTCTTTCTTTTCTTTCTTTGCTTTCTTCTTTCGTTTCTTATCGCGCTTGGCTTCCTCCTCGTCGGCGTCATCTTCGGCAGCAGCATCGGTGCCGTTGATGGTTTCTTCGTCATCATCACCCTGTCTACTACTATCTACTGGTCCACACCCTTTCCCTAACAAACTCCCGACCAACAATACCACTCGATCGTCTTCTCTGTTGACCTTCTCCACGCGAAACTTCACTCTCGAGCCTACTTTAATCTCCTTCATGCTCATCGACGAGGACTCGTCCGATTCCTCCTCGTCTCCATCGTTATTTTCTGTCCCATCTTCTATGATTTCCCACGCGTTTTTGCTTTCGTCAAACATCATGTTCTCCTTAAACTTTTCGATTGGAATCGACGCGTTGAAGATATTCCCGACGACTAAACCGATATGGTCCTGGCCTATTTTGTTCACTTTCCCGATTAAATACGAGCGCATTTTCGGCGCAAACACGGTCGCTTTCACCATCGCTTTCACGTTCACGTACGACGAGGCCGGTAAAATAGTCTCACCCCCGTTCATCCCATCTTCGTTCACGATGCTCAGCTCCTCGTATTTCACGAGCACCCCTCCGAATCCGTCGTGGTGTCTCAGCGTCTTCGCGTCCAATTGTTCCCGCACGCCTTTTTTCCTGTTCGCCAATTTCGACGGGTGCACCGGCACGGACACCCGAACCACGGAGGTCACGCACCCGGTGGTGTTTTTGTTGCACTCTTTCTCCTCCCTTCTTCTTCTTCTTCTCGTCTTCCCGCCCTCGTCGTCGTCGTCGTCGTCGTCGTCGTCGTCTCGCCGTTTCCGCTTCATCATCATCGGAGTCCAAACGTTTTTTCTTTTTTGACGGCGGAAGGGGTGGGCCACAAAAACTCAATTTTTTCTTTGTGTGTGAGTTTAGGGTTTTTATATAAACCCTAAACTCTGGGTGTCGCCAAAAAATCTCTTCGTCTTTGAACTTAAACAGTCCCATTCATTATTATTATAAGAAGTGTCTCGCTTTGATTTGAGAAGAAGAGATTTGTCGCGCGTAACGCCAAAAATTTCTTCTTCGTCTTTGAACGACAGTCCCATTCATTATTATTATTATAAGAAGTGTCTCGCATTGAGAAGAAGAGATTTGTCAAAGCGCGCTTTCTTTTTTGTCGCTCATCACCAAAAGAAGACGAAGATGACGACGACGAGGAAACCATCGACGGCAAAACACTACGTCTCCTCGTCCGGGACGACGCGGTCGCGCAAACCTCTGTTTCGTCCCACCGCGATCGCGGACGTCTTCTGGACGCTCCTCGACGTTTTGGTCGCGTTTTTTCGCACGTTGCTCAGTCTAGATCACGCGCAAAAGTACGGCACGAAAGCTGGAGACGTCAACGCCCCCAGAGGAGGAGGAGGAGGAGGAAGAAGAGGAGGAGGGAATAACGGCACGAGGAGATACGGAGGGAGCAACATTCACGGCATCGATCACAACGCGACGCCGCCGAGCGCGTGAGGACGGTAAGCGTCGCGATGCGAGATGAAGAATTCTCTCGACGCGACGCGTGACTTCTCTTTTGAAACGCTTTAGCTCAAGGAGTGCGTGTGTCTTTTGTGCGCTCTCTCCTACTCACTCTTTTATGAGAAGGAAAGTGCGAGAGAGAAAAAGAGTCCGATGTCTCGTGACGTCTGCGTGGGTAAAAAGCACGTCTCGTACGGGTACGTGCGCCTCACGCGGGACTGATAAATCGGAACGCTCTCTCTCTCTCGTGCGTCTCAAAGCCAAAAGTGCCTTTGTGGTATCAAAGGCGAGACGCGCGCTTTCAAAAACGCACGCATTGTAATATTACGACTAATACTACTACTTATACTAATACTACCAATAGATATTACACATTTGACATGAACGACTCGCCCCCGTTTTTTATCCATCTATTTGCCCGCCTTTTTATGAGTATCGCTCCACTTCTCTAACATCGTCTCTCCGATGTCCTCTAACTTCATCCCTTTGGTTTCAAATACGAGCTCTTTGACAAAGACATATCCAAGAAGATTTAACAGCGCGTACCCGGCATACGTGACGCCTAGACCAAGAGAAGTGACGCCTGGTAAGAACGCGGCACCGACGATGGCGTTGGAGAAGTAGTTGGTCGCGGTGCACAAAGATACCGCTTTGGCGCGGATTCGCGTGGGAAAGACTTCGTTGTAGAGGAGCCAAGGGACTGGGCCAGCGCCGGCGGAGAAGAAGAGGACATAGAGCGGGAGGGAGACGAGCACAACCGTTGCTTCCGGTTCTTGTCGTTCGCCGCTCGTGGTATCACCGCCTTTGATGGTGAAGTCTTCAATTAACCCACCGATTTCGCGGTCCGGTAAGTCCTTGCATATGATTGACTTCGTCGTAAACGAGGAATACGAGGACTGTTGGACGTCGAATATGTCCGAAAAGTAACCCTCGTTGATACTCAAACTGCCTCTTTGTTTCGCTTTTTGCTCTGGGCTCAACACGTCCACCGCGGACGGGTCGAGCGTGTTGCAAAAGCTCGCCTTGAAGAATTTACTGGACGTGGTCATCGACGCGCCTCCTCCGAGGAAAGGTAACCCGTGCGTGTAAATGTCCACGGTGGAGAGCGCGACTAAGCACGCGGACATGCCGCCAAACGACCATAAAAGTAAAGGTCGGCGACCGAGCTTGTCCGTCAGAACCAACGCTAAAATGCCGCCCACGATGTTCGGGATGCCGACGGCCCACGTTAACAGCTCGGGAGAATTCAACCCGACGGAACTAAACACCGATTTCGCGTAGAATATGACCGTGTTCGATCCAGAAAATGCCGCCAACGCACACAAGCCAACGCCAGTGACTAAAGACGGGACGTTTGTCTTGTCTTCGAAAATCTCCGACCACGTTTCCAACTTTTTGCTGCTATCGCTACCGCTACTTGTGCTACTACTACTATTGCTCACTTCTTTGCTACCGCTAGAACTCGTGGTCAACACTTTTTGGTCGTACTCAACGGCGTGCTCCGTCGACACTTCGCCTTCGTTACTACCGCCATCACTACCAATTCTCTCTTCCTTTTTCTGAATGTTCTCTTGCCACAACTTGGCCGCTTTCCCTCGAATGTTCATCAACGCCTCCAACGATCTCCTCCATTCTCTCTCACTCTCTTTCTTCTCTTCTTCGCACTCTATTTGCCCGCTCGTAGCTAACAACCACACCGGCGATTCCACCGCCACGACTAATGCGGTTACCGCCAACATCATCGCCGGTATCACGGAATCTGAAAACAACGGTCGCCACCAGTCTTGACCTCCGTCGGCGGCTTCTTCTAACGGCACCGCCAACTGAAACGCCGCTAAACACCCGAACACGTACGCCATTCTCCTCAATCCGTTCGACGTTCCTCGAAAAGTTGGCGGCGAAATCTCCGCTAAATACAATGGCACGATTTGTGAACTCGCGCCAACACCTATTCCTGTAATTAATCGACCAAACGTCATCGAGGCCGCGTCCCAACTGATGCTCGAAATCAACGCGCCGACAGCTAAAGGAATGGTTACGAACGCCAGCGCATTTTTCCGTCCGTACTTGTCTGCGAACGGCGCGATGGAAAACCCACCGATGACGCCTCCTAACACCATCACACTGACAACTAACCCTTTCAACCCATCGCTTTCCGCGAATCCTAAATCCGAGGCGATTGCCGCTAAAGGCGCGTTGATAACCGCCGAGTGGTACCCGAACAAGAACGCGCCAATCGTTGCAGTCGCTATGGATGGGATAAGTCCAGGACCTATGTTGTTTTCTTCTTTGTCTTCGTCTTTGTCTTGTTCTTCGTCTTCTTCTTCTTCATTTGTCCTCGTCCTCGTCTTCGTTCCTCTCGCTTCGTACACATCCACTCCGCGTGTGCTGTCTTCTTTCGACGTCGCCGTCGCTTTGATCTTCCATCTCTTCCCTTTCCCGCTTCTTCTTCCTCTTCCTCTTCCTTCGGCCATCATCGCGACGCGTCCTCGTCTCCGCGGTGGTGGTGGTGGTGGTGGTGGTGATAGTCCTCGTCTTCCAAAAGGCATCGTCGTCGTCATCGTCATCG
>JACLAA010001121.1_pt1 | contig 12544 bp, 6 predicted proteins | sample 8027891 | NCBI WGS metagenome assembly JACLAA01 (sample SAMN15724900, study PRJNA655200) | protist metagenome | isolation source: fluorescence activated cell sorting (FACS) single amplified genomes of... | place: Spain: Blaines Bay Microbial Observatory, Mediterranean Sea | collected 2016-01-19 | reverse complement strand
GTAAAGTGTGCACGTGTTGTTCGAATTGTCCGCACTAATCGCATCGCAAATCCCACAAAGTCGAACACAACAACGACGCCAAAAAAGAAGAAGAAGAAGAAGGTCTCGACGACGACGACGACGACGACGACGCGTTTACTACTATTCTTTTACGACGGAACAACAACGGTGAGACGACCACAACTTGAGAGTTTTCACTTTGGGAAGAGAAGGATTTAATAATAAGAGACGAAGACAAAAATAATAATGGTGCTCCCACAAGTCCTCGCCGGGGCGGTCGCTGGAGCGGGATTGAAAACCGCCTTGGATAAAACCATCGTCGCGGGGGCGAAGAAGAAGAAGAGAGACGGAGACGGAGAGGAAGAACACAACAGATGGAACGTGGACGCGTCGATGAATAAGAACCACGACGACGACGCGGCGAAATCGAGATACCTCGCGCGACATTACCCGAGCGTCGACGAAAGAGACGTGAAAACGCCCGACAATTGGGTGAAAAGACACCCCAATTTAATACGGTTGACTGGGAAACATCCGTTCAATGTGGAAGCGCCGCTGCCAGAACTGTTCGATTACGGCTTCATCTCGCCCGTGAATTTGCACATCGTTCGAAACCACGGAGCGGTTCCAAAATTGGAGTGGGAAACGCACAGAATTAAAGTCAATGGGAACGTCTCGAAACCGTACGATATCGGCATGGATGAACTCGCCAAACTCCCTTACGAGCAGTTCCCGTGTTTAGTCGTGTGCGCCGGGAACAGGAGGAAGGAACAGAACATGATTAAATCCTCAATCGGGTTTAACTGGGGACCATGTGCCGTCGGTAACACGTATTGGAAAGGCGTCCCGTTGAGAATTTTATTGAATAAAGCTGGGATTTATAAAGCCGGACCCGGCGCGAGGTTCGTGTGCTTGAACGGTCCTCAAGACGAGTTGCCGAAAAGTTACGACGGTCAAGACGGCGGCCCGGGATCCTACGGCACATCCATCGATATGGAGACGGCATTGGACCCAACGTGCGACGTAATCGTCGCGTACGAACAAAACGGGGAACGTTTACATCCGGACCATGGGTACCCCGTGAGAATTATCATCCCAGGATACATCGGTGGACGAATGATTAAGTTCTTGGCGGAGATTACGGTGACCGATCGAGAGAGTAACAACTTCTATCACTTCAACGATAATCGCGTGTTACCGCCAACGGTTGACGCGGAAATAGCGACCAAAGATAAGTGGTGGTTCAAAGAGGAATACATCATCAATCAGTTGAACATTAACGGCGCGATTGCGTATCCTGCGCACGAAGAGGTAATTAAACCGTCGACGAAAAAGTACACCATGAAAGGATACGCGTATTCTGGAGGCGGAAGGAAAGTTATCAGAGCCGAGGTGTCATTCGATCAAGGCATGTCCTGGAAGTTGGCGGATATCAACGTGAGAGAAGCGCCGAGATGGGCCGCTGGTAGTTCCGGAGATAAAGCCAGACACTGGTGTTGGTGCATGTGGGAGTACGAGTTGGACACTTCGGTTTTGTTCGACCCGTCGTGCAAAGAAATTTTATTCCGCGCGGTGGATCAATCGCAAAATTTCATGCCCGAACGCCCGACGTGGAATGTCATGGGCATGTTGAATAACCCGTGGTATCGCGTGAGAGTGCATAACGAACCGGACGGGGGCGTGAAAATGGAACACGCGACTATTGCCGGACCGACCCCGGGCGGGTGGATGCAACAAATGGCCGAGAAAGCTGGCGGTGAGTTGTTGTGGGGCTGGGGCGGCGAAGGCGTCCCAGCTGCGCCGTAAGTAAAAAGAAAATATTTATTACCGCGTGTCTGTACATAAACGATACGAAACCCAACATTGTAAATACCGTTTCCTTTTCGCGTGTCTGTACATAAATGGTATGAAATCCAACGTGATGACGAGTTTCTTTTTAATGAATACATTTCGTGGACTACTACATACTACCGCTAAAATACATTAATCGCTGTGCGCTAATAAGGATCCGCTCGACGCGCTTCTCACCATTTCTCTCTCTCTCTCTCCGGATGCCATCTTATCGAGACTCTCTACTCTCTTCATTTCCTCAATTTTACGGTTTATCGTCGTAGGCATCGTAGGCATACCGCCTCTCGGTTTTCTGAAGGAATTTCCACCTCTCAGGGACCCTTCCAATGAGCTTGGTTGTTGCACACCGGCGTTATCTCGCGAGAGGCGTTCTGGACTTATTTTCTTCTTCGCCTCAGTGTAGAACGCAGGATCCAAAGTACCCGAAGCGATGGTACTGGAACCGTTATCGCCGAAGGATACTTGTTTCATGAGTTCGAGTTGTGTCGTTTCGACTAACCGTAGTAAATCACCGTGTCGAACTAAGACGGTATTTCGAATCGTCTCTTGTGCGTTCCTAGAAGACGTGATTTTCGTCGCCTCATTTTCGTCGAGCTTGTTCTTCCTTTTCGCCAACACTTTGCTCTCGAGTTCAACCAACTGGTCCGCAGTTGCGAATAAACCAGACGCCACGCACGCGGTGATCAATTCATCGAGCGAACTCAAGCCTTGTTCATGCGCCAACCCGATAAAACTTCTCTCCTCGGGTTCGTCGTCTATACTTTTCCTAAACGCGTTCGCCAAGTGCGCTAAACCACTTTTGGCATTTCCCTTGTGCGTGGAAGAATCATCGCTCCATGAAAAGGACGCGTTACTCGTTCTCGTGCCTTCCTTACTCGAGCATTCGTTGTTGGCGTCGTTCTCTTCGTTGTCGTCTCCGTCGTCTCTTCTTCTTGTACTCATTTTATGTTTCAATCCAACTTTGCCTTCGTGCACGCTCTTCTCCGAACTCATGTTCAACCACCGTCTCAAGGTTGCCACATCTTGCGCTTTCAATTCGCACAAAATCTTCACGCATTCTTTCGTGATATCTTTCGTTTCTTCTAACGCTAACAACGACCTTTCTACGTCTTTTCGCATCGTCTCCGGCACTAAAATGTCCCTCTCTCGGCTCACGTTCGTTCCGGCATTCTTGTATCCTTCTTTCATGTCCACGAACTTCCTCAAATACTTGTGTTGGTTCACTTGAGCCGCGTTCATGCGTGAACTTGGGTTTACCACCAACAATTTTGACACTAAATCTCTCGCGTATCTATTAAACGTCCCGTCGAACGGTTCGTACGACCCTCTCAGAACTGCATATACCCCTTCCACCGTCCTCGAAAACGGCATTTTATTACTAATTAAAAGATATAAAAACACCCCGACCGCCCACATGTCGCTGGCTTGCCCGTACTCCCATCTCTTCTCGACCTCGGGCGCTTGGAACAAACTCGTCCCCATCGGCTGTAAATTCCCTTCCATTTGGTTCTTCCTCTTCAGCACCACCGCTCTGCCAAAATCAATCAATTTCACCTGTCTTGGTTCTTGATTCGTAACCATCACGTTCTCTGGCTGCAAGTCCCTGAAACACACGTTCCTCGCGTGCACGTGCGCCACCGCGTCGCACAACTGCCGCATCAACGAAAACTTCTCCTCGCGTTGCTGTTTTTCCGTTTGCGCGCCGCTCTCTAACTTCTCGTCGCACTCGACCAAATAGCTAATCAAACCTTTCCCATCGATTTTCTCCATCACTAACTGTAATTCTGAACTCGTTTGATACGCGGCGATGAGTCCAACGATGTTTGGATGTCGCATTCGAGACAGCGTTTCTAACTCGGCGTACGCCTCTTTCCTCCTCTCTCCGTTCGAGTTCATGGCACCAATGTGCGTCTCTTTGATGGCAACGCGCACCATCGGGTCTGTTCTGCTCGTCCCTCCGTACACCGACCCTTGCATCCCGCTTCCAATCTTCTTTTTCGACACCGCGTAATCGTCCGAAACGAGTCTGTCGAAGTACATCGGCACGTCCGAACCTTCCTTTTGCACGTGCTTCGAATACCACGTTCCATCCCGCAAGGAAGACGAATCCCCGCTGTGGTCCTCGGACGAGCTCTTTTTTTTTGGTAACGACGCGCCGCACCCCATTCTTCTTCTTCTTCTTCTTCCTCCTCCTCCTCCTCCTCCCTTCGCAATGGCTTTCGGTGTCGACCAAAGTGTTCTCTTCGATCAATGCTACTCCAGCGTCTCTGTAAAGAAAGGTAAAGGCGTTCGTTCCTCAATTAATAATAAGCTTGTCTTTTAGTCGCCTATAAACCCTAAACTATAAACCCTAAACACAAAACAAGGAAAAGAGAGAGATTTTGAAGAAACCTTTCGGGAGACTCCTAAAAAAGCGACCAAAGAGCGCGACTTTACTCCTAATAAAGCCTTTGTCGTCCTTTACACATAATAATAATGCGAAGAGAAGACCAACACCAACACCAACACCTTTACGACGTCAACAATGACGACGTAAACGACTTCGAGTCTTCTTCTTCCTCTTCTTCTTCCGGAAAAGGAGGAGGAGGAGGAGGAGGAGGAGGTAAAAAAAGTGGAGGAGGAGGAGGAGGGGGAGGAGGAGGACCAAAGCTCGTCTCCGGCCCTTCCTCTCTCGAATACGACGCGTGGCCAAAATTCACGCCATCTGAAGTGAAACGTCACGACAAATTAAACGACGGATGGATAATGATCCATTCTCGCGTGTACGACATCACGTCTTTCGCGAAAACGCACCCGGGATTCAACAACGCGGGACAAGTGTCGACGGCACTGGCAATCGCGCGAAGCTTAGGGAAAGACGCGACGGAAGAATTCACGGAGATTCACAGCACGACCGCGTGGAAACAGTTGAAGGATTTCCAAATAGGCGTCGTGTGTCGACCAGGAGACGAAGAGACTTTGGCGGAGAAGGAAGCACCGAAGGAACACGTGATACCGAAATGGCTGAGCAACGATAGAGATTTTTGGGTGAGATATAGTGGCGGCGTCGACGCGGCGGTGCTGAGGTACTTGACGAAGAACGGGTATCCGCAAGGTGAAGGACGACACCGCGGCGACGACGAAGACGACGACGAGGCGACGCCGCGCGTGGACGACGAGACGAGAGAACAGGACGCAACGAAGCGTGGCGCGAAAAGAAACACATCGAAGATGGTGAAGTTCATCCTCGCGTTCGTCGTCACGCTCGGGAGTAGTGCCTTAGCGGTACAATGTAACGCTAGCAATAGAGAAGATTGGGTTTGGGAAGGAAACACGTTGATGTTGAAGTCGTCGTCAAAGTCTTCTCGAAGAGGCCGCCGCCGCGCGTAGAAACGCACTAATCGTAGAGACGCGCTCTTGTACATGTACCATCACATAAAACACTATCATGCACATTTACACGCACGATTGAATATCTTTCGTCGCATCATCATTTCTAATCTACCATCTACTCGCATAATAATAATAATAATAATAATAATAATAACACGTAGAGTACTCGACGTCTTTCTCTCTTTCTCCTCTACTTCTTCTTCTTCCCTTCTTTGAACTGCTTTTCTTGTTCGGCCAAATCTTTCATGTGTTGTTCCGCCGCCGCTTTCTCCGTCGTCATCGACCTCTTATCTTGGTACGGGCGCATTTCGTGGAGTGGTAGAGAGACGAACGCGACCGCGATGCCTGTTGTTGTTGTTGTTTGTTTTTTATGGCGTTGTTGCTGGTTCGTCAGTTTTCCTCCGGTGGGCTTTTGGACGATATACATATCAAAACGCGCGTCGTTTGGGGAGACGAAGCGAATTCCAATTCGAGATGATACACTACTAATTCGAAAGAAGAAGAAAGAGAGAGAACAAAAACAACGACGACGACGCACCAATCAGCAAACACGTCGTCGTGCTGATCCCAAACAGCGCCTCGCTTCGCGGGGAGACGACCGTGATGGCGACGGCGAGCATCGCGACCAAGAAACCGCCGTATTGCAACAGAATGCCTTTGAGAGAAAAAGATGTCATTTTTTTCTTTCTTTTTTTTTTGAGGCAAAATGTCTCCCGTCTTTTTTGTGCTCTCAATAATCTCTTTTATGAAGACGACGATCGATACTGTATTAAAGTGATGGTGTATCCAAGTACTACTATATGTCTATTCGAAACCACACCACCATCTCTTTGCGTGTAGAACGAGACACGGAACTCAAAAAAACGCGCACAACAAACTGTGCCCATGTGTTGAAGAAACCTCGCCGCACCGAAATTATTATTATTATTATACCATTTTCAACGTACACGTATACGCGCGTACTATCGCGCGCCGTCTTTTTACGCGTACGCGGCGTCGCTCGCGGGGGGGCGGCAGATGACCGCGAACGATCTCGACGCTCTGCTGGCACCAGACGCGCAGAGATCACCGCGGAGCGCGAGTTTACCGAGCACGGCGCCCGCTCTTTCTCTGTGTTCTCTCGATACGCCTTCGTGGAACGTGAGGCCCTCGTTGGCGACGGCGGTGAAGGCGTTGGCGACGGCGTCGATAACTTTAGAGCGGAGGTTGGCGAGGCGCTCTCGCGTGCGAGATGCAACGTCGTCGTCGTCGTCATCATCATCATCATCATCGGAAGGGGAGGAGATGGTGGAGGAAAGGAGTGATTCGAACGCGTCGGAGGCGAACCTTTCTAGGGATTCACAGAATGGGTGGGATTGCTCGATCTCTCTGAAGTCGCCCCCGCCGCTTAAACCCATTCTGCCGGGAGAGTGAACAACACCACTCGACGACGACGTCGACGAGGGAAGTACGAGCAAACTTTGTGTTGCTACGTCTGGATGTACCACACACGATACGCGGAGCGCTTCGGCGGCAGCTTCGGCGTAAGTAATCGCGGTTTCATCGTCAATCGCCGCCGTGGTACACTCGAGAAACGTTTGAGATATTTCCGCAAACGTGCGCATACCTCGCAGAGAGGCATCTATGAGATCTTCTCCTTCGGCGCTATCGGTATTGGTATCTTCCAAAGCTTGCATTGCTCGCTTTGCCAAGACTTCGCACATCTTCGAAGCCGGTTCCACGAACGGCTCGACTCGATTTTCTCTCGAATAGACCAAAACATCCGCGACTCTTTCGCACGCGTTCAACTCTGTGAAGAGCTTTCTTGTCGATAGTATTGAGTTTTTGGAGCGGCATAAGAATAAACACAAGCGAGCGTTGTGAGCGTTGTTATTCGCGTGATCGAGACTGAGAAAAGCGAAGAACTTCGAGGCAAAGTGCGCGAGCGCCTTTTCCAAAGCTTCGTCGCCGCGCGCGTTGGCGTTCTCTTCCTCCTCCGCGCCGCAGTTGTTCATGGAACCAGCTAAAAGTTTCAGTGCGTAGAGTGGGATAGGGTCTTCGTCCATCAACAGCGCAGGACAGGACGGAAGAAAATCCATTCGCAACGATTCGGTGAGATATCGCTTATCGTCCGCGTCAATTTGACAAACACTGTTGGCGTCGCCTCGCGCGGCTTCCTCTCGCATCTCTTCCGCGTTCGAACGCGCATTTTCATAATCTATTTTCACGGGCTGGAGCGCCAAGAGTGGGAGCATGCTGTCGCACGTCAACTTGAGCGCTAAGAATCTCGCATCAGGAGAATCAGATCCTCGCAACAGCTTCGCGAGTGCCGGTAAAACCTCTCGGATGGTAACCTTTGGAAATCGCAAGAGATTTTTTTGCGCGTCTCGCGACAACGTCTCCAGGAGAGAAGAAACGCCGAGTCTAAATTCTTCAGATGCCTTGTTCTTCCGATCGAGAAGCTCGTAAAACACGCGCTCCTTGCTCGCAGTATTCCCACCGCGGAATCCAGAGAACCATTTCGATGGACTTCTGTTGTTAGTATTATTGTTCGTGTCCATCTCCTCGAGTGGGGCGGCCGTGGCAGAAGGCAATGCGATTGCCGCAGCTTGAATAAATACAGAGACTTTGCGTAAGAAAGCCTCATCACACACGCGATCTCGCATAAATCCAACGCACAACGCATGCGCAAGAGCTGGGAAGAGCGCGGTAGCACCGCTTTGCGAGAAATGTATTCGTCGAACATCATTGACATCGAAAGTTTCAAGGCTAAGCTTTTCGTTCGCGTCTGCGATAATCCGCCTCGCCTCAGAAGATATTGCGTCTAAAGCTCGTCGAGATAAATCTGCAATCGTTCGAAACAGACACTCAGCACACCTCGTCAGATACACGTCGTTGTTTGCGTGCAAGGTGACTTTCTCAGCCACGTAAAGGATACGATTGTTCGTAAAATGAACGAGCCAAGCCGGGTGCGCCGAACACAACGCGGAAATAGCAACCAAAGCTTTTCCTCGATTGATAGAATTCGCCCCGCGCTCGGAAATCAACGAGAGCTCTTTCGCGAGAATGTTCTCATCCGCATAAAACGACGAGCCGCTCGTCGATTTATTTTCAACGTCTCCAGTATCCCCACCCGAGGAACCAGAGGAGTTCGTTCGAAGAGTATCCAAAAATGCACTCTTCGAAGCTTCGTTCGACAAGACGACGTTCAAACACCTCAGACCGTTCCCGGAAACCTTAGAAGAGTCGTCCGAGATGAGTCGGGAGATGTAATGCGCGCATACAGAGGACGTTGCAAAATCGACGAGGAGTTTCGGCGAAGACGCTAAACATCGAGCAGCGGCGGAAGACGCGGTAACTCTCGCATTTTCGCTCTCTCTTTGATCGGCGAGCGCAATTTCAAAGAGTTTGGCGAGCGTAGAGTTGGTTAAAAATGTGTCCTGGACCCATTTTGGATGTTTACACTCGTTTTCGACGTGCTCTTCCCTATCACGGTCATCATCGTCATCGTCTTCTTCACATCGAGGTGTCACTATATTTTCGATAGTTTTCGTCGTGTAATGGCGCGTAATGGCATCTTCGGTCACGTTCAACTTTGAACACACGGCGGCGAGTACTTTATCGCTCACGCCCCAAATAACCGCGGCCATCTCTGGACCAACCTTTGCTTTCGAGCGGAGGTGTAGATCGTCCGATTTTTCTTCTTTTTCTTCTTCTGGTTTGACGCCGTCGGCATCGTCGTCGAAGCTTACTTCTCTCTCGGACTGCGTCGCCACGTAAAACAGTAATTCTCCAAGCGTCGCCATTGCCTTTCTCTTTGCGCGTTCGTTTGAATCTTCGATGACTTCCGCGAGCGTTTCGCAAATGTTCGTCTTTTCGTTCACTAACAGTTCATCGCCAATTTCCGTCGCGTGACGGAAAAGGAGTCCCAATATCGAGCAAAGACGCGTTCGCAAAGTTGGTGCTTTCGATTGTGCAAGCACCTCGACAAACATGGAAGCTAAGCTTGAATTCACGAGCACATTCGCAGCTTCAGCGTTGCTACAAAGAGTTTCAAAGTACGCTAACGCGTTGACTTTCGAGCGCATTGGTGAACTTTCCGCGACTGAGCGATAAACGGCCGTCAAGAATGCTTCGAGTTCCAGACGAGAAAGACTGAGGACGGACTTTACATCCAGCGCAGGAAACGGAAGCGCTTTCGCATCGTGTACTGGATCCATGGCTGAACCATTTGGCTCAACTCTGCGGTTGTTCACGATAGGACGCACTATTAAATCGGACGCGTGTGTCGAAAGCGTGCTGACGGAATACGCAGATTCGTCGCAGTCAGACGCATCGTCGTCGTCGTCGTCGTCGTCGTCGTCGTCTCCATCGGCCACAATTGCCAAAGCGTTCGGATCGTCGTCGTTCCCGTCCTCTTCGTCTCCGTCCATGGTCTCGTCTAAATCCGACGGAATCGTTTTGTGTTTCCACGGCGTTTTTGCCATCATCGTTCGGCTATCTCGTCCATTTTCTAGTTGATGTTGTTCTCTGTTACCTGCTCCTCGAGAAGGCGATTTCAGAAGTGCATTTTCGCCTCCGGCCGATCTCCGATTGTCGAGAAGTGATTTTTTTCGCCTTCCATTTGGCGCATCCGGGCTCATAATAACCACGGAACCATTTTTCTCTTTCTTTCTATTATTATTATTATCATTATTATTATCATAATCGTCATCATTTTCGCCATCATCGTCTTCGTTTGCCACCGCTTCGTGATACTCGACGTTATCGTCCGAGTTACTCCCACTGTTACCGCCTTCGCGTCCGTTTCGTTTGGGCGTCCGAGACGGCGTCGTCGGTAGATCCACCGTGCATAATCTTTGCACCGCCGGAGCTTTCATCGGCGTCGTTCTTCTCTTCTCTGCGTATTCAGCCACGGAGGAAGTTGTCGAATTAATCGATACGCGCTGATTACCGTCTCTGGCGTCTTTGAACGATTCTTCGTGACTCGCATTTGTAGCGCAGTTATTTTCGTCGTTCATGAAATTCTCCAGCGCAAAGTTCACTTCGAAATCTGCCGTTTCCATGACGACGTCTACGCTATTTCTATTCTCAGAATCGAAATAATTCTTCTCCGCATCGACTGTTACGTTTACGTTCACATTCCCACTATGATTATTATTACCTTTATTACTTGCACCATTCACTCCGTATCCTAACGCTGACCTTTCGCGATCTAAGTTTGTGCGCGCCGCGCGTGACAATCCGCTAACGTCGCAACTTTGCCTCAAGCTCGCCGTCAACAATCCACCGTGAACAACCGCAACATTACTACCGGGCGATTTCGGATTGAGCGACTTCAATCTCGCGGCTAAATCTTCAGCTTTCAATTTTTGTGCCATTTGTTCAAACGCTGTTTCTTTAGGTAACGGTTTCTTTTTGTGTTCTTCTACGAATTTCTTGATTGAAAGCGTGACGTCGCCGCTTCCTCCTCGCTCGTTACTAGCAGGGTTACTGGTAGTGGTGCCAGAAGAAGGCGCAGGCACCGGTCGCCGAAAAAATTCGTGCTCGACGACGTCTTGCCAAGTCATTCTTTGGTGCGGTCTCTTAACGAGCAACCCCATGATTAAACTTTCTAAACTTTCCGAACACCTTTCCCTCGGCAAAGGCTCTGGTTCTTCCTCTAAAACCGCCTCGACGAGTTCGCTCAAACGGTTTCTCGAAAACGGCGGGTATCCGGCGACGAATTCGTACAACACGCACCCGAGTGCCCACAAATCAGAGGCGTACGAGTGCACACCAATGGTCGTGAACAGCTCTGGCGCCATGTATGCCGGCGAACCTCGTTTGGCTAAACTCAAATGTCCCGATCCTCTACTGGAGGTGAAACCGCCGCCTGCAGAACTACTATTTACGCTGTTGCCCATACCGTGAGAGGACGTCGACGACGAAGCCATTGACGTTCGGCTCATGCTACCCATACTATTATTTATATTGCCATGCGAGGACGATAACATTGCCACGTTCGATGCGACCCTCCTACTCAAACCGAACCCGCACAACTTCACCTCACCGTGTTCCGACAACAAAGCGTTGCTCGGTTTCACGTCGCAATGCAACAACCCGGCTCCGTGCAAAGCTCTCAACCCCCTGCACAAATCCACCGCAAATCGTCGAATCGACGACTCTGGCAACCTCCCATCTTGCTTCAAAACGTTCAACAACGTGCCTCCGACGCAATATTCTAAAACTAACCACAAATGGTTCCTCGTCTCATACCACGCGACGAATTTCAACGTTCGTTCGTGTTTTATCGCTCTCAACGCGTGCACTTCCTGTAAAACTCTCTGCCGTTGCGATTTTTCTACTGATTTCACCGCGTAATACTGAATCGTCTTCTTCTCTCGGCCTTTGTACACGACCGAGTGTTTCCCTTTCCCGATGGACTCATAGATGTGATACCGGTCCATGTTTTCTCCGCGGCGTCGCTCGTCCTCAAATCTCCTCTCTCGCCGTTACGCTCTCCCGTTCGCACCTCTCCACCGTCTCCAAGACTAAAGTAACCGAATCGATGAGCCCAACAACTGCCGATCGCAGCGACCGCGCGTCGACGGCGGTGATTTCCGCGAGGAGTTTCGCTTTCACTTTCGACGACGACGACGACGACGGGGTCTCTTCTACGCGCACATCTTTCGTCGTCCTCGACGGATTAATCGGCGGGTCCACTCTGACCGAGTTGAATACGATTTCGCACGCGTCGACGGAGGCGAACGGGAATTCTATCAGCCTGTTGTTTCGAGTGCGTCGTCGTATTTTCGCGCAGAAGAGCCACGCACGCATCCGACGGAGTCATAATAATACAGGCCCAAAAGAGAAAGAAGAAGAAAAAACAAAAGTGGTGAGTTTTTTTTTATGCAAGAGAGAGAGAGACGTTCAATGTTTTAGAGAAGAGATCGTTCCTCTCTCAAAAAATACTTTAAAGGCTTTTCTGGATGGCGTCGTCTCTTTTCCCGTTCGTTCGTTCGTTCGTCGGAAGAAGAAGAAGAAGAAGAACGTCGTCGTCGTCGCCGTGTTTTTTTCTCTCGCGCAGAAGAGAGAGAAAAGAAAGACGACATCATCGGTCCTCCTCTCGTCGTCCTTACACACACGCGACCAAACAACAGATTTTTGACTTTTCGATCCCGAAAAGAGAGACACAAAGACGAAGAAGAAGAAGAGAAACGAAAAACACAAAAATCAAATCACGCACGTCGAATACTGCCAACAACCCCGCGTCTTCTTTTTCTTCTCGTTTTTTTTGGTCGTCGTCGTCTCCTCCGGGGGCATCGACGCGAGAGACGATATGTATATATATATCCTTCTT
>JACLAA010004287.1_pt1 | contig 12553 bp, 9 predicted proteins | sample 8027891 | NCBI WGS metagenome assembly JACLAA01 (sample SAMN15724900, study PRJNA655200) | protist metagenome | isolation source: fluorescence activated cell sorting (FACS) single amplified genomes of... | place: Spain: Blaines Bay Microbial Observatory, Mediterranean Sea | collected 2016-01-19 | reverse complement strand
TGGATATCACACGCACCCTTTTCCTGAATAAGCACACTATCCTTGTCCTCCACCCTGATACCCCAGAACCCGTAGGCTGAGTTGATGATGATTTTCCACACCTGCGCCAAAGCCTTGTTCCCAGCCTTTTTAGCCTCAGCTTTGCGTTTGAACGCTTCCTCGAAAAAGCTTTTCATCCAGGGCGCCGACTGGAACGACCACCCGCCGCCAATCTTATACTCGTACATACCGCTCTGGATGCCGAGCTTCAGCTCCTCGCTAAACAGATTCATAGGAGTGAACTCCTTGTAGTGACCGAACTGGAACTTACCATCCACGTAGGCTTCGCTACCCTTGGACTTGTCTTCAGCGGTGCTATAGAATACCTCCTTACTGAAACGCGCCAGACACTCGAGAAGACCTTTATTCAGCTTGGCGCACGCGCAGACGCGTGCGCGTGAGAAGCGCGCGATGACTCGTTCGACACCGTCCACCGACGGCATGCTGCGCTACCTGACCGCCGCGATGGTCGTCGGAGCACCTCAGCCTGGGCGCGACCTTCATCTCATCGCGGGCGCATTCCTCGCGGCGCGGATGGAGAATGAAGCGCGACTCGCCGCTCTTAGTATCACAAGGACCGCGTGGAGCGTTGACTCCGTCATCAAGCAGCAGTGCAGAGCCAGGCTTCGCTCCGACCGGGAGGGGGTCCTCGGCCTGATGGACGCGCTCGACTTCCCCGCGGAATGGACGACTCCTTCGGAAAGCCAGTTCACAGGGGAGGCCATAACGTTCTACCTGCGGAGGATGGCGTATCCGTCATCCTTGCTCAACCTCTCCGACGAGGAATGGGAAGCTCAGCCGTCTGCGCTCAGCGAGGTATTCACCATGGTCGGTAGGTGGATGTACGAGCATCACACCTACCGTCTCCTCCAAACGGGCATCTCTAAATGATCGGGGCACGTCGCGCAGTATCGCGACAAGGTGAGTGAACTGACTGGCTTTCGGGGTGACGCTTTTGGTATTTTCGCTTTCGTGGATGAAATGGCGCGGGAGACTGCCTGTCCGGGCCGCTTAAAAGCCGTCACCAAATCGTGCAGTTCCCAAGCGTGACGGCGCCTGACGGCATGATCTTGTTCACCTACGGAAGCTTTTTCCAGTTTTTGTGGCGCAGTCTGGGGTCATCATGACCAGGGACACAGTGTAATGCAAACCTTCTTGGGCCCGTTATCCCGAAAACTCCGGTGCCAACGGCGATTTACTTTCGAGCATCAAGCTCAGCCCCAAATAAAGAAGGGACCTACAGACTTTTGTGACGTCACTTTCTTTTTTCAAAAATTGGTTGTCGTACAGCAAAAACATGCTGTAAATATGTGTTCACAGCATGCGCACTATTTTTGTTTCGTACCAGAAAAATGTTTAGATGTTCAGATGTGTAAGTTTTGATTTTGTCTGTCGTTGAACAGTAGTTTCTTGTCAAGAGTGATGCCCGCGCATCGCATCTCGAGCCCTACCGTGGTGGTCGATCCTCAGGCCTCAAGGCTGGGGAAGACCGTCACGCCCTTGCCCACCTTGATGCCGGGGATGATGCGCCGCGACGTGAGCATATACACGAAGTAAACACCGTCCGCGCAGCACTCTGCCCCAGTGTTTCCTCGAAGATGATCACGCTGAGAAGCACCGCGCTTTGAGTCAAGGGGTGATGAAACAGTAGCTCGCGCGGCGCCTACCTATTGGCATGCGTCTTCTCGAGGCCGATGGAGCCGAGCCGCTTGCTGATCGTGCCGGTGCTCTCTTTCGAGGCGAGGATGCCTTTGCCCGGCGCGGCCAACGCGCGGGCGGTGGCCACCAGCTCGGCCGCGTAGGATGGCGCAAGGCGCAACATGAGATGAGAGCCTGCTTTGGCGGTGTGCGCGTGACAGCATGAAGTGATAATAATCACGACATCGGAAGGTGAGGATTGAATATGGAAAATTCACGAGGTCGAGAGAATCGATATGACATCCAAGAGAAGACATCGTGGAGCTCACTTTGTCCGATCATTCCTATTCGAGGGTGCAGTTGCCAAGGGTGAATTTAGGAAAAGGGCGTTGCTCAAAAGAGCTGCCTGGATTGGACTCCAGCAGATCGTAGAGCTTCTGGTTTTCCGCCTCATAAACGTCTGCAAGGGTCTTCTGAGCTTCGCAAGAGGGAAGCCGGACTTTCAGCATTGAGTTTTGCGAGTTAAGTTGCCCAAGAGCGGTTGAGTTGGTTGAAGTTTCCGGAAGACCCAAAAATGTTTCGATTCGCCACAACACTTTTGTGGGGTCTGCCTTCAATTCGTCGTACGAGTTCACCAATATGTTTTCTCTTGGAAATAATGTAAACCACCTGTCCAAAAAATGCGCATAAAACCCGACGTTCTTAATTTCTGGGTCTGATGACAGGGATCGACTGCGACTGAGGTTTTTGACGTACTGCTCAAAACTGACTTTTGGGATCAACATTTTTTGTGCAACCTGGTGGTTGTACCAGGATAACTCGCGCGCCACAGGTTCCCTCAAAGTCACGATGATCTTGAGGTCAGCAACCAAGTCTGTTTGTGCATCTCTTGCGGACGAGTACGTAGAATGGACGCGCTCTGGATATCTAAACGTGTTAGGCGTCGCGTCCATGACAAACTTTTCATGAGAGCATAACTCGAACCTCCGCCTATAAAACTTGAGGCCCTGTTCGTACCGCTCAGGCCTGTCGAAGAAGTGAACTTCCTTCGTGAAATATGCTGGTTCCGAATCAAATACTCGTGGTCGACACACGCCCGCACGGAATAGATAATTGGCAATAGACGAGGAACCACTCTTCTGAACTCCAACAAAGAGAATATTTGGCTGCACCACCCGCTCGGTGTTTGAGGTCACCGGCTTTTGTGGGGTTGTTATTAGGTTCGAGTGTAATCGGTGCACTCGCCTCATATCATCAGACGACAGTTTATGACAAGCTACGGCATTTGAACCGCAGCTGCCATCGTTTGAACACGTCTCTCCAGCATCGAAGTATACCTCATTACCCTTAATGCTGTGCAAACGATTTAACTCGTATTGCATACCCCAAGTGCTGTGCCCCGCGTCTCCTTCGGCAGGTATGCGAGAAAGTCTCAAGTAAATCGCCAGGTATGCGTAAAAGTGATCAGAGTGTAAACAGAAAGGCTTAATTTCGTGCAAATACTTGCGAAAAACATCCGTAATCGAGTCCCATGGTGAAAAAAAATGTTCTTCTCCTATTGTTGTACTCGCGGGATAAGAGAAATTTGCCTTCTTAGTATACTTGTTACAGATGGTTCGCTCGTGCGCCGACGGAACCAGCGATTTCAAGCAATACAGAGGCATGTTCATTAACCTCAGTGACCTTTGACTGAACACAGTTCCAAAGCCTCCATACGGTGTTGTGAAAGCATTATTCTGTTCAGGGTTCCCAAAATTCATCTTACAAGCAGCCCATATTACTGGCTCATCGTAAGATGGTACTCTGTACGGATTTCCAAACAGAAACTTCGTTAACGCATCGATGTTTAGGTAAGTGTCTGAGTCGACGACGATTAGATAGTCAGGATATGGTTCGGACATGCTATATTTACTGACGTGTGCGACGAAGCTTTTCGCGATGTGGCGTTGTGCACACGTCCAACCAGCGGAATTCGGTTTTGACATCACGTAGTTCGGTTCATAAGCCACTTGCATGGTCATTTTGGTGAAAGGATCAATGGAAGCACCGATTTTGTTCCAATATGCCTTACTCCTGCACGTAAGCAGATGTTGCAAAACTTTATCAGATGTCATATATGGGTCGCACTTCGCATCGTCATCATCGTGAATAGCGATGTCAAAACGTCTCACGACTTCGTGTGAAGCCCAAGTACGTCGCTGTGTTTGTATAATCGAAGCATCCTTTTTCCGGCCGACAGAGAGAACGTCGATCACATAGGCAGCTCGTGGACGTTCGTGCGAACGAGTCACAAGGGAGACTAGGTAACAAAATACTAAGGGGGAAATACACAGAAGTGGCACGTAGCATGACATGAACCAGCGCCGTTCCTTCGAGGCGAGCATTCGAGGCATTGTTCCTTGGCGACCAACCGCATCGACGCGACGTTAATGAGAGGTGGAACGAGTAGCTAATAGCACGGCTATCTCAAGTGCAACTTGTACATATTCTAAATTCTGAAATGTTGATTAATACGATGAATCATTTTGAGAAAAGACAGGCAGCAACAATAGCTTAAAAATGAAAACTCTTCTGCTATGGACAGCTATTAGTAACAAAAAACGTGAATATATGTCAAAAAAAGTGGATAATCCGTGACCCTTCTCTAAAACCGAAACGTGCTAGTTCCACATCCATATGACTGTGATTTTCTTTTAGAAAATGGGATTACTTCTTTTTCGTTCAAACTTGATTGACTTCTTACTTTCGTACTCGTCCTGTGATACGCCAGAGTGTCCGTGCCGAAGACAGCCCTCTCGACTTCGCACTGCGTCGCCAAGAAAGGCGTACACGTCCGTGGAAAAAATATGATGTCGAAAAAGATGGCCGTACAAAATTCTTGATAATAAATTTAAAATTTTGAAATAATTCTAAGCTATTATTACGGATTCTTCCACTCGAGATTTCAAGTTTTAAACCGACATTAGCGTGTCACAGCGATCGGGCGCCTGGTGTGCACAGGTGTGCACGTTACTGCGCTAACGCGATTGGGCGCCAGTTGTGGGGGCGAGTGATGAGCATGATTCGTTCGGTCACGCACTTGACGCGCGCGACCTGGATCTTGCCTTTTACTTGCGAGAACACTTTGAGAAAGACGAAGGTATAAAACAGAAAAGCAACGGAGTCTTCGAATTCAGTTCCCGAACATCAGGAAAGAGTTGAACCACCAGCGCGCGCCGCGCTTATGGATCATGCAATGCAACAGATCCAACGGCCTCGAGTTTTGACCTGGTGCCGATCATCAGTTATTCTGCTCCTGATCGTCGTTGTTCGCCTTGGCCTGCGAATCCTGCCAGGCACAACTTTTGAGAAGGCGAATCTAGGCGCTTCTATCTCACAACTGCCGCGCACAACATCCACGTGCCCAGCCCAGCAGCACGGAGGCGAACGAGTAAGTTCCGTCATCCAGAGTGGGGAAAGTCAACAGAAATCAAATCGGGCTGCCATACCTGTGTCGCTCTACTGCTTCATGGTATGCCACCCTATTGAGGCGGATCTCCTTCGCGTGCACCTAGAGCACGGCACTTTGCACGGCTGCGACGCTTTCGACGTCTTCTCCAACACGACACACTTCACACAATCTCTCCCTGATAGGTTTGCCATGATCTCCGCTGTGGAAGGGGTGATGGATGTAGAAAAGGGCGGTCCGTTTAACACTAGTCTCAACAGTCGTATATTTCAACAGGTATGGCGTGCTGTGTTTTTTCTTGGTCGCTATCGATCGTTTGACTGGATCGTCAAGATTGACCCCGACACTTTGTTTTTTGCCGACAGCCTCCGGACGCGCCTGGAAGGGCTGCGACCCCGGGTCCACGGGCAGCATGATGAGGTCATCATGCTGAATGCGAATCACAATGTCGACGTCCACGGGCCATTAATAGTATTGACAAAGGCAGCGGTTGATGCTTACGCTGCTGACCCGATGCGATGCGAGATAGGGGTTGACGTCACTGAAAAGAGTGAGGACTGGTACTTACACGAGTGTATGAAGCTGCTCGGAGTCACTGAGCGCCCCGGTCCATGGCTACTTAAGGAACGGTATGGTGATGCTGGTATTGCCTTGGAGCAGCATTGCGCTGACCCACATCTACCCTCGGCGCTACATCCAATTAAGAGCCCTGAATCACTGCGCGACTGCTGGTACTGGCGGGAAAGAATTCGTGACGCACAGCTGATGGACTTTCTGCCCATCCCTGGTCCGATTCTCTCCAGGGATGGCAAGCACATAGACGGTTGGTCACATCCATCATCGTTACTCATGGTGAATAATGACGCACCGCTAGCGCGACTCCGACGAGGAGAGATTCTCATATCGATGATGTTGCCAACAACAGTTGACAGGCAGCGTTTCTTTAAAGGAACACTGTCCAGCTTTTTGGGGCAAAATTACCCTAACGTAGAGCTGGTGGTCTCGTCGTCCGCAGAGTCAACGGCGCACAACCATAAACCCATACCATTTTGGGAACAGGCTGCTCGACTTCATCCAAGCATAAAATATTCGCACCACGTATCGACAGCGGCTGAGGAATATACGCTAGGTGTCAAACGCAGAGAGATTTTAAAGATGTGCAAGGGCGAAATCATCGTAGCGTTGGATGATGATGACTACTATCACCCCGAGTATGTGGGGTATATGGCTGAGCAGCTGCTCATCCACGAAGCCGACCTCATCAATCTAGGACGCTTCGATGTATTGTTTGCTAAAGCAATAGCGGGAGACGGTGTTCACCGCCAGGGTGTTTTCCTTGAAGCAAATTTTATTGGATGCGGCGATGCTGATAGTTTGTTCGGGTATGGATTCTCATATGTTTTCAAAAGGATGTCAGGGGTGGAATACATGCCCGGAGACTTTCAGGAAGATGTATCGTTCGTGAAGCAGATTGCATTGGCGGGTGGGCGAGTCGTTTCCCTGCATAAGCCTCCTCTCTCTGGCATCGTTGTCAAATTGCAACACGGTAACCAGTTAAGCAACGTGTTTTGCCTTCAAGACTCGTCCATGTGCGAGCATACACAAAAAGCAGTAGGGAATCACTTCGGCGTCGATATCATCCTTTCTTCCTCCATCGTTACGTATGACAGCATATGCACGTACCACTACAACGTCGATACTGTTGAAAAGCGAAATCTGGAATTGATTGAATTTCGACACGGTACCAAGCACCTGTGCTGTGCACTTTGTGCTGCAGACGACCGTTGTGGTGGCTTTACATTTTTCTCCTTTGGCAACCATTCTCAAGGGTGCGCTTTAAAAGTACCAGATTACATGGAAGATACGGAACAGCCATCTCCCAATGTAGTTCTTGGGATCGCAAACATTGGGTTGTACGGTGCTGGGCAAAGAAAAGAAGGTAGCTAGTATCCTGCCGAAAACGGAAGAATCAGACACTTTTCGAAGTCGGAGCTCGCCGAAAATTTCGGGTTTCGCAAACCGGCGGGGACCGGTTCGCCGGTTTCGCGGTCGTGAATTAGTCTGTTGCTGATCTAGGGGATTATCACTACAAAATTGAGAGTTCTAACATTTCTCGACAGATCCAACATGACACGAGGCCCGTTCGTGTGCTCGAACAAAAACGTTCGCACTTTTTACCTATCTTATTCCACCCGCCGAGGAAGTGGTTCATTCCACGCGGAGCAACTGCTCGCGCGCGCGAGTTCTAGAAAGTCCAAGTGGATGTTTGGTGTGCAGCACAGACAAAACTGGCTTTTGCACAACTTCAGGTTGACCTCGCGGACGCTCCAAGAAGTCGACCAGTTCTTGCAGACGCCCTACTGAAGTTCATGGTCTACTAACGTACAGTTTCGACGCCAAAATGCGAAACAGTCAACAAAATATATAATCAAATAAACACGGCCACGTACACTTAAAACATATGCACAGAAGGTGTCTAGGCCTGACGCAAAGAAAATCACTCCAACCTGACACAGTATCTGGTGGAGACTCAACAACTCGTAAGCTCTCTGTGAAACTTTCAAAAGTAATCGAGTCACCAGGAGTACCTCGGCAGGAAAGTATTCCTCCATGGAATACCGGGGCGGTGACTGGTCTTTCTCTTAATCCTCGTGTGAACTGGCATGCATGTACGTGCACACGAAACCAAAATCATAGATGAGATTAAGCAAAGCGATTGGGTCTGTCCCAGCACGTTTCATTGGCCCATAGCTGAATTCGACAATAATTAAAAGCACCTGGTCACCGCTCAAGATACGCCGCGACCCACTTTCACCCTTTTCACCAAGTACTGTCCGCGGCGCGACCAGGCGTCCACACCCGAAGCGGTGCACATCTCACATCCATCTTCACCTCGTCAATATTCACCTGGAAGGGCACCTCCCACGCCTCTACCAACGCGTCGGCGTCAAAGCCGAGCCTGTTCAGGCTCGTCGGGATGACGCCGCCCGCGCGCGCCGCACACGCCGCGCCTTCGTCGTTCGATTCGCGATTCGCGTTCGCGCGCGCGGGATCCGCATCGGCCGTGTGAATCACATTCGCCGTCGCCAGGTCCTCCCAAGTGGGATTCTTTTGCTGGAAGTCCTGAGCGTCGACGACGGAGATCGTCGTCGCCGTCTCTGCGTGATTCGCCGGGTTCCGAAAAACACGCACCTCCTGCCCGCGGACGGGCACGTGGGTGACGACGGCACTGCCAGCAGGCGCCCCGGGCCCCTGTGACAAGCCCGCCTTGGTCGACAGGGTTCTGATACTGGTCAATGCCTGCTTGATGCTCCGGGAGAGTGCGAAGCGCTCGCCTCCTTTTTTGCGGGAGGTCTCCGCCAGGCTCGGGATGTTGGTCATCCCGAGTTTTGCCCACAGGGACTCTCCTCGTCGCAGAACTTGGACGTCTGCTTGCACGAGTCCGGCAGATCATCTGGAAAAATCTGGCACTTGAACTTTCTGTGCGCGCTCAAGTTGCGTTTCCTGCGACCGCGCGACCTCCATTCGCTCCCGCCCCCGCCCGGGGTCGCGCCCCCGTCGACCGAGTCGTCGTCGTCCGGGGTTCCAACCTCGGATGATGACAGAAATGAAAAGTCATTTTATTTATTTTATGGCGCTTTTATTACCATTTGCAAAACTGATGTCGCCGAAATGCAGTGAAACCCAATTTCGCCCCCCGGGAAATCGTCGTCTCGAGGTGTTTTTTCGGTGGCGAAAATTTCGTCAACTTTTCGTAAAGTTGATGAGCGCGTTCTGACTATTTGCCAATACGACGGATTCGACACGACCGAAAAAGTTTTCGCATCCGCTCGACAAATCCGCTCAGAAATCGAGACGACATCGGTTTTGCAAAACGGCGACATCAGTTTTGCAAACAGTAATATTTATTTAGGGTCTCTCAAATAAATCGTCGTCGTCCTGTTCGACGACGACTTGAATTTTCTTGTGAAACCTTGGAAATTTAGGTGCCACGTGGCACACAACTTTCACGAAACTTTGAAAACTGTGAAACGAAGTTTCGTATGGGGATCCGAAGTTATTACTTGGCATTTAAATTTCGCAAAGTTTCACGAATAAGTTTCACAAGAACTTCGACAACTTGATGATGACGTGGCACCTGAATTTCACAAGTTTGATTCACGAAGTGTCGTATGTTGCGCAAACTTGAGTTGCCTAAAATTTCCGAAATTTAGAGTGAACTTAGGGCGTTCGCATATCTTGCTCATCGGTGTCGTAGTCGTGTGCATGTTCGTTGTACAGTAAAGCTTCCCGGAAGATGAATCGACGGCAACTCCCTACACATGTGTTATACGATAACTTCCGTTTTTGCCGATGCTTACCGATGGTCCTGCTCTCTTGCGGACTCGTTCTGGGTGCGATGTTTTCAACCTTCGAAGGTAGTATCATCTCTTCAGTTCCTCCAAAACGCCTTACTTCAGTTACTACTCCTCAACTCAGTTGCGCGAAGCCTTTACGGGCAAGGAATAGAGCGGCTCAAGAAAACATTCGATATGTTTATCCGCACATACCAAAAACTGGGGGGACGTTTGCGTACGATGAATTAAAACGAGTCGCGCAGTTGGTGGGCGACGACTTGCGACTGTGTCCATACAGGACGTTTACAAATGCTTTTGACGACTGTAACTTGATCATGAGTCACTTTACTATTCGTGAGAACAAGGTGATCGACACAGCACGTCAGTCTAATAATGACGTAATAATGCTTACCACGTTACGAAGTCCGGTTCCTCTTTTGCTGTCGAGCATCCGTCATATGGTTAGATGTAAGCTGCTTCAGCCTGACGATGTGCCAAACTTGGTACAAGAGTTCGCCAGCTACAAACTTTGTAGGCAAACAAGACGAGATGCTGAATGCAACTTCACTTCGTTTTATAATTGCTCAGGATGCTCCCCCTACAATTTGATAGATAGGCAGACAATCTTCCTTGTCTATCCACAAAATATCTGGGAGTTAGAGCATGACGTGCTAGATGAATTTCATCACGTTGGTATCGCGGAGTTTAGATTTGCCTCACAATGCCTTCTCATGTATCAATTTGGGGTTTTCAACCGAACCGTTTGCCAGGATGCTTGTTCGGCGAGCCAGCGTGAGCCAAAAAACTCTGCACATGCTATGTTGTCATTTCCTTCGGAAATCTTTAGCTCTTTGGAATTCATTTCCCGAAACGACAACATTCTTTACAGCAGAGCCTTGGTGAGATTCATACAAGAAGCGGAGTGTATTGAAAAGCAGTTCAACGTGAGGCTTATCTGTCGCAATAGTATTTTAGAAGGCGATAACCCGGTTTCTCCATTCAAGCCTGCTGCATATAATATACCAAAATCCAACCAAATTCGACACCATGCCGGCCTTGGGTAATAGTAAGCTACCGCTTTGAGTTTATTTGAGGAGGGGTGTCGAGGCAGTGCCTCGGAGATGTTCTGGGGGAGAGCGGCCTTGACGCTGTGATGTCAGAAAATGAGGTCAAGCTCCTTCAGTTGGTCGTCTGTCGCCAGGCTTCCCGAGATATCCATGTCTTGGCCCAGTACGACGGAGCCAAGCCAGCCTGGTGGCTGGCAGTTTGGGAGCTTTGAAGAGGGGCAAAAAAACCAAATGGAATTAGCGTTGTAAATGTAAACGCATAATACGGGCATGTTAACCCATGGAATGACGAGTTATTTAATTGGTTGAAAGACGAGCTAATCTACCCCGGTCATGTTCGGGGACGACGGACGAGGCGCTTGACTCATCGACCACAGCACCGACGCGTCTGCTCGGGCTGGTCGCCGCGCCCACCAGCCCCCGCCGCGCGCGACGACGTGCCCGCCGAGATGTCGACCGCGGACGCTCCGCGAAATCGGATCGTCCTTATTACATTCATATTCCGAAAACTGGGACCTCATTTCAAACGCCCATAATCAGAGCCGTGTGCCCTGAGTTACCAGATAGGAGACGCTTGAGCAAGGGTACAAGGCTGCAGTAAGGCCAACTGGTCTAGCCCCCTCCGCGTTGTCAATCAGAAGACGGACGAACCACTTGGAGGGCTGATGTTAACGGCACGTGCAGCGTGCGGTGCTGCACCGTAACCCAGAGGGCGGAGGCCTGGACTGTTTCTGCCAGGTGCAGCGTGGGCCGAGAAGCTGGCGGGAAGCAATCGTCGCGCTCGACGCCGTGTTCGAGGAACTGAAAAGTCAACCGAACCTTTCCAGGTTCTGGTTTCACCGCCACGCCACTGGCAGTGACGCCACCCAACGATGGATGACCTTCCTCGTGGGGCTGTTGGCGGCGCGCGGGGTGCGAGACGCCGTCAGTTCGCCCGCGTTTTCTTTTGTCTTGCGCGTCTGTCGCGTCACACTCGTGAAGCGACGCGTAGAACTGCCTCACCTTCGGGTGCGCCTTGATATTGCGCTCGCCAACCCGCGGACGCAGATGCCCTCGACGCACGTCGCGCGGCTGCGCGGCTCTGCGCCACGTACGCCTGCCCATAGTCCAACGCGTCCCACAGGTTCACCTCGACGCGCGACAGGGTCATGCCCTGCGACTTGTGCACGGTGAGCGCCCAAGCCAGCTTCAGGGGCACCTGCAACCTGTCCGCGTACGCCTTCTTCCCCGCGACATAGTGGTACCAATAACACGCAAACAAGCTTTTGCCCGACTTCCGTTGACTCTTCACAAATGGAAAAGCTTGCCTCCTTGTTTTTCTTCGAGACTACTGCCTGGATCAGAGCTGTCTCTTGTGTTTAATTACGACGGAGGCATGTCGCGTTCAACGGACGTGCAGTATCACATCAGATGGCTATGGAACGATCTTCCAACGGAGGGGTAAGTTCTGCTTTAATGATATTCATGTCATGTCATCTAACCTGTCACCCACGGAGACAAAATATCCAGTTGGACCGTGCAAGCAGTTCCAGAAAACCTTTCCCACGCTCGAAAATCTTGGCTTCACTCACTGGCTGCATTTTGAACCAGACGTTCAACCTGTCCGTGCTGGTTGGGGTTCCCGAGTGATTGAACTAGCTGAACAGAGCAACTTGTGCAAAGAATGATGGCAACTGGGAAGCTTTGCAATGTACGAGGGCATGAACAACGATGATTCGCTGGACCTTCATCTGAACGGAAATGCAGTTTATTGTTTGAAGTCCGCTGCTTTTTCTGACTATCGGAAACATGTTTCACGTATTCTTCCCGAGAATGGATGTTTTGTGGGCAGAAAAGATGACAACTCAGCGGGTTTCGATCACGCCTTGTTTAGGTTTCGCCTGCGAAAGGAAAATTCTGAGTGTATGAAAGGAAAGCTCTCATACTTCCGGAAGTGTACTTCTTGCTGAAGGGCGGTATCGAATATGTCCCACAAGAGCAGGAGGTCCTGGACGAGGTATGGAACAAGCTCTTCATGGGTGTCT
>JACLAA010005874.1_pt1 | contig 12554 bp, 6 predicted proteins | sample 8027891 | NCBI WGS metagenome assembly JACLAA01 (sample SAMN15724900, study PRJNA655200) | protist metagenome | isolation source: fluorescence activated cell sorting (FACS) single amplified genomes of... | place: Spain: Blaines Bay Microbial Observatory, Mediterranean Sea | collected 2016-01-19 | reverse complement strand
GAACATGACCTCGTAGCCCGCGGCGCCCCCTACTTGAGCCCAGACGACCGTCAGCGAGTGGGGCGCCCGTGCTGTGACCCTAAGACCCGTCGGCCGCCGGAGCATCGTAGGCCGCCTCATGGTCTTCGCGGCGGGCCGTTTTGCTGTTTTTTTGGTAACGGACGGCGGGCAGGGCGCCTTGCGCTTCGTCCGCTTGGGAGGTGGTTTCGGACCCAGCCCTGATGTCGGCTTCCTCGTTATGTCATATTTCTGCCGCTTCTCGGCGTCAGACAGCACCTCCCAGGCCCTGACGAGCACCTGGAAGAGCGTCGTCGTCGTGCCGTTCGACTTGTCGGGGTGGTAGCGTAGACACAACCGTTTGTAGCTCTTCCGCAGGTCCGACGCTGATGAAGTTGGAGCACAGCAGAGCGCGGCGTAGTGGTCGCTTAGTTTGGAGAAGCACTGTTCGAGCAAGGGACCGCAGTCCTCTCCATTTGACGTGCGGTTCTTGAGTATCAACGCGATGGCCTCGTGGTAGCTCCTGCTCCTCTTGTGCGCGATGGCCTTCTTGTAGGTTTCCGGTGAGCACTTCGTGGCGCGCAGCGTCGCGCCGAGCTTGGCGTCCATTATGACCGCGCGGCGACGGCGACGGCGCCACTGGGGCAGCCCAATATTGGCTTCCACGGCGCGGCACTTTTGCAACGAGCCCCTAGTGGCTTGGGCGGGGTGCGCTGTCCCGGGCGAGCGTAGGCGTCGGTAGGAATGCCGGGGGAAGGCTTTTTGAGCGAGTGCTAGCGGCCTGTAAGACACTAGCAAGTAGCAAAGCCTGCCTCGAGAGGATTGCTCTCTCCAAGCAGCCAAGCAGCCGAGGCAGTACTGGTAGTTGGTGTGTGTAGCAGTGAGTCGTCGACCGCATAGCTCGACGATCAAATTGCTGCAGCGATACGCCGTCGCACATCACTAGCGCACTGCAAAGCCTAGCACTGCGCACACCATGCGCGTCCTGGCCCTCGCTTTAGCACTCGCCTGCGTCACCGCCCTGGTCCCGCCGGCGCCGCGCCGCGTCGTCGCGAGGCCGCTCTACGCGTCGCCGCAAGTCGTCGAAGCGGCAAAAAATCAAGTCGCGGCCTTCAAGGAGTCGCACGGCGGCCACGTCTGCGACGAATTGAAAGCTCTCGAGGCGGCCATTTCGAAGGACGAGGCGACGGAGGAGATCGGCGCGAAGATGTACGAATTGCTTTGCACGTCTTTGTTGGACTACGATCGCGACGAGGCGGACGAGAACAAGCTCGTTCCCAGTAGTTCAAAGGGGGAGGTCATCCCGAAGGACGCTCCTGGACTTGTGGAAGTGATGACCAATTTGTATGTCTACGGCATCCGCATGATCCCGAGTGGCTTCATCGAGGTCGACCGGTGCAAGGAGATCGTCGAAGAAAGATTGGCGAAGCGCGTGGGCATGACCGGTGAACAGTTGGACGATTGGTTGGATGTGCCGGACATGGGGGTATAAGACATATATTATTTATGGCGCGCACGCCCGTCGCGGGTTCCGTCGCCGTTGGACGGTCTCGAAGCCGTCCTCGTCGATGACTGGCAGAGGAGCTGGTGCAGGAACGACCTCCTCGGCCTCCCCGGCCTCGTCCTCGCGCCCCTGGCTCGCGTCCAATGAAGGCGCCTGTTGCTGCACGTACGCCATAGCGTTCGCGACGTTCCCCGCACTACACTCGGCCCGCAGCCTCAAGATGGTCCTCGAAATTTCCTCGACGCTTCCATCCTCGGCTTGCGCATTAAACGTGCCCTCAATGGCATCGTGCAGGACGTCCGCGATTTCCGACTCGTCCGGGACACGTCTTACCGAGGGAGCCACCATGTCCAGGATCCGTGTGACCAGCGCGTCGGCCTTTTGGGCCTCGTCGCCGTCCGCCCAGCCCTGGTCGACCGCGAGTCTCAATAGCGTCCAGCGGCTGAAGATGGCTCGGACCGCATTCGCGAAAATCTCGGCCGCGTCCACGGGTGCTTGTTGAGCTAGTGCGCTCATCGTTCGTGAGCGATGTAGCAGCTAGCAGCAGTGTGGCAAGGCGGGTCCACACGACTGGCTAACAATGGCACCGCGGCGACAGGCGTGCTGCGCGGCACGAATGCAAGTTCTTCTGAATATAAACACCGCCTGTATACACTGGGTTGCCAGCGCAGCGCAAGCCTAAAAATGGAGCTAGCATACATCGACACTAGGGCCGGCCGAAATCGATAAGGCCCGTGTTGTAGCTCAGACACAGCCAGACAGAACTGCCAGGCTGCAGCGCGGTCCTCTGTTGTCCCAGCTTCGACGCGGGCACCAGTGCTGGCTCGAGCGCGGCAGCAGTCGCCCGAACCTGCCTGAGAGCTCTACGCCCATCGCAGCGGAACCGCGGAAGGCACCGCGATGGCCGCCCTCGCCTTCGAGGACATCGCCCCGGGCAAGGCGGAGCCGCAGATCGACGAAGACCTCGAGAACCTCCAACTCGAGGACCCGGAGCCGGCGCCGCCCTGGGCCTGTTCGTATTGCGGCTTGGCGGATCCGGCCTGCGTCGCTAAATGTGTTGATACTGGTAAATGGTTCTGCAACTGGTCTGGAGGGACGTCCGGTTCGCATCTCGTACAACATTTGGTACGGGGCAAACATCGGACCGTATCACTACATAAAGATTCTCCATTGGGCGACACGGTGCTCGAGTGCTACAACTGCGGGTGTCGAAACGTGTTTGTCATTGGCTTCGTGCCGGCCAAAGCTGATTCGGTAGTCGTTTTGCTGTGTAGAGGCTGCGTCGAGGGCGTTCCTTCCCTAAAATCGATGGACTGGGCGCTGGACGAGTGGTTGCCCTTGATTGCGGATCGGAGGTTCCTGCCGTGGTTGGTGCGAGAGCCGGAGGAACGCGACACGATGCATCTGCGGCCGCCGACGGCGTCGCAAATACGACGCTTGGAGGACCTGTGGGCCAAGAAGCCCGACGCGGATTTAAATGATTTGGATCTGGACGAGGAGGGCCAGGCGGATGTGGAACCCGTTAGATTAGCCTACGACGATGGGTACCACTACCAGAACGTCCTCGCGCCTCTCGTCAAGCTCGAGGCGGACCACGATAAAGCTCAAGTAGCCCAGAAGTCCAAGGAAGATGTGAGTGTCAGGTGGGAGCGCGGTTTATCGAAGAAGCACATTGCGGTGTTTCGGATCGACGACCGGTCGTCAGCGAGTTACGTGGGCATGAGCGACGAGCAGCACAAGCTCCAGGTGGGCGACGAGATGGGTTTGAGGCTGAACAGCGGCGGTATCCGCCAGCGAGGCAAGAAATGGGAAGCTACTGGGAAGGTTGTGAGGTATACCGAGGGCGAAGTCGCTCTGGAGATCAGAGGCGACTGCCCGACCACCATCGAAGAGGCGTCGTACATCGTGGACTTTGTCTGGAAGGGCACGTCGTTTGATCGCATGCAGGGAGCGCTGAAGACGTTAGCCGTCGAAGACGCGTCGTTGTCTGGGTACTTGTATCACAGACTACTCGGTCATGATGTAGAGCCTCAAGTCCTCAAAGGGTCGAAGGAGCCGGCGAAGGAGGTGCCTGGACTACCCGCATTGAATCCGTCCCAAGCTTCGGCTGTCAGAGCTGTGGTACGAGAGCCGTTAGCATTGATCCAAGGACCGCCCGGCACAGGGAAAACCGTAACCTCAGCAGCCATCGTCTACCACATGGCCAAGCAGAAGTTGGGACAGGTTTTAGTGGCCGCTCCTTCCAATATCGCCGTCGATCAATTGACGGAGAAGATCCACGCTACGGGATTGAAAGTTGTGAGATTAGTCGCCAAATCAAAGGAGAACGAGCCGAGTCACGTGGACCACTTATCTCTACATGTGGTCCTCAGACATGTGGACGCGCCGGAAGTCGCAGAACTTCGAAAGCTCACAAAACTGAAGGAGGAAACTGGCGACTTGACCATGCAAGATTTGAAGAGATTCAAGCGATTGAAAGCCCAAGCGGAACGGGCCATCCTCAAAGCGGCGGAGGTGGTTTGTTGCACGTGTGTGGGAGCCGGCGATCCTCGCTTGGCGGGCATGCGGTTCAAGCAGGTGCTGGTCGATGAGGCGACTCAAGCTACGGAGGCCGAGGCGTTGGTACCTCTCGTGCTGGGTGCGAAACAATTAGTCATGGTCGGGGACCACCAGCAGCTCGGACCGGTCGTGACTTGTAGTGATGCGGCCAAGGCTGGTTTAGGTCAATCTTTATATGAGCGGTTGATCGCTCTCGGGTTAAGGCCGATCCGCCTCGAGACGCAGTATCGGTGCCACCCCGCCTTATCGGAGTTCCCTTCCAACATGTTCTACGAAGGGCAATTACAAAATGGCGTCTCGGCGAACGAAAGGCGGGCCGACTGGCTAGCCGCTCCCGACCCCATCCCGGGCGCCGAGCCGGTCGAGGCGAAGGGCGAGCCCTTCCCCTGGCCGAACCGGGACGCGCCGATGATGTTTTACGATTGCGCGGGTTGCGAAGAGCTGTCGGCGTCGGGCACTTCATTTTTAAATAGATCCGAGGCGGCGGCCATCGAGCGGGTCGCTACTCATTTTTTGAAAGCTGGATTGGAGGCCGATCAACTGGGCGTGATCACGCCCTACGAGGGCCAACGAGCCTATGTGCGCCACCATTTGGAATGTAGCGGTTCGCTGCCGGCCTCGGCGTATGAAAATGTGCAGGTCGCGTCCGTGGACGCGTTCCAAGGCCGCGAGAAGGACGTGATTATTCTGTCTTGTGTCCGGTCGAACGAGCACCAGGGCATCGGGTTCTTGAGCGATCCGCGACGGCTGAACGTCGCCCTGACACGAGCGCGGTACGGCCTGATCTTGCTCGGCAACGCGCGCGTCCTCGCCCAGGACCCGTTGTGGCACGCTTTGTTGACACATATGCAGTCGAAGAATTGCCTCGCCGAGGGGACCCTCGCGAACCTGAAACCATCACTGGTGCAGTTACCGAGACCTAGACGGGGCGGCCGGGCCACGGAGAATCGACTGAGAAGGACCGCGCTCGGGAAGCCCGAGGGGTACTTCGACCAGGCTCGGGGCGATTTCAGGGACGACCACTGGGCCGGCGACGTGCGAGATCCGGACTACGATCGGGACAACGTGCCGAGGAGGGAGCGCCGCTCGAATTATGGGGGCGGCGACGGTTTTTATGGCGGCGGCGTCCCGGGCGCCTCGAACTACGACGATTCGTACGGCTACGGCGGCTTCCAGTCGCAGTCGCAGTCCCAGGCGTTTGGGGGCTCGCAGGGCGGCTACAGCCAATCTCAAGGTGGGTATTCGCAATCGCAATCCGGCTACGGCTCGCAGCAGGGCTACTCGCAGTCGCAGGACGGTTATGGGTACAGCCAGTCGCAGGGCTCGCAGGACATGCACTACTAGGTTGGGCTTTGCTTGGTGCTCTTGTTCATTGGCCGCGCCGGCGCGTGTCCGGCGGCGGCCCCCGCGCCGCTTTGCGCTATGTCTCGCGCGGCGCCCCGTCTCGGCAGCGCGCGCGAGATCCGCCGCCGCCTCAGGGGGTGGTCGCCCGGAGGAATGACTAACGGAAACCCCGGGTGAACTTTTCAAGTTCGTGTACTTCTAGTACTTGGATCCCTTCCCCGCCCATTCCCGGAGCGCCGCGACGTAACACAGATTCACTTAACTAGAGGTCGAGGCGCCACCGCCATGCCTCACTTGCCAGCCTTGACCTTCCGTTTGTAGGCGGCGGGGTCCGCAGCGGCCCCGTCCTTCCAGACCCCTTTCCGCAGCGTCTTCGCCCGGCCCTCGATGAGGTTCCAGTACTCCTCCGTCCGGCCCGGGCCGTATTCCGCGCCCGCGGAGCGGTAGACGGTGGCGAGGCCGTTCGCGAGGAGCTCCTCGGAGAGGTCCTTGCGAAACAAGCCGTAGGAGATTTTCCCCACGGCGCGCCCGTACTGGTCCTTCGACTGGAGCGTGACGCGGACGCGCTTGCCATCGATGCGCTTTTTCACGAACTCCGTCGCCGCGTCGCCGAGCGGCATCCCTTTGTTTCCGAACTTGGCCGTCTCTGGCGCGTCGACGGCGTAGAGGCGGATCTGCAGCGTCTCCTCCGAGAGCTTGAGCTTGCCTCCTTCCGCGCGGCTCTTCGGGCGCCAGCGACCACGGGCGAAGTCCAGAGCTGGTACGTGGCGAGCGCGCAGCGTGTCGCCGTCGGCAACCTTGACCACTACGACCGAGAACGCGTCGCGGTCCTGGAAGCGGTGGTTCGGGATGTCTGCCGCGGAGTGGTAGCGCTCGAAAACATCCATGACTGGCGCCGCGGCGTATAAACCGGTGCCGACGCCGACCGCGAGCGCCGCGCCCACGGACGCGAGCGGGAAGCGCGTGATCGCTGCGCGCGTAGCTTTCACGAGGCCGCCGGAGCAGGGCTGGAACGCCAGGGCAGTCGTGGCGAGCAGCACCACGAGTTTGTGAGGAGGATTTCGCAGTGGTTTCGCCATTATCGATGGATATTCTTTTTTGAGGGGTGGCGCGACGTAATTAGCTTGAGCCTGAGCGGGTGTGCGCGGCGCGTACAAGCACGACTCGGCAGCACAAGGCTGCCAAACGCTGTCGACGTAGAAACCCGCGAGCTCAGGAGGCCCGGGGCTCGATCGCCAGTGATTTATCTTTAGCTTTGTCTTAAACTCCCCAGCCTTAGTGCTGCCAAAGCTTGGCGCGCGTGCTAGCGGTTTGTAAGACACTAGCAAGCCAGGAAATCCGTGCCAATCACACAAATCAGACGAGTCGACGCCAGTCGCCGCGCGGAAACACCATCTACAGACAAATGACTTACTTACTTGCGCCGAATAACTGCAAAGGCCGGCGTAGAATCGCATGGGTTTCGCCCCAACACCCAGCCTCCGCCGCCGTCACCCTACCATTCTCGCGCACGCCTGTGAGCGACGTCGGCTGGAGCTCCGGCAGGTGGCCCTCCGACTCCGTTATGGACCGAAACGACTCGTGGAACTGGGCCGCGGGCGCCTCGCGCTCGCAGAGCCGGAACTCCAATCCACACCGCCACGGCGTGTCGACGACGAGCTGGCCGGCATTGGTCCCATTTTGGCCCACGTGGTCGAAGCGCACGCCCGCCCGTCGTAACTGATCGGCCGTGTCCGCGACGGAATGGCATCGGAAGACCAGAGCCGCGGCGGATGAAGATAAAGGTTGTACCCGCCAGTCGACGCCGCCGCTCCGGATGACGCCGGGCGGCGTGCTCTTCGGCTGGGCCACGCGCCGCTTGACTTCGAAGAACGCGTCGGCCGCGTCGAGCTTGGATGAGGAAACGACGACCTCCCTCAATAATCCTTTGCTCGTCCGCGACGCCTCGAGCCGGGCGTCGCGCAGCACCGCGGGCGTCTCTCCTAATAGCGCGTGTCGTGCCAACCAGGACGAAGCTAGAGCTAATGGTGCCGGTGAACTTCCGTCCGGCCCGCTCGCGACCAATGCTCCTAAACGAGGAGCGTTGCGAAGTCGTCGCAGTTCCGAGAGCCAGCTCACCTCCCTCAGTTCGACTCTGACGTTGTCCGCGGCGGCGACGGCGCGGCAGCCGTGCGCCACTCGTTCTAACGGAGACGTGGCGAGGCCGAGTTTTGATAATGTGTCCGAGGCCGCCCGTACCGCTCGTACTGAATCGGTGAGGACCGTGAGGCGCAGCATGGTGCTCTGCGACGTGTGTTGGAGACGTGTTTCGGCTGCTGCAGCTTGTTATGAGCGCTTTCTCGTCAACTCCGAGAGATGAAACTTGGCGGGCCGCTCCGCACTGTCTTTCTAAGGCCTTTTCGCGTCTCTATTGGAGCGCTGCGGGTGAACACGCGGCGCCGTCGAGACGGCACCGAACTGACCTATGCGGGCCACCTGCACGCGCCCGGCTCTCGCTTGGCACGTCTCCGCGGAATGCAGGCACTTGGGCGGTGTGGATGACGAGTAGGAAGACGCCTGTGAGTTGGGGTCTCGTTTTTGGTTTTGGCACGGGTTTTTTTTGCTTGTTTTTTGCATTTTTTTCGCTGCTCCCCAATCGACGCGACATCCTGCTCTTTGAGACTTCGTTACAGCACCATTGTTCACCTGGAAACCAGTTGTCGCACCTGTGACCTTCGCCGTCGAGGACCTAACCAGTGCAGCCGTGTGAGCAGTGCAGCGTGAGCCAATGCCTCGGTAATATACCCACAGACCATGTATCCCAACCCTCATCCACCGCCTGGCACCCGTCGACCCCGGCCGCCGCCCACCGCGCCCGCGCCGCAGATCCACCCGATGGCGCCGCCGACGCTGCTGACGCCGCTGCCGCCCGGCGCCCTTCCGCCGCCGATGCCGCGCCCGTCGGCCGCCGCGCTGACCGCCTACCGGCCGGACGTCCCGGTGCTGGCGCCGTTGCCGCAGTACGCGCCCTTGCCCGAGATCGTCCGGGCGCCGCCGCCGCCCTGCAAGTTCTGGTCCGCGCCGGGCGGCTGCCGCAACGGCTCGGCCTGCCGGTTCGCGCATCCGGTGGCGGGGCGGGCCCCGTCCTACGCCCCGCCGCCGCAGTACGCGCCGATGGCGCCGCCGCGACCGGCGTACGCGCCGCCGCCTCCGCGGCCAGCGCCGCCGCCACCGCCCCAAAAGTTCTCGAACGACGGCTCGTTCCTCGAACAGATGAAGCGCAAACTCGCCGCGCCGGCGCCGGCGGCCCCTGCGGAGGTAGAGGCCGCGCCGCCGCCGGCAAAGCGCCAGGCGTCCGCGGCGGCGAAGGCCCGGCGCATGAAGAAGAAAGCCGAGGCGCCGCCCGCCGCCGCGCCACGGGGCTCTGGGCGCACGACGCCCGCCGCGCTGGCGCTGTCCACGCTTGATGACGACGAAGAAATCGCGCCTATTGGGTACGACGGCGACGGCGCGAGGCGCGGCGAGGAGGCTCTCTGGAGCGCCAAGGCCGAGGCAGCAGCGCTCAAGGAGGCGACGCGGCGCGCGCGGTGCGCGCTTCGACGCGCCGAGGCGCCGCCGGCGCCGACGCTCGTGGAGCAGACGCTCGAAGCGGCGCGAGACGCGAGTCCGTCCTAATTTTGTCCTGTTGTAGATAGATAAGCTACAAATAAACCTATGAATTCCCCTACCCTCACCAGCGCCTCCCGAGGTTCCGCTGCTGCGGCGGCCCCCGCGAGTAGTCCGGATCCTCATCTTGCCGCGCAGCGAGCTTGTAGGTCGCCTCCTTGAGCGACCGGTCCTCGGCGTCGCGCGCCTCCTTGTTGCGCCGCACTTGCGCGGCGAAGTTCGTCGTCTCCGGTACATGCAGCTCGCGCGCCTCCGGTCTACCTCTAGCGCCTCTTTTTAACATCTTGAAATTCGCCATCCCGCCGAACGGCGACTTCGCTAATGATTGCCCGTCGAAGCGCCGCAGCATCGACGGCGTCGCCATCGAGTCCGCCCCTGCAATGACTCGGCGTCGCTGCGCCGCCGCGTCGTCGAGCATCGTTTTTTCAAAAGCTCTTTCAAACGCCAGATCATCAAAGGACTTCTCCGGCGGCTTTTCCTCGTCCTCGTCCTCGTCCTCGTCCTCGTCGGCCGCGGCGTCGTCGTCACCTCCAACCGCCTTGGCTTCCTCCTCCTCGCCGTCGTCGTCGCTCTCCTCCTCGGACTCCGAGGACCCGGACTCGGACTCGGACGCCGTCGCCGCCTCGTCCTCGTCCTCGTCATCCTCATCGTCCTCCTCGATATCCGAGCGGCGCTGGCCCTCGACGCCCTGCGGCTCCTCGGCTACCGGTCGATGCTGCAACATGAGCCGGGCCCGGTTCGCCGCCAATCTAGCTCGACACGCGTCGTCGGCCGCGGCCCAGCCCTTGCGCAGCGCGAAGACATGGTCCGGGACCTTTGGGGGAGGGGGTCGGTTTCGTCTGCGAGCTTGCCTCGCTCTTCTAGGCCAGGACGCCTGGAGTGCCCGACGGTGTCTCCTAACATCTTCCAAAGCGTCTAACAACGCATATCGAGGACCCAAGGGCGCCGACGGCTTCGCGAAGAAGCTCCGTTGTATATCATCTAATGCGCTTTCCAAAGGACCGTGCGTCGTGATCGAAGCTAACAAGCAGGGCGCCGCCGTCTTCAGCAACGCGCAGCATAGCGTGATCCTCAAGAAGCACGACGGCGGGTCTCCCGGGCATGGTACTCTTGGGTCGACATCAATACCTTCATCTAACCGATATAAAGCAGATGCTATCCTCGCGGCTTCGTCAATGTCCTCTCCATCAGACTCTTCCGATTCATCCTCATCACTTCGCTCCGCCATCAGCGCGTCGGCGCGTCGTTTCTCTATTTTCTTCCGGGCATCCTCAGAAGCCTTGGCCGCTCTATAAGCCATGTGCGCCTCGAAGCCTGGCGTCACGGCATGACCCCGACCTAGCAATCGTTCCACAATGCCAAAGACATGCGCCGACGACAGGAGTGAAAAGTTGTAGCACTCTCCCAACAGAGATGCATATGCTACGAGCCGCTGCGCCGTCCGTAACGCTCTTAGAGGCGGCGGTGTACTAATACCTTCATCAAATTCATCCAGGATGCGATCGACGACCCTAGCCGTCACCTCCGGTCGGAACTGATGTAAACCAGCCAGACAGTCCGCCGCCAGGGGTACGGCATCGGCCTTCGAACGCGCTAATTTGAGGACGAACTTCGCGATCAACGAGGCTTCATTCGCATCCCAGGGCAGCGATCGTAAGGCCCTAATCACACTCTCGACGTTTTTCTCGGAACCGTCACACAACCGAATCATCACGAGCCACTCGATGAACTGGTACAATTCGGTCCGAGGTTTCAAGACGACAGCTTGTTTCTCGGGCGGGTTCGCGCGATCACACGCGTAGGACACCAAGGCAGCATCTCTTTGATTGAGAGGTTTAGCAGACTTCATCTTGCTCATCGATTGTAATATGCGCGCGGTCCGCTCCTTCGTCGGTGCACTCCTCAGCAGAAACCCGCCGCACGTCTCGATCAACGAGCAGCAGTAGTCGACGGAGTGACCCGAAAAGTCCTCCAAACACCTCTTGCAGTGCACAAATACGAGATGAGGCGGCGCGACCCTAAACTTCGACAGCTCGCCCAGGAAGCGCGCGTTCCGCAGCTTCCCCTCCAAGTTATGTAATTTTTTTCCTTTGAAGAGCCACCTAAATTCCCTCGCTAACTCTTGACATAGTAACTCCCCTACGTCCGCATACGCTTGACTCACGACCGCCGCGATGCGAGAGTACTGGGGGAGTAAATCTAGAGCCGTCCTCGGGCAGGCGTAGAGAGCTTTGACCAATCTTTTTCTAGCCTTACCAGTAGCCAGGCCCTCGCAGAATTTTAAAGCGAGAGCGTCGGCCCGATCGCGCGAGTGGCAAGCCGGTAGTTCTTCGGTCAACAGTAACCCGACGGCGTCGCGCGGTTGGTCGTCTTCTTCCACAGGGGGCTCCTCAGTATCATCCGCAACGATAGTAGACGCATTTTCCAAACCCTCGGCTTCCGCCCCGGCTAGCGTCTTCGCGCCCCTCCATAAAGCCCGAATCGACTCCCGCTTCGCCTGCAATTCGGCAACTTTGGCCGGATCCAGCCCGAGCGCCGGCGCCGGCACGACGTCCAGAATGTTCGGGTAATCTTCATAGAACGTCCGCGCGGCGTCGTCGTCGTACGCGCCGGCAGACTCGCTGCGACTACCGCGCTCCGCGGTCCACAATGAGAGCTCTCCTTTGTCGTCCTCCTCCTCGCTGTCGTCGCCGTCTAGGAGCACGGGAGGGTCGATATCTAGCGCATCACATAGGGCCGAAACTTCTTTCACAAGTTTTTCGCGCGCTTTCCTGGCGTCTTCGAGCGCCTTTTCTTTTTCTTCGGTTAAGGAGCCGTGGTTCAACGCGTCCCGCGCGGCTTTCCGTTCCAGGGATCGCAACGCCTCGTGATCTGAGAGTAACTTGCTCGAGACGCGTTTCGTCGCATCGAGAGCGAGCTGCGCCAACGACGAGGGGTCCTCGACCACCGTAGTTCTCGAGAGAGGCTCCACACCGACCTCCGCGATGAGTAACCTTGCTTTGCGAGAAGTGACGCCGCAGAGCTCTTCCCCGCCCGTCTTCAGGAAAGCGCCCAACAACGGCGCGTCGACGGGGTATCTCACCTTGCCCCGGGGCCCGACGCCGCAGCACCGTCTCAGGAGAGGGTCCACGACCTCTGGCGAGATGATGCCATGCAAAACGAGTTCTAGGAGCAGCTTGAGAGCCGCGCGCTGCCTCTTGTCATCCGCATCGTCGCTGTGTTCTTCTACAACAATAAGCAACTTCTTCTGGACCTCGCCAGAGAAGGTCTCGAACCTCGAATGCAGCGCGCCGCACACGCGAGCCAAGGCACTACAGTCGCGATCTTTTGTTTTCCTCGTCTCGGACACCGCATCGACCAACTCGGACACGTATCTAGTTAAATTGAGCGCTTTGATGTCATTCAGGAGCTTTGCCTCGTCGTCAGCCGTGATCCCGAGCTGCACTTTCCGCACGAGCGTCGTGCACTTCTTGAGGTCGCTCTTGAGCGACCTTAACTTCTCTCT
>JACLAA010002163.1_pt1 | contig 12583 bp, 13 predicted proteins | sample 8027891 | NCBI WGS metagenome assembly JACLAA01 (sample SAMN15724900, study PRJNA655200) | protist metagenome | isolation source: fluorescence activated cell sorting (FACS) single amplified genomes of... | place: Spain: Blaines Bay Microbial Observatory, Mediterranean Sea | collected 2016-01-19 | reverse complement strand
CAATGTATCTAGTCTTCAGCCTCGACTTCACAACGTGTCGCGTCGATGGCGTGCTGGTGGGGTAGAAGTGCGCGCCCGACCACTATGGTCCGTAGGTCCGTCGGCGCGAATCCAGAAATTAATTTTTTGGCCCCCAGTAAGTGTCCCATTGGTCCCTTTGGACCAGTAATCAACGGAACGGTACTCGAACTGCTGCATGTGTGTTGAAAGCTAGCGGTTGTAAGACACTAGCCACCTGGGCAAACCGCCCGGCATCGTCCCGGGCTGGAGCCAGTCAGGTGCTCTGCTGGCACTTTGGTGCGCCAGCGCTGCTCCAATTTTGAACCTCAACGACCAGTGCAGCTTGCCAAGTCACACCGCTTGCCAGCAGCCACCGGTGAGCTCCACCCCAAGGAAGGGATTTGTCGCGCGGGCACGCGCGACCGCAGAAAACCGCGGCGCGCATGCTCAACAGCATCACGAACATGGGCAAGAAGACCAAGAAGAAGGCCGCGCCGCCGCCGCCTCCCCTCAATAGCGGCCAGCGCGTGCGCTTCGGGAGCGCCGAGGGCTACGTCAGCAAAGTCACCGGAGACACGTATGACGTAGCCCTCGACGGAGGAAAAGTTATTCAAGCTGCGAGAGATAAACTAGAGCCCATCCACCGCCGCTTGTCCGCGAAACCGCCCTCGAACAAGCTCTCGGCCACGAGATCTTCCACCGAACTCGACTATCGAGGAACGAACTTCGAGGACTTTCCGGACGAGGCCCTGCCGTTGATCGAAGTGTCGGACGACAAGGAGGTGTTGACCGTGAATGAGGAAGCTGTGGAGCTACTTCGAAGAATAGATTGTGCCATCTGCCCCATATCTATAGTAGGGTTATATAGGACCGGGAAAAGTTCTCTCTTAAATTTCTTGCACGGCGGCAAGGCCGGCTTTCGCACGGGCCATTCCGTTTCTAGATGTACGCGGGGCGTCTGGATCTATGGCCGGCCGACGAGAGCTACGCTTGGCGACGGGACCCAGGTAGCCGTCGTTTTGTTAGATACGGAAGGCGTCGGTGGTCTAGAAGCCGACCGGAGGTACGACGAGCGCATCTTCGCGCTCGCTACTCTATTGTCCGCTACTCTTGTGTATAACTCGCTCGGTAGCATCGATGAGAACGCGATCGGGCAATTGTCGTTTGTCGCTCAACTCTCGCGGCACGTGCGCTTCGCTCCGAAGGAAGACGCCAGTGTGGACGACGGCGACGAGGCCGAGGAGGACGCGCGGCGCCTGGGAGCCGTCATGCCGGCGTTCACATGGGTCCTCCGGGACTTTGCTTTAGAACTCGCGGATGAGCGGGGCGACGCCATTACCGCCGATGAATATTTAGATCGAAGTCTGAGGCCGCAACGGGGCTTCGAGGCCGCGGTGTTGGAGAGGAATCGCGTGCGACACGTTTTAGGTGCCTTCTTCCCAAAGCGGCAGTGCCGGACGTTGGTGCGGCCCGTCCACGACGAGGCGAAGCTGCAGCAGGTCGATTCTCTAGCCCCAGAGGAGTTGAGGCCCGAATTCCGCAGAAACTTGGAAGAGTTGAAGGACGCGCTCTTCGCGCCCGAACACGTCCGTGACTCAGCGTCCGTTTCTTACGTCTTCCGAACTTCAAGTTCGCGTCGATGGCGTCGGCGCGACGTCACGCCACCGCGATGCCGTCGACGTCGCCGTCAGAGAGTCTACGCGTCTCGTGCCGTGTCGCGACGCTATCGTTCGACACAGGTCAAGCCCAAGTGCGCGCCCGGCAGCAACGCGCCCGTGTCCGGTTCTGCGTTTGTGGACCTCGCGCAGCAGTTCGTGGAGGCGATCAATAATGGTGGGGTGCCAGTTGTTTCCAGTGCGTGGGACCACGTCAGTCAAACCGAATGCACGCACGCGTCGCGCGAGGCCTTGCAGTTGTACAGTGAAGTATCCTTAGATCTACCTCTCGATGAAGTGGAGTTACATGCTCTGCTCGAAAAAGCTGAAAATGATGCCTTGAGTGCCTTTGACGCGAGAGCGCTGGGCGACGCGCGGCCGGAGCATCGCAAAGATCTGAAAACGCAACTCGCGAAGAAGACGAAGGACTGGCGCGTTCGCAATGACAGCGCGTCGCAGGACGCGTGTCGCAAGTCGCTCGACGCGCTGTACATGGACGTCGTTTTTGAGTCCCTCCAGAATTTGGGCAAGGAGGAGGCCGGGGCGACGGATGCCGCCATGAGGTTGGAGGATGCTTGGAGTGAGTTGCGGAAGCGGTACGCCAAGGATCCGAAGGCAAGGGGTCCCGCGCGCGATCGAGCCTTGGCTTCGTGCCTGTCGATGAAGTGGCCGGAAGCGGCGCACGAGCTGGCGCGTCGCTTGGAGCAGCGGTGCGACGAAGCTGTGAGAAAAGAGCACGACAAGCTCGTCGGTGCGCGCGCCGAATTGGCGGAGCTCGAAGGATCGGCTGCAGCTCGCGCGAGGATGCTCGAGGACGCCCAAGCCGCATTAGTGTCGACGCAGCTCGAGAAAGCGAGACATGAAGCGCGCTGCCAGGCCGCGACGCGCAACCTCGAGGAGGTGCAGCGCCGGAGCGACCGCGACAAAGGGAGATGGGACGACGAGAGAAAGAAGTTGGAGGTGGATCTCGAACGGTGCCGCGCGAAGCTGAGCGTGGCGACGGAGAAGGTCAACAACCAACAGCGGGCGGCGGAGGATTCCATGAGGGCGCTGCCGTCGCCGTCAAGTAACGCGGGCAAGGGGGGGGTGCGCCTGCGTCGTCGCGTAAGGGGTTCCATTTTTCTTCACGCGAAGCAAGCTAGGTCGCCGTCGTAGCAATGGAGTAGACTACGATTTTAGATTCACACTTTACTCGGGCACCGCGCGCTCGGCGGGAGAGGCGGCTTCAAGTGCTAGACGACATGCGCCGTCAAAGAGGCATACGTACGTGTTCGACAAGGCGTCCCAGGCGACCTCAATTTCGTCGGGGGGGCTTTTGTGAATTGGTTTTTGCTTCCACTTCAGCAACCCGGCCAAACTTTATCGCCGAGTTGGCAACGTGTCGAGCGGGAGGCGCTTGAAAACAGACCTCTCCGGCCGACCCCCCGAGCAGTGGAGCAAACCCCCAAATCCCGGAGCCGGCGGGCCGGGCTTCGACTAAACACAAGTTACCCACGTCTAGAACACAAACTACAAGCCTACGCCATCTTCAAAACCCAAGCAACTACCCGCTCGCTCAGCGCCGCCACGAGCGACACCGTGTGGAACACGTGGCCCCGCTTCGGGTCGAGGCCCTCGAAGAGGACGACGTCCTTCGGCGGCGTCAACGTCCCGTACCACCGCAGGGCCCCGCCCGCGGCGGCGTACTGGTCCCGCGTGCCCCAGACGAACAGCTTCGGCTTCGCGACGTCCGCGTAGCCGCGCCACCGCCCCGCCGCGTGCGGGAGCGTCAGGAACCAGAGGTAGTCCGTCGGGTACGAGATGCACACGAAACCGTCGACGCCCCCAAAACGGCCGGCCGCCGCCGCCGCCACGGCGGCGCCGAAGGACACGCCGACGACGTACACACGTTTTGCCTTCAGATGCGCGCGCGCCCATTTCACAACAGCTCCGCAGTCCCGGACCTCGCCGTCGGGCTCCATCAACGACGCCGAACCGCTAGATTGCCCCGTGCCGCGCTGGTCGTATCTAATGGAAGCGATTCCGTCGGCGGCCGCGCGTCGCGCGACGCCGCACAGCTCGGCCATGTCCGAGGTCCCGCCGAGCGCGGGAACCAAGACCAGCGCCGTCGCCGACCGGGTCCCGGCCACGACGCCGTGCAGTTCATCCCCGTCGGCGCCCTCCAGCGTCACGCGCCGCTCGTTGACGGGCTGGTGGACGAGCGCGGCCTTGGCCTTGGCGCGCGCTTGGATGGAGCGCTGGCGGCGCTGCGCCACCACATCATCGGGCGGGCCCTGGCCCCAGGCGCGCGCGCGCTCGGCGGCCTCGAGCGCCCGCGCGGCCTCGTCGGCCGCGCGCGCGGCCGCGGTCCGCGGCGCGTGGCGCGCGACGTCGACGACTTCCGGAGCAGCTTGTGTTCCTGTGGCGGGCCAGGCCGAAAGGCAGCCGACGAGGTCGCCCATGGTGTCGTCGCGCGCCGCGTCGGCTGCGGACTTCCTCTTTGCAAAGGGCTCCATCACTTTACGGCAGCCATGGCTCGAAAATTGTGGGGGCAGCCGCCCGAGTTGCGACGAGTGATGTGCCGAGGCGCCTCCTGCAAACGGCGTCCGTAGTGTTTGATGCTGCCCAGCTTTGGCCTCTCCCTTGGATTGGCTGTCGTCGCATTCGTGGGTTTTGGTTTTGCGAACTGTCGTCGTTGGAGGTGTTTGAGGAGTGGGTTGTCCGGAGGAGTCGGAGGATCGCGCTAGCGCCAGTAACACACTAGCATGCCTTGTCATACTATCGCGTCGCGGTTTTGGCTGGATTTTGCCGTCATTCGTGCACCTGGGTGCCAGCAAAACGCGTTGCGCGGACGCACTGCTCCCTCTAGCTCGGCTTGCAGCGAGATCCGCCGCCGCCGCGCCCGATTTGAGCTGTAATCACTGCCAAAAGGCCAGCGGGACGATGCTCGAGGCCGTCCTCACTCTACTGGCAGCGGCCTGGGGCGCGGCCGTCCACCAACTCGTTCCACAAGAACAGCAGCTCTACGTCGGCGTGCTCGCATTCATCACTCTAGGAGCCGCGTACCTCTTTCAAAACAAAACGAAAGAGCCAAGCGCCATCGGCCCTGCTGTGGATGCGGCCAAAGTGACCAGGAGGCCCTACCCTACGTATGATATCTCGACGCCGGAAGCGAAGAAGGCGTCCTTCAAGAGCATCATTCCCATCCTCATCGAGGAGGCCTGCGAGGAGTTAGAACAGTCGTATGAAGTGAGACCGGACGAGGTCGCTTGGATCCGCAAAGTTTTAGATTACAACGTGACGGGGGGCAAGATGAATCGGGGGCTGATGGTCGTCGAGAGCGGCATTTCGCTGTTTGGCGACAAGGTTACGAACGACGACCTCTGTCGCTTCGCGGTACTAGGCTGGGTCATCGAGATGCTGCAAGCCTGGTTATTGATTGCGGATGATATTATGGATAGCTCAGTCACTCGACGTGGTCAGCCGTGCTGGTACAAGGTCGACGATTTGGGCAGCGCGGCGATCAACGACGCGTTTTTGGTCGAGATGCTGCTCTTCAAGGCGTTAAGGAGGCATTTCGGCGACCGGCCGGAGTATTCTCGTTTAGTTGATCTCGTGATGGAGACGACGTTACAGACAGAATTGGGCCAGTTACTGGACATCAAGTGCGACACGGCACCCTTGTCCGCGTTTACTCTAGATCGGTGGACCGCGATAGTAAAATACAAGACGGCCTTCTACTCTTTTTATCTGCCAGTGGCGATGGCCATGGTCTGCGCCGGCATCGAAGATCGATCTGAATACGACGCGGCGCGGGAAATTCTGGTGGTCATGGGCGTCTACTTCCAGGCGCAGGACGACTTCCTCGACGCCTTCGGCGGCAAGGAGGTCATCGGCAAGATCGGCACGGACATCCAGGACAAGAAGTGCGGCTGGTTGTTTGTCAACGCCTACAACGGTTTAGTGGATGCCAAGGACAAGGCGTACCTCGACAAGCACTACGGTAAATGTAAAGTAGAGTCGAAGGAGGAGAAGAAGATCAAGGAGATCTACAAAAAGATCGGCCTCGAGGAGTTATATCAACAATGCGAGGAGGAGAGCTATCAGACGATCATGGGCCTGAAGGGCTCGTGTTCGCAGGTGCCGTGGGCCGTCTTCGAGACGTTCCTGAAGAAGGTCTACAAGCGGAAGAAGTGAGCCTTTGTATTGGGGGGGGGCGGCTAACAACGTGGGTTACCTTTACTCCGGCCCAATGCCATCGCGCAGACATAAGTACAACGCGGGGCGGCCGACCGCCTCGCTCACGCCATCGAGCGGATACGAGTCGGCCGACCGGGGGAGACGCGAGCGAGACGCCCCCGACGCAACATCAAGTGCGACATCACGAGTCGGAGTGCGTAGATGGAACTTGTCGCATTTCGGGTACTGGCGCTCGAATTGCTCGTATCGATGGCTTGAAGACGTGAGGGGTATATTGGGGCGCGGCGCGCTAACCGTTGCGTGGTCGGTTGTGAGTACGTCAGCTGTGAGAGCGCGCTCCAAACCTGTTGGCAAATTCAGGCTAGTTCCAAAACCAACCAGTGTCCCGGCGGTTTGTTTTTGGCACCAAGTCCGCTCTCGGTATTCCATCATACGTCTCGGGAGCCATACGCCAGACAGGGAGGCGGGACATGGGCGCTTGGTGTCGACGACCGCCCGCCACGCCATCGAGTAAACTTCTACTTACAGCGTAAAGGGGGTGGTAAAACAAGCAAGGTGATCTAGTCGGCCGCGATGGAGACGACGCAGTATTCCGGAGGCGGCACGGGCGGGTCGGCGCCCGTGGGATTCGCCAGGTCTCTCACCAAAACGAAGCCGTCGACCTCGTCGGGTTGTTGTCTTCGCTTCTCCGCCGCGACGAGCTCCCGTGCGGCGCGCGCGTGCCGTTCCTGGGCCGCTTTATACTCGGCCTGCGATTTGCGTTTCGTGAGTCGCGGCGATGGCGCGCGAGGACGCTGACTCGTGCCTCGCGCCGCCGCCGCTCCTCGTTCCGCGTGTGCGCGAGGAGCCCTCCCGGTGGTGAACCGTCTCCATCGTCGGACATCCGCCGCAGGACGTCGTCCAGGGCGCCGCCCTCGCTCTGCTCGGGCTCGAGGAGGTCGTCCAGCACGGTCGCGGCCAAGCCCGCGGCGACGTTCTTCACAGCCCCGAGCCCGGCTAATGCGGCGCCGCCGACGTTCTTGAGGGCGCCGAGCGTCGGGCTCACGTCCTCGCCGTCGGCCGGCGGCGGCGGCGCGGCGTCCTCTGGTCGCCGCGGCGAGCTCTCGTCCGGCCGCGGCGGGTCCGGATCCATGATGGACGTGTCGTAGATGTCCATGTTTGAATCTGTGGCGAGCTGTGGTGGGCGCCCTATGTTCAGTGCGGATTCTGGGCCCAAAAGTCACGCGTGCGCGCCGCGTAGCAGCCAGAGCAAGCAATTCTCACAGGTTGAGTGCGCTGGATCGAGCGGCTGTAAGACTTCGCCCGTTTTGGAAGGCCGAGCAAAGACGAAAGAGAAGCTATACTGCCACAGCCGAGGCTGTCTAAGCGAGCAAGTCGCGCAGTGCGAGTAGCACAAGCAGCTTGGCTCTGCAAAAATGCGCTGCGCGCCAGCGTGTCCCCGCGCCCACGCCTGCAACGCTCCCGGTAGTCCTCAGGGCACCCCCGGACGTAATATCGGCGCGCGGGGGCCGTCCCGCCCCCAAAAAAGCGACCCGCGCGGCCGCGACGCCATCCTCGACGCCATCCTCGACGCTCTACCTCGACGCCACCCTCGACGCCATCGCTGCGACAGGACGAGACGCCATCGCCGCGAACAAGGAGCTAAGAATAGACAGCCTTACCCCGCGCCAGGATAGGGAGGAAGAATCTACATGTAGTCCATGCCGCCCATGCCCGCCGCCGCGTCCATGGCCGCGAGCTTCTCGTCCTCTGAGAGATCTTGGGGAATTTCATGAATCAAAGCTTCCGTCGTCAAGACAAGCCCAGCGATGGAAGCTGAATTCTCCAAGGCAGACAGAGTCACTTGCGCCGAATCCACGACCCCAGCATCAAACAAGTCCCCGTACTCGAAGTTCGCGGCGTTGAACCCGTACCCGAAGTCCTTGTCGATGACCTTCGACAAAACGATCTGGCCCTCGATGCCGCAGTTTTTCGCGATCTGGCAGACCGGCGCCGCGAGCGAGTTGAAGACGATCTTCGCGCCGCGCTTCTCGTCCTCGTCCTCGATGGCGTTGCAGATCTCGTCCTCGAAGCGGAGCAGGTAGGCTAGGGTCGAGCCACCCCCAGGCAAGATACCCGTCTTCAGGGCCGACTTCACAGCATTGAGGGCATCTTCATATCTTAATTTCTTGTCCTTCAACTCCGTCTCGGTGGCCGCACCGACCTTGATGCGCGCGATGCCGCCGCCTGTGTGAAACGTGGTCCGAAACAGCTCAAAATTGAAAAAGAAACCACCCACGTCATGCTGAGACGGAGACGAGTGTAATAAGGACGCCGCACAGTACCGAGCGCGGCCACGCGCTCCTCGGCCTTCTCCTTGTCGAACTGAGAATCAGTATTTTCCGCCTCCGTCCGGATCTGCTGGATGCGCTTCTCCATGGCTTCGGCCTGCTTGCCGTCCGTGACGATGGTCGTCTCCTCCTTGCCGATGACCATGCGCTCGCAGGTCCCGAGCATTTCTGGCGTGACGGTCTCTAGGGAAACGCCGACCTCCTGGGCGACGTAGGTCGCGCCCGTCGCGATGGCGATGTCCTGGAGGAGATCTTTCCTTCGCACGCCGAAGCCCGGGGCCTTCATCGCGCAAATATCTAACACGCCGCGCATCTTGTTCACGACCAAAGCTGAGAGGGCCTCTCCAACAACATCTTCGGCGATGATCACGAGCTTCTCCTTGGTCTTGACCATGCCCTGTGTCGAATCAATCTCGTGATCATGACGACGGCGTCGAGGCGGCGTCGCGTCGCGTCGACGCCATCGACGCGACCCGCTCTCGTGAAGACGCCATCGCCGCGACGTGACCCAAAATCGAAAAAAAGACCACCCGCGAGACGCCCTCGACGCGACCCCCAGGAAGACAAAAAGACGCCGCATGTCACCTCCAGCAGCGGGATCAGGTCGTTGACATTTTCAATTTTATTGTCCGTGACGAGAATCTTCGGGTCCATGAGCTCGCAGAGCTGGCGCTCCTGGTCGTTGACGAAGTACGGGCTTACGTAACCTCGGTCGATGGTGAGACCCTCCGTGAACTCGACCTCATCATTTAACGTCTGCGACTCCTCTAATGTGGTACTACCAGTGGTCCCGACCTTTTCATAAGCCTTGGCGATGACGCCGCCCATGAAGGCGTTTCCTGAGGTAGAGATGGTCGCGATGTTCAGGATATCATCATTACCCTTCAACGGTACCGAGAGCTCGCGGCACTTCTCGATCAAAATGTTTGTGACGTGCGAGATGCCTCTTCTTAACGCAACAGGATTGGAACCGGACGACACGGCCTTCATGCCCTGGTTCACGAGCTCTTGCGTCATCAACGTGGTCGTTGTGGTCCCGTCGCCGGCTTTGCTGTCGGACTTGCCCGCGACTTCTTGAATTAATTTGGCCCCGATGTTCATGGCCGGCTCGGGCAGGTCGATGTCCCGCGCGATCGTCACGCCGTCGTTGACGATCTCGGGGGCGCCATAAGCTCTTTCGAGCACGACGTTGCGGCCCTTGGGCCCTAACGTGACCTTCACCGCGTCGGCGACGGCGTTGATGCCCGCGACGAGCTGCGCTCGAGACTCGTCGCCGAAGAGGACGTTCTTCGCCTGTAAAGTTGTCTGTCTAGCCGGCGTCTGTCCCGGCGCGACGAGCGCCGCCGCGCCGGCGGCTAGAGTAGCAATGCGCAGCATCGCTGCTACGGCTGTGCTGATTGCGGTTGCACCGCGTTGCACGGAGTGGCGCCTGAGGTCTTCCTAAAGACTCTCGCGCTGCCTGCTCGTCGGCGGGCCCGGTTGAACCTAGCGTTTTACTGCTGTTCAATCGCTCTGTCTCCACAGGACCTGCAACGCAACCGAGGGCCGCGAGCCGGCCTCCAAGGCCTCTGGCACCTCTCTCGAGCGCCCCTGTAGACGTACATACGTGTAGAAAGCCGCGCCGGGGCTAGCGTGCATGAACATACTAGCTGCTTAACATCCCAGGCCTTTGTGAAGGCGGGAGGCGCTATTAGGCGTCCCGCGAAGTAGAAACCACTCTCGTTCATCGTAGCAGTGCCCCACACGGTCACCTGGCCCGCGCCGCAGCGAAAAACGCGGCGCGCAGCGAGTTAGATCACAGCGCTCTCATTAGGCGCCAAGCTCTCCGAAGCAAAACGCGCGCCGGCGGCCACTGGAACGCGCCAGCGGGTTAGGCCACAGCGTTCTCCCTAGCGAAACGCGCGCTCTCCGGGCGGAACGCCACCCGCGCGCGCTCACCGGGCGGAACGCCACCGCCGCGGCATGGCTCGCTCGAAGACGACGCCGCGCATCGGCGGCGAGACCGGCGCCGGCACGCCGGCCAAGAAGAAGACGCCGACGAAGCGGAAGCAGCGGCTACGACCGGGCGAGGCGGCGCTGAAGGAGATCCGCAAGTACCAGCGCTCCACCGACCTGCTGCTGCGGAAACTGCCCTTCGCGCGACTCGTCAGGCAGGTCCAGCAGGGCTTGGCGCCGCACGACTTCCGCTGGCAAGCAGCCGCGCTCGTGGCTTTGCAGGAGGCGGCGGAAGCCCACTTGGTGGGCCTCTTCGAGGACGCGAACCTGTGCGCGATCCACGCGAAGCGCGTGACCATCATGGTCAAGGACATGCAGCTCGCGCGGCGCATCCGGGGCGTGCTGCGGGAGTAGTGCTGGGCGCGTAAGAATCAAGAGTCACCTTACACAACTAGTCGCCTGCCACGCGTCGTGAGCGATTCAGTCTCACATCTTGAACGCCTTCCCTATTTTCTTTCCCCAACTATTCAGCTCCTTCTCGATCACCTTGCCCACCTTTTTCAACTGTCTTTTCGTTTTCTTCATCCTCAGGCCCGGAATATTGTCGACGCGGACGCGATTCTCAAGCATGTCGCGGTGCAGGCGCTGTAGCGCCTCTCGCTCCGACACGAAGCTCAACGCCGATAGGTGGGAACACAATTCCCAATCCGAACTCGCCGAAGCCCCGTCGCGGCCCGACCGGCTTCTACTCACACTCTCGCTAGGCGCCGCCGGCGCGATGATCCTATCCCTGGCTGCATTCACCGCGCCGAGTTCATCCGCAGCCGCGGCGTAGCGGTCCGGGTCCACCGCGGCCTCGACGTAGCGGTTGCGCGCGTAGCGCAGGAGCTCGTCCCAGTCCGAGAGCTCGTAGCCCGCGGCCGCAGCGCGCTCTACGATACCCTCGACCGTCGAGCGGATGTCTTCGGGCAGGCTTGCGATTGTAAGACTGATTGCCGTGTCGGGGTCCGTAGAATCTTCGTCCGAGGACTCGTTGGCGACGCTCGCGGCAGCTGCTTCGGCGGCGGAGGGCGGCGGTGGCGGTGGCAGCGGCGCTTCTGTGGCTAAATTCGCAGCAGTCGCGTCGTTGGCCGCCTCGGCGGCGAGAAGGCGGTTTCCCCAATCCAAGAGGTGCGCTCGCTTGAATTCTCTCCGGGCCTGTCCGGCACGCGAGGCGCGTCCGCCCGGCAAGAAAGCGGTGCGAGGCGCGTCCGACCTTCCGAGTCTGTCCGGGTCCGAGGCGCGGAATGCGTCCCTATAACCGTCAACCAGCCGCTGTCGCACGCCTTCGCGTCGCGCCGGCGCGACCTTCTTCCATTGACCAGAATCGTCGTACTCATCACGCCGCACACCCACATGCGCCCAGACCTTGTCGATGGCAGCTTGGTCCTGGGCCGTGATGGTCCGCTCTGCGACTCGTGACACCATCAGCACATGGCTCAACACGCGTGCCGTCGTCTGCGCCCAGTCGCCTTGGTGCCTGGACATCTTCTTTCCTTCCTTACGACCTACGCAACCGCAGGAACCTAGCCCGGGGCGGGTACTCCTCGAGCCCAGCACCCTCTTTGGATGCGCGAGCATCTCCCAAAGTGGGGCTGCCCTTGAGGCTAGTAGGAAGACGCGCGGCTGCCCTTTCTATACGTCCGAACATAGGAGTGCGAGAGACCTTCAGAAGATGCCTGTGGAAATCATTAGTGCGCGACGCTAGAGCCATGATCTAGCATGGCATGCCTAGCAGTACCCCACACCCCAAATCAGAGAGGCAGCCAGATTAAGGTGCACGTTCATCGCACTCGCAGCACACACACCGCAGCGCTCCTCCCAGGGCCGCAAAACCCCAATCCCCCATAAATCCTTCTCACGAAGCACCTCATCACACCCAGGCACAAAACCAACCGCAAACGCAACATGGCCGGCAAGACGATGATCCACGACAAGTCCACCGGCAAGACCTACGTCGGGTCCTTCACGCCCACGGCCACGTCCACCGCCCACCAGCAACTGGCCAGCGCCGCGGGCGTGTCGACGCGCAACGCCGTCGGCGGCGGCCTGCGCAAGGACACCGGCGGGAAGTGGCAACTTAACCAGAAGTCCGAGTCGATCAACTCGCAGAACGGCTACAAGACGTACGGCGCGAAGAGCTGCGGCGTCGCGCACGGCAACCGCTTCGTGAGCGCCAAGTCCAACCTCAAGAGCGGCAACTACTTCACCGTCTCCAACCGCGGCAGCGTCAACCGCGGGAGCAAGAAATATCGCCTGTGAGGCGGGCCGCCCCTCCCACTCGCATCGCGCCGCCCGCGCGCGCCTCCCACCTAGTACCCCAGTAATCATCAGACGCATCCTCCGCCGAGGCCTAGGAGAATAACCCTTGAATGGTTTTCACCGCGGCCACGTGCAACATAGTTCTGAGGACATACTAGCAAATTACTAGTAACTCACGAGAAA
>JACLAA010002459.1_pt1 | contig 12599 bp, 5 predicted proteins | sample 8027891 | NCBI WGS metagenome assembly JACLAA01 (sample SAMN15724900, study PRJNA655200) | protist metagenome | isolation source: fluorescence activated cell sorting (FACS) single amplified genomes of... | place: Spain: Blaines Bay Microbial Observatory, Mediterranean Sea | collected 2016-01-19 | reverse complement strand
GGCGTCGCTGCCGTATCTTCACGGCGAGGAGGTCGCCTGCGTTTGCATCTGCGTCGACGAACACTTCCGGAGCCGCGCGCCCATGGCCTTCGTCGTGGCGTCGGCGCCGCACCACGACGCGCCGTCGCAGCGATCGCTTGTGGTCGACTACGCGCCGTTCGCGGGCGACGCCCACGCCAACGTCGCCGTGAACGCCGCGCGCGCCGCGAGGGTTCGGCTCGTGAGCGCGGTCTACGAGGCCCTCCTCCCGTTCAACGGACGACGCGTCTGCGTCTGTGTTCCGGAAGCGGCCGACAAGTCCGCGCTCTTCGACGCGGTGCTGCGCATCGCCATGGAGAGCGAGACGTCCGAACAAGCGCGGCGCGCGCGCCTCGTGATCGCGACGCTTGGCGCCGAGCCCGCGCACCTGTTGTTGGCGGGCAATTGCCCCACGCTCGGAGACGAGGCGCGCGAGGCGCATCAATTCCTGCCGCGTTGCTCCGTCCTGGTGGAGGAGGCCAAGCGGCTCTTCGCGGTCCCGAGCGTTCGGGCGACAACTTTCGAGGACTGCTGCGCGTACTTGCCTCGCGACGGTGACCTGCGCGCGGACGCGGCCGAGTGCTCGCGCGAGGCCGTATTTAGGGATTGGGCCCTGCTCGGTCCCGGGCAGCTCGATAACGTACCTCCAGCCATCATCAAGAGGCGCTGCAAGACGTTACTTGAGCGCCGCGCGTCATTAGGTCTGGCCCTCCTCGCGGGCATCAGAGCGCTCTGCCGGGGCGGCGACGCGACGCCGACGACGACCCAGGACATGGACGCCGAGGACATCGCGGCCGGCCGGCAGTTCCCGCTGCTACCGTTCAAAGCGGCTCGGGTCCGGCTCACGGAAGAGGGCGCCCTCAGCCATCCAGATCTATCACGTCTCCGCCTGTTGAACCAACTCGAGATATCAGCGACGATCTCCGCAATGCGAGCCCAGCGGAGCCGCCCCCTCGACGAACTGATTGCTGAGGACAAGATCGCCGTGCTGCGACTCTCGCAAAACGGCCCGAAACCTTGGTTCGACGTGGTGAGCGGCGCCGCGCCCCGCGAGCCCGACGCGCTCATGAACTTTAGCTGCATGCTGGTGCCCGTGTCTGCGTCACCGGCGGTGGCGCTCCGGTTCCCGGACTTTGCCATGGCCGCTTCGTTTCAGCCTCAGGCGTCTTCGCTGCCCATTCTATTTGCAAACATCGTGGCCGTCGGCGACGGGCGATGCTGTTTACAGGTTAGAAAGGAGAAAGATAAAGGCATCGACGCCCAGGAGCAGTACGCGCTCGTGCGGCGCCACGTGGACTTCACGAGCCGGGCGACGATCGCCGAGCTCGAGCGCTGCGCCGCCACCCCCCAGAACTCGCTCTTCGCGCGGCTCCTCGGCGACGGCGCCAGGGCCTGGTGCGAGGCGCCCGGCTGGAAGGCCGACGAGCTCGCCGCTGCGCTGGGTGAGCTCGAGCGCATTCAACCTTCGCGCGCGACCTTTTCCCAGGACGGCGGCCTCCGGCGCGTCCTGGCGCGGCGCTGCTGTATTCAGATAGGGCCGCCGGGCGCGGGAAAAACGCACTGGGGGGCGGACACGATCCAACGCATCTGCCGTGCGGCAGACCACATTGGCGTCGCTCTAAAAATCCTCGTCACGGCCTGCACGCACTCGGCGCTCGAGTGTCTCCTGGAGAAGCTCTGCTCGTTGCGCCGCGCCGACGACGCGGTCCGGGTGCTCAAGTGCGACGCCGACGCCAAGCGTCCCACGGCGCCGGGGCAGTCGTGCTGGGTGACTCTTCGGAAGAAAGACGGCGCGACGGCGAAGCGTTACATCTCCGCGCAACGCGAGGCGGGGGTGATCGACGCGGCCTCCGCGGACGGCGGGACGCTAGACGTGCGGCTCGACCGCGATGGCAAGGTGTATCGAGGCGTGCCGAGCAACTGCTTCCGGCACCGCCACGCGTTCGACGTCTTCGATGGTAAAGACGTCGACGCCGAGATCTTCGGCGCCGAGGGCTGCGTCGTCGTCGGCGCGACGACGCACCGCGCGGGCAAGAAGCTCGCGGCCGAGTCGGTGCTTGGGAAGTTTGACTTACTTCTCATCGACGAGGCGTCGCAGATGCTCCCGTCGGTGGCCGCGCTTGCCATCAAATCCCTGGATCCAGAGTGCGGGCGGCTCGTGATCCTGGGCGACCCCAAGCAGATGCGCCCAACGATTCGAACACAGTTGCCGGAAGAAACAGACGTCGGCGCCTCGATCCTGGACCTCGCGGTGCGCCAGCTGCGCGGCTCGCAGTGCCTCGGTCGCCTTGACGAGAACCACCGGATGTGCCCGCGACTCTGCGATTTCACGGAGACGGCGCTCGGCTATCCCGGTTATTGCATCTGTAGCAAGGGCGGGTGTACGTGCCGCCCCGCGGTGCCCTTACCACCTCTCAGTTTCACGGGTGCCGACGCGACCTTATTGGACGAGGCGTCGCCGCTCGTCGTCGTCGAGCTCGCGGGGAACGGTGTTCCCCTCGCGGACCTGCGGGCGGCCGAGGCGGCCCGCTGCGCGGATCTCGTCCGCGCCTACGACGCCGGTGCTTTTGTGGTCACGCCGCACCATGCGCAGCGGCTGGCCGTGAGCGCGGCGCTCGGGCCGCTCGCCGCGCGTTGCACGATCGACACGGTGGAGCGCATGCAGGGCCGCGAGCGGGACCTCGTCATTGTTTGCTTCGCGGGATTGGATCTGTATGGCGAGGACGATGGTGTGGAACTCGACTTTGTGTATGATGCTTGTAGAATTGTTGTGGCGCTGACCCGAGCGAAGAAGAAATGCGTCGTCCTCGCGACGGAGCGCCTGTTTGACCCGTCGATGCACGTCTTCGATACGCCGGCGCGGCGCGAGGCCTACCATTTGCTGCTCGGCGTGCGGGCCTACGCGAACGGTCGCGGCGCGGTTGTGTCCAAGGCGCTCGCGGCGCCCTTTGTTTTGACGGCGGTGGTGCCCGCGCCTGTGCCGCCGCCTGCCGCGCGCGCCGACGATGAGGAGCTCGTCGATCTGAGCCAGGCCTTGAGCCTCGAAGACCACGTCACGACGCCCGACAGCGACGACGACGAGACGATACTCGAGGAGGAGGTCCGCCCGCCGTCGCCGACGAAGCGGGACCGGGCGGCGTCCGAGGATTTCTGGGACGCGGACCACGTGCCTCGCGAGTGGACTGTGCCGCCGAAGAAGCCGGTGAAGCGTGCGCGGGCGGTGTATCGCTGTACCAAGTGCGGGCAGCCGAAGAGGGGGCACTTGTGCCCGTACGACTAGCACGTGATGTTGTGCTGCCCCCTACCCTAGATTCCCATTCCCGTGAATACCCCGTGTCCTCTAGTTAATATAAACCAAAAATAAAATTAAACATGAGACGGAGGACGCAAAGGTCCATATCAGAGTTTCGACTACTACACGCTCGCTTCGCGAAAGACCGACAATTCCTTCAGCGTTGCGTCAAAGTCTTCCGCGTATCCTTTGCCGCCCCGCAGGTCGATGTGATAAACATGTGCTTCCCACTTGGGCAGCTCCCCTTCAAAATGTCCGTAGATGAGTCCGTAGTGGCGGCAATTCTGCGGGTCGTCGAAGACAGCCGCGATCTGGGATTCGATCTGGTACATGTGGTTTATGGACGCTTTGGAACTTTTGTAGAGCTTGACTTCGTAGATGGCGATGGGCTTTCCATTCTTATAGACTACGATGTCAGGCTCGGCTTTGTGCCTTTCGTAGAGACGCAACTTCTTGGAATCCTTCTTTACCACGTACTGGCCGCCGAGCAGCGCCCCAAGCCTCGCGCGGACGCGTGCTTCGAACAAACTTGGCAGGAACACGAACCATTCGACCCGCTCTAGCAGATATGTTCGCTCATTTGTTTCCTCACCCAACAGTATTTCTTTCTTCACAATCCATTCTCCTATCTCGCACCACGAGCGAACGTCGTCGAGCCCGGAGCCCTTGAGCATGCGGTCCTTCGCAGAATCAAACAATTTCAGGCTGGCCTCGGACATGACCGAGACGACACCGATGCGGCGCAGCGCTTTGTCCGCCTTGTCCAATTTCTTTCGCACATCGGGCCCAGCAGGTAGGCGCCGCCGCAACTGTAGAACGCCGCGGAGAAAAATCAGCGGCCGCGTATTCCACGAGTAGCGCGGAATCCGTTGCAGTGTCGTGCCGCGAGACGCGGTGCCCGGCACGACGGCGCCAAGGCGGAGCCGATCTCGTCGCAGCGCCGGTCGCATGGTCAGGGGCAGAGCACGCAGGAGCTCCTTGCGTGCCGCCTGGTCGCCGTGCAGCTTCTTGGTAATCTCGTCGGCGAGGACTTGTGCCAGCAGCGAGAGGCCCAGATCGTCATCGTCGTAATTCTCGCGCTGCTGCTGGACCCACTCGATCACAACATCATCGTGGATCTGGCCATAATAATTGTCTTTCCACCGTTCAGTTCCTCCCTCGGCAGTGGCGACGCGGCCGAACCAGCGCGAATCGTCTGATCCTTTCCCTCGACGCTTCGCTACCGCTTGCCGTTTCTGACGCCACTCTTTGAAGCGATTTTGTTGGTCCGTGGAATGCCGGCTTGTTTTGGCTTTTTGTGTCGTCTCCTGGGCTGCCATGAGCCTGGTTTTCAGTGTTTTATGTCCAGAGGCAGAGCATTTCGCTAATTACAGCACATGGTCATTACGAGACGGTTCGTCCTTTGCTGCAGATGCGGTCCGCTGCGCTCGGGCTGCCTCTCATTAGGCGCTGGCACCCAGCTGCGGCAGAGCAAGAGTGCGCCGGACTGCGCGCCGCAAAATGCGAGCTAGTAGTCTATGAAGGGTTCGCAGGCTGCAATTCCCCGCCGGACTGGCCGCCCGAATAGTCCGAAGATCGTCGGGAAGGTGCGGGTTCGCACTTCTGGACGAGCACGAGCGTGCTCTGCGATTTTGGGAGACGGCTGTGGCATCACGGTCCCTGCCGTGGTGTTGCGTCACGTGATTGTCTCTCGGGCTCGGCTGCTTCTTGGGGTGATTAATTTAATACACCCCGAGGTACTCAATTTTCGCTGCGGTCGGTCTTGCGCCTCAAGCAGGCGATGCGAGAGGCGGCGGGCATTGGTGGCGAGCCTGCAGCGCTAGCAATAGAACCGGCGCAGCAGGGCACGACGGAATCGGTACAGACTGAGACGGTGGAGGCGAAAGCAAAGCTCCAGCACGTCGACGGCGCGCTAACAGATGGAGGTGATGTCGACGCGCTCGCCAGGACCGTCTCTGAAAAAATGAGCTTCCACAGCGATGACGGCAACAAAAAGAAAGGAGTAGACTTCATCAAGAAACTCTATTTTGCACTGGCAGGCGACGGAAATGATAAACAGAGCGTGCGGCACAAGCGCCAGCTCAAAATCGTGGGCCCGAGCAACAACGGGAAGACGTGCCTCGCGCAGTGGATGGCGCGGATGTGGGTCGCGTCCGCGACGGATCGCGGGGAGCAGGGTGGCTGGATCGAGACCTACGTTACGATGGAGACAATGGACGCGCATCTCTGGAGCGCCCGCGAGAGCATGATGCGTTTCGTGAGATGGTCGCCGGCGAACAAATAGAGATCATCCGCAATAATCCACCCGACTCTGATGCTACGCACCCGGCGCAGCCAGGAGCGCAACAGCAAAATCCCCAGTCGAAAAGAGCAAAAAAAATTAGAAGGTATCTAAGTGCCAACCCCGAGAACACTCGGCTGGCGTTTGTACACGATCAGGTAGCAAACAGCAGGCAACACAATCGAAAGAAGCGGTTTTACGGCTACTTGAGAAATCAAATACAGGGCGAGGAGAAAAAGGCTACAGTACTAGAACTCACCGAGATAGCTGGAAAAATGAATGACGCCGACAAGAGAGAATTGGCGTAGACGAGGCTGCCACTGGGGGCGGCGCGACTCAGGCGCAAGATGATCAAGATCATGATATGGCCAGGGGAATGCAAGACCGTATAAATGTACAAGATGTTCGCAAGAAAGCCAGACTCGGATACGATTAAGCCAGGCACGAGTACTCGCAATCACTCTATTCTTCGCCCCCGACCGGGCAGCCCAAAGAAAGAGAATATCGGCGCCAACTTCAGGGATATAGTAATCATGATAGTAGCAAAATTAGGAGCCCCCCCCCCGCGAGAGAGACCGCTCACAAAATCCCGATCGCGCTGCTATCCGGCGGCGGCGCCCGGAAGTCGCCGACGACGGAGACCGGCGTCGACACGAAGGCCGCCTCGACGAAGTACGTCGCCCGCTCCGCGCCGGCGACCTCGTCGCGCACGCAGAGGAGCTGCGCCGTGAGACCCTCGGAGACGGCGCCGACCTGGCGCCACTGCTTTTTTGGAGGCGGCGGCACGAGCAGCGCCGGGAGGCCGAGCTGCTTGCCGACGATGCGCTCGGCCGTGCCGTCGCCGAACTCGACGACGACCGCTAGCGAATCGTCGACGTCCACGGGCTTGGGCCGCTCCAGGACCCACTTCTCCCTCAGTAGGGAGTTGCCGTCGGCGGCCTTGACGACCTTGGCCTCGCCCCTTCTGGAAGCTTTGATGGCCGGCTTGTGCGGCGACGCGCCGCGCGCGTCTTCTATAGAAACACTAATCACGTCCCTTGACAGCCGCGCGAGGCCCTGCTCGTCCAAATTATTAGAGTCGACGTTCTCCTTCTCCAACTCCTTCTGCAGGGCGTCGAGGTCCAGCGGCTTCGACTCTTCGTCCAGTAAATGGTCGCCGGCGTAGATATCAACTAGTTTCGTCAGATCGTCGTCCTTCATCGACACCGACGACCAGATCTCGTCGATCTGGCGCTTCGCCAGCGCGTCGTAGTCGGCCTTGCGGCAGATACTTTCCTGGAAGGCCGCGACCTGCTGCATGAGCCCCATCCTATCGTTGACCGCCGTCGGCTCCGGCGCGGACACGATCGCGAGCTCGTCCATGAACCGCTGGAGGTCCGCCAGCACCGGGATCTGATCTAGGAGGACATCATTGACAAATCTACGAGCCCGCAGCAACGTTTGTTTCCGATACGCGTCGAAGCCGTATCTTTTCCTTATTTCTTGATGCATGCTCAGCCAGTACAGCGCGAACCAGGCCTGCGCCTCGAGCTTCGTCACATCTAACAGTCGATCATGCGAAACGTCGGTCCATTCCCCGTTGTCCAATTTCTGCCAGACGCGCTTATTGCCGTCTTGTCGCGCGCGCGTCCACGGCGGGTGCTCTATTAACGGAATCACGGACAGCAAAAAGTCGTGCTTGTCCACGATCCTCGACACCGCCGCTACTGTTAATTCTCCCACATGCTCGCAGACCATCCTTACCAACGCGACGCACGACACGGAGACCGTAAACTCTATTTGTAAAGCCTGCTCCTCTAATTCCTCCCGTGCCGTCCGATCCTTGAGTTTATTCGCAAACTCCGCGGGCTTCTCCTCGGGATTCCTCGCCGGATTCAACTCCCGAAACGCCTTCGCGCGCGAGTGCAACGCCGCCAATCGCCGCGCGCAATAATCCGTCAGATCCAACGACGCGTCCTTGACGGCGCCGACGGCGTGAGCGTGGTAGCACAGACACTCCAAGAGGTTGACGACCGTCGCTTCGTGATAGAGCACGAAATAAGCCCGCATCGCCCTCGATCTTGTAGCTTCATTTTCTCCGCCTCCCACTAAGTGCTCTACTAGTAGAGGGTAGACTCTTTCTCTCCAGGTTTCTATCAAGATCAAATCATAAATCAGAGTCCCTAACTTGTCAAAAGTTAGAAAAGCTTCGAGGACGAACTCGTCGGACTTGTCTCTCGCCGACGCGTGGGCCTGCTGGTTGAGCTTCTCGATCTGGCCGTGCTGCTCGAGCCACGCCTTGTTGCCCACATCTTTGAGATCAAATTCTGTCAGGTTCTCGATTATTCGTTCGGCTTCGCCGACGGTGAGGCAGTGCGCGCCGCCGAAGCTCTCGTCCCGGTCCTGCGCGATTTCTATGCCTCCCAAACGCTCCTCGGGCACGGACCACTGGGACTTCGGGCGGCTCGTGTCGCGCGGCATGGTGCTGTGGCTGTGGCAGTGGTAACTTTTTGTTGGTGGTACGCGTCGACTGCGTGCTTCGGCAGCGGCGAGATCTATGTGAGACCTTGCTCCTGCAGCATCTATTCGACGAATGAATGCCAAGTACCAGCGTCTACGCGGGCCGTTTTGCTGCCGAGCTCTTTGGCCTCAAAACCCGACCGTTAGCCGAATTCAAAAAAGAGAGGTCTGTGGCGCTCCGAAACGCGCTCGCTGGCCGCTCGGTGACGCCTCGGAGGGCAGACGCTGCCTCGCAAGAATCGAGGGGTCTCCAAGCCACAGCCGATCGCGCCCGCCCAGAGCGCGGCGAGGAAAGCCCGGCAGCTGAAGCGACAGCGACAGGAGCTCTAGAACACAGCGCTCCTGCACGTCTTTGAGAGCCGAGGTCCCGCGCTTGCCAGCGGCCGTGTTCCGCCAGACCCGCTCTCCGAGGAGGTTTCACGAGACCGCGCGCCGCCGCGCACGCAAGCAGACAAGAAACGCGCCGCGGCGCACGCAAGCCGACAAGAACACGATGGCGAGCTACTTCTTCGCCCGCAAGAAGAAGCGCCCGCCCGTCGTCGCCGACCCGAAGTTGTGGAGCACGTCGTCCGCCGACGACGACAGGCCCTTCCACGCCGAGCCCAAGTCCGAGAGCGAGAAGCAGCAGCTCGTTTCCGCTTTGAAGGACCACTATGTGTTTTCTGCTTTATCCACCAATGACATTCTGCAGGTGATCCATAGGATGCGCAAGAGGTCTTTTGCGAGTGGTACGGACATCTGCACCGAAGGCTCGAGTGGAGACGAGTTCTTCGTGCTGGCTGCCGGAGAATGTGATATCATCGTCAAAGGTGAGAAAGTCGGCGCCTACAAGCCCGGTCAGTCCTTCGGCGAATTAGCTCTACTGTATTCTTGCACTAGAGCAGCAACCATAAAGGCCACGTCGTCGTGCACGTGCTGGGCCGTCGACGCGGCTACCTTTAGGAAGGTGGCTATCCGGTCGAAGCAAGGAGCTGCTCGGGGAAGATTGGACTTCCTCAAGAAGGTACCTCTACTCCAGGGTCTAGATAGCGGTACGCTACAGAGAGTAGCCGACGCTTTGAAAAGAGTCGAGTTCGCCGCCGGGTCGAAGATCGTCACGGAGGGCGAGCCCGGCGACGACTTTTATTTAATAGAAGACGGCGAGGTGAAGTGCACGAAAAAGAATGGAGCGGAGGAACAGCATTTGATGACGCTGAAGCGGGGGGACTACTTCGGCGAGATGGCCCTCATGCTCGACGAACCTAGACACGCGACCGTGACCGCGACGCGGCCGACGAAGTGCTTCGCGATTTCTTCGCACGACTTCTCGAGGTTGTTCGGCCCTCTACGCGATCTAATCCAGCAGCAGATGCGCATGCGCATCTTGAAATCCGTGCCTTTGTTATCCCATTTGGACGACCACGTCCTCGACAAACTCGCCGATGCCATGCGCATCCAGTTGTTCGACGCCGGCAAATACGTCATCAAGGAGGGCGACAAGGGTTCTCGGTTCTACATCATCAACGCCGGCGCCGCCAAAGTGACCAAGAACACGAAAAATGGAGAAGAAGACATAGGTGTGCTCAACGCTAATGAATTTTTTGGAGAACGCGCTTTGCTCAGTGCGGAACCGAGGCAAGCCAATATCATCGCTACCGAAGCGCTCGAGTGTTTAGTATTGGATCGCGATTCGTTCAAAAAATGGCTAGCAAACGTCGACGACGTGCGCCAGAAGAAGGCCGCGAGAGATGCTAAAAGGGTCGCGGCGAGGCCGAAGGCCAAGGATCTGCAACGCTTACGAACATTAGGTACCGGTACTTTTGGTCGCGTTTCATTAGTAGTGCATACGCCTACGAACAAAGTCTACGCTCTCAAAGCGATGCAGAAGTCGCAAATCGCCGAGACGCACCAGGAGCGCAACGTGCAAGCGGAGAAATATTTATTGCTAGAGTGTGCGCATCCCTTCGTTTTGGCATTAGTAGCGACGTACCAAGATGAGCACCGTTTATATATGCTCATGGAGATCATCCAGGGCGGCGAGCTGTGGTCGCTTATATATGAAAAAGTCGACGCGACTCGCTCCTTACGAAGTGGTGGATGCGGCGCCTTCGAGCAGTCCTCCGCAAAATTTTTCGCGGGCTGCGTGATAGAAGCGTTCGCGCACATCCACGGGAAGCAGGTCGCTTATAGGGATTTGAAGCCCGAGAATCTACTCTTAGATGAAAGAGGCTACGTCAAGGTCATCGACTTCGGCTTCGCGAAACGCGTGCCTTTTACGGACGACGGCGGGAACCGGCAGGACCGGACGTATACGATCTGCGGTACTCCGGAGTACTTGGCTCCCGAGATTGTTAGGAGTGAGGGCCATACGACAGCAGTCGACTTGTGGGCTTTAGGATGTTTAGTTTATGAGTTACTTGTGGGAAGGACGCCCTTTGCCGATGATTCTCAAAGTACTATTTTCAGAACTATTATGCGGTCCAAGAAAGTGTTAAATGAGTCGAAGACCTGGCCGCGCGGCTTTCCTTCCGAGGGCAAGGCTTTAGTTAAAGCGCTGTTGGATGATGCTCCTTCCTACCGGTTAGGTGCCGGGCGCGACGGCCTCGACTCTGTTAAAAAACATGCGTTCTTCCGGGGCTTCGACTGGAAGTCCTTGGCTGATATGTCTCAGAAAGCCCCGTACGTGCCGCCCATCAAGAACGCCATGGACACGCGCAACTTCGACCCCTACGACGAGCGCGACCCTCTGAAGCCCTTCCGCGGCGACCAGCGGACGTTCAGCGGCTGGTCGGAGATGGGCGCGGACTTCCCTCTCCAAAAGGTGTGACGGCGATGGCGTTTGGGTGGGGACGTCTAAGTATCTGTGTTCTATAATCATGGATCTTACTCAGATAGGCATCGGCAGCAGGCACATCCCGAAACCGTTGTCGTGGCCCTCCGCGCGCGGATCCTGGACGAGCCGGTCGAGGCGCAGGCCGTCAGGTAAAGGTGACCCCCGCGAGATGGTGGGCGCCGCGTCACCCGCATCGTCGCGCCGCACGCGCGACACCAAGGACCGACAGCGGGACCCGCCGTCGCGCAGCAAAACGGCGGACCCGTCGGGCGACGTCAGCGCGCAGCCGAGATGGAACTTCTCGTCCTTTTCCGGTATTTTCGAGGGACACGGCCGCCAGCCCAACACATCCAAATCAAAGACCTCCGCGCCCACCAAGCTATCTAACAACACGCCGCCGTCGCACGCGCAGACGTTGCGGAGCTCTTTGGGGATCGACGAGCACCCGACGACGATCCACGCCTTCGCGGCCTCATCTAATACATAAATCGTGAGGGCGTTGTTCAGGTCCTCTTCTTCGGTGACCGCCACTAATGTTTCTCCTCTTGAAGACCGCCTTCTTTCCAGCCACCTCATGGCAGCGTCCCTTCTTTCATCAGAATCGTCGACGGGTTCCGGCCCGCCCGGGGCCGCGCGCGGCGGCTTGCCGATGTCGAAGGGGGTTGACCTCACAAAGGGGTTGGCGTCGTCTTCTGTCCTCATTTTTGACGGAGCCGTCACGACCAACAGCTTCAGATTTTTGATGGGCCGCCAGGGCTTGAGCGAGGGCAATTTCGTACCTTTTACAGTGGAGACGACCCACTCGCGCGTGTCGGCCTTTTCCTTCGGTACGGTCGAGGCCGCCGCGGCGTTCAAGACGTTCAGACCATGCGCCCTACAAGCGGTTTGAGCCACGACCAAGCCATGGACTGAGGAGACGACGAAGGTGCGTCTAAAGTTGAGTTGATCCAGCTTGAAGCCCTCGTCGCAGCCCTGGATGTAAGATCTCGCTACCTCTACCGACGAAAATATATCGACCGTAGACCACAATCCAGTACAAGGGTCCCACCGGACGCCTTGGAGCGCGGGTAGCAAGTCCGCGAGCATGCCTCCAGCATTGAAGGGGTCCCTGCGCGTAGCGACACCGAGCAACGTACCCTCCTTTTCCCGGATCCACTGCATCGGGGCGTGCAAGCAGTCCGCCAATAAGTTATTTGCTTCTGACAGTAATTCCCGTCGCCCATCGACGATCTCATAAACGCGCGGTTGTCTAGTCAAAAGCTGCTTGTTCTTCAATCGCAACCTTAATGCCTCCAAGTCCCCGGAGTCGTCCATCCGCAACGATCGTAACCGAATCTGGCACTGGTTCGCGTCCAACTGCGACACCGCGTGGTTCGCCAGTACCTTGAGCTCATCACACGCGCCCCAATAAGTCTGGACGTCGACGACGATGACGACGCCCGTCCGCAAGGCGTCTAATCTTGCGAGCCACGACGCCCGTATCGTTCGCAGGTCGTGGCCCCGCCGCATCGGTAACAGTGAAGAGTCGCCCGGGCACAACGTGGCCTTGCCGGGCCGCGCCGTATCTGGCCTCGCATCTCTAAAGAACTCGCGACACAAGATGGCCGCCGCGGCCTCGACCAAGGAACTTTCGCCGCCTCTTGACCTTCGTCCTCGCATGGCGACGCCCGTCGCGCCAAAGGAAGCTAACGATGGTG
>JACLAA010006585.1_pt1 | contig 12608 bp, 10 predicted proteins | sample 8027891 | NCBI WGS metagenome assembly JACLAA01 (sample SAMN15724900, study PRJNA655200) | protist metagenome | isolation source: fluorescence activated cell sorting (FACS) single amplified genomes of... | place: Spain: Blaines Bay Microbial Observatory, Mediterranean Sea | collected 2016-01-19 | reverse complement strand
TAGCTTTCGATCCGGACGAGCGACCGAACGCGACAGAGGCTTTGCAAGACCCGTACTTTGAAGGTTTAGCCGATCCGAGCAGAGAACCGACGGCGAGGCCGGTGAAGGTGGAGGATTTCGAGTTTGAAAAAAGGAAGATTGGGAAAGAGGAAGTCAGGAGACTATTATACGAAGAGATATTGGAGTATCATCCGCAAGCGAAGAGAGAGTTTGAAGGCGCGGAGTTAGGGTCGAGTTATCGATCGGGCGAAGGAGACCAGTTTGGCGCGCAGTTCGCCGCGGCACAAATACAAGAGGATATGGCGGCTGGGAGTAAGAGCGCTATTGCACGAAAATCACAAAGTTTACCTCGCGAAAAGATGAACGCATATGTAAAAAACGCAGAAGAAGAATACGGGGAGAGAGTCAAACGCCAGGCAGCAGAGCAAGTGTACAGAGAGAAAGTTAATTCAGAGTCATTTAGCGAAGGTCGATCGAACGGTTCGCCTTCAATCCAAGACGATATTTCTTTTGAAAAGGAGAAGTTATCCTCTGCAACTGCTGCAGCATATTCAATGACGCAGTCAGAGATGGATGAAATGATTGATGTCGTGGAAACGATGAGTTTAGACGACGCAGATGTAGAGGAATTAGAACGCAACGCGAGACAAATGTTAGAAAATCGATAACGACGAACGTATGAAGGAATTGGATGCACGATGTTTATGTATTTATTGTAGTAAAAGCTATGTCCCTGTATGTACAACTAAATAATAAGTCTTCCCGTTTCACTTAATATTAACTCACCGCGCAACTATTACCACTACTACTACCCTTCTTCTTGCTAGAACATCTATGTGCTAAAAGCGCGGCCCTATGCGGAAAAGTCTTGTGACACGCCTCGCAGGTCGCAGAAGGAAGCGCGCTACTGCGAGAAGAAGTTACTCCACCACCACCCTTCTTTTCCCTTTTCTTCGACGCGTGTCGCATGAACATTCCGCTATTGCGAGTCTTTTGCTTTCCTAACGGTTGATACCGACTCCGTCGAATCTCTTCGCATCTGTGTTCCTCGTGTCTATGTGCCAAGCACAAAACAGTTTGACATTTCATGCACTCATATTGATTCGATGCATATATCTTTTCTTTGCATCCTTCGATCGGGCAGGTCAGTTTTTTCTTTTTCACGCAGAAATTTGAATTCATATGTTTTTCCATTGTCACGTTGATATCTTCATTTAATACGTACACGACCGACTTTTCACATATCGGGCACAGCTCTGATTGTTTATTCTGTGCTGAAGGCACCTCAATTCCCGTGCAGTCGTGTTCGATTTTGTCTTTGTGCTCTTCGCAGAAATACAAATGGCAACACGAGCAACGATGAGGTAGGAAATCGAGTTGGTTGCAGGAGGAGAGCGCACAATTCCTCCCGAGGTGTGGAAGTTCCATTTTATTTTAGGTGTGCGTACGACTTAAAAAGAGTGACGTTTCGATTCTCTTCTTCTTTTTTATTTAGTTTTCTGTATGTGTTAAAAATTACAATGTTGTTTCCTCGACGTCTGTGGTGTGTAAGCGTAAACTCTAAAAGTTAACTCTCATCATCATCATCAACATCCTCTTCATCCTCTTTATAAAGTATTACTTTTCTTTCTTTTCTTTCTTCTCCTTCTTTTTCTTCTCCTTACCTTCCTTTCCTTCTTTCGCTTTCTTCTCCTTCTTTTGTTTCTTGCCGCCGCCGTTGGAGTCGTCGTCCGTGGAACTCTTTCTCTTCTTATTGACCGAAGTACCTCCCATGGCTTCGACAACTTCTTGCATCACCGCGACGTTACGTCTCGGCGCGGTGCCTTTGTCGTAAAACTCTAAGCGTTCCTCCACTTGCTCCTTCAACTTTTCGCCAAACAAGGAGGTTTGAACGTCCGCGAAGCAATCGATTCGCGAGGCGATTGAACACTTATTGGCCAGGTATCTCGAGATTCGACCTTTGTTTCTCGATGAAGCCTTACCAATAAACGGCGAGTGGAAGATCAAACCGTACTTTGGCGTGTTACCTTTCGTTTTTAACGCTCTGAACAACGCTTTTTCGGCGCCCAGAATTTGGACAGTCGACGCCGGGTATTTCGCCAGGTTGGTCAACGAACCGGCGTGCGAAATCAAACGCGCGCCGACAAAGTCTCCGATGAGCGCTTGTAAGTTTGGTGCAACCTGTGTGGATAAAAGAGAAGAAAAATACGACGTCAGCGTGATAATGATGACGATGCTAAAGATACTCGAAAAGGTATAAAAGAACAGAGAACGAGAATTTGGTAAAAAATGTTCGCGTTGTCGTTTTGTTGCTGCGTGTAATATGACTCAGAGTGGTGCATGAATTGTAGCATCAAAGAATTCAGATCAGGTCTGTGATAGGTGTATCAAATCATCAACGCCATATTTCACGCACCCCCAACGACGCGACATAACCAAACAAGAGAGAAATAAAAGAAATAAAAACACGTACCGCTTGCATCTTTTCGTTCAAATAGTTGTGTAAGTTCGTTCTGTATTCCGCCAACTTGATGACTCGCTTCGCGAACGACTCGATATTCATCATGTCCACCGGAGAGATATCTTGTCCCATACTCGCTTTTGCGGCCTCGACGACTTCCTTCGCTTTGTCCTCGTCTCCGGTGATCTCTGCTAAAGCCGACACGTGACCGTCGGAAAGCGTCGCCTTATCCTTAATCGCCAAAGCGCATCGACAGTACATGTAGTTGTCCGCGATGATCTTCACCAATTCCGGAAAGTGCCACCCGTACCACTCTCTCACGCGCATGACGAACGTGTTGATGTCTTTGTCCAAAGTGTCGATCAACGCAATCGCTTGGATAATCATGTTATCCGAACGGTTGACGTTAAACTTCACCTTCGCTCTCGAATACGAGTGCGCCAAACCCAACTGTGCTTTTTCGTAGTCGCCTTCTTTCAAACCTTTGATGAACTTTCCAAAGTGTATTCTAACGCCTCTGGTCATCTCGTTGATGGAGTCGTTGCACACGCACGGAATTTTCATGCTGTCTACGATCGAGTTCCCGAGTTTTGAATCTAAAACGCCCAAAGTGAACTTTGCCTTTTTCTCGTCTTTGATTCTCGGCAAGTTTTGCTCCAAAAAGTTGTGCAACAAGTCGGTGCAAACGCCCTCGGAGATGGCGTTGATTTGTTCCAAAGCGTCTTTGGCCGATTTAAACGGCTTGAACGATTGCAACGAGCACACTTTACCGAAACGATCCATGTTACTGTAGAAAGTATAGTAGAAATTTAGTAAATACGCGTGGTGAGTAAACGTGTATCCGAATAAGAAGAGAGGAGATACAAATAGAATTTGCCCTCTCGCAACAAAAGAAAAATTTGGCGGCCCAAGAAGAGAAAATCGGAGAAGAAGAAGAAGACAAAGAAGAAGAAAACGTACTTGACGGTTTCCGCCACGGATTGCGGCGTATCCCCGACCCAATCCATGTCTTTCGCCTCGAACAAGGCGTAACCGGACGCGCTCTCGTAGAGCAAAAACGTCGCCATCTTTTATTATTATATGTTGTACTAAATTCCAAAGGCAAAAATTGGGCGTTGTTTTTCTCGTTAACAAGTTCTCTCCCAATCAATCAATCCCGCTCTTTCTCTCAGCTCACTTCTTCGGCTAAATGCGAACGAGAGTTCTCCGATATCGATGGAAATTCACGTTCGAGTTATTCCCAAGGGTTGGAAAATCTATCGAATGAATGGATTGCGCGTGTGTGTTCCCGAAACGCGACCGAACGGTGAGAGGCGTTTGTTTGTTTTTGGCGTAATTCCGCCGCCCCTCCTCCTCTTTCTTTACAAAGAGAGTGAAAATCGATTTTTTTTTTGCATGCTTCTTCTTCTTCAGTTTTTCTTCTTCTTCTCAAGTTTTTTAACTGCCAACAACAACCTACGAAGAAGAAGAGGAACGAAAATGGGTGTGGTGGTCAACAAAATCCACCCGGAGTACGTCTCCGGAGGATGTAATCACTCCGCGCACGCTTTGGATGCGGATTATTCTCAGAATGTAATCGTATACGCGTCGAATAAGAACGTTTTCGAGTTGCACATTTCTTCGGGTGGAGTCGCGACGATTTTGGGCGACGGCGTCGGTGCTGGTGGTTCCGACGCAAAAGAACGACACCACGAAGCGCCGGTGACGTGCGTGAAGATTGTCGAGAAGAAGAATGTATCAGATAACGAGAATAATACGAACGCGGTTATCGTCCTCTCCGCCGACGCGAGCGGGACAGTCATCGCGTGGGAGGCTGTTGCAGAAAAAGAAGACGCCAGAAAAAGAAAATGGATACCGAGAGCGAATAATGAGCACTCGTTCGGTCCAATCACGCAAATTGCCGCGAAACGCGAGACGAGTGATTCTGTCATCGTAGCTACGGTTGCCGCGGACGATTACGTGCGTTTGTGGAATCTAAATGTCACAAACTGGACGATGGAACAAGTCGGCGAGAAGGCGTTCCCTTCGCAACATCGACCGATGTGCGTGGACGTTTCCGATCGTATTTCTTCTACTACTACTACTACTACTATTACTACTCCATCATCGTCTTCGAGTAGGTTTGTCGCGGTTGGATGTGCGGATGGTACAACGCGCGTATACGCCGTAGATACGAAGGCGGCGACGGATTTCGAGTTTATAACGGAATTGGTTGGTCACGACGATTGGGTTCGAGACGCAAAGTTTCAATCTTTGACGAGCGATAGTGAAAGTGATAGTAATATGACTTTATATTTAGCCACATGCAGCCAAGATAAAAACGCGAGAGTTTGGAAAATTGTCATCAGAAACGATACTTTAGGAGAAAGCGAATCAACGAATACGCGTTTGCCGTTTGAAACTTTAGCGGCGCCGCCGCGACCGCCTTCGGAAGTTTTAGGAGGCGCACGAGTGGACTTCCAGTTGGAAGCATTACTTTGCGGACACGAAGACTGGGTGTTCACGTGCGCGTGGCGACCATTGTCAGAGAATAGTGACAATCCTGTCCCATCTTCTTTGCATCAACAGCTTCTAACGGCATCGGCAGATCGCTCGGTAAACTTATGGTCTCCGTCGATGAATGACGAGGCTGATAGTATGGGAACATCACTTTGGTTTTCGTTAGCATCGCTCGGGGAAGCTGGTGAAAACTGTCTTGGATATCGAGGCGCTTCGTTTTACGGTAGAAACTGTTTTATTGCCCACTCGCAATCTGGCGCGTTGCACGCTTGGGAGTTTATCGAAGAGTTACAATCGTGGGAATCGCTTCCGGTAAATTCTGGGCACACGGATAAAATTCGAGCGTTGGTTTGGGACAACGACGGTAGATATTTCTTAACGGGATCCGAAGATCACACGACGAGGTTGATTGGGTATTGGAACGAAGACGCTTGTCGCAACACAAATAGAATTCAAACGCCGAAAGGGTGGCGAGAAATTGCTAGACCGCAAACGCACGGCCACGCGATATCGTGTTTAGCATTCGTGCCTCCGCCCAAGAATAGGCAGTCTGGACAGACTAGCAGCAACGATAGTCAAAATAGTCAAAATAGTAGTAAGAGTAGTCAATCATTTATTTCAGGCTCGAGCGAAAAAGCTCTCCGTGCGTTCCGAGCACCTCGAGTGTTCTGGGAGCGCACGAAGATTGGAAATATGAACGTCGACAACGTGGACGTTTTGATTGTTTCTGGTGAAGGCGCCGCCGAAGCTTCCGCGCTCGGTTTATCAAATAAAGGCGTGCACAACACCAATAATAACAACAACGAAAATGTAGACGCGAACGTAGAGTTACTCCAAGAAGAGCTTTCGAAAGCAAATTTAGATGTAAAACACGGCGGCACGATTGTTGAAGAGTACTTGGCGACGAACACGTTGTGGCCGGAAACGTCAAAACTGTACGGTCACGGCGACGACGTTTTCTCCGTCGCCGCGCATCCGAGTGGAAAGTTGCTAGCGTCTGGTGCAAAAGGAACGAAGGAGTCGACGGCTGAAATCTTACTCTGGGAGCACAACGAAACGCACAACGATTGGCGGATGGTGGAATCGCTGTTAGGACCGACGCTCACAGCAGTCGCTTTGGAATTCTCAAACGATGGAGGGACGTTAATTGTCGCCTCGCGAGATCGACACGCCTGCGTATTCACTCGGATTTCCGACGATTCTAAGGATTTATCTGAAGGATGGTTGTTAACGAACCGATTTAAAGCGCACGCGCGAGAGATGTACGATTTGGCGTTCTTGAACGATAGCCTCTTCATCACGGTCGGACGCGACAAAAAAGTAAACGTGTGGCAAATAAACGCGTCTTCGTCGTCCTCGTCTTCAGAAGAAGAAATGAAACCATCGTGGTCGTCCGACTCCGCGTGTTCGTCTGCGCCGACGTGTGTGAGTGTTTTGAACGACGTAACCTTCGCCACCGGGCACGAAAACGGTTCGATTAAAATCTGGACGCGAAAGGGCAAAGACGACGACGACGACGAAGACAGCGTGAAGTGGAGCGTCGCCGGTGATATTCCAAACGCTCACCGCGCCGAAGTGACGAAAGTAGCTTTTAAACCGTCGTCATCAGAGATAGTTTTAGCCACGTGCGGTGCCGATCATGTCACGAGAGTCTACCGCATAACAGAACTGTGAGTAGTTTTAAAGATCTTACAACTGATAAAAACAAAAAAAACGCGACAAAAAAAAGAGAGAACCAAAGAAAGGCTTCCCGGGGGGCAATAAATGTATAATGTTTCGCTCACCTCCACCTCCTCCAACCGTGCGACGACAGAGAGAAATTCTCCGCAGACTTCTTTCTTCTTCTTCTTCGCGCAGAAGTAGCCACCAATGCCGATCGTATTCGTATTCATCCTCGTCGAATCCAAATCCAAATTCTCGTGATGGTTTCTCCACCGGTTTCCAACGCTATTTCGGTTTCGGTTTATCCGCGTTAACTCTGTACGCGTTCAATTTAGCCATCGACGATTTACTCTTGTACGAAAAAGCGAAGTCAGTCGCGATGCCAAAGCTGGAAAAGAGCCAGAGAGTGTTGAACGTCGTCGCTTTGAATAGAAATGACGACGACGGCGTTCGTTTAGAAACTGATTTTTGGTACAACGCGTCGTGTAACAAACGAGGCGAGAACGTGCGAGTGGTCGCGTTCATAGCGGACGGAAAGAAGGCGAGTTGCGACGTGAAAGTGGTGATGATGCGGAAATTCGAACACAAAGGAATAGCGAGTAATAGTACAGAGAAGAAGATCAAGAAGATCAAGAAGGAGGGAGAGACGGATGATAGCACGAGTAACGAAAACGAAGACAAAGACGACGCGGCGAGAGCGAAACCGTACCAATCCGCGTGGTTGCGTTCGCCTCTGAAATATCTGCCAGAGTCTGTCAAAAACGCAGTGGCGATGGACCAAATCTGGGAGATTGTAGAAGTGAGCGCGACGTTACCGAACGAGCAAGGGATGGGCGTGCCTGGACAGGTGGATTTGCTCAAGAAAGAGAAGCAGTGGAAACATACGAGTAAAAAGAAGAAGAGGTGAGAAAAAAAGTAGAGCGTGTTTAGTTTTGTAGCATATAATATTCATTAATGATGAGGTACAGTTCTTATATGTATATGTATAAATTGATATTCTATGTGACTATTGACGTTGTTGTTGTTGATGATGACGATGTTGACCTTTTCATCACTTCTTATTCAACCATTTTGTATCTATATTCTCTATTGTGTTGAATCCATCCGCCCATTCTGTGATAAAACGCGAGCAACTGAGGAATGACAACCAACGCGCCGGTGACGTACCAATACTCCGCCTTGGCCACAAAACTCTTGTTCACTTCGCAATAAATCATGTTCATCAACAAAACTATCGATGTCGCTAATATCAACAATCTCTGCGCTAACGGGGGTCCCGTAACTCCGGGAATACCCGTCAACGACCTCTGGAAAATCATCGAATAAAACACCCCGAACGCTAAACTCGTCATCGGCGGCACTAAAGCGTACACGGCGTTGTATTGCATTTGCAACAACAACACCGCGCCACCCAAGGACCAATACAACATCCCGACGTCAAAGTTCCCGCTGGAAATGTACGCGGAAAAGAGAGCGTACTCTTTCGACTCTCTCACTTTATTCAACTCTGACAGCGCTTGACTCTCTTGGAAATTTTCCTTCCACGCGTATTTACATCTCCACATGTACATCAAACCAATCAACAAGAACGCGCTTGGGGCTAATATTAAAACTTCCACGAAAGGAGATTCATCTTTACTCATCGTGTCCACTTTCGGGACTTTTTTGTTCTTAAACGCGTCTAACAAACTTGGCGGCGCCGCTCCCATCTCTCCCAAATCTTCTTCTTCTTCTTCGTAATCCGGGTCCACGATGTTATCGTCCCACGCCGTGTCGTCCTCTTCCACCGGGTCTGGGTTCATCTTCTTCTCAAAATTTTCCTTCGCTACTTTCTGCACGTGCTTATCGAACGCCGAAGTGTCCGGCGCTTTCGTTTCTGCCCACGAAAACGGTCGCGGGTGATTCACCAAGTAGTTTTCTTTCATCTCTTTCTTCGACGGCTTTTCAATCAACTTTCTCGCCGCGACCGTCGTAAATGATGATGATGATGATGGTGTTGATGATGACGACGACGACGACGACGACGACGACGAGAGAGACGCGAGCGCGACAAGGAAAAGAGCTACGGCTATTTTCATCGGCTTGTTTAACGATGCCAACAACCCTGATGATGATATTGTTGTTGTTGTTCGTCTTCTTCTTCTTCTCGTTGTTGTGCTCTTCGTCATCTTTTGTTGCCGCGGCATTTTTGCCTGCTCGGATGAGATCAGATGACTTTTTTCCTTCCGTGCGTCGTCGCGCGGCGTGTACTAATAATGCGCTACAAAAAGAGAACAACAACAACAACACTATCAACAACAACAACAACAGCGATGATCACAGGTGGTGTGCGTTTGAAGAAAAGTCACGCAAAATGTTGTGATGTCTAAAAGTTCTTCAAATGTGTTTGAAGCGCGGGAAAGAGTGGAAGAAGAAGATTGTAAAAAATTTGCTTTTTTCATGTGAGAAGAAGAAAAGAGCAGAAAAAGGCACGAGAGAAAAGAGTTATGTCTCACAAGAAGAATTCCTCTCTTCTTTCTTAAGAAAGATGATGTCTTCTATCGCGGAAGAGGAGCCATCGCTGCCTGCGATGCAACAACAACAACAACAACAACAACAAGAAATAAAGCAACCAACGCTCGCGGCGACTTCCCCGCCTCACTCTCCGAGAAGTAGTGATGACAGTAGCAGTCGAAGAAGAAGAAGAGCTTCAAAATTCAACATCGACCCGCCACCGTCGCTTCTCGTGAGAGCGATTGAAAAAGCGATCAAATGCGCGTGTTACGCGATCGTTATCTTCTACGTGGGGAAAGCGTTTCACCGAAACGTGTTTAATCCTCTTCTGTCGTTATCGAATGCGGATTATAGTCTTAAAACGATCGTCCGAGACGTGTTTTACGGGTACGAGAAACCGAAAAACAGGAAAGCGGCGAGTTCGGTGCGAGATATCGAGCACAAGAAAAAGTTACTCGCGGACGAGTCACATTTGAAGAGGAAGTTAGAACACAGGGATAGAAAGAGACAGAAATTGCACGAGAAGTTAGGATTGAACCACGAGGACGAGATGGAAATTTGGAGAAGGAAGTCGGAGGAGATGAAGAGGAGCAACGGTAGGAGCGCTTCGACGCGTCGGGACGACGACGGCGAGTTGTAAAACACATGCATAGAAAAAGAGAAGAGATTTATTGTCAATAGACGAAGTGGGCGCGCGCGAGTTATTAGCAAAATACAATTAAAAGGTGTTCTAAACGATACTATTCACTCTTTGCGTTCCTTCTTCTCCTTTTTCTCCTCTGAAGCTGGAAACTGCATGTTCGCTAAATCTCTCTGCAGCTTCTCTAAAGCGTCGACGGTTTCGTCGTACTCGCCGAGTTTCACCCACTCGCTCGGCCTAACTTTCGACTCGTCCTCGATGCGTTTCCGTTCGATCCGTTCGCACTGTTGCAATTGCTTTCGTAACTGTTTGATTTCCGTCGTCAAGTATTCCTCCTGTTCTGCGTTTGCTCCTTCTTCTTCTTCCTTCTTCGTCGGTATCGTTTTCTCTTGCTTTTGCTCTTCCACTTGCAGTTGCTCCAGTCGTTTCTTCTCTCGTCGTTTCGCGTTCTTCCTTTGCGCCGCCGTCGTATTGTTGTTGTTGTTATTCAAAGTAGCAGAGATCACCGCGCTATTACTACTGCTATTCTCATTATTATTATTACTACTACTACTACTACTCTTCGCACTCGATGAAGCCTTCTTCTTTTCTTCTTCTTCTTTAACTTCTTCTTGTCTCAGCGCCGGAGAGACGTACTTTTTGACTTCAAATTGGTTCACGTATCCCGCGCGGATGCGGATGGGTTTACGCACCGAACCGTCCGCGCGAACCGAAGATGGGATGATTGTTCCTCCTTTTTCTTCTTCGTTTTTGGATTCGTCTTTCTGCTTCTTCTTCTTCTTCTCGTCATCATTTTTAAGCGTCGTCGAAGACATGTTGTTTACTTTTCAACTGCTGCAGTGTGATGTTTTTTGATTCAACTTCTTGCTTTGACATATGAAAAAATCATCAGAAAAAAGAAAAGAAGAGAGCAACGGAAGAGAGAGAATACAAAAGAACTCTTTAAAACGGTTCGGATGATGAGAACGAGAGAGGAGACACGGGGCGTTGTTGTTGAACATCGAGAAGAGTAACAGCATCTCTCTCGAAACAAAGTGGTGGTGGTGGTGAAAGAAAGAATTCATAAGATGAAACCAAACACGCGCGCGAAACCCGATTTTTCCTATTATCTCACCCAAAACGCAATCAAAGAAAAGTTAGTAAAGTTGGAAACGGATTATCGATCCGTGTTACGGGTGAAATACGTGAAGAAATCGACGGCGAACGGCGTCGGGGATAAAATCGCCGAATTTGGCGGGAACGCGAACGCGAAGTCGTATTCCGTGATCATCCCCGTGGTGACGATTAATTTAGACGGAAAGTTTGACGAGGTTGAGAATAGGAAGAAAACGAGACTGATGTTTGACTTTGGAGAACACGGGAGAGAGTTGATTACGGTGGATACGGCGTTTCGATTTATGGAGACGTTAGTCAAGGCCGCGGCAAAAGAAGAAGAAGACGACGAAGAAGAAGACAACAGGAGCAACACCAGCAGTGCATTCTCTATGCAGAAAGCGACGACTGACCGCCACTCTTTCCTCGAATCGTTAAAACAAACGACGTTTACCATCATCCCGATTGAAAACGTCAATGGCCGAGCGATGGTGGAAGAGTCAAAGAAGTTTTGCGAACGGAAGAACGGTCGAGGTGTGGACGTGAATAGAAATTTTCCGGTAAATTTCGGCGTCAAAGAGAAAGATTACGATCCGAACGAGGAGTTTCCAGGCCCTTACGCGATGTCAGAACCCGAGTCGAAAGTTTTGGAGAAATTGTTTAAAGACGTGAAACCGCACGCTTGGGTAAACGTGCACTCGGGGATGGAGGCTATTTTTACGCCGTACGATCACAAGAACGAGGAACCGAAAGGAGAGTATCCAGAGTTTGCGAGAAAGATTGGTGAGGAGATCAATCAAATGCACTGCGGGAAACGGTGCGTGACTGGGAGCGGAGGGAAAGGCGTCGGATATTTAGCGCACGGGACGGTAACGGATTACGCGTTTGATGTGGTGAAAGTTCCAGCGGCGTTTACGTGGGAAATTTATGGCGACACGCAGGCGCACTTTGACGATTGCTTCGCAATGTTTAATCCAGTCACAAAGGAGAAGCACGATGATGTCGTCGAGTCGTGGGCGGGAGCAGGGTTGAGCTTTGCGCATTTGATGCGGGCGCATCCCGCAGTCGGAGAAAGAAAAGAGGAAGATGGAAGTGGTTCGTCGAGAACGGCGCTGAGCGATGGAGGAAAAAAAGAAGAAGCAGAAACAACATTTGCATTATCGGCTTCTCCTTCGGATTCGGTACTTCCTGTTAACACGAATCATGACTACCAGTCGCTTCGTGGCGCCGGTCAACTTCGAACAGGTGCAAGACTGAGAGGGAGTAATAAGATAAATAGGAAAGGCCACGCGAGGTCGCAGATGTTCGGGGCGAGAGACCAGGATATCGACACATGGAAATATCTACTCCTCGTCTCTATATTCACGGTTTTGTATTGCGTAGCTCGACGACAGTTCCGCGCGGTGAAGCGATATAGAACTACGAGACGTAATCGTGACAAAGCGACGGTATGATGAGAGTTTAGTTTTAGAGATTGGATTTTTAGTTATGGAAATTTGTAGTTTTAGCATAGAAAGCCGCTTTGAAAGAGTTAAAATACGAATACTCGTACGAGTAATAATAATTTAAGTATTTGTTTGTTCGGTTCACTGACAACGCTACGTAGGATTTATCAGCGCGCTAATAATAGTAGTATTTATGTAATCGCACGTTTCCCCGTCTCAATTTCGGGAAAACTTCTCACCTCTTTTCTCTCCTTCTTTGAAATAAGTTGGTCTCTTCCTCCTCCTCTTTCTTCTTCTTCACTTCCACGCGTCTCTT
>JACLAA010006845.1_pt1 | contig 12617 bp, 8 predicted proteins | sample 8027891 | NCBI WGS metagenome assembly JACLAA01 (sample SAMN15724900, study PRJNA655200) | protist metagenome | isolation source: fluorescence activated cell sorting (FACS) single amplified genomes of... | place: Spain: Blaines Bay Microbial Observatory, Mediterranean Sea | collected 2016-01-19 | reverse complement strand
TTACGAGAAAATGCGCGGATACTTATTTTGGTGAAAGATTTGAGTGTCAGAGGACGCTGCACGCGCACAGAGACGCGTGTTATTGCGCGGTGTATAATAAGAAAGGGGATAAGTTGGTGACGGGAGCGGACGATTGGTTGGTGAAAATATGGAACGCGAGGAACGGCAGATTGCTCGCGAGTTGTCGAGGACACACGGAGCCGATTACGATCGTTGAGGTTTGTCCGAGAGATTATTTAGTCGCGTCTGGGTCTCTAGATAAAGACGTGAGAACATGGAAATTAGAGAGTGGAGAACCGGTGTCTGTTTTGAAAGGGCATTTTATGCCAATTACAGTGGTATTGTTCAATCCGGCAAAACCTTGGATTCTCGCGTCGGCGAGCGAAGATGGAACGATGAGGTTGTGGCACGCGTATAAACACTCTGGAGAGCAAAATGCGGCCGTTTTGGATGTCCACGGTATGGTTTCAGGACCGCAAGCGGCGGCAGACAACGACATCGATAGGAATGGGAACGAGAACGAGAATAACGATAACGATACCACCACCACCACCAACAACAACAACAACAATAATAATAACAACAATCCTCCGGAAGATCAACATCAGCAACGGCAACAACAAGTACACGGTCGGGGAAGACCACGAACTCGTCTCACGCGAGTATCCACTCTTTCCTACAATTGTGATGGAACGGCTTTGATTGGCGGAACAGATACGTGTGCTTTCACGTCTTCTCGACTGTTTTGTTACGACTTCGATTTGAGTAAAATAAATGATGAAGCTGCAGGCGAAGCTCCTCCAATCCACGCGATGCGCGCTTACGATATACCAAGTAATGGCACATCGCCGCGTGCTACGCACACGCATGATGTAGATGTAACAAAATTCAGTAACACGGACCCGCGCACCTTCATATCGGGAAGTTCGGATGGATATGTAATGTGTTGGCGAATGCCTCCGAAACCCGCAGATGGTGATGGGATGATAGAGTTGTCGACGAAAAATGCGAGCGTCGATAAACGCGTGCGATGTCTCTGGAAAACGCAATCTGAATATTGGAGATACAGATGTATGGAAGAAAGTGCCGATATTCAAAGGCCATTTGAAGTTCTTCAAGCGGTCTGGACGAAAGATGATAAATACGTTATCGCTACATTTGCCGACGCGATGCGTACAGCTGAGGGCGACGGTAAATTCCCGTCGGTAGAGATTTTTCATTCGCATTCTGGAGAGTCGGGAAGGAATCAATGGAAATGTAGTCATAAGAAAACCATTGTCACCCTCGAACCGCATCCTTTTTATCCAGAAATCTACTTAACGGGAGGTTACGACGGTCAAATAGAGATGCAATGTATCGGTGGTTCGACGAAATCCATGCGAACGTTCCGTCCAGAATTCAATGGCATTAAAATCGTGGAGTTGCACTGGAATCCGGATGGGTTATCGTTTGTAGCTTCAGATGTAATTGGTAATTGCTATCTGTTTGGCGTCGGTGATAACAAACGCTACTTAACGCAGAAAAAAGAGCAGTTTTTCAGCGTCGAGTTTGTCCCAGAATCTGCCATCGCGCGAGACGAGCACGGTGTCGCGAGAGTATACCAGGATCCTCCCGCTAATATGGTTTATGGCGAGACCCTTTTTGAGCGCTACAGTTTCGGATCAGAAGTCCTGTGCGATCAAATGGGCGATCCGTACTCGGCTCCTTTCGTGGATGCGTTCAAGAAGGGTGAAAATCTTGAGGAGTATTTTTGTGCTATTCCTCCAAACCCGTCTGAGCGCGAATTTGAAGGTGTGTGGAACCGAAGAGACGGATGTAAACACTCATCGATGGTACAGTTGATGATATCGAATCGATACAACCTAAATGAATTCGTTTTGGGGGACGATCCGGTATTAGAAAACGACGACGAAGTGGACGATCCAGACGACGTGGAGAGAGATCCGGACATTATAATATCAGATGATGACGACGATGACGACGATGAAAACGAAAACGACGCTGCCATGGAAGATTTAAGAGGATTGGAAGATTCAGAGAATGCAAACGCCTCCGACGACGACGAAGACGACGATTGGGGCGTAACCACTCGGCGTAGAACGCGAAGTCGCCGCGCCGATAATAGAGTTCGCATTGAGGCGGCTGAAAATAGACGCCGTTTGCGAAGAGTTGGCCGAAGATCGTACGTCGAATCCGAGACGGATACCGACGAGGAAGAAGAGTACGAAGGTGACGGAGATGCCGAAGACGAGGAGGAAGAGGCACGACTGCGAACGAGACGACGTCAGAATAGTCAACAACTCAACTCAGAGTCAGAGGAAAATGAAGCAGAAGAAGAAGAAGACCGTCGCCCAGGGCGCCTCACGTTCGTCATGGGTCCTGCTAAACGTTCCGATCAATGCTTCAGTTGGTTATTACGCGAATTTCAGGGATATGGCTGTTACGTTCCACAACTCGGTGACTCGGTCATGTACATCCCCCAAGGTCACGAAGAGTTCCTCGATGCAATGGAGGATACTCTCTCATGCCGCGTTTGGGAAGAGAAAGAGGATGTTCGATTCTGCGAACCTTGCGTCGTCTCAGATTTGAAGTATATCATCAACGCGAGTAACGGAAGTAGAATTACCGATGCCCCATACGAGACGATTTGTGAAGTGACGTTACGATTCGCAGACCCGCGAAGCGCAAACTTCGGGGAAACGTTCTCACTGAAACTTCCGAGGTTGTCCGTCCCGGATTTTATCGTTTGCGTGGACAGATTTACAGACGCTCGCGAGCAGAAATGGAAAGCGAACGATCAAAATGTTTTCTGTCTTTGGGATTGGGAGATTGAAGATGAGGAACATCCGGGTAATTTCGGCACATGGTGGCACGGCGAAATCTCCTCGGTTGTGAAAAACGAAGGTCGATGGCGCGGCTCGCCGTGGAACAATTTACGCATCACGTATTCCAACCAAGCGAATGAAACCGTCACGCACTGTTTCTGGGAGCTATTTGACGCGGACGATAAATTGCGCTGGCGTCGGGCAGCGGAAGCGAGACAGCGCAATCGAGCGAGCGATTATCTTCTCGGACCCGCTTTATCCACCGAAGTCACTCGCGCGCTCACGCAAAAAGTTGAAAAACTTATCGCCAACGATAGGTTCCTCGCGTACGTCACGGACGCTTCGTGCGACGACGTTTACCTTCGCGAGAATTTGGGCGTAAACGCAAACTATTGCAAAATTGTTCCGCTTCCGATGTCCCTGGAACGGATAAAACACCGACTCAAAGGTCGATACTATCGTCAACTCGATGCGTTCAAATCCGACGCCGAGTTGATATGGACCAACGCTGCCTTATTCCACGGTCTTAACTCGAGCTTTGAAGCCGTCGCGAAGGAAATCAGAGACGAACTGTTGAAAGACGTCGACGAAAACGACTTTGTCGCAGAGACGCACGAAATTCATTTGAACTTTCCGAGTTACGGCGTCATTAAGAAAGAGAAGAAGAAAGAAGAAGAAGAAGAAACAGCAGTGGAGAATGAAGACAGAGCGAGAATGATTTCGGAAGAAACGAAAGCAGAGGAGGAGAAAGAAGAAGAACAACAACCGACTTCGCGACGAACCACTCGAGCGAACGCTTTGACGACGCCTCGAGATTCGCTCCCTTCGACGACCCAAAGGTCTTCCTCGCGACTCAGAAGAGGTAGCAACAGATAGAAGATAGAAGAAGAAGAAGAAGAAGAAACAAACAAACGCGGCGTGTACAGCTAGTAGTAGAAATAGGATTCAGCATCTCGAAAAGAGAGCGCCGCTGCTCTGCGTGTAAAGTAATAATGCTAACGATGATGATAATATACAAACGACGAACTCTTTCTTTCTTTCTCTCCCCCAGCCGCGCTATTAGTATTAATACGTCCTCCCCCCTCCCCCCGTTATCTCCCCGGCGGCTTTCTTGTGGTAAAACAAGTCCGTCTTGGCGCTCCCTAAGTTTATAATCTTCGGGCACCCGTCCCTGTCCTTCTCCTGTATCACGCACCCTTGACAGTAATACGCGTCCGAGACCCCAACTGCGCTGCATATGACGCACCTTCCTTGATTGGAGCCGTAATTGCACTCGTCGCACACTCTCACGAGCGTCGAAGGGCGGACGTAGGAATCGCAAATCACGCATTTTCCGTCGCACTTTTCGCAGAGCCGACCGATGGCAATGCCGGGCATTTTTCGGCACATGATTAAGTCTGGGTGGTGTTTCGCCATTTTGAGATCGAGAGCACACGGACACGACCAATATGTGCGAGTTTCCGACTGTGTTTGTGTGTTGTTCTTCAAAAGTTGTGTGCAACAAAAATGGCGAATTTGGGGAAAAAGCTTCAAAGACTCACTCTTTCGAACGATACGAGGACGACGATGATGCTCGCCTCTAAAGCACCACCAATACCACCAAAGATAAAGCAAATGCACCCTTTTTCGACGATGCGCAAGAAACACCACCATTCGCGAAGAAGTGCGTCGTTCTCGTGCTATTCCGATGATGCTCATCATCACTCCCGAAGACAGAGCAGGAGGACGGTTGTGTTCACCGCCGTCACTGCGTGTACGCTCTCGAAAACAAAGACAGTAAATGAAGACGATAAAGGAGCGGCGTGGGCGTACGAGGACGAGAAAACAGTCCCGGCGCACCAAACGGAGGACATGCCACCGGTAAAGTATAAAGAGTACGTGGATTACGACCGCGGGTTTTCGATGAAAGTTCCCGAGGATTGGCTGATGGATACACCGAACGGTGTTTTGGAGAGAGAGTTTCATCCGAGAGCGGAGTACGGAGGAAGACGGTGCACAGTTATCGTGAATCCAGTTGGGAAAGTGGAAAGTAAGAGCGACGGTGGGAACGGTATTCCAAAGCTGAGAGACTTAGAGATGGAGGAATACACATCGGCGGAGAAGTTGGGCAAGACGAGAGCGAACGACTTTGCGCCGTTAGAAGGCGCCACGGGAGGCGCGAAAGCGGCGACATTTTTAGTCAAAGCGGAAGAAAAGGAAGACGGCAGTTTGTATTTTTACGAGTGGAGGAGTCAAGCGATGTTGAACTTCCACTTTTGGGAGGTGGCGGTGTTAGGTCCGGGCATGAGAGGATCCGGGAGAAAGTTAGGGAGGAGAGACGTCGTTTCGGTGAAATGTCAAATGCCGGAGGACGGCATGACGCCCGGAGACGTTGAAATCTTCGAGACTATCACGCAGAGTTTAAAACTGTTGCCATTGGAAGAGGTGACAGTTGACGATGAATTTTGATGATGCTTGCATTAGTTGCTAAATTAAAGTAGTAGTTTTAAATTGCCGCCTGTTCTATATAATGTTACATTATGCCGTGTGTGCGTAACACCTATTTTACTTTTCTCTCGCCTCGATTACGAATCAACTCCGCGTCCTTTTCTATACCTTCTAACCGTAAAACCTCCACCAACCTTAGCGCTTCCTCCAGTCGTTCCTTTAACTTTCTCTCCCTAACAATCATCTTTTCCCTCAACAACTCGAATCGTTCTCCGTTCCTTAACATGCGGTTTTCCTTTTCCAGCTTCTCGCACCGCTCGCGATGCAAATCCCGCTCCTCCTCCATCTCCGTCGCTTTCCTCATCCACGTCTCCACGGAGTCGTACACCTGCTTCACGTATGCCTCGTTCTGTTCCGTTCTGTTCGTTATATCTTTCATCGCGCGTTCGCTTTCTTTCTTCGCTTTCTTCAATTCCACTCGCAACGTCTGCGAAAGCCTTCGCTCGTGGACAACTTTAGTTCTCATCTCTGCAACGAAAGCACTCTCTCGCGAATCGAAGACGTCTCGCGCGCAGATACTCGCGCCATCGCTCAAAGTCTTCTCCTCTTCCTTTTCCTTCTTCTGGGAAAGGAAATAGCTCCTGACGTTCGCCATCAGCTTCTCCACGTCCACTTTTCTTTCCTCTTCTCCTCCTCCCGAACGGCTTTCCCGAAGCAACTTCGTGGTCGTTTCAAACGAAATCTCTCCGTCGGTATACGGCCACAGTTTGCGTATCTCGTACCGCGAGTACTGGTGAGAAGCTTTCTGTGCTCCCAAATGTACCTCTATCGCCGTTTGGAGACGTTTGACGAGTCGGTCGATGTCGTCTTTGTTCATCTCTAAAGCTCTCGGGAAGTGTTTCGTTTGGGGAAATTCGTACGTTTCTTCACTCTTTCATACGCGCGCAAATATGATGGTCGCTCCTGTTTTCTCCTCCTGTTTTCTCCTCCTCTTCTTTGCGTTAGCACCTTTGGCGAAGGCGCAACTCCACCACCAACACTTCGGAGGAGGAGGAAAAGGAATACCCGAGGAAGCGAAAGCGGATGAATCCGTCATGAGAAACCAACGCGTCCTGGGAACGAGAATAGAACGAAGTTTAAGATGGAATTCGAGAAGCGCGACGGCGAAACAAATATGCGCGAGAAACAGACACGGAGCGGAATGGAGCGGCTTGTTGAACAGAGCGGATAAGTTTATCGAGGAATTGAACCAAGAGATGGACGGGGGGGGAGGTCACGTGACGTTTTACGACTCCGCGCTAAACCGGCCGGTGTTTGCAGTGACCAAACGACCTCTGTCGCAGTTTTTGGAGGAAAGCGTCAAGCACGGATGGCCATCTTTTCGGGCGGAAGACGTCGTGTGGGAGAACGTGAGGATATTAGACGACGGCGAGGTGGTGACGAGAGATGGTTTACACCTCGGGCATAACATTCCAGACGAGAAAGGAGCGAGATTTTGCATAAACCTCGTGTGCGTCTCCGGTTTCGCGCCGGAGAGATAGATGTAGTGATATGATGATTTGTATAAGATTGTAACAATAATAATAATAATAGTGAATGCATTGCTCAGCTTTTCTCAATCATCCGCTCGAGACCGCTTGGCAATCTGGTTGACCTTGGTCGTTTTTGCAGGAACACTCGGCTTCGACTTTACACTCGCAAGACGCGTCGCATACCATCAAGTTATTCTCCACCATGTACTCGTGGAACCCATGACTGGGTAACAGCGCCATGAACGTAAACTCATTTCCTCTGACGTACTTTGCAAACGCTCCGTTGGCGGACCATTCCCCGTCGATTCTCAAAAACACCGCCTCTTTTCCTCTCTGGTCTCTATCGCCGACCAAATACACGTAAAAGCCAAAATCTTCAAACCTTTTCGCGATTTGAAACGTACCATCAAACACCAAACTCGCAATCTTATTCGTCTTCAACATCGTCTTCCCTCCTTCCAACATAATATCCGCCGCCGCCTTATCCACGTGCACTAAACTAATCGCGTGATTGATGCAAAAGCCCAACTTCAAACCGACTTCGCTGGAGCACCACTCCCCGTCCGGCGTTTTCGTCTCCAAATCAATAAACTCCGTAACCTTCGCCCCGTACGCGTGCGTTTGCTTCTTCCCAACATCTATCGTCTCTTTCTTCTTCTTCTTCCCAATCAAAACGCCCATGTGATTGTACGCCTTCTTCGCCTGTCGATTATCGATCAACATCTGTTTATCCGTCTCGTACAACCTCACGTCGCAATTCTCCTTCCTATTACTCGCCAACATCTCGCTGTGCACCCTACCCGCAAACGCTCTCCCTTCCGGCGTCGTCCCGACCAAACTGATAATCCTGCACTCTCTCTCGATCGTGTTGCTCTTCGCGAACGCTTGCACCGCTAAATCTGCCGGCACTTTCTTCGCGCCGAACGTGATTCTCCCTTTCTTATTCGCTTTCGAGACCACCCCGGAGTCTTTCGCAAACGACGGTAAAAAGTCGCAGTGCTTATTCCTGGAATACTCCAACTGCGCGTGTTTCATGCTCTGGTCGCAGGTTGGACTTGGAGGACTGGTCGGTGGCATAGGAGGGGCGATCTTACCGAACAAAGGTGAATTCCCCGCGTCCATCTTGTGCGCCATGCGTATCGCGTCGTACACGCTTTTCGCTGGATTTTTCGGATACTTCTCCGCCAACGCGTAACATTTCGGTAAAATCTTGTGCAAACTCTCCTCCGTGATATGCCCGGACATTTGCGCGGCGATCAACCCGGTTTCGCACTGCGCCACCGGTTCGGCCACGTTCCCGAGTTTGTCCGTGAGATTTAAGCGCGGGTTCAGTTGTAAACCGTCTCGGTGCCAAAAGAGGTGGACGAGCACGAGAAGGACAAACAGGATCCAAAATGGACGCAAAGTTTGCGCGAAGAACTCGCGCGCGCGGAACCCGAAAACGACCATTCTTAGTGTTAGTATTTCCTTTCGTTGTCGTCAATCTTCTAGAGGACTTTGTCTTCTTTGTCTTCTTCTTCTCAGTCTTTTTAGGAGTAGTTGATACTCGCTCGCTCTCGTTTCAACACGAAGAGACAAGTTCTTTACAAGGAGGACGAAAAAGTGAAGAAAATCGAGAGAGAAACGCCTAAACGCAAAAGCGTTCGAACGCGATCTCCTAAAGCGAAGAGGAAAGGAGGAAGAGGAGGAGGAATCAACGATGCATGGTCTGTGCGATAATGTACACTATTCAACGCGTTTCTACTTCAATCATCGAATGACACAAGACATAATTATTATTTAGCTAAAAGCGGGTAGCGCTTCCTATTCATCGGGCGACGTTGCAGGCGCATGTTGTCGGTGCGTTTGTTATTTCTGGTCCGTTTACCTTTGGTGTTTACGCCCCACGGCGATACGGATTGATTGCCACCTTTCGATCGGCCTTCGCCGCCACCGTGGGGATGGTCGATCGGGTTCATTGCGGTACCGCGGACGGTTGGACGGACGCCTTTCCATCTTTTCGCCCCGGCTTTGCCCATGTTGGTGTTTTGGTGCTCGCGGTTGGAGAGGACGCCGACGGTGGCGACGCATTTGGACGGGACGAGGCGGAGTTCACCGGAGGGGAGTTTGATGGCACAATAGCCGTCGGCGCCTTTTTTAACCAACGTGGCCGAGGCACCGGCGGAGCGCGCTAAAGCGCCGCCGCGACCGTGGACGAGTTCGACGTTGTGCACGATGGTGCCGATGGGCATTTCCGAGAGCGGCATGGCGTTACCCGGACGAACGTCGATTGCAGAGGAAGGATCACGACCGTCCGCGGGTTGACCACCTCTCGAAGAAATCACGTCACCAACTTTCGCTCCATCCGGTGCTAAAATATACCTCGGTTTAATCCCGTCCGGATAATCCACCAAAGCGATTCTTGTCGTTCTGTTGGGATCGTATTCAATCCTTCTAATCACTCCGTTCACGCCAAACAAATCTCTCTTAAAATCAATCACGCGATACAAACGCTTGTGACCACCACCTTTATGCCACACCGTGATTCGTCCGTGATTATTTCTCCCCCCACTCTTCGTTAACCCTTTCGTCAACGCTTTCAAAGGTTTACCTTTCCATAACTTCGATCGATCCGTGATGACGCGACCGCGGAACCCGGGCGTGGTTGGTTTATACGCTTTCAATCCGGCTTCTTTCATTTGCGAGAGCGATTTGGCGTACGTGCGGACTTGAGTGCCTCCAAACATCGTCATTTGCGGTGCGATGTTGGAAGTATCCTTCTGCCATCTTTTCGCCGTCTCGAGTGATGCGCCACCGCCGCCGCCGCTCCAACGACACGTACCGCTCAAGCTCCGCCTCGTTTGACTCCTACCAAAGTCCACTTTGCCACCGAATCTGATCTTCTCTCCGCCGCTCAAAGCCTCCTTTCGCGGAGAGAAATGCGAAGAAGAGGAAGAGAAAGGAGAGGACCAAAACCGCTTTAAGGTGGTGTTGTTGTTGCTGTTGCTCGTGCCGTTCAAAAAACCACCCCTTTTCGAACACGACGCGAACACATTCGATGCGGCGCGAGAAGACATTTGCATCATCGAATGCGCGTGATGTTGTTCTCGATGTTGTTCTCCTTCGAGCGTCGTCGTTTTTGCCATCTCCCGCGCCGAGGCGAGCAATCTCCGAATCGCGAACCGTGACGATGATCGCGAAGTTGTTGCTGATGGCGACATGATGAGTACACTTCTTCTTCTTTCGCGAAAGAAGCCGTCGTCTTTACGTAACAAAGTTGTGAGGGGTTTTCCCGAGGACAAGATGTGGTGGATGTAAATAAATACGCTGGATATACTAGTAAACGTTACAACCGCCTCCTTAAATAGAAGCATAAATAGAAGCATAAAAGCGTCATCGACTGTTCTCCCTTCCGTCCCCGAGTTCTTTTATTTCGAGTCCTTCTTCTCCTTCCGTCGTCGTTAACAACTCTTTGTCGCTTTTCGCGCTCGCGTAGACGTGCTGACAGACTCTGAGAAACTGAAACGAGACCATGAGCGTCCAGACGTGATTCAAGGTCATGCTCGCGCTTCCTGGCGAGTATAGTTTCATCCACGCGGCTAAAGCGACGGTGAGGAGGAGATTGAACATTTGGGTTTTGCCGACGTATTTGGCGCCGCCCATGCCTATGCGGATGCCGTCGGCGGCGTAGGTGAAGGAGCCGACGCCGACGGAGGCGACGACGTACGGTTTGACCGAGGCTAAGGATTTCACCAGTTCGGGTTCGATGAGGTTGAAGTGACCGGCGGCGGAGATGGTGATGGAGGCGACGCAGCACAGGATGATCGCGGAGAGAATGGCTAAGCAGAAGAGGATGCTGCGCATCCAACACGCTTCAATTTTGTTCGTTTTCAGTTTTTTTGGTAGGAGGACGGTGCCGAGCGTGAACAACGGTTCGATGAGGTAACAGACGAAGAAGTATATATCGAGCGCGTATTTGTTGCTCGCAGCGGCGATGACACCTATTTGCGTCGCCAGCGCGGTGCACAAAGTATAGACCAGCATTCGCGAGGCGGAACCGCAGAAAAGCCAGAGGGTGGAATCGGTGACGTCGGACTTGTTGAGAAGGTTAATCGCTTTCATCAGCAGTTTCGGTAAATCTTTGGAGCTTCGGCGAACGGTTTGGGAGATGTTAAAGAAGCCTCGATTGTTCGCGCTGACCAAGAGAAATCCAGCCGCGACGAGTTGTCCTACATTCATTGCGGTACCGGCACCGATAACAGAAGCCAAACCTCCGTAACTGGGATGAATCAACGCGACTTGAAGAACCACCGTCGCTAACATGGCTAATCCAAACGCGCATAATGGCGTCATCCCGTCTCGTTCACCCATGTACGCGCCCTCAAAGGTCACGCCGACGGCGAAGAAAGGCAATCCGAAACATCGAGTGGCCGTGTATAATCTCCCGAGTCTCAATGCTTCACCAGATACGCCCAATATTCGCATCGCCGGCGCGTACATGAATTGCATCGCGAGCGCGAACGCGATGCCTAACCCAAACGCGGCTAACACGCTCGCTTGCACAATTTCTCTCGTCTCTTCGGTGACCACGAACTCTTGATTCCCTTGTTGTCGTCGTTGACTCATTTCCTTTTCTTTTTCTTCTTCTTCTTCTCCTCCTACCTCGTCCAACTCATCTAACGAAATCAAACTCCTCGCCGCGCTCGCTTCGCTCACCGCCGTCGTCACCCCGACGCTCAACGCGAAACACACCTCCTCGATCAACAAAAACATCACCGACGACGGCGCGATGGCGGCTAAGTACACCATGCCGACTCTCCCAACCAGTAAGCTTTCCGTGCATCCAATCGCCGGTTCGCACAAAAAGCTCAGCAACGAAGGCACCCCGAGTATATAGACCGAGCTGATTATTTTCATCAACGTTGGTTTCCCTAAAGTCTGCCAAACAACCGAGATACCTTCTTTCTCATCCGTCTCGTCGTCCGCGCTCCTTCTGTTCGTCCTCCAATTCTCCTCCGATTCGGAGGACCCCTCGGCGGTGGTCATCGCGTGCGAGAAAGGAGAGGAGGAAGCCCCGGCGATGATGACGGAGGAGTCGCGCTTTGTGTTGACAGTATTGGATATCATCCTCGTCACCGGCGGCGGCAGCGAGGCAGTCGTAACGGTCTTTATCCTCCTCCTCCTCCTCCTAAAACAAGAACAACATAAACAACAACGCAAAGAAGGAGAAGCACACGACGAGGAAAACGAGCACGCGTTAATGTCATTCATACCCGCAGTATTCGGTTTCCTTCTTCTCCTTAATCGTCTTCCTCCTTGGTGTTGGTGTTCCCCAGGAGGAGGAAACGACGGGGAATAATTTAGCAACATCTCGGTGCGAGGAGTCAATCAGAGGAAGTTGGTGATGTACCGAAACTCGAATCAAGATATACCGCGTGCACAAAATCCATACGGTTCGGATGTGGAAATTCAGCTTCGATGACTCGTGCTTTAAATATGGCGGAAATAGAAGTGTATTCCGGCGGTTAAAACTGAATCCTCCTCTCAATATTCCCCTAATGAGAGTAACGAACTTAATTGTGAAGATTCGCTACGAGCGATAAAAATACGCGCGACTTTACTATACGTACACAATACAACTACGAACTATTCTCAGTTTCCCATCTCTCTCGTCTTTGAGCTTTTGGATTTCTCCTTCTTTTCTTTCTTCTCTCTCTTCTTCTCTTTTTTGCGGCGGCGCTTCTCTTTCTTCTTCTTCGCGCTACTCTTTTTACGAGTACTCCCGCGAGCGTTCTCGTTCTCGATGAAGTCTTCTTTTACGACGTCGTCCATCCGAGCGCCGATTAAACCTCTC
>JACLAA010001811.1_pt1 | contig 12643 bp, 7 predicted proteins | sample 8027891 | NCBI WGS metagenome assembly JACLAA01 (sample SAMN15724900, study PRJNA655200) | protist metagenome | isolation source: fluorescence activated cell sorting (FACS) single amplified genomes of... | place: Spain: Blaines Bay Microbial Observatory, Mediterranean Sea | collected 2016-01-19 | reverse complement strand
CAATCGCGCTCAGATTCGCCCGGGGGCTACGCTCCGACAATTGGTCGCGGCGTTCCGGTTGACTTTAGACGACGTCGAGGACAACGGAGGCAATTGGCACGGACCCCTCTGCGGACTTGATGGCGTTGATGGGCGTCTATTCGTGGTCGAGCGGCACGATGGCGAGGATGTCGTGACGGAGAGCTGGCTCGACCGCGCGATAGTTTCGTTCGACGTCGTTCCGTCGGAGGAGGATTAATGAATTGTATGATCTAATTGCTAGGATTAGTGGGCCCGGGGATAGAGATCCGCTAGTGTATGTGGAGACACTAGCTCTCATGGTCGGCCTCATTGACATCGGCGCCCGATAAGTAGCTCAGTTTGTGAGTCCTGCTGACCTGCGTTGGTTTGGAGTGCACAGCGCGTGCCGCCGCGACAGATTGCGTGCCGCCGACGCGACGCCGACGCCGATTCGCTCGCAAAAACTGCCATACTTACGGCGCGGACAGCTTGCTGCATCGCCTTGTTTCTTTAGTACTTTGAGTTACTCTGCGGGTAAATCCACGCGCCGCGGAGTGTGAACGAGAGAACTGGTATAAGTGGCTAGCGGCCTGTAAGGCACTAGCAAGCAGTATATATATATATACCCATTTCTAACTCATCTCGCGCGCGGCGCTCACAGTAGTAATCAGATCGCACCAAGAGAGAATACTACCGTAACTTGTTACGTCGGGGAAGGGGAGAGGGGAACAAAACGACGCCGCGCGCGTCAGGGATGGGGTGCGCGGGGGAGGGGCCTCATCACATGACCACGGACGCGAGCGCCCGCGCGCGCGCCGACGGCGCCAGGTCCGCGACCAGCGCCTTCACCTCGGACTGGACGGCCGCGACCGCGGCCTCGTTCACGGCCGCGTCGCCGGCGACGCGGGCCGCCGTGCCCGCGCTCCACGTCACGAAGGCCGTGTCGTCGTCGTAGGCGCTCCCGGCCAGCGCCCGGAGTTTGGTGGAGACCGCGTCCTCGGAGAGGCCGCGGAAGCGCGCCCGGAGCGCGTCCTCGGCGAGGCGCCGCTTCAGCCGCTTCGCGAGGTAGGCGCGCGACCGCGGCCACGACAGCACGTCGCGGATGACGCCCTTGGCCTTCATGCGGCCCGCCCGGTCGTGCAGGTCGGCGAACTCGTGGGCCACGCCCAAGTAAACAGGGGAGAGGGCCTCCTCGCGCTTCGCGATGGCCTCGGCGTTCTCGTCCGCATTTTGATCCATGGCCTTGAGCTTTGCATCCAGACGGTGCATGGCCTTGACGCGGTCCGCCGTCCTAAATTTAATCTCGCAGATGCCCGGCGGCTCCAAAATACCACCGCGAGAATCGACGTCCGCGTACATCTCCATCCTCGCGGCGTTGATCGTCGGGTCCACCACCACCCAAGCGCCCCCTCGAAGCTCGCCGTGCGGCGGCACGTAGACGAAGACCGGCTGGCTGCACTCTACTAATGCATCCACAATCATCGCGCCGAATTTTAGTACTTCCCCGTACATGTCGCGCGTGCCTCCTGAGAACCCGCGCCAGTTCGCGAAGATGATGGTCGGCAGGTTCTCGCCCGAGAAATCCCTAATCGCCGTGGCCGTCTTGTAGGCCGAGTCCGGGAACCAGACCTGGCCCGCCTGCGGCATGATCACTTCTGTAGAATCGGGGTTCGCCGGGTCCGCCGGGACACGTTGTTCCGATAATCTCGTTTCGACGGCTACGACACCGACCGGGGCGCCGCCCAATCTACCTCGTCCGACGACGACCGACTTGCCCCACCCTGCGAGGTACTCCTTGAACGATCCGACATCTAAGAAACCCGGTAGGAACCGTCCATCCGTCGTGGCACCGGCCAACATATGTCTAGGATCGTAGGGCGCTTTGGTAGGTACGAACTCCACGGGCCGGTCGATCGGGTCGGCGCAAGGCAATAGAGCGGGCGGCGCTCCTTTCACTCGAGGCACAAAGCTTAACCAGCGCATGATCTCCGCCACGCCTTCCACGTCCGATTCGACGGTGAGATGAGAAACACCATTGGGATGCATGACTTGCGGGCCGCCGAGTTGATCCTGCGACGTGTAGACTTCTCTTCCTAATAATTTGTTGAGAGCTTGATAACCGGTCAAAATGATGGGACCCTGCTTCATCTGGATGACGCGTCTTGTAAGTCTATTCAAGTAAGCACCGATGCCGACACTTCTTCCAGTCACGTACGACAGCGTGAACGCGTCCGCGTAGGCGCGCGACGTTTCTCCAGCTATGGTACCGCTACCCCTCAAATTCTCGACGCCGATGCCGTCCTTTTCACCGACGACCGCATCTAACACGAAGCGCTCTCCTACGAGTTTACCCTGCACACTACCTTGCGGTAAGGCCTGATAATCAGAAGCCGTCAGATACAAGTAATGGTAGCCGGCCTGGGGGTTCTTCTCGTCGACCCAGGCCACCCGGAACTTCGGCTTCAACTCATCCGCTAAACCGATGCGCGCACCAGAGTTGCACGCGACATATATACGAGGTAGGCCCTGGGATCGGGCGTACTGCGACACTTTGGCATAAAACGCGTCCTCCTTGACGCCAAACGAACCGGACTGGTAGGTGACGTCGTTCGCGACCACCACAAATTCTCTACCTTCAGGGTACTCTTTTGTCGAAGCCGCGCACCGCCACGCGACCATGCCGCACTCGTTTTGTCCCGGTTCTCGCGCTTGCGTCGCTAAGGCATCTCCCTGCAACACTAACTCGTCGGCGACGAAGGCGTCGCCGCCCTCCTTGGTGACCTCCCTTGCAAAGAGTCCAACAAAATCGTAGCAGAACGTGGAACCGGCTCTTCTGGCGGTGGCGCGTCTTTTGGCTAACGAAGACGGCGAGAAGACGTCGGCCTGCTCCTTGGACACTGATTTGAAGGTGGGCCAGTCCGTGGACGTCGGCGCCGCCATGCTTAGGTCCTGCGAGCCTACTCTCACGGACAAGGCATCAACATGCAAGGAAGCCAATCGAGCAGCCACGGCAAAGGCCGCCGCATCCAAGGCTTTCAACCCGTTCTCGGGCTCGACGTGGCCCCAGCCGCCCGGGAACCTGATAACAACCGAGGAGGATGAAGTGACGGGCACCTTTGCATCTCTCCTCGCTAATGCTAAAGCCTCCAAGACATTCTCTAACGCGGCCTGCACGGTCTTGGCGCCCCCTAAAAAGGCATCAGAGGCCGCCGAGAAGAAGACGAAGACGACCGGGGGTTCTCCGCCTCGTCCAGGCTTCGTGAGTTTGGAAGGCGTTTCGACCGATAGATTACCTAAGAATGCGGTCGCGGCGGCGGACCCTGTCTCCAGCTCAATCAAAGCGTAGCCTCTGGTCAGGGAAGCTTTGTCGAACAACCGCGTATCTAGAGTGCGAGGTGTCGGGGCTTCATCATTTGCGACCAATGAGACCCTTAAAGCTAACAAAGCTAAGTCGCCGTAGGCGTCTCCTGGTAATGCAGCTAATTGAGCTAGAGCAGAGACCAGAGTCATCGGCGCCGGGTCGACACCAGACGCTCGTCTGTTCGCGTAGATCTGCAGCAACTCCTTCAAAATCTGCTGGCACATTACAGTACGCTGTTTCAGTTGGGAATGGGCCCGAGCCACATCAATGGCCTTCGTCAGGTCCTCCTTGTGTTCGGCGACGAGCTCCTGAACGACGGCGTCCATCGGTCTGCCCGCGTACCTCGACTCGACAACTAGATAACGCTGTAGTAACTGAGCAGCTTCATCTACAACAACGTTGACGTTGTCGTCCGTCAAATCCTTCGCTAGGGTCGTAGGATCACCTCTCTCAAAACCATCTAGGAGCAAGGCACATTTGTCCGCTGCCGTTTCGTCCTCCTCGACAATGTCCAGGATATCATCAAACGCGCCTTGGTACGGTTCGACCTTCGCGACTTTCGACGGGTCACTCAACTCCAACTTGGCTAGTAAGTCACCGGCCGAGATAATGGAACCAGGAGGCTTCAGGTGGTTAAATTTACCGGCCTCGCCCGTCTTGAGGGCCATGATCATCTTCATGGCTTCCACTTCGACGTAGGGCGCGCCCGCATCTAAATGAGTGCCGTCTTCTTGTAAGTATCGTACGACTTTACCGGTGACATCAGTCCGCAATTCTGACGGATCAAAAATAGTAGGCATCAAGCACGTGACGCCGTCGCAGATGATCCTTAAGCCTAGCGGTTCTTCGAGGCCGTGGACCTTTCTCGTAGCACCGCCGAAGGCGCACAATAGGGAACCATCGGGCTGTTCGCGTACTTTCGCGGTTATCGACTGGTCATTCAATCTCAAACTGAATACTTCCGGGCCGGCCTTCTGGACCAAGAAATCATATTTCAAACCCTCATACGTGATGGTTTGGGAGAACGCCGTCAAATCTTTCACGAGAACTGTTGATAATTGGCCCTTCGCTAGAGACGCTTCTAACTCCTCCCGTTTCGACTTGACGAACTGGTGCGATCTATATAAAACAGCGGCCAATACTAATCGAGGCGTGTTCGTCGGCACCGCTATACTCTTCGCTCGTAATATACCGTCTAACCATCCCGTATGGATATCATTAGCCTTGAAGGCGTCCGTCTCGAGCAACTCCACCAAATACTCGACGGGGTTCCTAATTTTCCCTCGGATTTCTACCGACTTCAGTGCCAGTACTAAGTGCCTTCTCGCTATTTCGCGCGTCGCGCCGGACGCAAAGATGTGCCCGAATTGCGAGTCCGCGAACTCGTGGATGCCGCCGTTCGCGCCCACCGAAAAGTAGCCCCAGACGTTCCGCGTCGACTGGAACTTGACCCTTTCGATACTTCCAGAAGTCGGCTTGAAGCCCTCGTCGGGGTTTTCCGCCGTGATGCGCGCCGCTATCACATGTTTCGTTATTTTAGGATATCTCACTTCGTGGAAATCAATCGTCGACGAACCATGGACATCCTCCAACCCGTAGAACCGTCTAATATGAGGAATGCGGTGCAAGGGGATGCCCATGGCCACCTGGAGCTGCGTCGCGGGCATGTTGATGTCCGTGATGCCCTCGGTGCAGGGATGTTCTACTTGTAAGCGAGGATTTAACTCCAAGAAATAGTACTTCTTCGTAGCAGCATGGTACAGGTATTCTACTGTACCAGCACCACTATAACCAATAGATTGCGTCAGGCGCATGGCCGCGAGCTCCATCTCTCTAAATACTCCTGGATCCGCGATCGCCGCCGGCGCCTCCTCGAAGATCTTCTGGAAGCGCCGCTGCGTGCTACAATCACGGCCATTGAGCGCGACGGCCTGGCCGTGCTTGTCGCCGACGATCTGCACTTCCAGATGTCTAGCGTTGCTACAGAGCTGCATGAGGAACATCGGCGACCCGGGCACTTCGTTAGTCACTTGCACGAAGTTGTTCCTTAGTTCCGCAGCATCTTTACTCATGCGGATGCCCTTGCCGCCGCCGCCTTCCGACGCTTTCAGCATGACGGGGTAGCCTATTCTTTCAGCAGCGGCGATGCATTCCTCCTCGGAAGTGACCATGGCCTTCCTAAATAATTCTGGTGGTATGGCCCCGGTCTCGATGACCACCTTCGGGTCGCACGTAATGCCGTCGCCGGACCAGGGGATCGACGACACTCGAGCCGTTTGCGCTAAGATCGACGCGGCGATCTTATCCCCCAGAGCGCGCATCGGGCCGCCGGACGGGCCGATGAACGTGATGTTTCGTTTCGCTAACCCATCAGGTAACTCCGGGTACTCGGACGCGTGGCCCCAGCCGGGCCAGACCGCGTCCACCGCTTCTCGTTCGGCGACGTCGATAATCAGCTCGACGTTCGCGTAGTTGTTTTTGTTACTTCCGCTGGGGACCTCGACGACGCGATCCGCCAAGCGTACAAATTCCGCATTCGCGTCCAAGTCTTGACCCGAAGCCATGGCCACGAAGGTCAACGCCTTGGCGTCTCCTAGTACATCGAAGGCGAACTCGCGCAACGACAGCATCGCTTTTGTTGCGGCCATGCCGTTGTTCGCTATTAAAATAGTGTGGATGGGACTCGAGCCGCCGTGGGCCTCGACGTACTCGCGCATGCGCGCGCGCGCCTGCTGCGACGCCGGCTCGATGGGCCGCTTCTTGCGGTCGATCATCGCCGTCATGCTCGACGTGCGCTGGAGGCCGGAGGACTTCATCGTGATGGTTGTGGTGTTCTGTTTCTAGCGCTGCGCTGCTTTTAGCTTTGCAAAGGCGACCACAGGCGAGGGGACTTTTTCTCCCGTCACACGCAAGCACGGCTGGTGCTGCTGCGCGTGCGTGCGCTTCTTGATGGACTGAAGCACCTCACTGAGTGCTGCGAGCGCTGCTTGCAAATTCGCTTCGAAATCGCGCCCTATTTGCCGCGACGTATTAGGTGAAAGGATCGAAAGTGGACTATGCCGTGCCCCCGCGATACGCCTGCAGGGAGACCACCAGCATTGCTCCCGACGTTTGTAAAGATCCTTAGTCCCCCTCCTCTCTAAACTTTTCGCCTAGTGGCCCGACGCCTGCCTTGGCTAAGGCGAGGATTACGAGCGCAATTCCAGACTCGATTAAAATGGCTTTCGGGTACTTCTCCATGAACACGGCGTTGACGTCTTCGCGGTCATCCTGCGTGGGGGTGACGCCGTCGCGTCGCGTCGACGGCGAATTGACGACCGCCATGCATGCTCGACTCAAATCCACCTCCACGCCGTCGCCGCGACTCGTCGAATGCAAGGACGCCGGTCTCGCACCTTCCAGGTGATTGCTCGCGCCGTCGACGGTGCCGCGGCGATGCCCGACAGCGCCGCGACGGCGCCAAAACGACGACGCCTCTCAGCAGCAATGACGGCAGCGTTGGTTCGCGCATCACTGCGAGTTGGCACGACGCGTTGGCTACGATAGGCTGCAGCCGAGCTAAGCAGCAAAACCAGGGCTGCTTTGGCAGCCATTTATGCTGTGAGCGCTGGCGAATTTGATCTATAACGAATCTGCAATGATTCTGAAGTAGTTATGCTGCCCAGCAGCTTTCAGCCAACCTCGTGCTTGCCGCTGGTAAGCAAAAGAGGAGCGCCAGTGCGAGCTAGCGGTCTGCAACACACTAGCAAGCCAGAGGAAATTACGACACGCAGCTGTTCGAGCATCGTTCTGTTCGCTAATGGTCCAAAGAGATCAATGGTACACGTACTAGGGGCCGAAAAATTAAATTTTTCAATTCGCGGGCGAGGGCGCCCCACGGTCCATGGCGGCCACGCCGATGTAATCCTGTCAATCCCTGCCAAAGAGGTGCCCCTGGGGTCGCCTAGGGTCGGTACTATACACGTGCACGCGCCTACACCGCATACGCCGCCGCTTCAATCATTTTTGGCCGATTTCTCTCAACAAGTCGGCCCACTGGACCATGAATAGCCTGGCAATGGCTTCCAGGGCTCTCGGAGAGCACTAGGCTGCCGCATCGACGGCGTATGCGGTGCAGGCGCTTACCCACTACCAGACCTACCCCGAGAGGCCTCCAGGAGCCGATCTGCCCCCGGAAAAAGTGTGTAATTTGGACCCGATGGCGCCCCGTCCCCGATAAAAACGTTAATTTCTCTAGGGCCCCAGGAATCGTAATAGCGGTCTCGCTGGGTCCCATACTACCCCAGCGATAGTCAATTACAAATATATGACATCTACACCGCGAGAAGGGTACTTTGGGCCGACTACGCTCGGGACGTGAACATCTTTATCTGGACCTCGCTCAAGTCGGTCGATCATGGAACAAACGATCTCTCCAAGGTCCATGGTGATGGTACACGGGCTGATGGTCGCAGGTCCGGGTATCGTGCCCCCTTTACGCCAGATCGTGGGCTCGCGGGATGGCCGAGCCGCGCGGAGCATCGTGGGGTCTTGAGCAATTTAGTAGACGCTCACGCCGGTCGGATGGCCCGCCCCAGGACCGAAACGCCAGAAACGCAAATTTATTTTGCAACTCACCGGTCTGGGGCCAATTCAGTGCCCCGCGTACGCACCGTCGTCCGCGGAGAACGGGCAAGTCGGTCGATTGTGAATAGAACAACGGCGTTATGGTCCATCTGGATGGTATCGTCGTTGATAGTCGCAGGTGTGGGTTCTGAGCCACTCTTTGGAAAAAGTTGGGAACGCGGAGTTGACGAATCGCGCGGCTCTAACGGAGCATCTAAAATAGCTCAGTGCGCGCTGATGCGGGCTAGATGGCCTCTACCACTAGCAAACGGAAGGAAACGAACATAAACTCGGGAGTTGTCTAGTAGAATTCTTCTCCCGCCCTCGGAGCGCGGGCCGTCGGCTCCGGTTCCGTCGTTTGTGGATGAAAACTGGGCTGGAGTTAGTATAATGTACCATTTGGACGGTAGATGGCGGCGTCAATCGCTGGTGTAATTTGGCGAGGCGTAAAATTCATCCGCGAATGTCGCGGTGGGGCGGTGTCTTCCGGGAGGCATGAGGGTATCTTCCCGGGCCGCTACCCGCAATTTTTTGGTCTCGGCGAACGCCTATGATGAATTGTGAATTTGGGGACTAGTTTACTTTATCTCTAATGGGGCGTATCTCGAACTGGAACTAAAAAAAGGTCTTTATCTAGGTAGTAGGATACTAGGATAAAAACTAGCCTGAGCCTGAGCCTAAAAAAATTCAGGTAGCAGGACTATTACTCCTCGCAGCCTTCGGAGAAGGCCCCGCACCGTCATCCTCCTCGCGCGCACGCTTCGCCGCGGTCGCTGCGCAGCGCCGGAGCATGTCCAGGAGCGCGGCCCGCACGGACCCGTCCGCGCGCGCCGTCGCCCAGACGCCGCACCGTCCGATGCTCTCCTCCAGGCGGAAGACGCCCTCAACCAAAGAACACTCCGCGGGCACGAGGAGCGACATGTGCTCGTCGTCCGCCAGCGCACCCAACAAAGGTGCGACGTCGAAGATCGTCACGCTCCCTCTATTCCCCGTCAGCGCGTCCCAGAGGCGGTAGAGGGCGGCGAGCCGCGGCGCCGCCGCCGCCGCGACGTCCTCCATAGATATGGTAAGCACCGCTTTACAAAAGTCCGTCGTGTAGAGTGTCCGCGCGCACGTGAGCTCCGAATCCTTTCGTAAAATGAAGGTCGCCGCTTCTAAATCAGCTCCGACGTTAAACTGGTTCGCGAAGAGGTTGTTCCGCGAATCCCATGCACAAGCCATGGCCCGCACGTTCAAGACCTTGTCCCGGAACGCGTCGTCGTCGCAGAGCTCCGCGAGCGCCGTGAACGGGCCTCCCACCAAACACTCGACCTTACCGTCCAGGTCCTCGACCAATTGACTGAGTGGAAGGAGGTCATCAAGACGCGACGCCAGCAACGTCCGCAGCGCGGGACCCCGGTCATCCTTTGCATCTAAATCAGCCACAATCTTCCTATAAGAATCAATCGTGAGGACGCCCTGGTCGGACGCGCCGAGGTCGCTCCGCCCAAACAAAAACTCGTGCACGTGCTCGGCGTGCGCGACCGGCGCGTCCGGCGCGACGCCGCCGTCGTAGATTTTTAGGTCGGAGCAGCCCTGCGACGCGGCCACGCTCTTTAAATGAGCCGCCGTGGCGCGCAGCGCCAGGACCGAATCGCTCTCAATATCAACTTCGTCGGCCGCGCGCGCGCACGTCCGCACCGAAAAGGGCCGCGACTTTATACCAAAGTTCGCCGGCCGCCCGGTCAGCACGACGCGCGTGCAGCCCCTCAATAAATTCGCGGCGACGACGAGCACGAAGTTGTCCGGGTCCGGGCAGTCGACGAAGACGATCGGTTCGCCCCGCGGCGGCCGGTCCCGGTGGCGCCTGGCCCCGTGATCCGCCAAGCGCGTGCCATCCCCCAAGCGCTTGCCGCCTCGTTTGCCGCTTTTGCGGGAGGGGACGTCGGCCATGTGTGTTTTGGAACTGATCACAGAGGCTCTCCCTCAGATGTACACTGTCAATCTGTGGCCGTTAGCAGACAACTGCAGCCTCGCGGCAGTGTATCGATCGATCGTTTTTTGCACTGCTTACTGCCGCCGGGGCAGTTCTTCGGGCCTACAGGCAAGAGCTCTGGCTGCTGCTTATCCCTAGTGTCTTACAGGACGCTAGCACATTTGTACACGAGCCGTCGAGAGGTGATATCCGGCGCGTGGACCAGTGGCGCGCGTAGTTCGCAGAGCGGTGCCAATTTCCGACTTTGAGAGCATGAGGGATGCAAGGGAGCATGGGAAATTGGCTGCCCACGCGCCAGTGCCCGTCGCTGTCGCATCACTGGAGGCAGCGTTGAATCGCGTCTCCACGATCGCTGCTACGCTTGCCCATTTATTGCCGCGGCTGCACTGATGACGCGATTCTTCATTGATGTAGTCCCATGGTGGCACCTCATCAGCCCGGCCTTTGTCATATTTGTCGTGCTGCCACTGCTCTACTGGAGCACGACGAAGCGCGGCGACTGGTCGGGCTGGAACGAACTAGCTGAAAGTTACGGCGTCGACGCGTGGCCGGGCGACGCGAGCGACCTGGGCGCGCCGCGCTACTGCCGCGTCCGCCGGCGCGACGGCTGCGCGCCCCAGAAATTCGACAAACAACTGCGGGTCGCCGCGTCTCAGACGGCGCTATGCCTGCGCGTCGAATGCTGCGCCACGGGCATGAGGCCACTCGCCGTGCCGTGGCGCGCCGTACGCGACGATGGGGTCCAATCTACGTGCGGCATCCCGCTCGGGCAGCTCGCGCTCGGCGACGACGTGTTCGTGACGCTCGACGGGGCGATTCATGCCGGGGTGCTGGCGGCGAAGGGTGCTGTGTAAGAACTAGTGTGTTAAGTTACCGAGAAAAACAACAGGGGGATCCACTAGGGCTTCTTCGCCGCCGAGGCCGGCGCCTCGGCCTCCTTGTCCTTGTCGCCGTCCTTCTTGTCCTCCTCCTTTTTCTCGTCGTCTTTTTTCTCCTCGGCCTTGGCCTCCTCCTCCTCTTCCAAGCGCTTGTTCTGGATCTTGTTGTTCACGAGTTCGTGCAGCGCGATGATGCATCTCACGAGAGATGCGCAATAGACGGCCAGATGGTAGTCGTTCGTCTTCACGAGCATCGACTCGACGAGCGCGTCCTGGTTCAGATTAGGCATCAAGTTAAAGATGGCCTGGCAGTTGTACAGGATCTGGTTGTTCGCGGGGATTTTCTCGGCGACGACGGCCTCCAGATAAGCCTTCATCTCGGCCAGGCGTGATCGTAGGGCCGTGAGACCCGTCATCTTGTGCTTGATCTGCGACGCGAGCGTGGACACCGTCGGGTCGTTGACGTCTCGCAACAGATGCTCCACACCGACTTCTTCCGCCTCATAAGCGCCGATCATGCTACTGACATGTTTAAAGGTCCGCCGGATCTCCTTGCGCGCGGCCTTCGAATCGCTCTCGACCTCTTCCACACTCACATACGCCGTCGTCGGGATGGCCTCGTTCTCGGGCCTTACATCAATAATGACGAAGACCGGCTGCGGGCAGTAGGCCCGGACTAACTCGTCAATCTTGATGTCGTTTTCTTTGATCTTCGGGCCGGTCGAGTAAAACCCGACGATGATCTCGCGCGCGTTGACCTTCTTGTACATGCGGTACATGGTCTCGAGGTAGTTGTGGTCGAGGTACCATATGCTATTATTTTTCGCGTCTTCTTCAAAAGGGACCGCGAAGGAATTAGTAACGTCCACGCTACCTCTACTCCTCGTGCCTAGGAGCACGCCAACGACGCGCTTCTTCGTGTCCTTGGCGACGCGCGTGTAGTGGTCCACCGTCGACAAGAGTACGAGCGGGTGGACGACGACGGTGACCTGGGGCCCGTCGGTCTCGCCGGACTCGACCTTGTCCGAGACCGTGATGGCGCCTTCTCTGCCGGCCATCGTTTCGCTGCGCGCGCGGCGGCCCGCGACTCGCCTACGGCTCAGGACCGCGCTGGCACGGCTCCGCTTGCGCTGGCGTCGCGCCCCTGTCGTTGAGTGATGTGGCGAGAGTCCTTCGCGTTGCGCAGGCGAGCCGATGGCACGCTACGCTCCTCAGAGACTCGAAAGCCGCGGCTGCTGGGAATACTAGTATGTCTATGACATAGCCCGCGCCGGGTGAAAACGAGCGCGCAGCGGCATAGACCGCAGGCCTGCGTCGAAGGTCTCGCAAGTTTCACCAGCAGTGACAGATCAACGACCCCGTCAACTCAATTCGTGGCCGCACGCCGCCAGCGCTCGCACAGCGGCCAATCTCAACAAAGCCCTTGTGCAGACGTCGCAGCGCGCGCAGCCGTACACAATAAAGTAATCGTCTGCACAAGTGGAAGGATGCCCGACACCATAAAGGTGAAGGTCGTCTTCTTCGCCTCGGCCAAGGCGGCCGCCGGCGTCGACGAGTGGGAGGCCGAGCTGCCCGAGGGCAGCAAGACGACGGCGCTGCGCCAGGCCATCGCGGCGCGGTTCAAGCTGCTCGGCGCTCATGCTTTGGAATTACCGCTGGCCATCAACCAGCAGTACGTATCCGTGGACGATGATCCGGTCTTGGAGCACCGCGACGAGGTCGCGCTCATCCCGCCGATCTCGGGCGGCTAGCTGTTTTAGTGGTAGTAAGTGTACATAGTAGTAGTCACAACACATTTACTCGGCTTTCTTCTTGGCCTTCTTG
>JACLAA010003410.1_pt1 | contig 12654 bp, 9 predicted proteins | sample 8027891 | NCBI WGS metagenome assembly JACLAA01 (sample SAMN15724900, study PRJNA655200) | protist metagenome | isolation source: fluorescence activated cell sorting (FACS) single amplified genomes of... | place: Spain: Blaines Bay Microbial Observatory, Mediterranean Sea | collected 2016-01-19 | reverse complement strand
ACGTTTCCGACTTTGTTTACTTATTACCAAAAAAGTACGTCTTCTTTGTGTTGTTGTTGTTGTTGTTCTTCTTCTTCTTCTCTTCGATCATTTTCTTCATCTCGGCGTCGGAGGGCGGATCCGGCGCGCTGGCGGGATACACGACGTACATTCGCCGTCGAATGATGTCTTCGAGATTGGACGGGTTCGTGGCGAAAAACGCGGTCATCGCGATCGGGATGGAGAGGTACACGGAGAATTTAAACGCCTCCAAAGAAAAGGACTTTGCCATTCTGTTTCTCTTTCTCTTTCTCTTTCTTTCTCTCTCTCTTTCGTCACGCGACAACAACAACAACAACAACAAACACTTCAAATGACGTTTTTTTTTTTGGAGACTAAAATGCATCATTATCGCTCGAAAAAAAAAGCGCAAACGCTTTCGTACTACTCTACAGAATGCGCGACTATAGTACAAAAAAAAACCAAACGCGCAAGCGGCGGCAGACAAAAAATAAAGCTTAAAAGGCGAACGCTCTACCTACTGAGCTATGGAGGCTCTGACGTCGTCGAAAAACGTCGTCGTCGGGTACTTTGAACATACCGCCATTGGGGATCGAACCCAAGACCATTCGCTTTGCTTTGCTTTTTTTGTAAGGCAACCCTCTTCGTCGAAAATTTAAAAATCAGAAAGAAAACACAAAAAAGTTGTTGTGTGGAAAACACACACACATAAAAAAAAGAAGGAAAAATTCTTTTTTGTGTGTAACACCCAACACAAAACTGTAAGTCTTCGCACCACCATCATCATCATCATCATCATCATCGTTCTGTCCCGTGATGATACCACCTTCGAAGGACGCCGGACGACCAACGACGACGACGACGATGGATGGTGATGATGACGATAACGTTTCCGTGGACTCGTCCGCGACGAGTTCGTCGCACAACAGTTCAAATCCAGTGCACGCAGAACAAGAAATTTATCGAATACTGGCCAATCGACGAAACTATTACAGGGTATTGAATCTTACGCCGGCGACGACGACGAACGCGAGCGTAAAGAAATCGTACCATAAAATTGCAAGAGCGATACATCCAGACAAATGCAAACACCCAGATGCGTCGAAGGCGATGAGCGTCGTTACCGCAGCAAATTCGACGTTAACCACGCCAAAGTTGAAACAAAGTTACGATTTGTATTACAACACGCAAGACGTCTCGGAAAACGCGACGTCGGGGTCAAATTTTGACGAGTGGCACTCGAAATCCGGAGCAGCCGTGGCTGGTTTACCAGCGTGGTTGGTGAAAGCGTTGTCGACACCAGTTTTAGGCGCGTTTGTTATGCTTCTCATGATTTTTTTTGGCCTAATCTTCGGAGCGGTGCTGATCGTCCTCTTCCTCGTCTACATGTGCGTCCACATGGTCTTCTGGGTCCTCTGTTGCTGCGGGTGTTGCGGCCACTGTTGGCCTCGCTACGGCGAAGGTACTCGTATTCACGAAATCCGCCAAAGGCGATTCTTCGCCATGCTCCGCGATTACGAGCAGGCGCAAATGTACGCCGCGCAGAGAGGCGACCCGGACCCCGACCCCGGAGCGTTCTTCCAAAGATGGAACGCGCTGCACCCGGAAGACCTCTCTTTCCCAGACGGTTACGACCGAGAGTTTACCAAGGGGCACGCCAGTAGCTATGGTGCCACAGACGACTTCGACGACGACGCGTATCGGTCTTTCGTTTGATGCGTACCTCCGAGTAGTACGTAGTATTTTTTAGCCAACTGTAAAGTGTAGTCTTACTAGTAAGTGTAGTCATCAATTTTTGTGTTTCTCTTTTTTTTTTTTTTTGAAATTTTCTTTCGTTGTTGTTTTTATTATCCATCGTCTCGTCAACAACATCATCATCATCATCCAAAATACTAATCACTCTTCAAAGTCATCTCTGTCGTCTCCCCCACATGCGCCGGCGCCGCCGTGGAGGAGGGTCTCCTCTCGATGGCGTTGGAGTGGTAATATTGATGGTCTTTGTGGTCTTTTCGTGTGTTTTGAGGAGCGCTCGGTTTGTCGACGCGTCCGCCGCTCGGGAACCGGCGTCGCAAGAATCCATCGAGAAATTTTTCGAAGCGTTCGACGAGGGAGACGACGGTGATGGTGGCGACGGCGACGACGACGAGGGGTCTTCTTCTTCTTCTTCTTCTTCTAATTCTAATTCGTTTCAATCGCTGGAAAACTTGGTGAAATTAGCGCAGAAAGTGGCGGACGAGTCGGAGTACGCGCGCGAAGGGACCAGTCGCGCGAGCGATGGGATGCCGGGACGAGCGATGGATGCGTCCGACGACGATTGGGACGAGATTGATTTTTCAGACGACTTTGAAAGCGAAGAAGAGGAGAATACCATGTGGGAATCCATCAGTCAATCGGGTGCGATAACGAACGAGTGCGGTCACGGGGAATCGAAAGAATACAGTTTATGCTTTAAAATAGACGAGGAAAGTAAAAGTGAGAGCGTCTCGAGACAGGCGACGACGGTTCCGGTGAACGTCATCGGCGGCGCGTTGATTCGGTTCGAGATTGCCGTGGATGCGTTGTCGGATGGTGATGGTGACGGTAGCAATAGAGAGTCAGGTAGAAGTAACAAAAATAGTAAAGTTGTACTAGAGGCGAAACCGTTGGGAAAACCTTGGAGGGTTTTAGAGAGTTACGATTCGGAAACGTACGCGATTTCCGGAGCGTCTTCGGCGGACGACGAAACGATTAGCGAAAGGAACGTCAACGTGAATTCGTTGGCGAGTTTTGACGCTCGGGCGAACGCATTCGGGTTCATCGGGTACAGAGTGGAAGTGCCGAAGATCGTGGAATCATCGGCGACCAAGTTTCGATGGAGACAAGTAAACAACGATGATGAGGATGATAACGCAGACAACGCGGATAATAGTAATAACATTAGAAACTGGGCCATCGACGATGTTGTCATCGAGCGAACAGCCATCGCGCCGCACGCGCTGATTGCTGCCGTGAAAACGAAACGTAAATCAAAATCAAAATTCTCCACGGACGAACACTTGGATAACGTGTACTTATCGATCAGTTTCTCGAAATCTGTGTATGGATTTGACGCGAACGGTTTAAAAGTTGGCAACGGAACAGTTTTAGCGCTTTCGCAGGCGAGGACGTTTACGGGTACCGATAGATCGATATCATCTTCGCACTTTGTGGCGACCGTAAAACCTATAGTACCTAACGACGGCGATTGGGTTGGTCCGTTTGCAGTTTCCATACAAATACCTGGTGGTGTGTGTACGAATGCAGACGGGAGAGCCAACGTGGCTTCGAATACGCTAAAATTACGGCGTGTTTCAGCCTTGACGAACAAGTTGAAAGAGAAAATGTTAGAAGTAGAGGAAGAGGAAGAGGAAGAAGAAGAGGAAGAAGACGTGACGTTGTCTATCGGAGCGTTAAAAAAGAAACGTCGAACGAAACAGTCGAAGTTTGGTGACGAGAACGAGATCAAGAAAAAACGCGTTTCTTACGAGGAAATCACGCTCGGTCCTCGTCCGGGACCGAAAGATTCGAGATGGGCTGCTGTTGTTGCGGAAGAAACTGAACTGAACACATCTGCCACATTCGATAAAACGTTTGTGATCGTCTTAGACGACGATACGATGCATTTACACGATCCAGATATGGCTAAAGATTCGAGCGCGTGGAAAGACGATCCAAGAAAAGTTGGCGAACGAGTCGAAATCGCGCAAGAAATTCACGGACGAATGAAACGTTCGAAACGAAAACCAAGTCGTGAGGCGTTCGAGAAGATGGAAGATGAAATCGTGACGCTGAAAAAAGTACAAGAAAGAGCCATGAGAAGATGGAAAGATGCCGATTCAGGTGGGTTCAATCGAGACGTCGGAAGCTATACAGATGTGAAAGAAAAGACGCAACAATCTCGCTCGCCGTTTGCTAATGAAATCGCGGACGAGGAAATGATGGAGGAGATGTTAGGACTGTTGAAAGACGCTAGAGGTGACGAAGAGTTGAAGAGGAAGATTCGTACTGACGGCATTGATGAAATAGAATCGGTTGAAGAGGACGATTACGATGACGATACGTTCGCGAGCGGGGAGATTTCTCCAGAAGAAGAGGAAGAGGAAGATACGACTTTGGCAGATTTGAAGAGAGATTTAGAGGAGAGCGAGCGGTTGCATAGAGAGTTGGCAAGCGAAGTAGAAATCAGTCACAAAATGCATAAAGAGCTCGACTCAGAATTAGAAGAACTTAGGAGTCTTGAAAAGGAAAAGATGGAGAAGAAGAAGGAAAAGAAACTCGACGACGGTAGTGAAAGCAGCGGTAGCAGTGATAGTGATATTGAAGATGAAGATGGTTTTTTGCAAGGTGAAGGACATTCAACAATTGATGGTCGAAGCGTAGAGTTTAGGGAAGACGAACAAGCAGAAAGAGATGATGATTCCTCGACCATCGAACGACTCGCGCACGAAATGACGGACATGTTCGAGGAGGAAAAAAAAGCTGAAGAACTGGTGAGAAAATATCGAAGCGATGAAGCGCCAGAGAAGGAAGAAGGCATGTCGCGTGATATAAACGCGGACGCTGAAGCCATCAAAGAAGAGGCACGAATCATTCGCGAAGAACTCAGGGCAGAGAAAGAACTCCTGAACAAGGAACAAGAGATGAAAGTAAAGTTGGACGAAGAGTTGCTCAAATTAAAAACAGCGCAAGATGTGGAAGTGCTTGCAAGCGACGAGGATGAATTCGACGAATAAATTAATTAATGTTTTTACCTACGGTATGGTACCCCGGGCACCAGTGGTACAATGTTATCATGTTCATTCTTATTATTAGAAAACCTCAATTCCTCTAAGAGAGCTACGTGAACTTTCATTCTTATCGCTATTGTTGTCGTTCGTCGTCACCATCTTTTACAATGCTAAAAATGTTCCCCTTTACTAACTGTCCTCGCTTATACCTCGATTAAAATTGTTGTTGCTCGTCGATACTAGTTGATACCCTTCTGGAAACATGTACGAAGGTCTCAACGTACCGTTTAAAACTGCACCCCAATCCAAATTCTCAAACCAAGGATGACTCATGATTTCACTGACATCCAAGCGTTCATTCTCGTCCTGGACGAAAATCTCTCGCAACAACAATTCAGCTTTTGGGTCAAAATTGGTCGGTTTTGAAACCGCGTAGAAGTTTGTATTGACGATACGATCGTACCTCTCTTTACGAGTGTTCGCTCGGAACGGAGGATACCCGGCCAACATCTCAAATATCAGCACGCCAAACGCCCAGATATCTGAGGCATACGATCCGCCTTTGTGAAGCAAAACTTCCGGCGAAAGATAATCGGGGGTCCCACAAATCGTAAACGCACGTTCGTTACCTCTGAGTCTTTTCGCAAAGCCAAAATCGCCAATAGCAATGCTTCCGTTCTTACGAATCAACAAATTTTCAGGCTTGATGTCGCGATAGATGTATCCTTTCTCATGGATGGACTTGAGGCCTAACAAAACCTGCGAAGCGTACACTTTAGTTTGGCCAATCGACGGCAAGCCAACCGCGTTGAATAATTCAAACATATCTCCTTGGCACAACTCGGTCGAAAAATAAAAGGCTTTCTCATCCTGAAAAGCTGAATATATCCGTTCAACGAAAGGCGCACCCTGCAGCGAGATCAGACAATTCTTTTCTTCCAAGACGTGACTCATTTTGCCTACCTCTACGACGGTTTTCTTAGGCATAATTTTGATCGCACATCTATGGCCGGACTCCTTGTGCGTTGCCGAAAACACATGACCCACCATTCCTTTACCTAACATTGTCTCAAGTTCAAAGTCGTTTATGCTCTTAGATTTGGCTAAAACGCGATGCACACCTTTTCTTTTATCTCGAAACTTCTTGGAAAACAACTGGGCAAACTTGCTTGGCTTTGTTGGCTTCTGAGAAGCTCTAACAGAAAATTTCTGTATCGAAGAGAAACCGTCAATGACTCCCAAACCTTCTTTTTTGTTACCGCCGCTAAATCGTTGCTTAAGTTGTAGAACTACTCGACTCAACTTTTTTTCGATGGATCGAGAATGTATTCGAGTCAAATTTTTTTCTACGGATCGTTCCACTTGCGCGTATACGATTTCGCTTTCCTTTTGTATCGCTATGCCACGAGCGAGTTCATCCCCTTCTTCTCCAATAATCGCAGGTTGTGTTGCCTCAGTGCCTAAAGTCATCAACGAATTCCTCCTTTTTTTCGGCACAGAAACAGCCTTTGAAATCGTAGTTTTATCATCCTCCATCGAAATTCCCGACGAGGAATCGCTTTCGTGCGAATAATTATCGCAGATATCATCTACCACTGATTCAGAATTAGTCCGCGTTAACTCGCTCGGAATACTCCGGCTAATTGATCCATCCTGTTCGCGCTGTAACACGCGTCGCGTGTTTTCGGAAATATTAGATTGGGAAGACAACGACACTAAACTATTACTTCTGGACACGGTAGAGTGCGAACTCGAAGACAATCGTCGTTCTTTACCCGCGAGTCCCTCTTCACCTTTTCTTACTTTTTCTTCTTCCTTAAACGTTCCTTTTGCTCTCGTCGGCATTGTCCGTGCCTTCGACGTTGTTTCTGCAATGGAATTGTTTACATGTGTTCCGGATAGCGGAACGCGTTCTCTTTTAGCGACAAACCCATACGCCATGTGCACGAGCAAATGCAAATACCAAAAGAACATTTTGAGTCGTCGTGCGAAGTTGGAAAGCACGGATTTTTCTCGCGTGATAGCTTTGAGCACAGAGAACACGAACGAGTGCGGCGCCAGCCGTTCGACGATCCGACGATCCCCACGATCTCTCTTTTCCTCGAGCGCGTCAAAGACATCTTCCACATTCAACGTCTTCTCCTTCTCGCCGTCCAAAATGCTGCTCGTCATTTATCTCCTCCTTCTCCTCCTCCTCCTCGCGAAACGCGTCATCGGCGCGTGGTTGTCCTCCGTCCGTCCCGGTTTGCTTTCTTTCTTTCTCTCGTTCGATCGACCCCGAGCTTTGGTGGTGGTTGATGCGGTTCGTTCCCTCTCGCGTTTCTCTCCCCTCCGTTTTGAATTCTCTTTTTTTCTTTTTGAAGTCGTTTTTTCTCTTCTGGGAAGACACATCTTTGGGGAAAAAAATAACGAACACCACAAATAGAAAAAAGGACCCGCTCTCGCCGTCGTCTCGTCGCCACAAAGGCGCGCGCTTTAGAGAGAGTGACAGAGAGAGAGAGAGAGAGAGAGAGAAGAAGCACGCGTAGCCGATGCGCTGACCACCCATATAAAAAAGTCGTCGTCGTCGTCGTCGTCATCTGTTTTGGGAGAGCATGGTGTGGTTTGTTTGTGGTGACTGCGGGGATACGATAAAAAAGCCGCAGCTGAAGAAACACTTCAACGCGTGTTCGGCGTCGATATTGAGCTGCGTGGATTGCGGACAAGAATTCAACAGGCACACGGTGCAAGGACACACGACGTGCGTGACGGAACACGAAAAATACGCGCTCGGAGCGACGAAACCCGGAGGGAAGGCGAGTGCTTTTAACGGTACAGCCGCCAAAGGAAAAATGGGAGGACAAACCGGTCCTTTTCCCGGAGAAGAACGAACGGACGACATCGTCGGTAGAGAATATCTCGCTACCAAAGCACCGTGGTTCTGTTCGTGCTGTAATATCGAGTGTACCGGAGCGGAAACGCTCAAATCGCACGCGCTCGGAAAAAAACACAAACGGAAAGCGACGACGCTGCGAAAGCAAAAAGAAGAGGGGAAGGCAACGGAGGAGAAACCAAAGAAGAGTCCAGAAGAGAAGAAGAAGGAGAAAATGGAAGAGAAGAAGAAGCGGAAAGAAGAGAAGAAACGGAAGAGGGGGGAGGCAATGACAGAGGAGGAGAAGGTGAAAGAAGCGAAGAAGGTAAAACAGAAGGAGTTGAAGGCGGCGAAGCGAGAGAAAAAGTTGGCGAGAAAGAAGGCAAAGAAAGAGGCGAAGAAGAACGGAAAAGGGAAGACGGACGAAGCGTTAGAGATGAAGGGCGAAGGAGTGAAGAAGAAAAAGAAAGTTGGAGGCAAATCGGCGGCGAGAAAAGGGGCGAAACACTCGACCAAAGGTTAACGCGAATCGAAGAATGACTAATCTATGCACGTGCCGTAAAAACTAACCACTATGTACTAACATTATTTTAGAGTCCATCTGCGACCACGGTCGGAACTAAATCACCATCCGGACATCGTTTGCTTTGCATAATCACTGAACCACCTTCAATTCTTCCCGTTAACTCGTGCGTGGGTCCCCAATCCATGAACAATTCTTTACCATCTGAGCCGGGAATAACACCCCAAGTGCCTTCCCCCCACGGCGTGACTAAATCACCGTTTTCTTTCCACTCAATGCCTCCGACGCCGCCCCACTTACCCGTGTGAGCGTTAGCGACATGCTTGGCGAGTTCGCTGGATTCAATACCTTTGGTTCGCTCGATTTCACCCACCGGTCGCGGTTTACATTGTACTGCGCTCGATAATCCTTCACCGCCGTTCCATCGCTCAATGGCACCTTTTTCGCCTTTCAAATACTGTTTGATAATATCGAGCATCCTTTGCGGCTTTTCTGGGTGATAATTCACGTGGATTGACGCGGGATGGAATCTCTCCTCCGGGTATAACTTCTCATCGTAACGCATGTATTTGAAGACATACTTTGAGTTGCAAAAACACGCAAAGTTCATGATTCGCGACGAAGCGGAATTTCTAGAGGGCGTTCTCTTATCGCTAAAAAACGTGTGTTCTTCGTTATATGCGGTTTGATCCCATGTTAAACGCTCAGTATTCATTCGATCGGCTAACACGGTCATCATTTGTAAACTTTCATGTGTGGCTTGCGTGAAGAATAAACCAGAGTTTTTCACAAACATGCGGTACGTAAGTTCGTCCGCCGAGACCTGTTGTCCTCTCGCAAGGCTTTTCCATCTGAACCCGTACGTCGTTCGATCATCCCAGCCATCCGACATACCTTCAATATCTACGTCTCGATACAACAAATCATTCTTAAACGGGTCTCGCATCCAGACGATATCAACATCGGAGAGCAAGACGTTTACGCCAATTTTAATAAACTCTTTGAGAATTTCAAACTTCAAGCCAGATGTGGCGTGGTTATCGGTCGAACCCGTGATGGATGTCAACGACCGCAAATAATACGGCGCATTGTGTTGCTCGCACCATCTCGCGGTTTCTTCATCCAACGCGACAATCATATAGTTCGTGATTTCGGTTTTTTGTAAACCTTCGATCCATAACTGCAACATATGAAAGATATTTTTGTTTGAGACGCCAACTAAAACTTCGCGGTTAATTGCGACTTGCTTTACGACTTCACACAACTTGTCCAAGCCATCTTCGCAGTTTGCGGGCCACGACGAGCCATCCTCGTGATTTTTCGGCCATGGGACAATGTAGCGCAATTTTCTTGGGTGCGGTCCGGAACCTTCGGACCACGTGCTCCGTTCGCACTGTTTATGCTTGTTGATGATATCGTCCGAGTGTTCGTCACCAAGCGCAAACAAGCGACCATTTTCGAACTTCTGAGACGGGATAATCGCGTTTGGGTCACCAGATAACTCGTCGCCTCGAGACATGTCTTCGCTCGGCGCGTATCGCGAACCTCGGCTTGGACTTTGTTTCATGTTGTACCTACAAGCGTGTCGGAACGGTTTCAAACGCGCACCGGATTTGAACGTGTTATCGTACGCCGGCATAATTACTTGCTCCGTGACTCTGTCGTCGACACCGATGCGTTCAATGTCCAAGTGCTCGCCGAAATATCGACACAACTCTATAGCGGCTAAAGTTGGATTAAAGCGCATGAAACTGGATCGTGCCATGGGTAGACAGATGCTTTGCGCGTATTGCGACCAACCCATGGATTTATCGCCAATACCAATTATCTGTCCACTTGCTCTACACGTGGTATCGGTGGCGAGTTCAATATCGAAAGCAACGCGTGCAGGCATCTTATCATCGTGTCTATTTGCGCCAGAGCCAATAGTCGTAAACGAAAACGCGTCAGATTTGAGCGGATTCGCCGTAAAATCTGCACTCTTATCTGCAAGAACTAACACCGCGTACCCTCGCAAAAGTAACATGCTCGCCAATTGGTGCGCAGGCGAACCAGTATCATTCTCACCTTTGACTAATACAGAGGAGACGTGTTGTTGTTCTTTGAACTTTTCGCGATTTCCGTAGGCTACGAAAACGGCGCTCGTTTGTGTAGAGTCAGCTAGTCTCGACGCTTCGTTTGCACTCATCTGGGTTCCATCAATGACGATGACGGCTTTTTGATACTTCAATCCTTCTCCTACATCGCTCGAATCTTCCTCAAACATCTTTTCTAAAGCCTTATTCAGAGCGTTTGAGGAGGAAGAACTCGTCTCCCCTCCGACGGTTTCAATCTTCATCCCTTCTGTAACCATTTTATTCCCGTTCCCTCCGTCATCTAAATATCCGTCTTCCTCCGTTTGTGTTTTGCTACATTTGCTCGTTCCGCCCCACGCGTTCGCTCTCGTATTCGCTCTGTTTGCGTGATGAAACACGTCTACTATTTTCGCGCTCGTTAAACTAAACTTTTCGCAACTATACCCGTCGCGAATAGACGCCACGCACCGTTCGCTTTCTATCGCGTCGCTGTTGTTACCACTAGAACTGTTACTATCATCATCATTATCATCAGATGACCTACTGATATTACCACCACTACTCTCTGCTGCTGCTCCTCCTACTGCTCCTTCTATCCCTTCTTTCCCTTCTTCTTCTTCTGGTCCATAGCGTTCGTCGCTCTCTTCGCGACTTCTTTTGTTTTCCTCATCACCACTCATCGTCGTCGTCGTGTGAATCTCCGCGATCTCCTCTGGTTTACCATCTTTCACTAACCGCGAGTGTTGGTGCACGTCGATTTTGTGACTTCCAACTCTCTCCTCTTCCTTTTTCGCTTCCCTTTGCAATTTCGTTTCGTTGGTCTCGTAAAAGACGATGTCGGAGACGAACAGGAGGAGGATGAGAGGCAGAACGACGCGCGAGAGAAGGCGAGACACGACTTGGTGTTTCTTTCGTTTCGTCAAAGTCAAAGACGACGACGACGACGACTCTCCTTTCGCCGATATCGACATTAATAATAATAATAATAATAATAATACGAGTAGTACTCGCGTCTTTCGGTCTTTTGATTTTAGCCGCGACCAAGTCCGCTCGTCCTCGTCGTCCTCGTCGTCGTCGTCCTCGTAATGAATCGAGAGAATTTATTATTGCGAAAAGTCAAGTGTGGCGTTTTTTTTCTCTCTCTCTCTCTCTCTCTCCGCTCTCATTTAATTGTCGTAAAAAGATCCCAAAAGATGTTCATCGACATGTGAAAAAAAAATGAGAGACATTTTTTTGGGTGCGTGTCGTCAAAAAAAAAATCGAGGAGAGCTCTCGTATTATCATCAACATCAATCAAATCAATCAATCAATCAATCATCATGTTTGTCGTCGCGACACCTTCCAAAACGCCCGCGTCTTCTTCGGCATCACCATCGCGATCGTCTCGGCGATGCGCGGTCGCGTCCGCGTCAACAATACCTTCTTCTTCTTCTTCTCGGGGTAGATCCTCGGGACTCGGTGCGCGCATCCACGACAAAAGATACAGAAACTTTACGACATCAAAGGATAATGTGAGAAACTTAAACGACAATGGCAGCGCGACGAGACCGTCGTCGTCGTCGTCGTTCGTGGCGAAATCGACGTCCGATGGTGGTTTCGACGGGTTCGATACCGGCACATCTATCACCGATGAAGACCAAGAGCGATTACAACTCATGAGCCAAGAAATCAAAGACTGGTTGAAACTTTTGTACGTCAAACGGGAGATGTCTTTCAACGAGGTGAAATTAATCATAGGCATTGAAGATCCTCGATTAGCAGACAGAAGAGAACGGTATGGCATCGAAGACGAATCCGGGTGTTCAGCGGAGGAGAAGATTCAAGTTTTGCAAGACGTGGATGAAGGGAGAGTGCCGACGGATATCGTGGCGTGCGAGTTCGTTTTGAACGAGTTGAGAGAGTGGCCTGGATTGGATTCGGATACAGAGGTGCCGGCGAAACGAGAGACTGGGCCGTCGAGGTACGAGGAAATTGCGATGGACGCGGCTGGAATTAAAGGACGAACGAGAAACCCGAAGAGAATGTTGGACAATTATTTAGAGGAGGGCGAACAACCAGAGGAGAAGAATTTGTTTGGTTTTTTGCCTTTGTACGCGGTGTCGTCGGCGCCGATTTTTATCACGATTTTCGCGTTAGGGATCATGTTTGTCAACTCTTTGCAATAACAAGACTATAAAAATACTTTTACACGCCTATGTCTATGGATCTATGGACGAATATGTCCCGCTTTCCTTCTTGTTCTTCCCCCCCTTTTGCGCGAAGGCCAAAAGCCGTAAAACAAAACGAACAAAGTCAAAGTCCATAAAATGCCGGCGTATTTCCACAACTGGTTTGTCGCCGCATCTTGTTGTTGTTGAACTCTTGCGCCGCCACCTATGGTGACTCTTGCGTGTTTGTAACTTCTATCTTCCATATTTGCGACACTACCGCTGCTACTCCTATGACTACTTCCCCCTACCA
>JACLAA010002365.1_pt1 | contig 12678 bp, 9 predicted proteins | sample 8027891 | NCBI WGS metagenome assembly JACLAA01 (sample SAMN15724900, study PRJNA655200) | protist metagenome | isolation source: fluorescence activated cell sorting (FACS) single amplified genomes of... | place: Spain: Blaines Bay Microbial Observatory, Mediterranean Sea | collected 2016-01-19 | reverse complement strand
TCTTTTGAAACCGTTGTTAGAATCGGACGACGTGATCATCGATGGCGGAAACGAGCACTTTTTGGAAACTCGGAGGCGCGAACAGATGTGCGCCGTCGATTGGTTTGTCGAGTGCGGGAAGAAAATTCATTTCGTCGGCATGGGTATTTCCGGCGGCGCGGAAGGCGCGAGACACGGGCCAGCGCTCATGCCCGGAGGCTCAGAATTCGCGTACAACAGTTTAAAGCCAATGTTGGAAGCGATGAGCGCGAAAGCTGGGGAGAAGAACGACGAGCCGTGCGTCACGAGATGCGGGCCGGACGGGTGCGGGCACTACGTGAAAATGGTGCACAACGGCATCGAATACGCGGACATGCAATTTATCGCGGAATCGGTGGTTTTGTTGAGAGACGTGTTAGGTTTTGATAACGAAAAACAATCCATTGCGTTAAAGGAGTGGAACGATGGGGATTTGGAATCGTTTTTGATCGATATCACCGCCAAGTGTTTGAAGAAGAAGGATGACGACGGCGACGACGATTACTTAGCGAACAAAGTGTTAGATAAAGCCGGATCAAAAGGAACCGGGAAGTGGACCGTACAGTTAGCCGCGGACGCTGGTATTGCTATTCCGTGTTGTTCGGCCGCGTTGGAGGCGAGGTATATCTCCGCCGCCATCGACGACCGAGCGAAGTGTTCGGAGATGTACTCGAACAACGCCGAAGACTTAGTATTAGAATCTTCTAAAACCTCCTCCTCCTCCTCAACAACAACGACAAATCTGAATGCAGAGACTTTAGGCAAAGCTTTATATTGCGCGAAAATTATCGCCTACGCGCAAGGATTATCCCTCATTAAATCCGCCGGGAACGATTACGGGTGGTCCGAGGATTTAAACATTGCAAACATTTGTAAAGTGTGGCGCGGCGGGTGCATCATACGCGCCAAACTGCTCGAAACCATCGTCCGGGCGTTTACCAAAGAACCGTCGTTATCCAACTTACTCTTAGATTCGGAAATTAGTTCGATCGTGAAAAGCAGAGTCGGTGATTTGCGCAAAGTGGTCGTCGAAGCCGCGCAAAGAGGCCTCGCCTCGCCGGCGCTGATGAACGCGTTGAGTTACTACGATAACATGAAAACGAAACGAGGGAGCGCGTACATCATTCAAGCGCAACGGGACGCGTTCGGTGCGCACACGTTCGAGAGAGTCGATAAGGAAGGGAAGTTTCACGCCGATTGGTGGTAGTAATAATTGCTATATATATAAGAAAGAGAGATGAAGATGGGCGTTGAATACTACTAAAATGACTCGTCGACGAAGTGTAAAAAACGTCTAAAAATAGATTTGGCATCCGCACAAAAATACTTCCGCTCGCGCTTATCACGACTACCATATATATTCGCACTATTATTAAAATAACCAACACCAACAACAATTTAATGCTCTCTGCTTCCGCCGTCGACGCGCTCTGGCGCGCGTGTCTCTTTAAACTCTCGAAACTTCTCGCGTTGGACATCCGCCTCGACGACGCTTCAACGTCTTCGTTTTCTCCTGAGGAGGATGTCACCACCATCGAGTCTCCTCCCTCGGACGACGACGACGACGATGATAACGAGGATGAAAACGACGCGTTATCCGTGTACCTTCGCTACCTTTCCATTCTCCGTGCCTTAAACCTTTGCGGACACTCGTGCGTGCATCCGCAAAAGCACCGATTGATCGATCGATTGATGTCCTGCGTGTATTTTCGAGCAGCGAAAGTACGACTGAAAGGAGAAGAGGAAAATTTATTCGACACGGAAACGATGGAGGAAAGATTGCGACATCGAAACGAGACGAAAGAGAACGGTAACATGGTCGTCCCTACGCGGTTTTGGAGGGAAAGGAGAGGGTTTTTGAGGAAGGAGGTCGCATCAGTGATGGAGAAGGTGAACGCGGATGTGACGGCGAAGCGGACGATCGAGGCGGATTTTGACGCTCCGGACGACGACGGGAGGCAATCGGACGAGACGAATGGTCTCGACGTGGAAGAAGAATTGAATATTGAATCGACAAAAACGGAGGAGACTAGCTCGAAAGAAGAGGAGGACGAGGAAATGCGCGAAGCAGCTTTAGCGGAAGGTGTAGGAGTCGTCGCAGAAGAATTGAATGAAGGAGAAGTCAAAGAAGGAAAGAGCGAATCGAGTCTCGCAAAATACGCGGACAGCGAAAAACATCGATTGGCCGTCGTCAACGTGCAAAGACACGCGAGAGGATGTTTGGCGAGGAAAAAGATGAGACGAAAAGTGGAAGATGAATTAGAACGGCTCGGAATGTTGGTTTTGAACAAGGATGATGCGTCGTCGACGAGAACAAAGAAGAAGAAGATGAAGATGAACGTTTGCGTTGACTCGAGATCCCGCTCGACCGCTCGAGCCGCGGGATCCGAAGAAGAAGACAAAGATGATGATACAGAAGAAGATATCGAAACCAAAATCGAACTCTTGCGCGAAAAACGACTGCGAGAGTTTCAACAAAATCAACCGCATGTGTACGAACGCACGAAGAAAGCGTTACTGGAAGAGCACGGGAGTAAAATTGAGACGTTTGTTCGCGAGTACCGCGAAACGCACCAAGGCGCGTTGCCCGAATTGAAAGATATCAACATCTTTGACGACGACGACGAACGCAACAAAAACGACAAAGATGCTGATGATGCTGATGATGTCACAGAAAATAAGACAGCGAGCGATGAAAATAGAAACAACGCCGAAGACGACCGAAAGTGCGGATTTGAAGCCTTGCGAAAAATACTCGAAGAATCCGAGCGTGCGTTTCCAAGCGCGACGTCGTCCACATCGAACGACGACGACGCGAATACTCAGGAAATCAACGACAACAGAAGAGAACGAAGAAACACGAGTTTTAGCGAACAGGCGGAGAAAAGAGCGATCGAGAGAGAGGTGTTGAAAGAAGTGTCGATTGAGATCAAAGAAAATGTGAAACTCGCGTTGGAACGGATGCGCCAAGAGGAGGACGTAAACGACGCGACGTTGACCACCAAGACGACGAGGAAAGAAGAGGATGGAAATTCGAAATCGACGAACGAGGCGGCAATGAAGAACAAAAGCAGCGCGACAAAGAAGGCAAAGAAGAAGAAGCAGACGAATGGGAAGACGAAGAAAAAGTCAACAAAATGTCCTAAATCCTGCGCCTCCGCCTTGGAGCAAGAAAAAGCTCTGTACGATTCCATCGACGCGTACCCGATGGCGAAGTATCTACTCCAACACAACGTCAAAATCGACTGTTTTTGTTCTTCGGAGCGCGAGAAAAATTACGACGACGACGATACCGTCGTGAACAGCAACACATTCATCGCGAGCGGTGCGGACGAGTTCGTGTACTGCGAGGAGGAAGCGCCGGACCGGTCCGTGGACGACCAGAAGCGAGCGATTGAATCAATCAAATCGAACGTCTTGATACCTCTCGGAGCGAGCACATCCAGCGTGTGGTTAGAATTGTACGCGCACAATGCGGAGAAACCAAAACATTTGCTCTTCATCGGACCGAGAGGGTGCGGACAGAAACATTTCGCGAAAAATGTACTCGCGAGGGAGACCGGGAGCGTATTTTTTGACTGCTCGATTGAAAATGTCATGCGGAGGAGGAGCAAAGAATCGAACGCAACGACTACAGAAGAACACGACGGAGATGATACGGATGATACAGAACAAGACGACGAGAGCGCATTTTGCGCGGACTTGTTGAAACGAACGTTCCAGTTGGCTAAAAAATGGGCGCCGAGTGTGGTGTACGTCGGCAACATCGAGAACGCGTTCGCGACGGGCAAGAAGAAGAAGACGAAGAAGAAAACAAAGAAGACGAAGACCGAGAAGGGCAACGCAAAAGAAGGCAACGAGGAAGAAGGAGAAGAAGACGAGGACAGAAATGTGAGCGAGGAAAATACGGTCAGGAATGGCACATCCGGTACCGATGGAACACAAGCGGATGCGGCTGTTTCATCAAACGCGACGACTTCTACTCAACAGACTCAAAAAGTCGACCCGAAATCGTTCAAAGCTGGGTTAACTGCCGCGTTGAAATCGTTAGAGAAAGAAAATAACAGTTCTCGTCGCGTGTGCGTCGTCGCGTCCATCTCAGACGCATCTCGTTTGACCAAAAAAGACGAGAAAGCTGTACTGGGCAAAATCTTTCATCCGAAGGATACGTTCGCGGCGCCGTTCATGCGTCCATCGCGAGCGGCGAGGTACGACTTGTTGAAAACTTTTTATCGAGAAGTCGTCGACGAGTATTATACCGAAGAATGCAACAACAATACGACGTGTTTGTCATCCTCGAAGAAGTCAACAAAATCAAAATCGCGAATGTTCTCGAAAGTCGTCGCCGACGGCGCTCGCGACGAAGGCGCCGTCTCAGAACTCTCGCACTTCGCGGAGACGTGTAACCGTAAAGTGCTCAAGCTTTGCGTTCGAGAAGGTTTCAGGAAAGCCGTGGAGTATATTTCGACGAAATCGATCGTTCAACCGCGCGCGTTCACCGACAGTCAAAGAGCGCTCGTCTGGCGCTTCGCTTCGGAGTCCTTACGAAACCTTCGAGAGACGAATCAGAAAAGAATCGACGAACAAGAAGACGACTTTTACGACGAAAACGAAAACACAGAAGCAGAATTCTTCTTCGCGGACGAGAACGAGTCGACCCTTCGCCTGTTTGCCAAGCGCGTGTGTTGTCGTCTTCGTTAATCGTAACAACATTTGGATGATGATGAACATTTTACATAACGCACACAAAATCGCACTCACACGCTTTCTCTTTCATTCAAAATGCACTCATTGCGTGCAATAAATTCTATTCCGTCGTTCTTTAAAGTTTCAGGTGGTTTTATTCAGTAAAACGAACATTAACGCGTCGATAGTGTTCTTCGCTCTCAAACCTCTAGAAGTTTCCTTTTCTCGAAAATCTTCATAAAAATCTTCACATTTTGCTTCCTTTTGCGCGTCGGACGAAGGTTCTGCGAATACTCTTCGAGCAGAAATCACACATCATGGAAGAGGACGACGATATCGAGATCAACGAAAACGTGAAACTGTACGAAACACTCAAACGCGCCTGGAACGATGAAAAGAACGCGCCGATCTTGTTGAAATTCAAATCCGACGAAGTTGCGAGTTTCCAAACCTTACTCGCTTCCCGCGAGCGAGAAATCGAAGAGTTGGAAAACGCCGCGAACGAATCCGGGGACGGGAACGAAACGCTCTTATCTGCAATCGGGAGAGAGGAGTTGAATAGGGCGAAGTATGTTTTGAGGAGTTATTTGAGGACGAGGATTAAGAAAATTCAACAGTTTCCCGTGCACGTGTTGCAACAGTGGAAGAAGAAAAATCCGGAGGAAACGGATGTGATTAGTGAAAAGGAATACGATTTTACGTTGGCCTTAGTCGAGGCGTACGGGGAACACGCGCAGTCTGTGCTCGCAAATTTTCCGTTGCCAGAGTACCGAGACGCGTTTATGGAGTTTGTAGAGGGTAAGAAGAACGAGGAGCTGACGATGGTGTCGCATCCGAACGAAGCGAATAAGATGGTATTTATTAGAATTTTGGAAGACGTGGGCATGCATAAATTCGACGACGGCACCGACGAGGGGGACGCGGTTGATTTGAAGAAAGGAAGGATTCTATTTTGTAAATTTGAGCAGTTCAAAGGGTTGTTAGAAAGTAGCGAAGAGGGAGGCACGCCGAGAGCGGAGTTGCTTTGAGAGAGAGTGTAAGATTAAAAGAATAGTATTTCTCTGTAAACTTGTTAAAATACATTTAGAATTCTGACACGCGTAAGTAACTCTCCTCCACGTTCGTATCGCCAGTCGGGTGGTAACGAGCGGCAGGTGTTTTTGTCGAGTAACAGGTATAATCTCTCTCTCGCTTAATAAACTTAATTCGTCTTCTTCGCCGAGCCTTTACCCTTCGCGGCGGCTTTCGACTTCTTACCGTCGCTGCCGGTTCTTTGCACGACCACGAAGAACAAACTCGCGAACGAAATACCGGTGACCAATCCGGCGCCGTACAAAACGTACACCGCCCCAGCCTTGTGCTTATACACCTGCGCGATCACTTGCAAAGACTCCTCCCAAAACTTCTTCGCTCGAACGAACATCCCGGGTTGTTGCAACTTGAAACTCTCGCCCTTGAACGAAAACTTCCTCGCGTCTTTCTTATTCTCGGACGCCAAATAGTTCCCCAACGCTTCCTTCGTCCTCGCGCCGCCGGAATACGGAAACATCTTCCCGTCTTCAAAGTACATCAACGTCGGGAACGATTTAATCTCAAACTCTTTCGCCACGGACGCTTCCGCTTGCGTCGACGCGTCCACCGAGAACAGTTTCAAATCACTTCGTCCTTCCGATTTCATCTCCGCTGCCAAAGCGTCCCAATCTTTCGCCATCGATTTGCAATGTCCGCACCAAGGGGCGTAAAACTTTGCGAAATACTTCTCGTTGGATGGTTTCGCTTGCAGTTGAGCTCGAAAGGCAGTTGGGGTGAGTTCAATCGCTCCATCATCACTCGCAGTTGTTTCAGTCGTCGTCGTTTCGGCAGCAGAGGAAGCCGAGACCAAGCGAAATGAAAAGACCCCAGTATCGCCTTTATCATCACTCCATAAGGAGACACTCACGATCGAGAGAACGTACGCGAGGAATTTGATCGAATTCATCATTTTGGATGATTTGAATCGGAAATGTGTTCTGAGGAGTTCGTTTCTTTCGTGTGTTGTTGTTGCTTCTTCACGAATTAACTTGAAGTGGCTTTTGCGTGTACTAAAACCGTGTTTGTGTGGTATTCAGAGTGAGAGAGAAAAGAGACGTTTTTGTTCGCACACAGGTGAAAAGGTAGTGAAAAGGAATGCCGCTCTTTGAATTTAAAAATATCTCACAAAGGCTTATTTAGGGGAAACTATTTCTCTCTGATCGCATGTCTGCATGTGTGTTTGTATTTTTTACCACTTTTCACTCGAAAGACAGGAAGCGCAGAAAGAGAGAGAAGAATAAACCTCGTTGGGGAAGATATACCTTCCAAGATGGAGGAGGAGAGCAGCTGTTGTCCTTTTTCTCCGTCTTCTTTGTGGGAGGTGATCGTGAAGTGCGACGATATTTGTTTCACTCATGTGCTTCCGAGATTGAATTCGACGGATGTGAAATTCTTGTACGGAGTGAATAGTTTTAGGGTTTGGAAGTAGCGTGGGAGAATAGGGAGAATAAATCGTTGTGGCCGAGTTGGTGGAGCGAAACATATTTCTGCTGTCAAGTTGCTGAAACGAATAAACTCGAGTTGCTCAAGTGGGCACGAGAGGAGAAAGAGTGTAAGTGGAATGAAGGGACGATTAATAGGGCCGCAGAACAAGGTAATCTAGAAATGGTAAAGTATTGCGTGGCAAATGAGTGTCCTATCAGAACGGGAGCGTGTGTATATGCTGCCCATGAAGGTCATCTCGAGATACTCAAATACTTACACGAAGAAGCCAAAGCGCCTTGGGAGTAGAGTACTGCCAATTGGGCGGCTTCAAATGGTCATCTCCACATACTCGAATATCTTGTTGATCGTAAATATGATAAATATAACGAATGGGCGTGTTGGTATGCGGCCGAAAAGGGTCACTTAAACTGTTTGAAGTACTTACACGAAACCGCCAAAGCGCCTTGGGACTATAAGGCCGTTCGAGAAGCGCACAAGAACAACCACCCCGAATGTGTACAATATCTCCTCGACAGCAACTGTCCATTACCACGCGGTTGGCGATACGAACATGGCGAGTTACACACTTCATAAACACATACAAACAAACAAAGCTTTTGAAAACACAGACATACACTCAGCGTACCAACTCTGAAAGCCGTTTCAGGAGGAAAATGAAAAAGGGCAGCCAAAAACCTGAAAAATGGACGAATAGACCACACAGTTGTTTAAAACGACAGAGAGAGAGACTCGCATATACGCATATAATACACACACACACAGAAAAAGCAGAGACGCAGAGAATACACACACCACTGCACATACCAGTCGTAGTCTTTTGAGAGCATTCTATCTATATCTAAATATATCAAAGCGAGGATTGGATTGGAATTTTCCCAAACATTATCCAAAAATCAGATACGTCTAAGCGCCTTTTCTATTCAGAAAGAGAGAGAAAGAACGCAAAAGAACAACTCTAGCGATCAGAACATGCGAGCGACATCTTTCGCACAAACGAAAACTTCTTGTTCTTCTTCCTCGAACAAGAAAAGTTTTATCATCACAAAAAGAAGACACAAAATTGGAGGCAAAATGCAGGCCAAAATGAGACCAAAGAAGGCTGCCACTACTGCCTCGGCGGCGACGAGTGGAGGAGTAAAAACCATCGGCGAAACGTTCAAGAAACTTAAATCGGAAAACAAAATCGCGTTCATTCCTTTCGTGGTCGCCGGGGACCCGAACTTAGAAGCCACGGCAAAAGCTTTGAAGATTTTAGGTACGCGTTGATGTCTTTCGTCTTGTTCTTTGTTGTCTTCTTTGTCTTCGTACTGACGAAACCACGCTCTTCTCGCTTTCTTAATTCTATCTTTCTTTGAAAACATACAAAACAGACGCGGCTGGCGCAGATGTCATCGAATTAGGCGTCCCGTATTCCGACCCGTTAGCTGATGGTCCGGTGATTCAAGCCGCGGCGACGAGGGCTTTGGAAAATGGCGCTACGTTAGATAAAGTCATCGCCATGGCGAAGAAAACCATCGATAACGGCAAAGGCGTGAAGGCGCCGATTGTGATGTTTACGTATTTCAATCCGATTTACCAGAGAGGCGTGGAGAAGTTCGTGCAACAAATCGCCGACGCCGGCGCGAGAGGGTTGTTAATTCCGGACGTACCGTTGGAGGAAACGTACGAGACGAGCAAGATTTGCTCGAAATACGGCATCGATTTGGTCTTGCTCTCCACGCCGACGACGCCGACGGAACGCGCTCGGCAAATCGCCTTAAACACCAAAGGCTTCGTCTATTTGGTTTCCGTCACTGGCGTGACTGGGATGCAAACCAACGTCGCCTCGAGAGTCGAAGAGTTAGTCGCGGATTTACGTAAAGTGACCGACGAACCCATCGCGGTTGGTTTCGGAGTCTCCAACGCCGGACACGCCAAGCAAATCGTCAACTGGGGCGCAGACGGCGTCATCGTCGGCTCCGCGTTGGTCAGAGCGTTGGGCGAAGCCGCCTCCGAAGAAGAAGGGTTAAAAGCGTTCGAAGAGAAAGCGAAAGAGATTCGAAGCGGCGCGTGCAGAGATTAAGCAGGCAAAGAAAAGAGCGAAAATTGCCGCGAAAACATGGGACGAGGCCTTACCCGGAGACGGGAAGAAATTATCCGACGCGGTCTTGAAGAAGAAGAAGAAGTTGAATAAAAAGAAAGCGCCGGCCAAAGCGAAGAAATTAACATCATCATCCAAGAAGTGATTTCATAGTAGAGTAGTACATAGCAAATACTACTCGTAGGAAGGAGAACTAAAAACCTTACCTTTACATTCGTGCGTTGTAATCTTTAAACTACTGAATTCTATACTAGCTACGCCTCTTTCTTTGGTAGCATTTTGCGCATAGATCATTACTCGGATTCTCCTTTGATGTATACCATCGCGAAGCTGTTTCTGTGTCACATCCCGAGCACGTTTTGTCCGCCAACTCCACTACCTCTTTGTCGTAGCAGTTTCGACATAGAGCTTTACTCGGATCCTTCTGTGATCTATGCCATTGCTGAGTTGTTTTTGTTGTGGTACATCCCGAGCACGTTTTGACTCTCGCAGAGAGATTGTCTCTGCACCATCCACAACACTTCGCGTTGGGATCGAATTTCATCACCTTCTCGACGATGTCAAAGTGCTCGCTCTCTTTGGACATATCTTTCTCCACCACATGTTTGAGAGAAACGAGTTGAGTGTGCTGTGAACCAGGGCACTTTACCGGCCACCCCTCGATATCGATGCCTTCGGGAAGCGCGTCAGAGAAAACGCAGTTACCATTTCTATTTCCGTTCAGGCGACTCATATTTTCTTTCGTACTTTTCAAGTTCTGTTCTAGAGCTGTCATGACGCGATTCTTCTTTTCATCGCTCCCCTCTGTGTTCTTCTCTGTCTCTGCAATCGCGAGCCTCAACTTTTTTACAGAACGCCTACCTTCTGTTATACCATTTAAGTTCCCGCTCTTACCGTAACCGGCACATGCACGACACGATGCTATGTGAAATTTGCGGTAACCATCCGTGAGAGTGTAAACCGAGTACTGAGTAAACCCGCCGACGTTGTATCTGTCGATTGTTGATTCGCAGTTATCTTTCGCTCCGCATATCCAGCGATGGTGCTTATTACCAAAATGATACACTGACATCATCCGCGAAATGAAGTCAATATCATTACACCTCTGATAGTCAATCTCGAACGAACCATCCATGTATTCCGTCAAAGGCAACTTCCAGGAATCGATGAGTTGTTTAAAACACGACTTTCGAAATGTAGGAGAGACATCACACAATGTCAGAAAGAGTGGAAGTTCGAGGTTCCTGTCGTCGTCTCGTGGGAGTTCGTCGATCGTCGAGAATGACGGTTCTGGGACTCTGAATTCCGGATAGCTCAAAATCCTATTTTGTAAGTCCGTCGGCAATGCGCACAACACTTTCATCCCTTTCAGAAACGATTTGGTGGCCTCGTCGGTAACTGACCCCCCAAGAACTATCTCTTCAGAAATTGCGTTCGCGATTTTTGTGAAGATGTTTCTGTTGGAATGGCCGTTACTCGTACAGTAATGGCCGTTACTCGTACAGTCTATCGATATCGCGCGCGTCATTTTTTTGCAACGCGCCTCGTACCTTGCGAACTCATTTAGTATTGGTAGCACGCTATTCCGTGACGGGTAACCTAACCGTGTTACCCCAACCATGCTTCCCTCTCTCTATTATTATGAAGTTTCCAATCCAAGGGAGATTTTTTTTCCCTCTTGGAAGAAACAGTTTCGAAAACACCTTCGAAACCTTTCGAAGAATGAAAAAAGGAGCTCTACGAGCGCGTAACAGTCAAAACCTTCAGAAACAACAACAACAACACTTGAATAACTGAATAACTGAATGCGCGCGAGGCTATCGTCGTCTCAAATCGCGATGATGATGAGAGCAGCAACAAGAACAAGAACAAGAACAACAACTGCCGCTCTGGAAGGAAGAGGATTTCTTTTTTTCTCCAAGAAGAGCGACGAGAGGGAGGAGAGATTTTCGGGACATCGGGGAAGAGGATAAGATGCTTTTATTACGCGAGGAGGACGAAGAGGAAGAAGAAGAGGAAGCGAGTTACGACCGTTCGCGGCGCGCGGCGATGGGGGGCAAAAAGGAGTTCTTTCTTCGAGCGAGTATTCTTTTTCGAGCGCGGCGATTGCGCGAGAAATAGGAAAGGAAGATGCAGAGGAGGATTTGCAGCAGCGCAGAAGCGGAAGCCAAGCTTCATAAAAAATTATCAAAGATAGCGCGAACCGTCCGACGGTAAAGAATATGCTTCGCAGGATAGATGCGACGGATCCGTTAGGCGTCGATATGACGTTGCGAGGATGTTCGAGCCGATTCTACGACGGCATTTTGGGGAAGAAGAATAGTGAAGATGACCGCCGTCGTCGGCGCCGCGGCCAACGCCGCCTCAGATACGACGGAGACGTCGTTCGAGGATTTTTAGATTTAATACAGATACGACGGAGACGTCGTTCGAGGATTTTTAGATTTAACGCGTCGCGAACAGTGTAAATGTGATGTATAGTATGTATTCAATTGTATATTTCAATCTCTCGAATCTCACGCGCAGCGCCTTCCTTGTGACAGTAAATCGAACATGGAAGAATTCTGCTTATTAATTCTCTCTTCCTCCTCCTTGAGAGCTCGTTTCTTTCTCTGCTCAGTAACCTCTGGACGTGTTTTTTCGACCACTACTGAGAAGAGTTCGGAGAGGCGCTCTGCTGTTCTCCATCGTAACGTTTCTAATTTCTTGAATTTCTCCGAAATCTCGTTGTGATTTAATTCTTCTGTGTTCGCGATCAACGTGGCTTGTTCTTGATCGATGGTATCCAGATCTCCACTCACTTCCTCCAACTCTGCGATGATCGCAGGATCGTGTTTGTCGGACAGATTTGCAGTATCGATTCTGAAATCTAACTTTGCAGCTTCAATTTCTTGTCTTTCGATTCTTTTCGCTTCTGCAATTTCTTGTCTTTCGATTTTTTTCGCTTCTGCAGTGGCTTCTACTTCGAGGCTTCTCGCCTCCTTTTCGAGTCGGCGCTCCGCCTCTTTCCTCTCCTTTTCGAGTCGTCGCTTTTCTGCCTCTCTCTCTCGTTTCTCTCGCTTCTCTTGCGCCTTTGCTATTCGCTGATCCATTCGCGTCTGCGCTTCTGCGCCACCGCCGGTTTCCTCGTAACTTCCGAGAAGCTTTGACCTCTGTATCTGGTACGTGAACGGCCTGGCGTTGTGAAGCGGTGAAACGTCTACGGTAATCATTGGACTAAACCATTGCGATGGGTCGTTGGAGTGCCAATCGTTCAAGAACTCCCCATTTGGCGGCTTTTTGCCGCCCGCACAGATAATGACGTGAGTAGAAAACTGTTGCATTTGAACTCTACCGTTTCTACGCCTGTTTGAAGGATGACCGCAGGTGAGAATCTT
>JACLAA010007195.1_pt1 | contig 12686 bp, 15 predicted proteins | sample 8027891 | NCBI WGS metagenome assembly JACLAA01 (sample SAMN15724900, study PRJNA655200) | protist metagenome | isolation source: fluorescence activated cell sorting (FACS) single amplified genomes of... | place: Spain: Blaines Bay Microbial Observatory, Mediterranean Sea | collected 2016-01-19 | reverse complement strand
AATTTTTGGGTAATTAGCTCAATTGGAAGAGCATCTCTTTTACACAGAGACGGCTAGCGGTTCAAGTCCGTTATTACTCAACCTCTGACGAAGTAGTTCAGTGGTAAGAACATTGGCATCATAAGCCAAATGTCGCAGGTTCAAGTCCTGCTTTCGTCATGGTTATTTTTGATGTGTCGTTAATTTATTATGTTTTTTGAATATTTGTTGATTATGAAGCAAAAAGTCCGTCCCCTCTCCCCACATTTGACTGTATACAAACCTCAGCTAACGTCTTTATTGTCAATTTTTCATAGGATTGCGGGGTCAGTTTTAGGTCTAACGCTTATTTTGAGTTGTATTTTATTCTATGTTAGTTTGTTGTATGTTGGTTTTTGTTTGAATTATGGTATATTTTTTGATCTTGGACTAGTTTTCTCAAATTTGATCGATATTATCAAGTATCTTATTTTATCTTTAGTTTTGTTTCATGTAATGAACGGAATTCGACATCTTTCATGGGACTTGGGCTTTGGGTTGGAGATAAAAAGTTTATACGTTACGGGAGTTATTGTTTTGGGAATAGTTTTTTGTGTTGTTTTGATTAGTATTACTGTATAAAAGGTTTTATGTGGAATAACTTGATGAAAGTATTGGGTAGTGGTTTCGTTCATTGGTTTAGTCAAAGAGCGTCGGCAATGTTTTTGGTAGGGACTGGGTTGGGTGCTGTTAGTTTTGATTCACTAACGTTAGGATTTTTACTTGCATTGTTGGTTTTTATCCATTTTGAGATGGGCCTTCACACGATAATCGGGGATTATCTTCATGATGCGAAATCAAAGGTGTTTCTAAACGCTACGATTGATTTGTTGATTCTTTTTCTTGCAAAGACGGTTTTTGTTATTTTTTTGTATTTTTAAAGCGCTTTTGACTTTGTTACGATGAGTGCTTGTTGGAACCATTAGATATTTTTAAATTTTAGACATTTTGATATGACAAATAAAAATTTTAACGCAAATATTCAGACGCTGTTTTTGACAGAACTTTTTCGGGGCATGTGGATGACATTACAGTATTTTTTTCGAAGGAAAGTGACCCTGAATTATCCTTTTGAAAAGGGTGCCTTGAGTCCTCGATTTCGTGGTGAGCATGTTCTTCGACGTTACCCTTCGGGTGAAGAAAGGTGCATTGCTTGCAAATTGTGCGAAGCGGTTTGCCCTGCCCAAGCCATTACTATTGAGGCTGAAGCTAGAGATGACGGGAGTCGTCGAACAACTCGTTATGACATAGATATGACAAAATGTATTTTTTGTGGTTTTTGTCAAGAGGCTTGTCCCGTTGATGCTATTGTTGAAGGTCCGAATTTTGAATATGCAACTGAAAGTCACGAAGAGCTAATTTACAATAAAGAAAAGTTGTTGAAAAATGGAGATCGCTGGGAGTGGGAGATTAGAGAAAATTTGTCTTCTGAATCATTGTATAGGTAATCATTTTAAGAGGTAGATTATGAATTTTGATGTTATTTTATTTTACTTGTTTTCGACGTTAGCTTTGTTATCGGGGTTTTGTACTGTTACCTCGAAAAACCCAATCCATTCGGTGCTTTTTTTAGTATTTGTTTTTTTCAACACGGCTGGTTTGTTGATTTTGTTGGGCGTTGAATTTTTAGCGATGTTGTTTTTGATAGTTTATGTTGGTGCAGTAGCGGTGCTGTTTTTGTTTGTCATGATGATGTTGAACGTTAAGATTTCGGAATCGAGAGCGTCCATCTATAGGTATTTGCCTTTAGGTTTGTTTTTGAGCGTTTTGTTTTTATTTGAGATCTCTTTGATTGTTGAAAAAGATTTGAATTCTTTGGAAACAATAAAATTTGATAAGAATACGGGCGAAGTCTTGCAGAATGAATTTTTGACGAATATTTCTTGGGTTGAAATGGTCATTGCCCCGAGCAATGTTGACGTAATTGGAAGCGTCCTTTTTACTTATTATTCGTATTTTTTTATAGTAGCTAGTTTCATATTGTTGGTTGCTATGATTGGCGCTATAACGTTGACTTTGCACAGAAGGAGGGATGTTAGAAGACAAGACATTTACAAGCAATTGCAGAGAGACTTCGAGAATGCTACAAACTTAGTTAATAAAAAGATTTAGAAACTATGACGATTTTTTTGATCATTTTGAATGTAGTGTTAAAGAGTTTAGCGATAATAGTTCCCTTGTTGGTTGCAGTAGCATATTTGACACTATTAGAAAGAAAGGTGATGGCAAGTATGCAGCAACGACGAGGCCCAAACGTTGTTGGGTTATTTGGTTTACTGCAACCCTTTGCTGACGGCTTGAAATTGTTAGTAAAAGAGACTATACTGCCTAGTAGTGCCAATACTTTTATTTTTGTTATGGCGCCAATTGTCACATTTTTATTGGCTTTGTTGACTTGGGCAGTCATACCTTTTGGACAAGACATGGTCCTCATTGATTTGAATGTAGGGGTTTTATTTGTTTTTGCAATATCTTCATTGGGGGTTTATGGAATAATTACTGCAGGGTGGTCAAGCAATTCTAAGTATGCATTTTTAGGGGCTTTGAGATCAGCAGCACAGATGGTCTCGTACGAAGTGTCGATTGGTTTGATAATAATGTGTGTTCTTTTATGTGCTGGTTCGTTGAATTTGAGTGAGATTGTAAAAGCGCAAAAAGAGATTTGGTATTGTATTCCTTTGTTTCCTTTATTTTTGATGTTTTTTATTTCAGCTTTGGCTGAAACAAACAGAGCGCCGTTCGATTTGCCTGAGGCTGAAGCTGAGTTAGTTTCAGGGTATAACACTGAGTATGCCGCGATGGGATTTGCGTTGTTTTTCCTTGGTGAATACGCTAATATGGTGTTGATGTGCAGTATGGTTAGTATTTTTTTTTTAGGTGGTTGGCTGCCTCTAGTCAATATAGCGCCATTTAATTGGCTCCCAGGTGTTTTGTGGTTTGGACTAAAGACGACATTTTTGCTATTCGTTTTTGTTTGGGTTCGTGCGGCTTTCCCACGCTATCGTTATGATCAATTGATGAGACTCGGTTGGAAAGTATTTTTGCCTTTTTCGTTGGGGTGGGTCCTTTTTATATCTGGCGTGTTTGTAGGTTTCGATTGGCTTGTATGAATTTTTGTTGATGTCAAGTCAAGAGGCTTAAATTTGTAAAAAATTTCAGATGATTAATCAAACTAGGTGTTTATTCGTTTCTATGGTATTGTTTTTACTAGGGTTATCAGGGATTTTTTTGAATAGAAAAAACATAATAATTTTGTTGATGTCAGTTGAACTCATGCTATTGTCAATAAATTTCAATTTTATAATTTTTTCAGTCTTTTTGGATGACATTTTGGGGCAGTTGTTTGCACTGCTTGTGTTGACAGTAGCAGCGGCAGAGTCAGCTATCGGATTAGCAATTTTAGTCATCTATTATCGAATTCGGGGCACGATTGCTATTGAGTTTATTGATTTAATGAAAGGTTAAGTTGAAGATTATGTACTTAAGTATTGTATTTTTACCTTTGATAGGTTCCATTCTTTGTGGTTCGTTTGGTAGGTTTTTAACGCCAAAAGGTTCCGCTTTAGTTAGCCTATTTGCTATAGTGACCGCTTGTGCGATTTCGATTGTTTTATTTTTTGAAGTGGGTATATCAGGCTCGCCTTGTTATGTAAAGTTGTCTCCGTGGTTAGATTGCGAAATGTTCGACGCGGCGTGGGGGTTTTATTTTGACAGCCTGACTGTTTCTATGTGTTTTACAGTGACTCTAGTCTCAATGTTAGTGCATTTGTACTCAACTAGTTACATGAGTCACGACCCTCATCAACCACGTTTTATGTCTTATTTGTCTTTGTTTACATTTTTTATGTTGATGTTGATAACTGCAGATAACTTTATCCAATTGTTTTTAGGTTGGGAAGGTGTGGGTTTATGTTCTTATCTTTTGATAAACTTTTGGTTCACTCGATTACAAGCCAATAAGTCAGCTATAAAAGCAATGGTTATAAATCGGGTGGGTGATGTTGGGTTAGCTCTTGGTGTTTTTTCGGTATTTGCGTTATTCAAAAGTTGTGATTATTCGGTGATTTTTGGTCTGGTTCCGTATTTAGTTGAGACCAAGTATGATTTTTTGGGTTATAATGTAGACGCACTATCGACGATTGCTTTATTGCTTTTCGTTGGGGCGGTTGGGAAATCGGCACAAATTGGGTTACATACTTGGTTGCCCGACGCGATGGAAGGCCCTACACCAGTTTCGGCTTTGATTCACGCAGCAACGATGGTCACTGCAGGAGTCTATCTTATTATCAGGTGTTCGCCGCTCTATGAGTACTCTGGGTATGCCTTAGACGTTATAACTATTTTTGGCGCTGTTACCGCTTTTGTAGCAGGGACAATTGGACTTGTTCAAAATGATTTAAAAAAAGTCATAGCGTATTCTACTTGTAGCCAACTTGGTTATATGGTTTTTGCCTGTGGGTTGTCTAATTATTCGGTAAGCATGTTTCATCTTGTAAATCATGCATATTTTAAAGCTCTGTTGTTTCTGAGCGCGGGAGCGGTGATACATGCTTTGAATGACGAACAAGACATGCGAAGAATGGGTGGTCTGCTACAAGTTTTGCCCTATACGTATGTTATGATTTTGGTTGGATCATTGGCGTTAATGGGGTTTCCATTTTTGACTGGTTTTTATTCAAAAGACGTCATTCTAGAAGTAGCTTATTGCAAGTACAGTTTTCATGGAACTTTCTCTCATTGGTTGGGCGTTTTAAGCGCGGGTATAACTGCTTTTTATTCGTTTAGGTTGATTTACGTCACTTTTTTGAGTAGTCCAAATGGCTTTAAGAATGCTATTCAAAACGCTCACGACGCCCCATTGCCAATGGCGGCACCGCTCTTTCTTTTATGCCTTGGTAGCATATTTGTTGGTTATTTAACGAAAGATTTGTTTATTGGTTTGGGTACGCCCTTTTGGAACAACGCTATATTCATCAAAGGGGAGAATTTGATAATGATTGATGCTGAATTCATACCTGTCTACATAAAGTGGCTGCCAGTGATCGTTAGTTTGTCAGGTGCAATCTTGTCGATTTTGTTGTTTCATTGGGGTAAAGGCTTTTTATTTGATCTTTGCATACAGCGCGTTGGTCGCAATTCTTATGTATTTTTGAATCGCCGTTGGTTTTTTGACAGACTTCAGAATGATTTGATTGCTAGTGTTGTATTGAGATTGGGTTATGATACCACGTATAAGATTGTTGATAAAGGGGTAATCGAAATTGTTGGTCCAAAAGGGCTGTCATTCCTAACTATGAGTTTTAGTAAACAAGTGAGTAATTTGCAGTCTGGTTTAGTCCATCAGTATGCATTTATTATGTTTATTGGTGTTACTTTGTTTATGACCAAATTGTTGTTATGGCCGATTTTTGCTTCTTTAGTCGACATTAATTTGTATTTTTTGATCTTTATGACGTTGTTGTTCACGAACTATTTTGTCATAAAGTTGGCTTGAAATAAAACTGAATATGTTTGAATTTATTTTGTCGTGGTTGATATTGATACCACTAATTGGAATCATGATTGTTTTAGGATTGCCCAAGAATCAAGTAAATGCCATAAAGTGGTGTGCTTTCGTTAGTTCTCTTCTTGCGTTTGTTTATTCCATTTTTTTGTTTGTTTTGTTCGATAATTCAACGTCAAAGTTTCAATTTTTGGAATACTTGGAGTGGTTGCCATCTTTGAATCTTCACTTGTTTATTGGTGTTGATGGAATTTCGGTATTTTTCGTAATTTTAAGTACATTTTTGATTTCAACATGCATATTAACAAGCTGGGATTCGGTAACAAAATTTGAGAAGGAATATTATGTTTGTTTTTTGTCGATGGGTTGCTTATTGATTTTTGTTTTTTCAGCGCTAGATGTTCTCGTTTTCTATGTATTTTTTGAGAGTATTTTGATACCAATGTTTTTTGTAATTGGGATTTGGGGATCTCGAACGAGAAAGATCAAAGCCGCTTACCAATTTTTCATTTACACTCTGATTGGGTCAGTGCTGATGTTATTAGCTATATTTTTGATATATTTCGAAGCAGGCACGACAGATTTCCAATTGTTGTTGTCTGCTCCGTTTTCTGAGAAGAGGCAGTTGGTTTTATGGATTGCATTTTTTGCTTCTTTTGCAGTTAAGGTGCCTATGGTACCTTTTCATATTTGGTTACCAGAAGCTCACGTGGAGGCTCCTACAGCCGGCTCAGTGATTTTAGCTGGGATTTTGTTGAAAATGGGTACTTATGGTCTTTTACGATTTTCTTTATCTTTATTCCCTTCGGGTAGTTTGTATTTCACTCCTTTGGTTTATACGCTAAGCGTTATTGCTGTTGTTTATACTTCTATCACAACCTTAAGACAAATTGATTTGAAAAAGATAATAGCGTATTCTTCGGTTGCCCATATGGGGTTTGTAACGATTGGAATTTTCAGTCTGAATTTACAAGGTATCGAAGGTAGTTTGTTAATCATGTTAAGCCACGGCTTCGTGTCTAGTGCATTATTCTTATGTATTGGGGTTTTGTATGATAGGCACCATACGAGAATGATCAAATACTACACAGGGATTTGCCAAATGATGCCGGTTTATTCTATTCTTTTTTTGTTTTTTTCGATAGCCAATTTAGGTTTTCCGGGAATGAGCAGTTTTTCGGGTGAATTTTTGACGTTGGTCGGTGCCTTTAGCAGTAACACTTTAGTTTCTTTGATAGCTTCTTTGGGAATGGTTTTAAGTGCCGCGTATTCTCTTTGGTTATGTAATAGAATTTTGTTTGGGCAACTGAGGGTCGTTTATGTGTCTAATTACTTTGACATCAACAAAAGAGAGTTTGCCGTATTGAGTCCGTTAGTTGTTTGTACTTTATGGATGGGTTGTTATCCTGAAGTTTTCTTAGACGTAATGCATGTAAGTGTTTCCAATATTTTGGAAATGTACTGATTTATAGAAGCAAGTGGTTATGGAATTTAATTTTGACATAGATTGGGTTGTTGGAATACCAGAAATTTTCATCTTTGTTATGATAAATTTTTTTATAGTTTATTCAGTCAGCTACAGCACTTCTCCCGATATCGGCTATCCAATATTGGTTCGAAATGTAGTTTGGCTTGGAGTCCATATTTTGTTTTTTGCCCTGCTCTTAAACTTTTTGAATCCAATCCATAGTGCAATTGGGTTTAACAACTTGTTGATTTTCGATGATTTTGCTATTGTTGTGAAAGGGGTAGTGTTGATTTCAGCAATAGTGACTCTTTTATTAGGCCTAGATTATGGTAAATTTGAGAATTTGAACTGTTTTGAATACGTTATTTTGATGCTTGTGGCGGTGGCTGGGATGATGTTAGTTGTTTCTTCTTATGACTTAGTCGCTATGTATTTGGCAATTGAATTACAGAGTTTTTGCATGTACATAATAGCTTCTTTGAAAAGGGGCTCGGAATTTTCAACCGAGTCAGGCTTGAAATACTTTGTTTTAGGCGCGCTTTCTTCCGGGCTGCTACTGTTTGGTTGCTCTCTTGTTTACGGTTTTACAGGTACGACTAATTATCAGCAGCTATTTCAAGTATTTTCAACGATTGAGAGAACAACAACTTTTGAAATAAGTAATGCGATTCTCGTAGGGATTTTGTTCATCCTTGCGGGGGTGTTGTTCAAGTTATCGGTGGCACCGTTTCATTTTTGGTCCCCAGACGTTTACGAAGGAGCTCCAACTTCTGTAACAGCTTTCTTTTCGATTGTCCCGAAGATAGCGATTTTAAGTCTGTTGATTAGGTTGTTTTCGTATGTCTTTTACAACCTTTTGTTGCCTTGGCAAGAGATTTTGATCGTGTGTTCAATCTTATCCATGGTCGTGGGAACACTTGGTGCAATTTGGCAAAAAAAAATCAAAAGGCTTTTAGCTTATAGTAGCATAGGTCACATCGGTTACGTTCTTGTAAGCGTAAGCTCTGGGTCGGTGGAAGGAATTTACGCGAGTCTTTTTTATGTAACGATTTATGTTATCATGACTATTTCAACTTTTGCAGTTCTTTTGTCTATAAGAAGTCAAAAATGTTTAAGCAAAATAAAGTACGTAGACGATTTGGCTGGTTTATTTGTTTCAAATCCGCAACTTGCTTTTTCGTTTGCTGTAGTGATGTTTTCGATGTGTGGGATTCCGCCGTTAGCTGGTTTTTTCAGTAAAATGTTTGTATTCATTTCAGCCATTAACATGGGCATGTATTTCTTAGCAATTGTTGGTGTGATGACTAGTGTTATAGCTTCTTTTTATTATTTGCGAATGATAAAGTTGATGTTTTTTGATTCTTCGACTAGCGTCGGCAATCTCAATGTAATGTCAAAAGAAAACTCGGTATTTTTGTCTCTTTCCAGCTTATTTTTGATGATGTTTTTTATTTGGCCAAGCCCCTTGGCTTTGATTTTGCACAATAGTGTTATTTTTTTGTGTATTTGATTTCATAAGCTACAATTTTGATGAAATCAAAATTTTGTTCAGTACCTAAGTAGCTCAGTGGTAGAGCGAAAGACTGAAAATCTTCAGGTCAGAAGTTCAAATCTTCTCTTAGGTAGTTTAAAAATCATAAAAAGTACTTATGGCGTTTTCAGCAGTGGAGCTTACGGGTATTATTGAAGAACGATTAGCAAATTATTATTCAGACGTTAACATAGACGAAATTGGGAGAGTTTTAAGCATAGGTGACGGGATTGCTCGTATATACGGGTTGGGAGGGATTCAAGCTGGTGAAATGTGTGAATTTCCTAATTCAGGTATAAAAGGAATGGCGTTGAACCTTGAAGATGATAATGTGGGGGTTGTAATCTTTGGTAACGATAGGCTGATTCAAGAAGGCGACATTGTTGAACGAACTAATTTTATCGTCGATGTTCCCGTAGGTAAAGAGTTGCTTGGTCGGGTTGTTGATGGTTTAGGTGTAGCTATAGACGGAAAAGGTCCTATAACAAGCAGTCGACGCGCAAGGGTGGAGATAAAGGCCCCAGGCATTATTCCTAGAAAATCGGTGCATGAGCCAATGCAGACTGGTTTAAAAGTGGTTGATGCGTTAGTCCCGATTGGTAGAGGTCAGAGGGAATTGATTATCGGTGATAGGCAAACAGGAAAAACCGCAGTTGCTATCGATGCGATTATAAATCAGAAATCAATGCACGATGCTGGAGATGAGAACAACAAGTTGTATTGTATTTATGTCGCTGTTGGGCAAAAAAGGTCTACTGTTGCTCAGGTTACAAAGATTTTGGAGGGTGCTGGAGCTTTGAAATATTCCATAATTGTCGCTTCAACAGCTTCAGACGCTGCGCCTCTTCAGTTTTTAGCCCCTTATACTGGGACAACAATGGGCGAGTATTTTCGAGACAACGGTATGCATTCTTTGGTTATATTTGATGATTTGAGTAAGCAAGCAGTAGCTTATCGTCAGATGTCTTTATTGTTAAGAAGACCCCCAGGGCGAGAAGCTTATCCAGGCGACGTTTTTTATTTGCACTCAAGGTTGTTAGAGAGAGCAGCTAAAATGGGTAAAGAAGCCGGTTTGGGTTCGCTTACTGCCTTGCCAGTCATTGAAACACAAGCTGGCGATGTGTCGGCCTATATTCCAACTAACGTGATTTCGATTACCGATGGTCAGATTTTCTTGGAGACCGAGTTGTTTTATAAAGGAGTTCGCCCAGCTTTGAACGTTGGATTATCCGTTAGTAGGGTTGGATCTGCAGCTCAGATTAAAGCAATCAAACAAGTTGCTGGTACATTGAAATTAGAGTTAGCTCAATACCGAGAAGTTGCAGCTTTCGCGCAGTTCGGCTCTGACTTAGATGCTGCTACTCAGCACTTGTTAAACAGAGGTTCAAAATTAACTGAATTGCTAAAGCAAGCTCAATTTTCGCCTTTAACAGTTGAACAACAGACATGTATTTTGTTCGCTGGTGTCAAAGGTTATCTAGACAAGTTAGAGATATCACGGATTGGGGCTTTTGAAAAATCGTTGATTTCAGCTTTGAGTCAACAAGGTTCTTCGATATTAAGCGAAATTAGTACCAAAAAGACTATTAGCTCTGAACTCGATGCTCAGTTGCACCAATTCATGTCAAATTTTGTGAGTTCATTCAAATGAAGTGATTTTGTTTGAGTGTTCTTCGGGGTGTCGCGTAGTTTGGTCATCGTATCTGTTTTGGGTATAGAAATTCGTAGGTTCAAATCCTGCCACCCCGATTTTGATTTTGTGAAATTTATGTTTAAAAACGACGATAAAGCGTTAAGTAGATGTTTGGTAGATTTCAAGTTAACTTTGCCTTGTTATGGTTTTTCTGAAAATCGGCTTTTTGAGAGTCAAACTAAAGACAATGGCAAAAACTGTTTTGATTTTGGATGCAAGTATGACTTGAAGATTTCTAGTTTTAATTCAGTTAGAAAAACACCTGATTTCATTCTTTTCAAATTGAAAAATCTTGAAACGCCCTATGATGAAGTCGACTCATGCGGGATCGTAAAAATGAATGATGAATTAGCAAAGATTTTAAAAGAAAAATGCGATTTGAAGACTTTTTTAAAAGCGCGGGTTTTGAATGAGACAAAAAAAGGGTTTGCGATTGGAGCTGGTGGATTGGTTGGGTTTTTGTCAGCAACCAACTTTGTTAAAGTTCAAGATTACAAAACGTTGATTCTGCATGTGGAATCTTTTAACACTAAACTGGGGATAGTCAATTTTTCTCAAAGAAACATTCACAAGAAAACGCATAAAACTCTTTTGAAGTTGTCTTCGAGGATCGTTTTTGTTTTCGAATCCAACTTACGAAAATGAACGATTTTTAAGACCATGGCGAATATAGTTCAGGGGTCAGAGCATTAAATTGTGATTTTAAAAGTCGTGAGTTCAAATCTCACTATTCGCCGCAAAGAAATCAAGCATATGAATTATAAAGACAAAAAGTATTTATCAGAGAGCAAGTGGTTAACAGAAAACTTGAGTAAGTTGAATTTTTTCTTTATTGGTCAATTAAAGTCGTGTGATTCTTATGAACGAATTGAGTTGCAAAAAGAACTCAGGTGTATGGGTTTAAAAGTTAGATTGATAAGCTTTAGAAATTGTAAAAAGCTTGCGTTTTTCTCAGACTTGTCTCCTGAGACTAAGTTGAGTTTGTTAAAGGGAAAAATTGTAGTGTTGTACAATGAAGACGCTGAAAAAGTTCATTTCTCAGACTTGTCGAAGGTGAGTAGGAATTTTAGACCCTTGTTTTTGTATAGCTGGGGCCGGTTTTTGGAAGGAGTTTCGAAAGCCGATATGAAGTTTGATAAAGACGAATCATGGTCAAATGTTTTGACAGAATTAAGCGGTTTAAGTTTAACCAAAACTCTGAACTTTTGTAATAACGAAATATGTTCAGTGTTCGAACAACAAGGTCTTTTGTTAGTTGAAATTTTGTCTTATAAGGTTAGTAATGAAAACAAGTTTTAAAAACCATAAAAAAGTTTGGCTTCAGTTAACAGATGGGTCTGCCATGTTGACTGATTTTTTGTATGAAAAGTCTTACGAAAAGTTGACTATCGACGTGCGTTCTCATAAGTCGTGGAGATTTAGTTCAGAAATTTTGTCTAGGTCTTTTTTTAGTGACAAAAGGACAATTAAATTCAATAGTAGGTTTAATAAAAAAGGTTGAATTCAATGAAAACACTTATTGATGGGTTGAACCATATAATGAATGGTTATATGGTTAAAGCTAATGCAGTGATTTGTTCGCATTCAAAAATGCTTGAACAAGCTTTGAAGATTCTAATCCGAGAAGGGTTTATAAGAGGTTTTTTTAAGCAAAGAAGTGGTCATCATACTAAATGTCACGTGTTATTGAAGTACGTTAATGACAACGCTTCAATACGAGCTATCGAATTCCAATCCAAGTCTGGGTTAAGAATTCATTCAAAACAAAAGATTTTGAAAAAAGCTTGGAATGGAGTGGGAGTTTGTATTTTGAGTACTAAGATTGGCGTGCTCACAAGTGATGAGGCTTTTATCAAAGGCATTGGTGGCGAGTGTTTATTCAAAGTTTATTAGTTATGAAGTGTGAAATTTTTTCGAGTGATGAGTCAATATTTCGACACGAAGACTTTCTGATTTTTCTAAACCGGAAAGGGCGTGTTGTGCTGAACGCCGCAAAAATCAAGGGTGTGTCAAGACACCGCGAGAGTTTTGGTTTTCGAAGAGACAGAATCTTTGATGGTTTGGGAAAGTTTCATGAAAAGAAATTGAGTCTTATCGGTATTGGCTTCAGAGCTTGGTGTTACTTTGATAAGTCAAGAAATTCTCAAGTTTTGTTGATAAAAGTGGGTTTGTCAAAGGATGTCCTAGTTATAGTACCGCGAAGCGTTGTCATTTTATGTCTACGTCCAACTTTGATTTTGATCAAAGGATTTAGTGATGAATTAGTTGGTTTGATTGCTCGTCAAATCAGGTCAATTCGTTCGCCTGATTCTTACAAAGGCAAAGGTATTAGATACGAAGGTGAGTTTGTTTATATCAAGGCAGGAAAACAAAAATAAGACTTTATGATACAACTTTTTGGGAAGATGCTTGATAGCAAAAAACAAGTTCGTATTGCTTTGACAAATATTTCAGGGCTTAATCATCATCAAAT
>JACLAA010004166.1_pt1 | contig 12702 bp, 8 predicted proteins | sample 8027891 | NCBI WGS metagenome assembly JACLAA01 (sample SAMN15724900, study PRJNA655200) | protist metagenome | isolation source: fluorescence activated cell sorting (FACS) single amplified genomes of... | place: Spain: Blaines Bay Microbial Observatory, Mediterranean Sea | collected 2016-01-19 | reverse complement strand
TACGTTGTGGCAAGACGCGTGTTACGTGTTGGCAGTGTTGTTGAGTTGGAACGAAGGGGAAAATCGAGTGGCGGCGAGGACTGCGAGGGCGACGGATTTGGAAGCCGCGGCGTTGCTTCGCGCGATTTCGTTTTTGTTGACAAAAAGTGGGAGTGTAGATGAGGGCCATAGCAATAGGAATAACAATAATAGCAGCAGCAGTAGAACGCAGAAAGCACCGCAAGGTAATCAGGCGGTGACGAATCTTCTAACGTCCGGGTGGATGCACGTGACGAAAGCGTTGGGTTTTGTCGAAGACAAATTGAACGGCGTGAGCGATGCGCTCGGCGCTCATACGAAAATGTTTCCTAATAGCGACGTCGACGTGTGTGGAGCTCTGTGCATCGCGCGGGACGCTAAATTCATGAGCGCACAGCCGTTGGTAACGAGTGAAAATGACCGGTTGCAAAAAGGAGGTGAAAACGGGGAAAAAACCTCCTCCTCCTCCTCCTCCTCCTCCTCTTCCTCCTCGCCCACAATCGCGCACATTTTGGACGACGACGCAGCGCTCATTGGCGTCTCACTCATGCACGGCGTCTTGTCGAACTGCGTCGCGTTACGATTACCTCGCGCGTGGATAAAGAAAACATCGATTAATGCGTCGGAGATGTTACACGGCGTCGCGCTCGGGGATCATTGGCGCGACGCGTTGGGTTCGATATTGGTCTTTGCCGCCGCGCTCGCTAGGGAAAGAGAAATTGAGAAGAAGAAAGCTTCGTCATCAATTGCCAACAACATTCGCAGAATTGTTAGTGGTACAGATAGTAAATGTTTGTCTTCCTCTTCTTTGGAAGCGGTGGGTGAGGCGCGAAGAAAAGCTCTCGCTACGTCGGTGTTGTGTTGCTTCCAGCGTTTGGTGGACGATAGCGCAAGTCTCGAGTTTTTGTGCGCGTTGTCGTGTTTGGATTGCGCTCGACCACTTCCCGGATCGACCGTATCCTCCTCCGTGTCACCGTTGCAGTCGTCATCTTTGACGTCGTCTAATGGAACCGGTAATGCGGACACGCATTTTATATCGAATCTTGTCAGCTCAAAAGGACTTTTGAACGCTCGCGTGAAACTCAACCGACCGTTCATCGCGGCGATGCTAGAGACGTGTTCTGAGATTGCCAAATTTGGCGAATATTTTGGTGCAGGCGTGACGTCTCGTGCTGTGTACATAAGCCACCAAATCGTTTCCGTGAAGGCTGCCAACCGGTCGTTCGTTTGCGGTTACGCTCCCTCAACGACAGAGGAAGATGGAGGAAGAAGAAGAAAAGAGGACGAGAGCGAGAACGAAAACAACACGAACAGTAACAACAACACATTCAAAGCTACCGGCGAAGGGAGCTCATCCTTACGCGCGAACTGGTCGCGAACGTTTGATGCCATATCGGTTGTCTTAGAGCTGTGCTCGAAAGCGCACGTCGCCGAAGCGGCGAATCCACCGGCGGCGAAAACAATAAACGGCGCCTCCTCGCCCAAGCGAGAAAAACAGAGGAACGCGGGACGAGCAAACGAGGAACAAGCACCACCAGCCTCGTCCTCGTTGGACGAATTCAAAGCCACGCGCTCGGCAGTCGCCGCGCAGCTCGTCAACCTCGTCAACTTGTTCTTGGCCAAACCAGAATCATCTTGCGATTCCATCGCGGACGTCGCCGAGCTCGTCGAAACGCTCGTCGCGCTTTGCCCGAAACTCACCCCTCTCCTCAACGCCGTCGGCCAACAAACGTACGGCGAGTTGCGCATGCAATCCATCGCGTTCGTATACAACGCGTTAAAATCGGTGAATAATAACAATAATAAAACCACCACAACACCATCACCAGCATCGACAAAACCAAACGAACTCAACAACAACAACAACAACAACAAAAGCGTCACCACCGTCCGCGCCGTCGCCGAGCGAGAAATCAACGACGGGTCCATGACTCGAAACGTTCCCGTCAAAGATAACTTAACCGCCGCGTTCGCCTTACGTTCCGGCTCCTTCTCTTCCTCCTTCGAAAAACAACAACTGCAAAATCAACAACAGAACGACGACGACGTCGCCGTGCTCGCGCTCATCCGCGCCGCCGCCGCCGCCGGGCGGTGACGCCGACGACGAGCGACGAGACCGGCGGCGAAAGGAGATTCAAAACCAAAACCAAAAGGAATACTGCGTTGATGACCGAGGCCTCCTCGAAGACAAATGTATACGGTACACCGTAGATTTCTGCGGTCTAAAATTTAGAAACACAGTCTACCTTCTAAACCTCCTGGCTGGCTTTAAGAGAGCGAGAGCGCTGTTTTTTTCCTCTTCTTTTTCCTTCTTTTTCCTTTCTTCTTTGGAACTCTTTGGAAGACGACGGGCAACCCGCCAAAAAAAACGCTCGAGCGCGGTTCCGAGCAGACGACGACGACGATTAAAAATGAAGCAGCTGCTCGGCGCCGCCGCGCTCGACCTCGAACTCGTTTCTCGAGACGTGCTTCGTCTCGCCCCACGCGTCGTCGTCGTCGTCGTCGTCGCGGATGTCAAAGTGGACGACGCCGCTTCTTCGAGCGACGACGGGAAAAGAACGACGACGACGACGACGACGACGACGGCGGCGAACGCCGCCGAGTCCTCCTCCTCGAAAATGGAAAAGCTTTTCCTTCGCGCCGCGGATGGCGTCCAGTACGCTTTAACGCGTCGGCATCATCAGTCGACGACCACCACGGGAAACGACGTCGGCGTCGTCTGTTCCTCTTCCGATGGAGAAGTCGTGTACGCGTGGCTGACCGCCTCGAGGTTTGTCCTGATGCTCGCGATGACGAGAGAGACAGAGGAGGAAGAGGAGGAAGAAGAGGAGGAGTTTGTGGGGGTCAGGAAAAAGTTTCAAGCGATGGAGAGCGCGTTGACGAGAGCGAGGATGAATCCGTTCTTTGAGGAAGAGGAGGAGAAGGGCGACGACGACGACGACGACGACGACGAGAGAGGGAAGGAGGCGGGCGGGAAGAAGTGGGAGTCGTTCAGGCAGGCGCTCGCGAACGCGGCGGAAGTTTGAATAATGTTTCCATCTTGTTTCGTCTCTCGGGTCGCGCGTTCGCGAGAGGGACGCTCGGCGAGCATCTGTATTTAGTTTTTAGGATCTGTATCATTATTTTTGTTCGTAACAACCCGCGCTCTCGTTTATAGCGTCAAGTTCATCACTAATCTTACTCGTTTATAGCGTTAAGTTCATCACTAATCTTCGTTTTTGAGCGTGGGAAACGCGATCACGTCTCGAATGCTCGGCGAATTCGTGAGTAACATCACCAATCTATCGACGCCTATGCCTAATCCCCCACACGGCGGCATTCCGTATTCCAAAGCGTTGATGAAATCTTCGTCAATCGGAAACTCGTAAATATCGTCCGTGGTTTCCTTCAACACGTCGCCGGCGTCTCTATCGCCGCGTTCGACTTTTTTCTCGGCGCGAACGAGCGCGGCGCGTTGGGTTTCTGCGTGCGCTCGCGACTGTTTTTCGAATCGTTCTCTTTGATCGATAGGGTCGGTGAGCTCCGAAAACGCGTTGGCCAACTCTCGGCCGACGACGAAGAGTTCGAAACGTTCGGTGACGCCTTTTTTGTCTCGATGCGGTTTCGCAAGAGGAGAGATCTCGATCGGGTGATCGAGAACGAACGTTGGTTGGCGTAAAGTTCCCTCGACGGTCGCTTCAAACATTTCGTTCAACAAAGTTCCTAGGTTTGGCGAATCTCGAACGGCCGGGATGGAAGCGCCGGCTTGTTTCGAGTGCGCTTTTAAAGCCGGTTCGCACGCCGCTTTCGCTTTTTCTAAATCACCATCGAAGCCATTCAACACGTCCACATTGCACGCTTCGATGACTGAATCGTTCATGCTCGCACGTCTCCACGGTCTTTTCGTTAAATCGATCGTTTCGTCTCCGTATTGGATGGGTTCTAATTTTTTAGACGGGCTCACCGCCGCCGCGCATCTACAGATGACTTCCTCAGTCAACTCCAACATGTCGCTCACGTCACCGTACGCTTGGTACAACTCGATAGACGTAAATTCAGGGTTATGCCTGGTCGATAATCCTTCGTTTCGAAAAATGCGTCCAATTTCATACACTCTTTCAAATCCGCCGATGACTAAGCGCTTCAAGTGTAACTCGGTCGCGATTCGTAACGTTAAATCCATATTTAAAGCGTTGTGGTGCGTGTTGAATGGTTTAGCGTCCGCTCCGCCGGAAACCGTGTGCATTATCGGCGTCTCCATCTCCATAAACTCCAACTCGTCTTCCAAATACCTTCTCATCGTTTTGATAATCTTTGTTCTTTGATAAAAAGTATCTCTCGAATCCGACGACGCGATTAAATCCACGTATCTTTGTCGATATTTAATCTCAACATCTTGCAAACCGTGCCACTTATCCGGTAAATTTCTCAATGACTTTGTTAAAACCTTCACATCTTCCACGACAATCGACAATTCACCTTTATCCGTCCGTTTCAAAGGCCCTTCGCACCCGACGATATCGCCAACATCGATTAAGGTTTTGATCGTCTCAAACTGCTCCTGATCGATCCTCGACTCGTCGCAATACAACTGAATCGTCCCGCTCGCATCCGTCAAGGTCATAAACGCGAGTTTCCCAAAAACCCTTCTCGCCGTCACTCTGCCGCACACTTTCTCTCTCGTTCCGTTTTCCAACTCGCAGCCTTTCGCCAAAACCGATTCCGGATACGCGGCTTGCAATTTCGCCGCCGTGTTTGTTCGATCAAACCTATACGCGAACGGCTCTTGATTCGACGTTTTCAACTGCGCCATTTTCTCAATGCGCACTGCTCTAACTTCCTCCGGAGAAGAACCAGACGACTGCTCGCCGCCGCCGCCGCCTTTCTTTTTCCCTCCTCCTCCTCCTCCTCCTTTCTTTTGCGTCTTCTTCTTCTCTTCGCCGACGCCGTCGCCCAAAATCGCTTCCCTCGTCGTTTCCGTCCTAATCTCGCCCTCCTCCAGCTCTGCTTTCAACGCCTTCAAAATCGTCACCGCTGCTTTCACCTCCTCGTCTTGGTTCGTCTTCCCGTCCGCTTTCAATCCTTTCACCAAAGCCGCTTGCGAGGCGATTTTGTCGTTTAAGGTCTCAACGCCATCCACCCCTCCTCCTCCTCCACCGGATGATGATTTTGCGCCCCGAGAAAGACGCCGAAGAAGCCGTGGGAAAGCTCGTTCCGAAGACGAAGACGACAAAAAAGCGCCGAAGAAAGAGCCTCCTCGAAATCGAGCCATTCTTCTCGTCGACGACGACGCTCGAACGGTGTCGACGACGCGGAACAACCCCGGGGTGTTTCGACGAGAATTCGCCGACAGAAGCGGCGAATTAGAAGACAAAGAAGAAGAAATCATCGTCGTATCCTTCGACAGTAAAAGTCTTCTCCTTCTCCTGAGTAGTAGTAGTGACGACGACGACGAGGAGGATGAAAACGACGACGAGAACAACGCGGAAAACGACGCTTTCGTCCTCGCCGCGAGCATGTAAATATAAAGACGCTCTTCGTACGAATAAGTGAGCGATTTTCGTGCGAGGGGAATGTGTCTCTTAATTCTGTTTAGGGTTTTCTAAATGTCTCAATGTACTTCTACTCGAGTCCGTCCAAAGCGTTTACGCTCTCTCTTCTTCTTTCTATCTTCTCTCTCTCTCTCTCTCTCTCTCTCTCTCTCTCGGACACGCACCCATTTGGTGGTGGTCGTCATTTTTGTCACACATCGTCACCGTTTCGACGATGAAGAAAAAACTTTTGAAACTTTACCGCGAGATTTTTTATACCGAATACCGCTCCAAGTGACTTCATCCGAGACGAAGTAGACGTACGCGCATACGAAAGGCGCGACGGCGTACACGAGGCACAGGGCGAGCCAGACTTTGAACCAGTTGGTGCGGTTGAATCCGGAACGGGCGACGCGGCCGGCGTTTGGTTTTTTCGATTTTTGAGAAGCGCTACGTGTGGTTGGTGGGGTGGTGTTCTTTCTGTCGCGCGGACTGGTTTTGGCGGTTCTTTCGCAGAGAGAGACGCAGGACGCGTACATTTTCTTCGCGCGCGTTACGGCGAGGAAGTGCGCGAAGAACACCGCGAAAGCGAGCGAAGGGACGACGTTTGTCTTCTCCGTCGCCGCAATCGAGAGGGATGATGTTTTGGAACACGCTGCTAAAGTCCATAACCAGAGCGCAATATCTATCGCGCTCGCGACTGTTCCAACCGTTAAATATAAACTGGAGAGAAACATCGCCAAAAGCATACCGTGGTTGATAAATTTCATGTGTCCGTCCGAATACGTGTCGTTGACGAAAATTTGTCGATGGAAATAGTTCAGGAAATTTCCTACGGTTTGTTTCGGATCGAGCGGCATTGGGAACAACGCGTCGCCGGGACATAGTATCGTTCTCTTTTCCCGATCGGCGGCGGCGGCGACGATGAGATCGTCCGAGTATCCGCCGATCTCGTACGCTTCTTTCACTTTACACGCGTTGGCGAGGAAATCCTCCAACCGAAAGAGCATGCACCCTCCCCAAACGTTTTTGGCGTACTTACCGTGCGAGAAAGGTATCAACAACACGAGGTGATACACCATGGTCATGTAATTCGCAAAGCACGAGGACGACGACGACGTGCCGTCGCCCGCGCCGCCAACTAAATCCAACGGGTACCCAGTCGCCAACAACGCGTTCCCGCCCGTCTCCTTCTCGTCCTTTTCCATCGCGCTTACTAAACTCCCAATCGTGCTCGGATACAGCATCACGTCGTCGTCTAAGAACAAAACGTACTTAATTCTGTTTTTGCTCCTCTTTTCATCTCGAAAAAAGCGACGATGAAAACCACGACGACTTCTACCGTCGTCTTCGTCCTCGTCGCCCATCATCGCCCCGAGCTCTTCCGCCCCTCGCAACTGCTGCCGAATCTTCTGCGAACAGTTCTCCGCGCTCCCGGAAACGACCACTCGCGCGCTTCTTCCTCCACCTCGTCCCTCGGCGGACGACGCCGCCGCCGCCGCTCCTACGAACCGTTCCGCCGCTTCCTTCGCGTCGTCCGTCTCTTTTTCCACCACGAACACGAACGCGACTTCCCCTCTATGTTTCGTCTCCAGTTGCGTGTGCCAGTTATCTCTCGTCCTGTTTGAAACGACGCCTCTCACCGGGAGGACGACGCCGACGCCTTCGCCTCCTCCCGCCGTCTCGGCAGTCACAAAATCACTCGTTTTCATTGAACGATGATGATGGAATCGCGCTCGCCGGCGACTCGCCCACGTCCATCCGACCGTAACCACGGATAAGACGAACACGCATGCCACTTTGAAAAACATCAAGAATACACCTTCACGAGCGCTTTTGAAACAAAAACTCGATGTCATCTTCGTCTCATCGTTTCATCGGTCATATGCGTCGTTTGTTTTCCGCTCTAGGTGGTAAAAGTGTCCGCCCCTTTCGTTGACATTGTGTGGAATACCTCTCGAGGTCTTTCGTTTCGCGTCTCGCATCATTTCACGCGTGTCGAGAGGTATTATTCGAGAGCGTCTGATGAGAAATTCTCACGCATTTTTCCCCGCATAATCTCATCTGCACACACGTTTACACAGAGAGACAGACAGAGAAGGAGAGAGAGAACGAGAGTAAAAGAGAAACGAGTGGTGTTTTGCCAATTTCTCTCTCTCTTGAACTCGAAAACAAACGCTTGCTCGATCGAAACAGAGTTGCAAGTTTATTTGTTCGCATTTTGAGAGACTTTGAGAGACTTTGAGAGCGGGGAAACGAGAGAGAGATTTCTCTTCTCAAAACGAAGTCGTCGTCGTTTTTGTAAGGAGAAGAAGGAGGAGAGCGCGAAAGAGAGATTGTTTTCGAGAGTCCAGAGTCGGCGTTTCGACGGGATACTGTATCGTTAAACCATTAAAGAGAGAGAGAGAGAGAGAGAGAGAGATTAGAGAGAGAGAGGTATAGGAGTAAACACTAGGAAGGAGGAAAAGAGCGTAATATGGCGCTGGTAACCCTGAACGTCTACGACATCACGAACACGAAGTCTGACTTAACCAACGCGACGATTCAACACCTGAACACGTTAACGAAGGACACGTTCAACGCGGGCGGGATATTTCACGGCGGGATTGAAGTGCACGGGTACGAATATTCCTACGGCTATTGCGAAGAAGGGACCGGCGTGTACCCGTGTCAACCAAAAATGAACAGCGCGTACGTTTTTCGGGAGTCTATTCCGCTAGGGGTGACGAGCGCGGACGCGACGAAAGTGAGAGCGATAGTGGCGGTGATGAAAGCCAGCTGGCCAGGGAACGAGTACGAGTTATTTTCGAAGAATTGTAACACGTTTTGCGAGGCGTTTACGAAGGCGTTGGGCGTTCCTCCGCCGCCGGATTGGTTAAATAGATTTGCAACGAACGCGAACGGCGCGGTGAATGCGCTTTCAAACGCGAAAGAGGCGATGCGAGAGGGCATCGAGAGCGTCGGGCAGAGCGTACATAACGGGTTGATGTGGATGACGAGCGGTTTTACGTTGACTCAAATCGACGCGAATAGCGACGCGAACGTAAAGAAAACAACCGATCCCGGTAAGGGCGGCGCGAACGCGGACGATCAAACGACCACAACCACCACCCCAGGTGGCACGCCTCGAACGATTCGCTTATCGAATCAACCGCCGCCAAACGGAGAAATTCCGCGCGATATCGTTCGAGACTTGGAGTAAGACGAAAGCGCGTACCCGCGAGAAGAGCGGCGGTAGTAGTCAATCGGAGCAGAGAGAGAGAGAGCGAGAGAGTTGTTTTGTATTTGTATTTTCTATTAGAAGAAGAAAGATCAACACTAATAATAAAAGTTGTTGTTTCACAAAATAACGCAACGTTTAGATGACGATGCGCATTTAACGCTGAATGATTCCGATACTTTTGATCGATCTTTAATCGTCCTCTTATCGTTCGCTCGTCCACCAAATCCTCCATTTTTGACATCACGTTAAAGTAATCCTCCAGTTTGCAAAACCACGCTCGCGCATGCTTCCCGTCGTCGCAAATCCTTCTGCGCAGGTGGTGTTCTTCGAGGCACGCCGTCGTTCGTCGAACAACGGCTGTTCGTCCTCCTCCTCCTCCTTTTCCTCCTCGTTCTCTTCCCAACAAAGTCGTTCTATTTCCTTTTCCCCGCGAGAGAAAAAGAAGCGAAACGTCACCCAAAACGCCACCGCGGGGAACGACAACAAAAGCGACGATTCAGACGTAAACGACAAACCGTTAGACGCGTTCCTCCTTGGCAAAGCACTCGCGGAAACCGTTTTAGAGAGAACGGCGACGGAAGTGGTCAATTTTATCTCCGACGCGACAAATTTACCGACGAAAATAGAAGACGAGATGGAACAACTCAAACGAGAGGTGGAGAAGAGAGCGAAAGAGGACGCCGGACGCGGCGTTTGAATGAGTTTTAAATAGTTTGTTATTAGGAGCGTGTGATGATGTAATCGTCAAATTTTGTACATTTTTCTGTATCTCTCTCTCTCTCTCTTTCTCTTTCTCTCTCTCCAATCTTCTCGGCGCTCAACAAAAGTCAACCGTTTCGATCGGCTTCGGCGTAAAATCGAAACGGCGAGTTTCGATGATACCGAACCCGTCGGCGTAAACTTTCGAACAAGGCATCCAGAGCGTCGCCGCTTTGCCACTTGTCGTTCCAAACGGAAGCCCGCGCGGCGATTTTTAAATCGCTTTCTCGTTTCGAGCGCGTGATGGAGGAAGCTTTGCTTTTTTCGTGGAGTAAAGCGTCTTTGGCGTTTCGGAGAGCTTCGCGGGTCGGGATTTTGTAGGAGAAATTTTCCCAATCGAGGACGTCGGAGAAGTACGGTTCGAAGTCGTCGTGGACGATGAGTGGAACGCATCCAGAAAGAATAGCGTCGGAGAGAGCGGTGGACCATCCTTCGAGGCCGCCGTGAGGAGTGATTAAGCACGTTTCCGAGTTGCGCATTTCGCGGAGGACGCACTTGCGATCGCACGAGGAGGAGGAGGAGGAAGAGAACGTCGCGTTCTTCCTTCCTTTGTCGGTTTCTATGCCGCCGGTAACTTCGAAAGAACTGGCAGTATTGCTCTCGTCGATGACGACGTTGACGCCTTTTAAACCTTTGAGTTGTTCGTACGCGCGTCTTCTCACGTTGAAGGAGGAGGAAGATGAACTTTTCCTTCTACCATCGTTCGAAGAGTCAGTTTTGGTGTCGCTTCCGACGCTCTCGCTACTACTACCGCTACCACCCGCGCCGAAGAACTCGTCATCTTCGCTGACAACTTTCCCTCGAAAATGCATTCGTATTTTTCTCCTCGCGCTAAAGACGTTCTCCATTTCCGCTTTCACCAGAGCGTAGGCTTCGTCTCTGGAATCTCGAACGGGAGGTACGATAATATCCCTAAACGGCGAGAACGCGTAGCGAGCGCGACGCGTCGCCATAGCTTTAGCGCTGTTGTTCTCCTCTTCTTCTTTCTCTTCCTCCTCTAGGCTTTCGCTATTACTATCACCTCTATTGCTACCATCACCATCGCTATCCTCGCCGCCACTCGACGACAGCGACGATTTAAAAGTCGGCACGCCGACAATCTTAATCGCCTTCCCGATCCTCTCCAAAGTTTTCTCGTTCAACACGTTTTCCGCGCCTTTCTCCGCGGGAAAAATAAACACGTGATCCCTCCCTTCGCTCCTCCTCCAATACGGATAATTCCCCGCGATCCTATCGATCGCCGCCTGGTACATCTTATTCACCTTCCTCACCGCGGTGACGTAATCCGCCCCTCCTTTTTCCAACTTATCTCTCACGTAACACTCGGGAAACAAAGGCACGACGTAAAAATCCGCCAATTCCGGGTCTGGCGTGTACACCTCGCTCTTCGCAATCAGCTCCGGTATCTTCCACTCCGCGTTCGCGTACCCGTTATCTTTACACTTATCGCTTCGTTTCGTTCGTAAATCCGCGTTGAGCGCTTCCGGAACGTCTTCGTACACGAACACTTTGAACCTGTTTTGTAAGAAGAGAACGACGACATCAGTCATTGAAAAACACGACGAAGACGAGCGAATAGCAAAAGAGCGAAAACGTACCGGTACGGAAACGATCCTCCGTTTCCTCCTTTCGAGAGCGCGAAAGACTGCGCGAAACTCGAACGCACATCGAATCGCGCATTTGGTGTTACAGCGCTCCCTAATTGACTCCCATGACTCCTCGTCGAATGCGCCTCCTCTTTTTCCTTTTCCTTTTCCTTTTCCTCCTCGTGGTTTCTCCTTTTCTTCCTGCTCTCGTCGTCCAACTTCCCTTTTCCGTCGTCTCGAAACGAAACGGCCGACGCTTCCTCCAAATCCTCGATGTCGTACACGAACAGAGAGAAGAACACGCCGAGGATGAATACGATCGCGAATCCGATAAAAAGGTTCAGGATTTGTTTCTTCCGTTGAGAGTGGTGTTTGCCTTTAATTCCTTTGAATACTGATCCTGATGATTCTCCTTTGATGTTATTGTCGTTGGTGTTGCTCTTCGTTCGCGTCCGCAACATCATATATCTTTGAGGAAAAGTCCGTCCTCTTCCCCGCACTTGAATTGAATCTCGAAACGCGCTTTGAGAGAAGAGAGAGAGACCTCTTCATCGATCGGAAAACTTTGACGATATACAGACGACCATTACTCGTGTTCTCAAACGATGACGTCTTCTTCTTTTGTCGTCGTCGGTGGTGGTGGTGTTCTTCCCGCTGCGTTTTCTTCGTCCTTCTCGAAGAGCGTTCGTCTCTCGACGCGTGCAGCGCGCGAACGAGGACGTACACGACGACGTCTGAACGTTCGTTTCGTCGCCGATTCGAAGAAGAAGAACGACGACGACATCATCAAGAACAACAACAACAACGAGGAGGAAAAGGAGGAAACGGAGGAAACGGAGGAGAGGAAGTCATCATCGAAAGCCGACGACGACGACAACACCATCGGACAACAACAACAACAATTCATAATCGAAAACGTCGTCTCGTCGCCTCTCTTCTACGTCACCTTTGGCGTCGCGTTGGGCGTGGTCTTGGTCCAAAAGTTCGGCTCGAACGCGTCTTTACTCTTCTCCGCGTTACCGGTTGTTCTGTTGACGTACATATCAAAATCGGATCTCGGCGACGGATTAAGAGAGCAAGCGAGGAAAGCGAAAGAGGAAGACGAAGGAGGCACGGAAGGCGGGAGAGAAGGGAGGGAGAGGATGCGAGCGCTGGCGAAAGCAAAGTTTCCAAAGTATTTCGGAGAGGAAAGAGGACGGTGGATGCCGCGAAAGTCTGTTTCTTTCTTCTCGGGAGGAGACTCTGATGATGATGCGTCGTCGTCGTTTATGTTTCCTTCGTATTTAGACGGGACGTTAGCGGGAGACGCGCAGTTCGATCCTTTGCGCTTGGGCGATACGGAGGAGAAGAGACGCAGAAACGTAGAGTTGGAGTTGTTGCACGGACGATGGGCGATGTTGGCGGTTGTAGGAGTGTGCGTCCCGGAGATCTTATCGAGAAGCGGCGCGTTAGAGCTGAGCGAACCGATTTGGTGGAAGATTGGAGAGAAGGTTTTGGAAGGCATAGACGTGAATTATCTCGGGATTGAGGGGTTTCACATAGCAGGCGCGAGCGGCATAATTGGAATCGCGTTTTGTCAAGCGGTTCTGATGGGAGGTCCGGAGTA
>JACLAA010006060.1_pt1 | contig 12719 bp, 4 predicted proteins | sample 8027891 | NCBI WGS metagenome assembly JACLAA01 (sample SAMN15724900, study PRJNA655200) | protist metagenome | isolation source: fluorescence activated cell sorting (FACS) single amplified genomes of... | place: Spain: Blaines Bay Microbial Observatory, Mediterranean Sea | collected 2016-01-19 | reverse complement strand
CGCGCCGTACACATCCGCTACAAAAATCTGAGCTCTCTTCAAGAACCAAATTTCGTTCGCAAAGAATTGTCCTTCTCTGCACTCCCCCGTGTGTCTGCTCATATCCGTAAACCCGACTGGAAAGGTTTGCACGACTAAATCTACTAACTTTGCCGCCGATTTCTTCGCCGCCTTGACGAGTTCAATCGCCTCGCCGCCGAAACTCCTCGCCAACCCTTCCCCAATCTCTCGCAACCGTTTCGCGCGCACCTCCTCGAACGGCAACTCGCGAGGCCATTCTAACATCTCTCTCAACTTCTCCCCGGTCATTTTACCTAAATTCTCCGCGCTTAAAATCTCAATCCCGTCTCGCTCGACGGATTTTTTCAACCCTCCAGCGACGTGTTCGTATTCTAATCCAATCGGGTGCTCCTCCGTCACCGCATCGTGGTCCGGCCAAAAGCAGAAATTAATAGCATCCAACACCAACAAATACTGGATCGTATCTTTCTCCTCTTTCCCTATAAAATGCACAGAACTGTCGAACCGATTAAACCCGGTTTTCGAGGTCATTCCAGCGAACTGATGCCCGGGAACGGTGTGCACTAATTTCGCGATGGCGTCGTCGTTTATTTTCACGTGGTTGGATTTTTCCAGGACGATCATTTTCGTGCTCGATCGAACTCGGTCGCATAAGTTCGTCAATGCGTTCGCTTCCTCTTCTTCCGTCTTTGTCTTTGTTGGTGTTGTCATCTGCGTGTTTTTACTAATAGGGGAATTTTGTTATTCGTTTGGGTAGTTGAAGAAGACAAAAATCTGTCTAAAAACGCTTCGATTTCATTTCTAAAAAAAAAAATACGAGCGAAAAAAAAGTTTGACTATTTTTAGCGCAATAAACGGTGTTGTGTTCTTCTTCCCGCACTCCAACACCTCGAACGGCAAGAACAAGAACCCGCGTCGTAAACTAAGAAGGGCTACTCCTCGTATTACTACCGACAGAAGTTGAAGAAGAAGAGGAAGGATGACGACGACGGCGCAAAAAAACGCGAAAGCAGGAGGCGCGACGGGGAAAAACAGATCTAGTATGGTGGTGGTGCACTTGCGCGCGAGACCACCAAGGTGTAAAAAAGACGAGAGAGGCGAAGGGTGCGTTTTGGTGACGAGCGAAGGCCCGCGAGGGTCGGTTTTGGTGAAATGTCGCGATCGGAGGATGCCGTCGTCGGGAGGAGGAGGAGGACGAGGACGACAACAAGAACAACAACAACAACAACAACACGCGTCGTTTCAATTCACGGGGAACGTTTTACGGGAAGCTACAAACGACGACGTTTTTGAGGCGGTGGCGAAAGAGGCGGTGGAAGCTGCCACGGATGGGTTCAACGCGACGATATTGGCATACGGGCAAACTGGGAGTGGTAAGACGTATACCATGGGAAGCGGAGATGGGAGTTACGAGAATCGAGGGATCATACCGCGAGCGTTGACGATGGTATTTGAGAAATTGGCGGTGGGCCGAAGCGTCGTCGGCCGCGCGAAGGATAAGGTGTCGGTGAGTTTCGTTGAAATATATAACGAGAATCTCATTGATTTGTTGAGTTCGCACGAGGATCCAAAAAACGCGCCGGCGTGCGTGATTTCCGACGCCGGTCCCGATTCTGGCGTTTTCATCCGAGGCTTAACGACGAAAGAGGTATCTTCAGAAGACGAGGCATTTGCGTTGTGGTTTGAAGGCGACGCGCAAAGAGCGATTGGATCGCACGCTATGAACGACCGGTCGTCGAGGTCACACGCGGTGTTTACCTTAAATATCGAAACCGCGAGTTTTAAGAGCACCGAAACGTCTTCTTTGTCTTCGGCGACTTTGCATCGATCGAAGATACATCTGGTCGATCTTGCAGGTTCTGAAAGGTTGAGGAAAACGAAATCAACCGGTACTGTGATGCGTGAAGCTACGTTCATAAATAAGTCTCTCTCGGTACTCGAGAGAGTGATTATTTCGTTGGGCGAACGCAACCAATCGAATCGCGTGGACCACGTGCCGTATCGTAGCTCGAAACTGACCCATTTGCTTCGCGACGCGCTCGGTGGGAATTGTAAAACAGTCATGATTGCGCACGTTTCCAGCGATTATCGACACGCGGAAGAAACGTTAACGACGTGTCAACTCGCAAAACGGATGATGCGCGTGGAAAATAACGCGAAATTAAACGAGTGCGTGGAAACGCCGAGTGAAAAACTGACGCGCTTGGAGCGAGAGATTAAAAAGTTGCGAGCGGAACTGAAGTTGTTAAAGAGTAACGCCGCGGCAAGTAAGAAGAACGGTAGCGTTGATAACGATGAGAAACATCAGCGACGAGAAGAAGAAGAAGAAGAAGACGAAACGAATACTGCGCAACCATCGGTGGTGCAAGAAGAAGAAGAAGAAGAAGTATGCTGCGCGACCGACGCGGTGAGTGAAGACGACGCTTCAATCTCATCGCTCGGATCGTACGAATCAGCGCGTTTAAACGATGAGGCGCGCGCGTATGATGAATTCAAACAAACAAACGGTCGCGAGAAAGCGAGAGAGTTATCAAACGGAAAGGCAGCTTCACGAGCGTGTAAACACCGCGTGAGAGCGCTTTCGGAACGAGTCAACGATATCAAACGCGAGATGGACGCCACTGAGAAAGAGTACGAACGGGGACGAAAAGAACGCTCAGAAGCGGGAACAAAAACCGGGACGTCGTCGTCTTACGGTAGCACACGAAGAGAAACAGGATCTCAAGAACGCGAAGAAAATGAAAATCCAGATGTCGTCGCGAATCTGGTTGTCGACGAAGTCTTAGCGGCTCTCAGGCACGACATCGAAACTCAAACAACTGGCGCAGAGAACGTAGCGGACGAAGAAGAAAAAGAGGAAGAAAGCGAAGAAACGTCGAATGAAAAACAAGACTGCGACGACGAAAAAGGAGAAGAAGAAGAAGAAGAAGAAGAAGAAGAAGAAGAAGAAACCCTCCATTCGCTCCTCCGCCCGCTCAAAGCGTCCTACCGCCTCGCGTTCGACCAACTCCTCTCTGCGAAGGACAGCCTCAACGCGGCTGAACTCGTCGTCGGCGATTTGAGCGCGAAACTACACGACGCTTTCGTCTCCTTCTGGGCGGAGAAGAAAACCATCGCGAATAGTAGTAGTAGTAGTAGTACTGCTCCTCCTCCTCCTACTCCTTCGCGACAAAACGCGTCAAGGTCGTCGTCGCCGCTTTCGTCTCCTTCTGAGCTGGACAAGGAAGCGTCTTCTTCTTCTTCTTCTTCTTCTTCTTCTCCTCCTCCTCCTTCTGCTGCTTCTTCTTCGCAAAAAGGGCTTTTCTACGCGCAGTTGACCGAACAGTGGTCCTCCTCCTCCTCTGCATCCTCCTCCTCGAACCAACCGACTGTTTCAAATAGTACTCGAATTCGACTTAGCATTTAGGGTTTACATATTTCTCTCTCTTTTCTCTTTTGGGATCGCTTCAACACTCCTTCATACTTAGTTTTCTTTCTTTCGACGACGACGACGACGAAGATATAATAACGCGGAGGGGATAACCTGCGTCACAGAAGAAGCGTTTTTGGAGAGGCAGACGCGTTCACTCGCACACACGCGCACTCTCTCTTTTCACATCCTCTCGCTCTTGTGAGTTGGAGATTTTGTTTGCACTCATCTCCGGGAAAAAATTCAAAATAATAAGAAGAGTAGTTCATCAGTGAGCGAAGGAAAAGAAGAAGAAGAAGAAGAAGAAAACGGATTAAGAAGATGGAAGAAGCGAACCGCCACGCGTCCATGTCGACGAACGTCCAAGGTTCGGACATCGTCTATAACACGTTCCTCAATTTTCTCAACGAGTTGTTTCCGGTGGTAAATCCTGAGACCAACGAGTTAGAATCGAGGAAAATTTACGTCGAACAGCTGTACGAGATGCACGAAACGTCGAGCACGACCATGCACGTGAACTTTCACCATTTGAAAAATTTCGACCCGGACGTGGCGACTGAGGCGGTGGAGGCGAATTTTTATACCTACGAACCATTTTTGAGGCAAGCGGTGAAAGATTTTTGTCGAGAACACGTTCCGGAGATGGTTCGATGGGGCGCCTCAGCGAGCAACAATCAAGGCGCGCAGGAGAAGGATTTTTGGGTGTCGTTTTCGAATTTACCGGGGACGAAACGGTTGAGAGACTTGAAAGCGGAACACGTCGGGCAGTTGGCGTCGTTTAGTGGGGTGGTGACGAGGACGAGCGAGGTGAGGCCGGAGTTGATTATCGGAAAATTTATGTGCGGCGAGTGCGGCGAGGTGATTCCAAACGTCGAGCAGCAGTGTCGGTACACGGAACCGACTATTTGTCTGAAACAGACGTGCTCAAATAGGAAGAAGTTCGTGTTGATGAAAGAAGGGTGTACTTTCATCGATTGGCAGAGGGTGAGAGTGCAAGAGAACGCGGACGAGGTGCCGGCTGGGAGTTTGCCGAGATCTATGGATGTGATTTTGAGACACGAAACCGTGGAGATGGCCAGGGCTGGGGATAAAGCGGTGTTTACCGGAACGCTGACGGTAGTACCTGAGACCGCGCCGGCGAATATGGCCGGGGATAGGACAGAGCTGGGGAGTTCCGGGAAAGGGAGCGCAGCTGGGACGATGTCGACTGGCGTCGGCGGCTTGAGAGATTTCGGGGTGAGGGAGTTGTTTTATCGAACGTGCTTCGTGGCACATTCTGTCGTTAACGTAGCTGGGCCAACGGCTGGTGGGAACGAAAACGTGTCCGCGAATACCGGAGTGAACATCCGAGGTGGAGACGACGAGAAGGAGTTTGTGAACTCGTTCACGCAAGAACAGTTGAACGATATCGAACGCATGTCGAAAGACCCGAAAATTTACGAAAAGTTTGTTCGCTCGATCGCGCCAACCGTCCACGGGCACTTGGACATTAAAAGAGCCATTGCTTTGATGTTATTTGGCGGAGTGCACAAAATGACAAAACAAGGTGGGACGAATCTAAGAGGTGACATCAATATTTTAGTCGTCGGCGATCCGTCGTGCGCGAAATCGCAATTTTTGAAATACGTCACCGCATTTCTCCCTCGCGCGGTGTATACGTCTGGTAAATCGTCCTCGGCAGCGGGTTTAACCGCAACAGTCGGGAAGGATATGGAAACTGGGGAATATTGCATCGAGGCTGGAGCGTTGATGTTGGCGGATAATGGGATTTGTTGCATCGACGAGTTTGATAAGATGGAAGTGAAAGATCAAGTAGCCATTCACGAAGCCATGGAACAACAAACGATTTCCATTTCTAAAGCCGGTATCAACGCCACGTTGAACGCGCGAACATCTATTTTAGCCGCCGCGAACCCGTTGGGTGGTAGATACGATAAATCGAAAAAGTTGAAACACAACTTGGCGTTGCCGGCGCCAATTTTGTCTCGATTCGATTTAGTCCACGTGATGATTGACGAACCGGACGATTACAGAGACCACATGCTCGCGAGACACATCGTCTCGTTGCACAGGATGAAAGAAAAAGCCATCGAAGTAGATTTCACGCTAGAGCAATTGCAAAGGTACATCCGTTACTCGCGATGTATTAAACCGCAAATGACACCAGAGGCACAGAGAGAAATCGTAGACGCGTATGTGAAGCTGAGAAGAGGCGACGCGCAGCCCGGGTCGACAACAAGTTATAGAATTACCGTGAGACAGTTGGAAGCGCTCGTGCGTTTATCCGAAGCGCTAGCGAGACTGTATTGTCGCGCAAAGATTTTACCCAAGCATGTGCGCGAGGCGAGACGTTTGCTTTCGGAATCAATCATCGCGGTTGAAGCCAGGGATGTTACGTTAGAGGAAGACGACGACGAGATTGACGAAGATGCAGATAAAGGACCGATATTGCCGAGTACGATGAGAGCGTCGATCGCCAAGGAAGAGCGAAAGATGGAGAACGAACGCGAGGAAGTCAGAAGACGCAGCGACGCTGGACTACCCGCAGAAACGAATAGGGAACGTGAGGATAGGGAAGAGAGAGAAGAGTTAGCGTGGGAACGACGCACCGATGATACTGATGCTGGGGTTAGTGGTGGTGGTGTTGGTGAAGATGATGACGGCATGGTGCGCGATAATAATGCCGCTCCATCTTCGCAACAGCCCGCCGGCGTGGTTGCAAGCACGCAAATCATCGCGCAAGAAAACATTCCTCCAACCGCCGGAAAGAAACCAAAAAAGAAAATAACCATCAGCAGCGAAGAGTACCAAAGCGTGAAGAAGATGATCGTCAATCACATCCGCGCGAAAGAGCTCGAAAACCCAGATCAAGATACATTGGGCGTAAAACAAAGAGACATTGTCGAGTGGTACGCCAACAACGAAGACACCGCCACGGAAATGGAGGAATTAATGCGCGAGCTCAAGGTGTTTAAGATGATCATCAACAAAATGATCAACGAGAATACGTTAATCGTTATTCAAGAAGCCCCCGAGCCAGCAGACGAAGGGGACGTGCCCATGCTACCAGACGCCGGCGAGGGAGACGTTGACGACGAAGACACCGCGCTGGCGCTCCAAGCGGCCGAGGAACAAAAGAAGAAGCCAAAGAAAAAGAAGCCGGATTTGATGGAGCGAATTTTGGGTCTCAATCCAAACTACCCGCACGAGTAGTAAATTATGTCGTCCGTCGTTTGGATAATACAATAAGAATAATGTGCGCACTTTTCATCATCAGCACATCAGCAATACATCAGCTCCTTTTTTCAACCCCTATTGTCGCCTACAAAAAGGAGAGAATTAATTCCTCACACAAAACACACACCCATCTCTCTCTTTCGTGACGATGATGCTATCCACCGAGAAAGATGAAGCAGAAGAAGTAGACGACCTGAACAACAGCACGGACGACCGCATGTACGCCCGTCTCGCCTCTCTCGAAGTCGATCGATCCATCTTACTCGAAGCGTTTTTGATTTCCAATTGGGGAAACCGAGAGGTGTTAAGATTACCTGCGAACGCGGAAACGGTGAAAGATATCGATTTCGCACGCGTGGACGTGCCGAAAATGATGAACAGTTGCGAGAATGGGATTCCGTTTGATTTGAGCATGTGCGGGAGCTCGTTTTACGGTGCGGGTTTGCCGTTGAAAGAGAGCAGAGGAGGAGGAGAAAAAGACGTGCCTTTCTCGAGCAAAGGCAACGAACAGGAGGAGGGGGAGATGGAAGAGCCGAAGACGACGACGACGGCGACGAAACCGCCACCACCCGAAAAAAGAGGAACAGAGAGTACCAGTTGGAACGCGAAGAACGACAACGATCAACAAAATAATGGAATAAGGAGAGATGATGTCGGTAACGACGTCGCGAGAGACGACGAGGGGAATAACAACGACGACGACGATGATAGCACCGCGGAGAACATACAACAGTTGCGAGAAACTATACAGAAAGAGTACGAGAATAAAGCAGACTCACAAGAGGAACAGAAATTGGACGATTCGCCGTTGGTGAAGTCTATGCGCGAACTTGGAGTTGGGTCACCCGCTGCAACCGCGTCGCCGAAAGTAGGGGGAGAGGACGCCGACGAAGGAGAATTTCCGCGAGAACAAAAATCGAAAGAAAATCAGCAACCAGAGCAAGCATCGACGTCGAGGACTTCGACAGATAAGAGTAGCAACAAAGAAAAGTTCCAAATCATGGAATTACTTTTAAAATCGGCGCTGGATGATATTGTTGAACCGACGTTTTCGGCGTTTTCCGAGTCTGATTTTGCCGAGCTCGCGTTGGAGGTGTGGTTGTGTCGAACGCCGTCGTGGTCGAATGATGCCATATCGGAAGTCATTAAAGCTCTAGATATAGATGAGGCAGTAGGGAAGACGATTGCAAATATTGCGACGAAATGCCAAGGGTACGCACCGATGGAACCGGAACAGTCGGCGAGGACGCATTTGATGTCTATGAGTTTAGGTAATGTGCATCGCGCGACGGACATTTTGTGTCCAGAGATTGACTTTTTTACATCGAGATCGATTGCAATTTGCGAGGTTTTGCGAGCGGCGAAGAAGATAGAAGACGAGAACTCGACGAACGGGAAAACCAATCCGTTTTTACCAGCAGGTGGAGGAGGAAATGGACAGAACGACGACGGACAAAAGCCAGTATCCATGTCGCTCATGCTGCAAGAACTCACGAGATTCATCTCCGAATCGAGAGGAGATGTTCGAGCGTTTTTTACTTCGCAGGAAGATTGCGACCAAATACTCGAAGCTATCGAGCACGCGCTCGATAACGTTGACAACGAATCGCACGGGGCTAAGATTTCATCCGCGCATCCGCCCTCCGTCGCGGCGCGAGCGTATTACCAACTTTTCAAAACCGCACTCGATCCTGTTGAAGAGAGATCGCTCGCGTTCGATTGCGAGGATACTCTGAACATTTTAAAGAGTACCGTTCGCGTCGGGTTAGGTCCGTCCATCACGGAAGCTGCGCATAGCGCGTTACTTGTGCTCTTCTTGACTAAAGTTGCCACGAGGACGAATGAAGACGACGATTTAGATACGCTCGATGTTGACGAAGAGTTTGAGAAGCGCGCAAGTATTTTGACTCGAGCTGGTACAGAACTCGAGCGAGCGATTTTCTGTCGCACGGACGGTTACGACTATGTCGTCGTCTTCAAGAACGATAAGATAGCTGCGTCGACTTTGATGAAATTGGTGCGTTGGTGCGAAGCCGCAATTAGCGATTACATCTTCGATGTTTCTCCTCCAGCTGATTTCAAGGTCACCGAGCACCCTCTGAACACGTACGATACCGAAGCTTTCGCTGCGATACTGCGTTTGTATCGTTACGTAATGATTGCGCTTGGACAGAGCGACGATGACTTTGAGCACGCTTTGATGAGGGCGAGCACGGCGAGTGCGAAGAAATGTTACGAACGCATTCGCGTACAAGCCATGGAAAATGAAGTCTCCTCTGAAAATTCGAGCGATACTTTGGCGCACAATCCAGCAGCGGCTGCCGCTCGAGTTCTCGAAGTTATCGCCTCGGAAGTTTCTAGAATTGCCGACGAGTACGCCGCGCACGTCGCGCCACGCATCAAATCTTGTTTTTTTCCGTCCGAGTACGAATCGTTCGCCGCGAAGTCAGATATTCAGAAAAGACAAGAACGCGCGGACGTGGTCTTCCCACGCGAGCTCGCAAATTTATTCGTCGATGAATTCACGTGGTGGTTAGAGTCCGATCCGCCTTTAACGACGGTAAGTTTGCGAGCGTTGTGGGCGAGTGGCGACGCGCAAGCCGCATTAAGCGTTTGCTGTGACGCGGACGCTTTAAGAAGACACCAAAGAACATCTAATAACAATGATGGTGTAGCGATGATCAGAGCAACCGATGCTGATGCGGAACCAAGCGCTACTAATGCTGCGAGAGACCCGTATGCGACCTTTCCTCAACTCAACGTAAAGGAAAAAGCCGCGCCGCTCATTTTTAAATGGATCGGTACCAAAATCGACGATGCCAACATTTTTGCCGAGCGCGCAGCGCAATCTGAAAAATGGACCAATGACCGTCGGCAGAAAAATCATCCAGCGCAAAGCGCGGTTGAGTTACTCAGACTCGCCAACGAAACTTTAGAAGGGTTTTGGGGTTTGGGTATTCCGTGTTCGGTCTCGGCGATTCGCGCATTAACCGAAGGCCTCGACGGCGCATTTCAAAGGTACGCCAGCGAGCTCTTAAAAGACGTTGGAGATGTGAAAGATGGGGACGAGTTACCGGAGAAACCGCGCCTGACGAGATATAAAAAAGATATCGTCGACAAGATGCAACAAGACGCTTTAGAAAGTATTAAACGGCGTAAATGGGTATCAGAAAACGCGCAGTCGTTAGACGCGACATCTCACTCATACTGCGCCAAGTTATCGGCTTTAGATTTCATATTGGATGAACTAGAGAACGGATCCATCGAGCGGGATCTACCGAACAGATGGATTCGCATGCAGCGCGATTGCGTGGCGTTAACGAATGGATTAGTCGACGAGAACAACAACATTAACGGCGAAGAAGATGGTGACCACCAAGACGACTTTGAAGCCTCGAAATGGCTCGAGGACGTTTTCGCCTCTGCGCGCCAAGCTCTGGCGTCGACTATTGATACGCTCTCGAATTTACTCGCCGCTCGCATCGTGTTTACGAACATGAAGGAAATCTTTCACGACGGTGCCTACGTCACGAAAGATAAGAGTTTGTCGCGTTTATCTGTAGTTGTCGTTCCAGCTTTAGACGATTATATGGGATCGATTGTGTTTTCCATAGGTCCCAGAGCCGCCGCGAGGTTGTTAGAAATCGTCGCTTCGGCCATGTTGCGCAAATTTTGCGAGATGTTCGTTCGAATAACTTTAGACGGAGGCCCGGGAAGAGCCTTTGAAGTCGCCGACGCGAGAGCCTTTGTTTTAGCGGATTTGGAAAGTATACGTGAGACGTTCGAGGCGAATGGCGATGGTTTGAGGGAAGAAGACGTGAGAGTAGTGATGAAAGAAGCCGAGCACATCGCTGCAACCATGGCCTCGGAAACCGATCCGTTGATTAAAGCAATAGAAAATAACGAAGGCGCGAATCCCACGCAGCAGGAGATTATGTTTCGCGTCTTGTGTCATCGAGCGGAACACGCGGCGTCGAAGTTTTTGAAAATTAACGCTAAGTTGCCGAAGAAATAGTTTAGCTCATTTAGAGTGTATTAATATATGTGTTCGTATGATGTTGCATGACAAAAGTACAGTGTACGAGTACCCAGTACAATTCCTTTTTCTAAAGTTGTTTTTCATTGTTTTTTAAATCTCATGTGATTAACCAGCGACCATGGTTTGCTTGACCCCTTCCACCTCGATCGGTTTCGACAACGCTTGGAAGCAGTTCAAAATTGGCTTCTCGCCTTTTGAGATATCCGCTTGGTTCCACCAATCCTTGTATGCGCACATGTTCCCGGCAGTAAACGCATCCACCATGTCTGCCCCGTACGTCGCTATGAAATTATGCGCCTTTTTAATAAAGCTCTGAGTGATGACGTACGATTGCAACCCACTCAACGCGCTCGCGCGAGTGTTCATCTTATAAATGTCAATCTTTGCGAACGCTCCGTTTGGACCTCTCACTCCGACGCTCTTAAAGTGTGGCCCTTCAAACCCGGGTTCTCGCATGAAGTTTTGCAAAAACAACACGTCCGCCTCCTTGGGCATGTTTTCCGTCAACGTTTGTACCGCCCAAAACGGCACGTTCGTCATCTTATTCCCATCTGACTCCATAATCCACGCGATTGGCCACCCTTGATCTTTTACCCACTGCCACTGATACAAGTGCGCGTACAAGCACCCGACGTGATGCGACAAACCTTTATCCAATGAAAACTGGTCCAAAGTCCCGTCTGCTTTCCTCGTGTCGATGTGTTTCAACAATCCCATCAACTGGTAAAAATCTTTCACGTCCGACGCGAAAACCGTCCCGTCTTTCACTTTCTTATGAAACAATTTCCTTATATCTTTCACCGCGTACTCCGCGTTCGCGATATCTTTCGGCCATTTCTTGGCATCGATCCCTTGCGAAATACTCACCGTCTCCGCCAAATCTTCGTAATTCACTCTCGTTTCCCCGGCTAAAGTTTCAATCGTTCGTCGGACTTTCCATAAATCCTCGTCGTTATCTCGCAACGCGATGAACACCACCGGTACGTCTAACACCGGTTCGTACACTTCGTTCAACGGTTTGTACGCGCCAGTCACCACGTGTGGACCGTCGCTGGATGATGCTTTCTTCCCTAAAGTTGGCAACGGTGTTCGATGTTCCGTCGTCGTATCGTATCGTTCTTGGTGGAAGGTGTTGTACGAATTCGACGGATCGTGATGCACGTCCGCTCGGTTGAACACCTCGAACGAATTCTCGATCGCTTTTTCAATCTTTTGAAACCCTTTCGATGGATTCATCATTCCCAGTTGCGCAGAAGAGGAACTCGTCACGAGCGCGTGTTTGCTCACCGCGGCGACGCCAATCGTGCTCAGCGCAAAGAGCGCGGCAGAAATGGCGAAGAGTGTGTATTTGCTGCTCGACGTGGAAGGTTGTCGATCGAACGGTTCATTTTCCTGGATCGGGGCGAGTAAGTGTTCGCGCTCGTTCGCGTTTTTCGTCGTCATCGCGCGTATTGGTGGTGGTCGTGTTGTGTGTATGCCGCGCGCGCGTCTTGTGGAGATTTTCTTTGATTTCCCCGCGTCCTTTTCGGGTCTTTAGGGTTTTATACGAACTCCTAAAAGGGTGGAAAGCGATAATACTATGCAAAGAGTAGCGTATATAAATATATATATAATGATGTGAACAACCTCTTTCTCTCCTTCTCTAATGCTCTCTCCTTTGCATTCTTCTTTTCCTTTGTCTTCTTCTTTATTATCCGTGATGGTGACTTTTTTTCGAAGACGAAGACGAAGCGCCGCCGTGCTTATTAGATTTTTCCTCTTTCTTCTTGTTATGGGCGACGATTTCGTTGTCGTTGTCGTCTTTTTCTACTTCGCCCAACTGACTGGCGGGCATTTTACGCCTCCCAATCAACGTTCCGGCGTCGTCTACGGTCATCATCGAGTCTTTCGGCTTCGTCAAACCTTGGCCCGGGATTTGCTTGAATTTCTTTTGCCAATCGCGTTCCTTCATCGGAATGTAGTTGGCGGAGTAATCGCCGTTGGTAAACACGACGTGTTCTGTCGCCCAACTCA
>JACLAA010003763.1_pt1 | contig 12732 bp, 10 predicted proteins | sample 8027891 | NCBI WGS metagenome assembly JACLAA01 (sample SAMN15724900, study PRJNA655200) | protist metagenome | isolation source: fluorescence activated cell sorting (FACS) single amplified genomes of... | place: Spain: Blaines Bay Microbial Observatory, Mediterranean Sea | collected 2016-01-19 | reverse complement strand
GTTTTGTCACAGAGGAGATCTCCATTGTCCCGTCCGCGGACGCCTAGTTCCCCTGATGCGGTTGGAAACAAGTAATGTGAGCGATGTGTTTCGTCGATGTGATGCTTCTACTGACCGCATGACCTCCCACGACTCAGCAGGGGGCTGTTGCACTGCACCATGACAAATCGGATGGCTTCTCAGTTCCGCATCTGGCGGCGGGCGAGAGGTAAGAGCGAGCGAATCCGGACCTGTTTTGGTGTTTCGTGACTGAAAAAAATTGATTGCAGGAATTTGATGGTTTGGTAACCCAGAAAAAAGAGCTGGCCGCGCAGCTGAGCGCCCAGTGGGCGTAGACGGCGCGGCAAGGGCGAGGGCGGGGCATCTGGTCCCACAGGGCCGGGCCCACTGGAGCGTCGCCCCTGCTCACCAAGCACGAATTGCAACGCGCCTGGACCGCGCACCGCAGCCCGTGCGGATTGGGCATGGATTCGTGCATGGGGAGCGTCGACGCACTGGGGAACGGGTGCTCGGCGCCGGCGCGCGCCCGCGCGGAACCAAAATAATAATATTATTATTTTGGATAGCCGAGCACCCACGAAACCAATTTATTCGGCTCGGCCGTAAATTACACGACTCAACGTCAGGAAAATGTCACACTCACCTGGTATCGTTTATCAAACATCACGGTCTAATTGTTCCATACATGGTCGACATTTTTTTTTTTAGTTCGAGAATCTTGATTCAGCGCTCCATACATTTTGGTTGATCCAAGGTTAATTTATACATTACAGGCACGGTTTTCTTTTCGTATTTATCGTTAACCGCATCGCCTGCGCGGGAAACGCGCACGCCAAAAACGCGCCGGAAGCGCGCACGCGCCGGAAACGCGCCGGAAACGCGCGCGCGTCGAAAACGCGCGCGTCGCGGCCGAGCCGACCACCTGAGAACGGACGCCCCACGCGACACACCACCGCGCGCACGACGACACCGCACCACGCACCACGCGCGCTCCGGTCTCTGGAGCCTTATTATTATTATGATATTGTTAGAAAACTAGCTAGCTAGCTAGCTAGATAGCGCTATATATATAGGAGCGAGGTACTAATAATAAATTACGAACGAAGGTATTACATAAATTACTAAATTTTTACTAAATTTACTAAATTTTTACTAAATTTACTAAATTTTTACAACGTACGTATGTACGAACATAAATTTTTACTAAATTTTTACTAAATTTTTACTAAATTTTTACTAATACCGCAAAATCGAAATGCGGCGTAAGATTTTTGCGATTTTAGTAAGTTTCAAAATTACTAAAATTTTACTAAATTTAGTAAGAATTCAGTAAAATGGTTTTTACGGTGAATTCGTACTGTACCTTCGTATGTTTAACACTATTCTATATATATATATACATACATGTAAAAGTAACGTTTATTGATTGGATGACGATCGATACTATGATATATTTTAATATTATCACGAAGGTATATATGGTTATTATTTGATGTTATTTGTATACTATTTAATAGTCTATATGTTCATTAATTCTGAAGTAATAAGATTATTACCTTCGTATGATAGGTAGTCTACGAAGGTAAAAGTTGTCTTCGTACCAATAATGGAGTGTATGGATGTCATAAAAAACATTGACGAAAGACTTGACTTTTCGTTACCAGTCTGCCTCGAGCGCGACGTAGGCATATTATGGTTTCCGTAGAGGAGCTGGACGACTTTACTGCAAAAGCAATGATGCTGCTTCGCCGTGACCCGTGTCAGGTCGTCATAACAAAAGCAGGTCGTGTTCGAGCTCACACGCTAAATTCCAAATGCCTGCAGGTCCGTTTTGTGATGAAGTATCGACACTGTAAAGGCTATATGTGCTGCAAAGTCACCGATGATTCAACGGCAAGACGCTCACAACGAAGAATTTTCTTTCCATTTTGCTCCTCACATCTGACTTTTGATGGATGCCATTACTTTTCGTGCTTTTCTTTCGAGTCAAGTGATGTGCGCGTTATACGCAAACTAAAAGAAGTGAACTCAGTGTTTTTCACAACATATCGCGAAGACAATACGAACTGATGCCGAGCTAACTTTTGAGTAATCGAAATGAACTAGTCTTACACAAACACGGATTTTGCAATGGCATCTCTGAGTCTGTTGCTAGACTTACTTCCTGCGAACTCGAGTCCTGAGATGTGAAAAGTACTTACAGTGCCATCATCACATCCTGCTGCGACGTTAGATGAATTTCGGGCGAACGAAAGACACGTGATGTTTCGAGAAGAAGATTTGGACCATTTTGGCTCCAAAGTTGACCGTTCAATATCCCACACCTGAAGAGAACCATTCAGCGAAGCGCAGGCAAACACTGTGGAGTTGGTTGGCGCCCAGCAAACACCAGTAACATATTTCTCATCGGTTCTGAAGACAAGAACCGGGGAAAATACTTTCTCGTGCCAGAGCTTAACTGTCCAATCAGCCGCTGCTGATATGAAAATTTGGTTCAAATGGGGTGACCACTGGACTTGATAAATCGGTGCATCGTGTCCAAGATAACTGTTCAAAAACTGCTCATCAAGGGAACATGAGCACCTATGCAGCAGCCCATTTTCTGTTCCAATGATGTATGTCGATGTATCATTTGGTGAAAAGTCAAAGCAAATTACTTTGCCCGCGCCTTTCACCTGTGGTTGATTCAAGTCAGCCTCGTCAAAAATCCTGTCCGTTGCACGCAGGCATGAATTCAGCTTCAAGATATCGACTTGCAAGAGGTTAGCTCGAGAGTTCCACATTATGATCTGCCCATCTGTCGAGACTGAGATGACGTACTCGTCCTCGTGAGTTTTACGCAATATCCAGCGCACTTGCCAAACAGGGCCTCGGTGTTTGCCGAGCAGAGTTGCACTGATGCTTAGTTGATGGTTTGGCCGGCATATATTGTGTATTAAAACACTCCCATCATAAAGGCCGACTGCAAGTAAGTTTTGTCTCAAAGAGGAGAAGTCCAACGTGGATACCCCAGAGCGCGTGGATATCACCTGTTTTGCTTGCTTCGGATTTTTGGGCGACCATATAGACAACAGCCCTTTCCGAGTTGAGCCAAAGCTGGAACTTCCATATCCAACTGCAAGAAGATCCGTTTTACCTTCATTCCATGACAAACTTGACACACCTAGGCCATTTACGCACTCGCTCTTAAACTTCCATAGATGCTTATCAGCCTGTTGAAATGATAATCACCGCTTTAATGACAAGTTTCCAGAGTCCACAACGGCGAATGGGTGTTGTGTAGAACAAAATCAACGCACTTGTTTTGCATTTCCTAGATGTCGAGAAAAAAGCGCTTTCTTCAGGAATATCTTATGCACAACAAGTTGTTCAGTCATTCGCAGCGCAGCGTTCAAGTTTATATCGGATAAAAGCTTTCGGTGACTGCTGAACCTTCCGAACAAATCTGAAAAGACACGTTGGCTCGGTATGCATGGCGCCGACGGGTAACGCTGAACACACTGCGACTTGGTATCTTTTGCCGCGATATTAAAGGTTTGAACGGCCTTCATCGCCGGCGATTTCCTCGAGCAATGCCTCCGATTCTCGTCGGCCGTCTCTCTGTCGGCAGCTGTTGCAAAAAAGGCAGTTTCAGGATAATGAAGAACGTTCGCTCCGGGTACGTTTAAGAAGCAGAAGATATCAGACTCGAAGAGAACGCAGTTAAGCCTTGAAATCAAGGTTGCACATGCGTTGCGGTTCTCCACGCCACTTCCGGCAGCACGGTTAGCATTATTTGGCGCAACGTTGAAGCCGCGTACTTGAACTCTGTTCAGCAAAAGGGGAAAGCTTACAAGAACTCCGACAAGAATTGTTGGGGGTAACCAACCTGTCCACAGAAGTTGCTGAGCCTTTGAGCCCACGATAGGGAGCGAATGGTGTGGTTCCGTCAATGCACCTCATTCTTGTATGATAAATCGCTTCGCCGAAACTGTATTGCACGCGAAATGAAGGAATGAACTGCTCGCTGGCGAAAGCTTGGAATTTACGAAAAGCACGCTTTCGGCTTCGACATCTTTTCTTTCAGTACGAAGGTACGAAGGTAACTTTATTTTATTTAGGTTAATAAGTTGAAATCCCTGCGCAGCAGCCGGCTTGGACAGGTCCTTTCGGTCCTAACTAAAATTAGGTGAAGCGCAGGGATTTTCCGCGGGGATTTTCAGCGAAAATCCCTGCGGTCGGCCGCGCGACGGGGATGATTTTATATGGGGGAAACTCGAGGGTTATTTTTGATTCAAATCCATTCAATAATAGTTGCTTACTTCGTACGTATAGAACGAATGAAGGTGCCTTCGAACGAATGAAGGTACGAATAATGAACGAAGGTACAAGGTACATACGAACGAAGGTAACACTACTACTTACATACGAAGATATTATTCAAAATACCGGTATGCATACATGGATAGGTACGAATAATAATGAAGGTATCACATAACTAACGGACCGAGCGCGGTTTCAGGAGTCGTCTCCGGGTCACCTTCCAAATGTTGAAGGCAGCACTCATACCATGTCTCGAATTCTTCAGTTCGCCGCTGCGATTTTTCGAGCCCGGCCTGCTGTGGAAGTGAGCACTCGTTGCAATCACGGCACCTGCGCCGTATTTCCAATACGCGGTTCTCCACACTACTCCAAAAGGTCTGCATCCTGTTTGTCTCGTCAAGAATGTCTGACGATCTCAGACGCTCGGAAAAGCAGGCGGGAACTTATCATCGCTTCCGCTTTTGTCGCATCTTTAGCGGGATTTTGCATTGACCTTCCTGAAAACGTCGCCAAGTTGCTGGGACTCGGATACCCAAATGGAGTGACAACGAGAGCTTGGGCTGCAGATTCGTTATATCACGAGTCAGTTGCAGGTACGATAGCAATAGTCCGCATGGCTGCCGAAGACCTTGTGTCGCTGCAAGTATCTTTAAAAACTAGCAGTATCATCGGAACGTCACTGCCTCTTAAGGACATGAAGCGTCGGATTACGTTTGGTCCTCTTTCGCAGCTGTCCGATGCAGCACTGAAGCTCGACAGCCTCATAGACTCGACACCACTTGAGGATTGGGAGACGACTGCATGGACTTCTGTGCTCGAGGAAACACAAGGCTCCAACTACAGAAACAGAGATTCGCGCTGGCGGATTCCTGGGGTGAAGCGGACGAATGCGTTTTTGTGTCTAGTTTTCAGCTGCTTCAACGATCCAAGGGCACCGCCGAGTACAGATATGATACTCTCTCTTAAGCTACTCTCTGACGGTGTCGACATGGGGTTACGCGGTGATGCTCGGATATCTGCTGAGGGGCTCATATTATCATTGGATGACGCACTTGAAAAGGTCAACTCGTATCTTGAGCTCGTTAATCGATCGTCGTGAGACAGCCATGCCGGAGATTTGCTTTTCGGCGACTTCATCTGGACGTCTACCTCCCCACCGGGAACTTCTTTGACTACTCATTCTGAGGTCTCAAATTACGCAAGGTTATTACACTGTCGGTTTTAGCATAGCCGGCCCACTCATTCACCTCTGTCAACAAATCTCGATCTTTAGGCTCGAAAGTGTGCAGTTCTATTTCGAAAGCAGTTGGAGCTGAAATAAGTTTTTTTGATTAAAGTGTTACCGAGAATCCAGTATGTCGAAGTTAACACTTACCTACGTACCTCCGGGAACAAGTTTCAATTGCAAACTACAAAGCACCTTCTAGCTAGTAAATATGACTCTCGCGAGCGGATTGAAGTGATCTTGATGATGCTCCTAAACATTTTCAGTTAAATCATATCAACCAACTTTTTCAAATACTTGGGCCTTGGAAGAATGTAAATATGAACTTCACATGAAAATTCATCGTACATACTCGAGCTATTTAGCAGTTGCATTCTTGGGAATCAACTGTCCGCTTACTGTCGCCAAGCCTCTTGGCAAATACCTGGAGATGACTGGCCAGACGCGACATCTTGGACACGCAATCAATCAGATCAGAAATATGCAAGAACCCGAGATGGTTTGCCGCTGAAACGGGTTTGATGTCAGCTTTCAATTCATGTTTGCTCGCATTTGCACAGAACATGTTTATTTCAAATTTAAACTTAACCAGATCTTGATTCATGAAGGCAAGATCTCGATTTGTACTCATCAATTCTGACGCCTTTGGTTTTTGAATGACCTTGCTGTCTCCCTGATATACCACTATTGAGAGCCATTCTATCAAGCTCAGGCACAGAGCAGCCCAAGACATTACCTCCCTCGTCATCATCATGGTTATCCTTCCGCAACTAGTTATAATGCTCAATACACTCAATCGATCCTTAGCACGTCTCTTTTGGGCGATCATGTTGACTGTGCGCGTGCACCCTTGGTATAGTATCCACTTCTGAGAGATTATCGTGATTGAGACTGACCCATATATGTTAGTTTTCAGATGACAACCAATCCAATCACTTAGATTAATGCAGGCATCTGACCTCGGCATTAAAGCTGCAGTGACAGTAACAAGTCTGTGATCTCCATCAACAATCTGCGAGGCAATGCCAGTATCAATTTGTGCATGGATACTTGCCGCGCATCGCAATAATAAAGCCCTCATAGGAACTCTTACTCCATCTGAGCTATTCGCGAAGTGTTGATTTGGTGGTCCAGTTTCACTCTCTTTGCTGATGAAATTTGCCATGTTACAGAGCAACATATGGTATCCATTCTTTCCATGTCGAATTTCACTAATGATGATCGAATCTTGCATCATGTGCACTTCAATACGCAGTGCCCCCTGCAACGATACGGCTGGAAGCAATATATCCTTGCAAATTGAGCGCTCAGGACAATTACTGCATTCCTCCCACAACATCCAGGAACCATGGGATGCAAGATGTACGAGAGTTGACATCGAATGTGCATGCCGTCCCTTGGGAACATGAACGTCATGGATGTGCATCCGGCTTATTAAAAAAATGTCAACATAGAGCGATGAAGACTGATGGCGAGGCATGCTCACGGATGCATGCAGATTTGCGGGCAGGCATGGGAAACACCAATATATTGACTTATGAAGAAGTGCAGAACTGTTCCATGCGGTCTTTATTATCAGACCTCTTCCTGAACTCAGGATACCATGCGCATTGGTCCCCTGGAAGGCAAAACTCGAGACGCCACAAGCTTTGTCAATCGGCACATGAATACGGCTATCGCTCGGCGATGAGCTTTCCTGCCTCTTGGTTGTTGCAGCTGGGAAGGACTGATCTGTACGCAAAAGAATCTGTGTTATGAATGGATTCACATCACATAGATGCTGTGTCCAGCCTCCGTTGTGTCGATAAAGGTTGGCTATTACACTCATCATGCCTAGGATACCTGCTGTTGCCTCTGAGTGACCACAGCAAGATTTCACTGAGCTAAATTCAATTGAGGCATCAGTCACATGTAATAAAATTACTCCTTCTGTGCTAACACTATGTTTTTCAGAAAAAAGTACACCTCCACACTGCTTTCATGAAGCATGTTTTCTGCTGCAGCGATGAACGCGGAAATGATAGCTGCCGCTGGGAATAATGTGCGATTGCACACGCGATGGTCCATGACAAGAGCTGAGGACGTCGATGGAGAGAGGGCCAACAAAAAAATATACGAGAAATGACCGACTATACTGTGGGATGAACAGTCCAGAATAGCATCCAAGCGAGGGCATGGCCACGCGGATAGTAGGAATGCAGATTCAGAGCTCAACCTTGTGAACAATAAATTGAATGAGGTTGTGGAAGATCTATATTCTGTAATGACATGCGCATTGACGCCGCTCATCCCAAAAGCCTGACAGCCAGCATGACGATTCGCTATCGGCTCTTTCTTATGATCTGCGTTTCCTCTCCTCCCCTGTGTTGCATCGTGGTCCCAATGTTTGCACGATTGAACACTGCAGATTCCACGTGTCTGCTGACATGTCGCAGGTGTGCAATCGGTGCGTCTTGCACACTGAGAAGAGAGGCCACAGACAAAAACATGGCGTGGCATCCAGCAGCGCCCTCTGTGTGTCCTAGTGTACTTTTTGGCGCGCATAGCGTGACACATTGGTCCGAGAGGAGCTTTTCTGAGAACACATCTACCAAGGCAGCAACCTCAATAGGGTCACCGAGCGGTGTCGCCGTGCCATGCATAGCGATGATCTTCATATCAAGAATCTCGCGGACATTTTCAGCTGTGCATTCAAAGAGCTTTTTTTGTGAGGCACCGTTAGGCGTTGTAAGCGAGCTAGATCGACCATCTTGATTAATCGATGATCCCGCAATGCATGCGTCACTGCCAGTTTGTTCAGAACACATATCATTACTTCTAGAATTGATAAAGGTTACACAGCCTTCGCTTCTTCCATATCCATCAGCGGTTGCGTCGAGTGTTTTACATCTACCACTCGTTGATAGCGCCCCAAGCATTCCAATTCTTTGAGCTGTTTCCGGGCTGAGCATCATTGAAACGCCAGCGGTGATGCTTCTCGTGTGGCCGTCGAGTGACTTGCTCCCAAGGTGGACAGCTGTAAGGGACGAAGAGCACGCGGTATGCACCACGACGCATGCTCCTTTGAGATCCAGGGTAAATGAAACACGGCCTGCAAGAAAGCTAAAACCAACTCCTGTATCCGCCCTTGAACTGGGACGTATTCCGAGATTATTCACTGAGAATTCAGCATATTCTGACCACATGCATCCGACAAAAATTGATGTGTTTTCCTGGTAGAAAGCGCCACTTGCAGGCGCTGAGCTGCATGACACCAGACGCTCACTTGCAGGAACTTGATAAAATCTTGGATCTTTGGCAGATCTCATACAGTTTTCGACTAATAAACGATGTGTTGGATCCATGTTTACCAGTTCTATATAGCTTGCACCTACCAGCTCAGCATCGCATGCCCCGATGTCTCTTGCAAGAAAAGCAGCAAACTGCGGCATTTCATATGACCAGTGAATATTTCTATTTTCCACATTCCAGCGTTGATGTGGTATTCTTTTCTGCACATCAAGCAACCCGAGCACAGCAACCTTCATATTTGAAGTATCAAAATAGTCGATCTCGGGGAGTGCGGCACAATGACTGATCACAAATATAAGGGCGTAAGACAAGTGATTTTTGGTTTCTTTGGTCAACCTGTGACTTGGAAATGAGTTCATTCCTTTTTGCTTGTGATGTCTGCGTATAATATAATCTGCTATGGCACTGATAGTTGGCTCATTGAAAGCTAGCAAAGCTGGCAATGGATTTGCGTGCAACATGAGCTCTGCGCTAAGCCTTTTTGAAAGCTCAACGGCTACGGTAGAGTGGATTCCAATGTGAGACAATGGATCATCTATTGCTACCGCATTGATGTCATATACATCTGTGGATGAATACATCGTGTTAATCAGTTTGCCTTGGATGAGCTTAATCAAGTCATCCCTAAAGGTGACATGATGATGGCGAGAGGTTCTGCTTCTATGGCATGTGGGAATTACAGTCGTCGATTCAATCGCATGCCGTTGCAATTTTCCTTTTTCAATTTTTCCTGTGCTTGTTCGTGGCATGCTCCTCTGAAGGACAATGCGACGAGGTACCTTGAATGACGCCAGAGTTGATCTACAATGTGCAATTATATTTTGCTCAAATACATGGCTCAAACTCGATACATCACAACACACTGCCGCTTCTACTGCCTCGCCAAGAATCCTATCGGCTACACCGTAAACAGCTGCTTCCGTGATTCGAGGGTGAGTACAAAGCGATGCTTCGACCTCATGGCAAAACACGTTTTCCCCCCCTGTCACTATAATGTTTTTGCTTCGGTCAATTATTGTTATCCAGCCACAAGGATCCACTGAGGCGATGTCCCCCGTACGAAACCAAGCTTGCGTAGTCAACGAAGTACACACACGCACACCATACTTTTCATTCCAGTAACTTCCAAGCCGGGCACTACGAACAACTATCTCTCCAATATGATTGCTTTGTACATTTATACTGCAGTCATTCAAGGTAAAATCGGCGACTAGGACCTCCATATCTGATACACATCGGCCCGTAGAACTGATTATGCGTTGCCTGTCGACCGCAGGAACTGCATTGAATGACTCACTTTCCTTACGAGACAATGCAGAGGTGGCTATTCTACCACAGGTTTCAGTCATGCCATAATCAGTGAAATAATTAGTTTTTGGTGCTGAGTTCATCACCGTTGCCACAACATCGGACATCACAGCAGAGCCGCCACATGACACAAGACGCAAATTTCGAAATATGTATGGGTGTGCATAAGCTATTATGGATACTTGTGCGGCGACCATGGCAGAAATGTTCACGCTGTGATTGAAGATTGCACGGGCAGTTCCAGAAGAACTAAAACTTCCGACAAGAACTCCCTGGTCTCTGGACATAACAACCTGGTTTGTCCCTGACGAAAGACAAGCGAATATTGCAAATGCATCGAGTGCGTGGAACATAGGCGTCGCATGTAGCCAAACATCTAACGCGGTAAACGTAAAGTCCTGGGCAACTCTTTTTGCATTCCGTGCAACTGAGGATTGGGAATGTACAACACCTTTGTGGCGATTGGTTGTTCCACTGGTAAACATCACCTGGAAACAACTCAAAGCAAGAGCTGCACTACTTGTATCGGGAACCCAAGGTGCATTATCCAACGAGTACTGCGGCATGACATGATGCGATTTTGTACATGCGACAAATCTCCTTCTCGACTGATCTTGCCATCCTGTTCGTTGCGCTCCCACTGGTCTATTCGGTACTACCTTTGAAGGTACCTTCGAAGGTACCTTCGAAGGTGTTTGTTTTCCGGGCATGATGATAAGTATATCTAGTGCTGTCGAGGCAAAACTAGATGATGCTCTTTCCACTGTAGGTGCATGACGCTCATCGCAGACGATGAGCTTTGCCCCTACATCAAAGATTGCCTCAGTGAACTCCGAGACTGTCGATTTGGTGTCACAGCTGACAGCCACACCACCACAGGCTGCCACAGCAAAAAGAACAACAAGAACCGAAGGGGAATTGTCCAGAACGAGCACGACGCGGTCCCCCGTAAATACATTGCACCGAGATTGCAGACTTGATGCTAACGAACAAGCCGCGTGGTAAAGCTGGCCATGAGTTAATGATGTGGTGCTAGCAGAGTTTATGTCGGTTGAAACCTCTTCCACGACTGCTTTTCTCGACGCTTTCGAGCCATTGACGAATCCTTTCCTCAGTGAGTGCCAGAGGCTACATTTATCTTCGATCGAGGTAGAAGGTGTGCGACGTCTGTGATCAGGCAACGCTGTCATCTCGATTTGCTGAACGCGGTCGGGCTATCCCGACTATCTTGCCTCTGAAGCTCGCACACAAACAACACTCTACTAGCTAGACTAACACTTACTATCTACCTTCTTACCGAAGGTACGTACGTACGAATGAAGGTACATACTTGTATATCTTCGTATTCTGGATTTCAATCAACCAGCAGGTTGGAACACCCTAATGAAGATAACTTATTATACCTTCGTTCGTACGAAGGTATGTAATACCTTCGTACGTATGTAAAAGATAATATCATATAAATAATAAGTTATCACATAAACTTTATTTGGAGCTAAAGGTACGATTGATTTAATCGTCGTATGGTAACATAGTCATCATATTCAAGTTCCAACTAACGTTAAACTCATGCTCTATCATCGATCGTTAACCTAAATAAAGCGATACCTTATTTATATAAGTTATCGCTTAGGGTGTTCCAACCTGCTGGTTGAAATCCAGAATACCTTCGTACGAGTACCTTCGTTCGTAGACTACGTACATATCTGATTTAGGCTAATATCGCCGGAAAAATACGAAAGTACCGTCGTTGACACACTTCATGCGAACGTCATTATGAGTTCATGCAAACGGAAATAAATCAACTGCCCAGTCTGGGGTGCTTTAAAACTTTCACATCAGGCTTGCAGTACGTAGTAGAGGGCCCAATGATGCGGCATCGCGCTTCACCTCGCACGTCACCGCTCGCTAAAATATATGCGATGTAGATGGGCAGCTGTTCGACGGTCTGACACGCGCGGATATCGGCGTATTCATCATGAGCCGGCGGGATGGTAAACTGCGCTTCGACAGTGGAGTCTGTTGAAGGGGGCGAGCATCAGTAAAAGTTTATAAGCGAAAACAAGTGTTACTAACTCTTAGGAAAACGCAGAGTAACAACAACGTGGTGAGGAGCAAGCAAGACGGACCTTTAAAGAATTTGATTTCGTAGATGACTCCCTTTGCGCGAGCATCTCGTGTTACTTGCTCGTCATCGTCGTCATCGTCGTCATCTTCTTCTTCCTCCTCATGGCGCTGGCGCGCAGCTTGACGCTGTGCGAGGTGGACGTCTTCCTCATCATCAGATGGAAGATCTGCGCGAATGTCCATCGCGCGACCACCACCGCGTCCGCGACCGCGCTCCGCAGGGGCGATGCCGTGCTCCAATGCTTCGGGAGATGACGGATTTGACCACGGGGGCGTAGTCTTTTTAGAGGCACTGTCCTCTTCGCTCTCGTCACAGCTACCGGGTTCGTACAACCCCGCCATGCGTTTCGTTTGGAGGAGCTCGCGGAAAATGTATATACGCCGAAAAACATTCAGATAGACGTGTTTCTGACTAGTTTACGTACGTTTGCATGAACTCGTATATACGTTTGCAATCGTTTGCATGAACTCATAATAAC
>JACLAA010002724.1_pt1 | contig 12740 bp, 8 predicted proteins | sample 8027891 | NCBI WGS metagenome assembly JACLAA01 (sample SAMN15724900, study PRJNA655200) | protist metagenome | isolation source: fluorescence activated cell sorting (FACS) single amplified genomes of... | place: Spain: Blaines Bay Microbial Observatory, Mediterranean Sea | collected 2016-01-19 | reverse complement strand
CCGCAGATCCTCGAGAGTTTCGCGGCGGCTCTGTGCAAGAAACGGCCTCGGTTGCGATGGCGCATCCAATATGAATGTTTGCAGTTGTTTTCTATTGATGGCACGCCTCTCATGGATGACGTGCCGCTCGTGGAGTCGTTAGCCAGGGTTTCTTCGGATGAGTTATTAGCATTACCTCGCATAAGGTGTCTGAGCGAAGAGACTCAGACATCGTCGTCGCCTCGAGGGTGGTTGGTTGACGACGGTGGCGCGCTGGCTGCCTGCAGGTTGTGCTCCGGCGGGAAGGTGGGCGGCGATACTGTACTAATCAGAACGGATCGACGGGTCGCGGGCGCGGCGCGCTATCGGCAAGTCAAAAGGTCCCAAGTTTTACTTGTCGATGACGTTTCTCGACAGCTCTTCGCCACGGCCCAGAAAAAAGCTTCCAGAGACGACGACGAAGCGGTCAAAGTACTGGAAGCTCTTAGAAGAAAAGAGCGCGCTAGAGATTTGCACGATAAATCTATTGTCAAAGCCGTGCTACCGGAGTTCCGGCGGAACGGCAAGTTGGTGATAAGACCGCCAGAAGTGAAAAAGGGCGAGTTCGTGGACTGCGTCTTCCCCCACCGCCAGCTGGGCATTTCTTTAGCTTTGGTAAGGGATGCATCGTCGGGTAGGAGATACGTCGGTCTCGATAAAGTGACGCCGTCCTGTCCGCCGCGCGTGGCCGTGGCGTTGAGAAGGGGCGATTTATTAGTAAATGTGGACCAGGAACCCGTGGACTCGACGGATGAAGGCTACGAGAAGCTCGTAGCTAGATTAAGGTGCGGTTCTCGGCCGGTGGTCCTGAAATTCTGGAAGCGGTCCGATGTCGAATCTACTGAGAAGGAGGAGGTGCCTTTAACAATACAGGTGCCGGAGTCGCCGAAGCCGCGGACGTTGCGGGCGGACGAGCTCTCGCCGTCGTCGGAGGTCGAGGAGTTCGACGCGTGCGTGGATTTGGATGATCATCACGTCGACTTGGACGAGGTGGAGCACGTCGTCGACCTGGACGACCACCTGGCGAAGGCGACGGCGACGGTCGTCATCTGATTGTCTCTTTGTGTAAGGCTCTCTGTGCTAGTCCTTTTTCTGTATAGGTTGGGGGGCGCGTCTTTTGTGATCGCATACTTCCGTCTACGCAGACCCGCGTCGGTAACCTCCCCCCATTCGTGCGCAGATCTATCTTTCTGTTACGGTGCTAGGACTAGTGGGCGGCGCCCCTGCCCAGGGCTGCGGAAGCCTGCTTGCTAGTGTCTTACAGACCGCTAGCGCGAAATTCATAAAGCCGCGCGCTCCCAGCTCCCAGCCTGGAGCAGCGTGCCGCGCGCGTGAACCGACATTCGCTGCAAGAGAAGGCGTCGCCTTCACGCCATCGACGCGTCCCATCGCTGCCTGCTCTCTGTAAACCAACAGATGAGTGAGCAGCTCGACAAGCTCAGAGCTGCCATCGCCGCCGCCGAGGCGCGCGCGCCGAACCCGCCGCCGCCCAATATACTACAAAGAACGCCGAAGCCTGATTTGGACGCATTGAGAGCGAAAATAGCAAGGGCGGAAGGGGATGGCGGCGGGCGCTTGCGCGAGGCGGCTCGGTTATTGCGGGGCGACGTCCTCTCCCAGAAAAGCGGCCTCTGCCAAACCCTAGAAGCGCTGGCGGATCGAGCCCGCGACCCGCCTTCCGATACGACGGGGTGGTTGTGTGCGAAATTGCGGGAACTGCGACCGAAGGAAACGAGAGTGTATGAGAGGCCCGTCCTCAGCGGCTTAGTGATGAAGTGCGACGAGTTCGCTCATATACATCTCTTCCCGACACCGAGGATCCATCCCGCCGTGTGGAACTTCCGCAAATGCGATTTAGATCTAGCAGTGTACGGTGTGGGCCAGTGCCATCAAGCTGGCATCGGCCACGTCATCGCGGAACTGCAGAAGGACCATTCCTCGATAGTGTGGTGCAACATGCGGGAGGAACCTGTCGTTTTTTTAGATGGCCAAGCTTGTGCACCTAGAACAGCTAATAATTTAAACGAAAACGTAGAGTACTTGCAATCGATCGAGGACTTTGAATTGGACGCCATGGAGCGGCGCTTGTGTCGAGACTGCGTCGAGGCGGGTAGTACTTTACCAGTATACTATCAAGTGAGTGGAACGGAGAACGAGAAACGCAATCTCTCTACAAGTACAGCGCGCTGCGTCGCCGACGTCTACCCTTCATCAGTAAGGTACCACCGCATCCCCATCGCTGATGAAGCTGCCCCCGAGGAGAAGGACTTCGACCAACTGATCAGTGCCATACGAAGCGCTCCATCAGATTCGGCATTTGTCTTCAACTGTCAGATGGGTCGTGGTAGAACTACCACAGGAATGGTGTGTGCTTGTATCATGATGCGAGCGTCTCGCGGCGAGCTGGCGGCACCAGCAAAAGCGAGGGAAGGCACGGATCCGAGGATTGTCGGAGACTTCAAATGTATAAGGGAGCTGGTGGCCATGTTGGACAGAGGCAAGGAGGCCAAGGCTTTAGCAGATGCGTGCTGCAAGGCGTGTGCGCACGCGCAGCATCTGGTCGAGGCCATCATGGCGTGCGACGTGAGTGCCAAAGTGGCGCCGGCGTCGTCGCATCGAAATCCTGATTTTTGGCGGGCGCGCGGGAGGAATTACCTCGAAAGGTACTGTTACCTCGTGTTGTTCGCCGCGTATGCCTTGGAGCACGCTCCTAGTGGATACGCGGCGTCTTTTTCGGAATGGGCGCACCACCGGTGGCAGCTCAAAAGGGTGCTGAAGCACATGACCCTTGAAGGTTAAGTTTTTTTGTCTTTTTTACACACCTACCCCCACACCGGCGCTCTCGAAGCGTCCGAGTCGTTTGGTTTATCGCCCGCGATGGCGTCGACCGCCCGCGGCGTTCTGTACATGTTCTCAACAACTCACAACACGCCGTCGAGCAGCGTCAGCAGTTCGTCGCTGTGCGATCGTGGCAGAGCGACGCGACGACGTGCGTGTAGACGCCTAACTCAATATCGAGCTCCGCCGCGACCCGACGCAATAAAGCCCCGAAGAAGTGCATATTTTTGGGAAAGATCGACGCGTTCTGGACCCGTAAAACACCCGTGCACGACAGCTTTCCCTCTTCAACATAGAGGTAGAGCTCGCGGCAGCACTTCGTCTGGCCCGGGTCGCGCCAGTCTATCGTCTCCGAACCGCTATCGGTGAAGGGGATGGGTATGGAGGCCCGTTTTGAATTTTCATGCGTCCGGAGGCAGTCGACGGCGTTCGCGATCTTGCGGCGCATGCCTCGCCGATAGTCGCCCTGCGCGCCGCCGCGTTCTGGTGTTTTGTAGGCATCAATTTCCTCGTCTGTTATTTTTTCTTCGAGGTTCCAGCGCGTGTAGAAGTCGAGGGCTGCCAGTGGAAACAACTCCGTTTCTACCGTCGTGGCCTCTTCACTCAAATCCTCTAATACAGCAACGTAGTTGTGGACCGTGAAGTCGCCGCCGGCTCTCGTGAGGTGCCGCATCTCGTCGTAGAGGGACCGCGCTGTTTTATGCCTCGGCAGCAGCGCGTGGGCCGGCGCGTGGAGGCGGCGTCTTGCTATTATGGCGGCGCGGCGCAGCATTGTCGAATCGATCTTGCGGCGGCTGCGTGTTTGCTGCTGTAGGCCACAGGCTGCCAGCTGATGAGTACTGCTCGTCCAGGCGTCTCGCGCTCGTGCCAGCGGTTTGCCGCAGTTATTGAACACCAAATGCCAATCTTGACGCCACACCTAAGCTGTGGCTATGCTGGCAAGCACGCCAAAAAAAAGACAGGTTGCGCTCGAGCTAGCGGCCTGTAAGACACTAGCCTCGCAGGCCTGTGAGGAACCGCACTTTGACAGGACGCTTAGGGTCGCCTTCCAGCGCGTGGATGGGCCCGCGAGCCAGTTGCTGTTCAGGGGCTAGTGGGCCTCGTTTGTCTTCGGGTCATCTCTTAAAGCGCTCTGCAAATCAAGCATATTGCATCTACAGCAAAACACAGCCGCTGGCGCAGCGCTCCTATAACAGCTTGCTCGGAAACGGCCCTTTTTTGCTGCTCGCATTGCTGCTAGCGCACGGAGCCAAAAACTGCACCGCAGCGCTCTTTGTCGAGCGAAACTCGATGACCCTCGCGCCGCGCCACCGCATCGCTCGCCAACGCGCGCTAACGACCCGCGCGGCCTCGTGCACGAAGCGGGCACCGCTCGCGCACCAAAAACCAAAGACGCGCGACGCGCGCACCGTGACCCGCCTGGCGCTGTCGCGGCGAGACTTGCGAAAGCTCGCGCTGAACGCGGGCCGGCGCGTCGCGTCGCTTGTCTACGACACGACGGCGAACGACCGCCGGAGCTCGGGCCGCGCGCCGCGGCCGCGCGCGCGCTTCGACCCCGCGCTCGAGGCCGCGAAGCCCCAGTGGGATCACAAGGGCGGCAAAGGGCACGTCGACGTCCGCGCCCGCGACGACGGCGGCGACCGGCTCCAGGCCGTGATCTGCGCCGCGCTGCCGAACATGCCGGCCTGGCACGTCTCGAGCGTGCTGAAAGAAGACAACTCGCGGAGCCTCGTCGCGGCCGAGCGGGGCACGGGCCGCGTCGCCGGCGGCCTCGTCTTCCGCCGCACGTGGTCGAGCGACGCGGCGACGCGCTGCGACGTCGTCGAGGTGTCCTTCCTCGCCATGGACCCGGCCTTCCGCGACCGCGGCGTCGCCGCGAAGCTCGTCGCGCGCGTCAAGGCCCTCGCGGCGGCCGAGTCTGCCGCGTTGGTGACCCACGCGGACAACGGCGCCGTCGCTTACTGGCGCCGCCACGGCTTCGAGGCCGCCGCCCTCGCGCCGGCGGCGGCCAAGTGGCTCAACGACTACTCCGACTCGCAGTACATGGTCCTCGGCGGCGGCGCCGACGACGACTACGACACCGACGACGAGACGCTCGACGACATGCGCGCCGCGGCGCGCGCCGCCGCGGCCTCCTAGTTATCACCACCACTCCCTGTAAAATTTCCTTTGTGCCGAGTCGCAGTAGCCGTTACTCGGGTTTTGGGAGCGCTAGCACCTTGGGGATGAAATTTCGGAAACCCGAATTCATATCAGTTGATGCTCGGAGCACAGCTCTCGGCAGCGTTAACGCAGTGGATAGCGAGCGTGGTGCACTACAACTGCACGAGAGGCAAGTTCCATAAAAGGACAACAGCGCTAGCGCAAATCCGAGCTGCGCGCGCCGCCGCAAGCGCTCAAAAAGACGCTGCCAACCACAGTGCTCTCAGTAGCCTGCGAGCCGCACGGTGCCCCAACGACGCCGCGGCAGCGCCAGCATGTCCCTCCGCCAGGCCCTGAAACGCTCCCGCGAAGAGCAAGAAAAGTCCGGCGCGCTGGTAGAAAGACGACTCGGCGGAGTGGTGTGGTTCGAAGCTCCAAAACCGCCGCGACCGCCACAAATATACAGGGAGGGTCCGGTGCAGGGCTCCGCCGACGAGCTGTACGGCGCCGCGCCGCGGGGCACGGCGAAACCCCAGATTAGTGTAGAATGGTCGGCGGACCCGCTTTCTGACAGAGAAAACGACTTAGTCGGTAGAAGGGCGACGCGCGTCCTCGTCCAGGAAGGGAGACGAGTGCAGATTCGCTGTTTAGTGGCCGGCGTCCACGACGTCGATCAGCACCGCTTCTATTTGTGCGAGGATGCGGACGATGATATCCGAACGGTGCTGGACGCGAAAACGTGTAAGGACGCCGTCGACGCCGCCGACGAAGCCTTGCAAGAAGCTAAAGAAAAGCGACTTAAGAGAGAAAAGCAGCTCCGCAAGGAAGAGAAGGTAAGGCTCGAAAAAGATGCAAGGGCGGCGGCGGACGCCGCCGACGCGGCAATGGAGGCAGAAGAAAAAAGGTGGTTCTTCCGGTGCCCTTGTGGGGTGGAGGGCGCGCAGTATGATGATGGGAAGGACATGGTGCAATGTGCTGCTTGTTACGACTGGGCTCATGATGGCTGTGTGGTAGCTCGATTGAGAGGTTTCCGCGGGGCGTCGAAATTAGGCGCGTTGCGGCAATGCTCGTATCTATGCACGCGCTGCGCGCCGAAGCGCTACCGCTCTATATCATGCTCTTGCAAGGTCGACGAACGGTGCGCCAACTGTACGTCTACTCATGTACTGAGACCTCCAGCAAAAACAAAAAATGCGAAGACGTTCCACGACGCCTTGCCGGAGTTGCGTATTTATACGGATCCTCGGAGGCGCGACAGTACGATAGTGCAGGAGGTGATCACGGGCGGGTGCTACGAGCGCCCCGCGCGGGACTTCGAAGTGTTGCCTGGAGATAGGTGGTTGGATATCGGGGCACATATCGGCGCCTTCTCCTGCGTCTGCCTGGCGGCGGGCGCCGACGTTATTGCGGTGGAGCCCGACGCTGATAATTTCCGGCTCTTGGAATACAACGCCTCGCTGCGGCACGTGCTAGATCCGTGCCCCGGGACGTTCATAGCAATACAGAAGGCTGTTATAGGATCGGAGGCCACCTCCTGCACTCTATATGCGCACCCGCAAGCTTGTGCTTTCAGACACTCTACGGAGCGATTGGCGTTGGCGCAGCGACGAGGCTTGACGGAGACGACCTGGCGAGGTTCGACGGTGGAAGCCACATCGTTAACGAAGCTACTGGAACAATACCCCGACGTCAACGGTGTGAAAGTCGACGCCCAGGGCGCCGAGGTCGAGATCGTGGCGGCCGTGCAAGACTGGCGCTCAGTCGAGAAACTCGTACTAGAGTACGACTTCGAGTACCGCCCATCCCTCCGAGCCTTCCACGCTTTTGTGGATGATCTACGAAAGCACTTCCCGTCCGTGCAGCACGCGAAGCTGAAAAGAACGGGGGACTTTGTGGGCTTCCCGAACGGGGTCTTAGTGTTCGCGACGCGCGAGGCGCCGCCGGTCGCGCCGGAGCGGCGCTCTTCGCCCGAGCGGGCCGCGGCGGCACTCTTCGACGACGAGGACGACGACGGCAGCGCCAGCGACAGCGAAGACGAGATGCCCGTGAGCGCGCTGCTCGCGCGGTCTCCGGTCGCGCGGCGCGTGACGCTCTAGTAGGACTAATAGTTATTATCAGTTACCCCCCCGGCGCGGGCCGCGGCGCGGCCTCTTCGCGGGCGCGGAGCGCGGCTCGCGCGTGTCGCAAGTTGTCCTCAATGTACATCGTGGCCGGGTGCGTGGATCCGAGCACGCGCCGCGCGGTCCGTTCAATCTCTCCGAGCGTTGTCACGGCCTCGCGGAGATCGTCGAGCGTGGCTTCGGCGTCGAAGTAGAGCGCCTGCGCGTAAACTCCCCTCACCCTGAGCGTGAGTCCATCATTGTCTCCAAGAACGCGTCGCACCACCGGGATCGTTTTGCGCAGCAGCGACTTGGCTTCTTCGAAGCGCTTTAGATGAATTAGGGCCAACGCGTAGTTCTCGGCTACCTGGCACGTGTCTCTATTTTCTTCGCCATGAAGCCTCACATATCCGGAGTAGACGTCTCGCTTCATGCGCAGGGCCTCTTCAGACCGTCCAAGCTCCTCATACGTGACCGCAAGATTGCTCTGCACGAGGAGCATGTCGCCTTCTGATGCACCAAGTCGCCGCTTCATAGCCAACTCCGCATCGTACACAGACACCGCGTCCTCGTAGCGTCCTGCTTCTGATAAACCGTTCCCAAGCTGGGTCATTGCCATGCCCCGAACCTGTTCCGTCTCCGCCCGCCCCACGTACGTCTTCCAGCAAGCCCACCCGAGCGCGCACCGCACGACGCCGTGGTACCGTTGCTCGCATAGGCTACATGCCCACCACCGGCGGAACCTCTCATTCATCGCCTTGGCGTCTAAATTGTTCTCCTCGGCCTCCGTGACCAAAATCTTGGCCTGCTCCGCCAAACACGAAACGTGCGCGAAGCCCGCCGTCCCGCGGCACGAGCACCCGCGCACGAGGCCCTCCTTTGTTTTCCAGTGGAGGGCCTGCGTGCAGATGTAGCACGTCTGGCCCTTCGTGTCCTCCGCGCACGCCTCCGCCGCGACCGCGACGGCCTCCGCGTATTTCGTGTTGGCATTATACTGCTCGGCACCGCCTGTTTTTTTTATTTTCTTGCAGAGCTTGTCGTGCCCACCTTGCTCCCAGTGTTGTTTCTGGCACTCGGCGCCGCAGTAGCGCGTGCTGCAGCGGCCGCATTTCTTCCCCAAGGATAAGCCAAGGTCGGTGGCGCAGACGGCGCACTGCGTGAGGATCATCTTCGACGCCGAGCTCAGGCGCGGCGGCAGCGTGGGGCAGCTTTGTCTCAAGCCAGGCGAGAGATGAGAGAGACCCGCACCAAGCGCCCCAAGCGCCGAGCGCTCGCGAAGCGCACCCCTCGGCGCCGACCAACACCACACCGGGTACCTCCCCCATCGCCATTTCAAAACCCGCGCCGGAGACGCAAAATCGCAGTTGGGGCAGCCCCAACCAAGCAGCACGAAGCACGATGAAGACGCACGGCCCCTACAACGCCACGACCACCATCATCAAGATCGACAACGAGCTCAAGCAGGAGGACACGGCGGCGCTCGTCGCGTTTTTCAGCTTTCTTTTTGCCTGTATATTACTGGGAACGTTTGTCTACTACGGCTCCTGGTGCCGCATGCACCTTAGGAGGGTCTGCATCTACCCGCTCCAAAAGCTGTGCTGCGAGAAAGGTAGACGGCAGTTGTGGGCTAGACATCGGGAGGCCGTGATCAGGCATGACAAACGTCTGGCGGATGAAGCTCCATTAATAAATGAGGAGGACGACCCGCTGGAGGCGCAACTCGATACGCTCGTTGGTCTGGAGCCGCTGAAGGACGAGATACGAGCGCTACGACGATCGTTAGTGGTCGAGCAACAAAGGCAAACGGTGCTACAAATAAACAAGGAGGCCAAAGTGCAAGCGCCCCACTTAGTCTTCAAAGGAAGCCCGGGCACGGGCAAGACCCATGCTGCTAGATTGATAGCGAACTTGCTCAGAGAACTGGGCTATGTCCAAGGGAGTTTAGTCGAAGTACAAAGGGCCGATCTCGTAGCTGGGTATGTCGGCCAGACGGCTCTCAAGACGAGACGAGTGATAAACAGAGCGAAAGGCTGCGAGGCACAGCACGCCGCCGCGACGCCGACGACGTAGATGAGGCCGAGGCCCAGCCACGCGAGGATTTCTTTGGCCGTGATCCAATTTGCCATGTGGGGGTTGTAGAGTATACGGTACCATGCCCACCAATGCCAACCCTCCGCGCCCGACTGCGACGCGAAGCCGCAGGCGTCCGGAATCGCGTCGCTGCCGCCCTTGTCGGGCCACTTCTTCACGGCGGCCTTGAGCTTCTCGAAGAGGACTGGGTCGTGGCCGAGCTCGTCGCACGTCTTTCCGCAGGTCCCGAGGCAGCCGCCGTGGAACTCACGCACCACGTCCCGCGCGCACGCGTCGGCCGACGCGGTCGTCGGCGCTGCGTCCAAGCCCCGCCAGCGGCGGGGCGCGCGCGTCGAGGCCCAGAAGTTCTCCCACGGGTGCCCCCAGTTCGCATCAGTGTTGCTGTAGTGGTCGGCCTTGTACAGCCACGCCTCGTCCCAGCCCTTCCCTCCCGATAGCTGAGCGTGGAAGAAGTCGCCGTCTTCGGTGACCACGCCGCAGGCCTGGATGCGTTGGCGCTCGCCCATGCGCCGATTCTTCCGCGACGCCGGCCAGGGCTCGTTCTTCCGCAGGTCGGCCCGGAACCAGTTGCGGACGCAGGCGTTGTCGCCGATAGTTCTCCTGAAATCGTAATCCCAGAGGCGGCCCCACCAGCGCCACGAATCCTCGCGGACGTAGTAGAGCGCGCCGGACGCCGGGTTGCACCGCAGGTCGTCGCAGGCGTAGGGCTCGCCGCGGAAGTCGCAGGGGGGCGTGCGGGCGTGCTCGCCGTCGTAGTCCATGGTGCCAAAATACTTCAAGAGGACGTCGCACCGCTGAGGACCGCTGCGGTGGAAGCATTCGGGCACCGGCGCGACGCATTTCTCATCGTCGGAACTCCTGTTCGTGCAGCAGGTGCCGACGCCGTCGACATAATCCACGCCCGCCAGCGTGTGGTTGTCGGCGCAGTGCCGGGACTGCGGCCCAAAAAGGCGGGTCCGTTCCCACCAGGGAGTCTCGTAATGCATGCCGTAGCAGTCCTCCTCGATCGTAATCCCGCCGTATTCGGTCCCAAAAAAACGATCCACGGCGGCGCCCCCGGGCTTGAGCGCGCGGCACGCGTCGTCGACGCAGTCGGCGCGGCGCGTCGGTCGCGCGAAGCACGCCGCCGGCGCGTCCGCTTTCGGCCGGCATTGGCCCTCGCTGAACCACTCCTCCCCGGGGCGTTGCCGCTCCTCCCACTCCTCGCGGAACCCCACTTCTGGAAAGTAGACCGTCCGACACGGGGAGTTGCCGTCGCCATCGTCGCACTCGGATTCGCAGCAGTCGCGCCACTCCAGCGGGCGCCGCCCCTCGTTCGCGTGGGCCTCCCAGCACACCGCGCCCGCCCGGTCCACCTCCGCGGCCGTCGTCAGGTTGTCGACGGCGCCCTCGCAGCACGTGAACACGCAGGGCGCGTCGCCCGCCACGACCGTGTACCCGTCCGCGCACGCGGCGGTCTCGTTCGGCCCCGCGCAGCAGGCGCCGGCCTCGGTGCCCCAACTGTTCCCCGCGAGCGGCGGGTCGTCGAGGCCCTTGTGCACGCTGCACTCGAAGTCCCGGAGCGCGCCGTCGCGGCCCGTCGGCCCGACGCCGCAGCGCTCGTCGAGGTTGCCCGTCCGCCACGCGCCGTCGCACCTGCATTTGCGGCTCCAGTCGCAGCAGTCGTGCTGCTGGCCGCAGTCGTGGTAGCCGACGGGGCACCAGCCGCGGGGCTTGGACGCGTTCTCGTGGTACGCGAGGCTGCAGTCCACGTTCGCGGGCAACTCGTAGTAGCGTGAGCCCTTCGCAGCAACACCCCACTCCCAGCCGGGTCGAAAGCGTTTGCACTGGTCGTCGCAGGCGCAGTCCGCGTCGCGGTCGCAGCACCCGCCGCACTCGTAGTAGCCTTCGGGGCACTTGGGCGTGCGCCAGGCGTGGTCGTAGGCGTCGCCTCTGATCCCGTCGCAGTTGCAGTCCGCGTCCTGGTCGCAGCAGCTGGCGCACGTGTAGTAGCCCGCGGCGCAGATCGGCGCCGCACTCGCGTTTCGCGGTTCGACCCGGCACTGCGTGTTGTCGCAGACGAAGGGCGGCTCGGGCAGCGCCCCGTAGGCGGCGGCGGCCAGGCCCATTGCGAGCCGCCGGAGCATCGATGCCTCCGTGCCCCAAAGGGTTTTTCACAGTGCGCTGGAATCGATGGGGCAGCAGCGCTGGCTCTGATTGCTCGGCGCTGCTTTGCAAATGCAGCAAAGATCTTCACAACGGCGCTGGATTGGTGGGGCAGCGCTGGATAGATAGCTGCCCCGGCGCCGGAGCTCTGGCGCCGGCGCTGGTTTGCAAATGCAAATCTAGTGGGCAGCCCTAGTGGTGCCTGTATTGAGCGCACAAAAAGCGCCCCTTCCTCTCCTAGATCTCCCACGGTACGATCCCTCAGGAACTGCGACTTATTTAGGCGAGGCGGCCACGATCACCGCGAGGCGCCCGCCCGACGTAACCACCACACTATTACTATTAATACGCCTGCCCCACGGCCTCCGACGCCGACGGCGCGGCGAGCGCGGCCGCCGCGGCCTCCCAGGCCGTTCTCGCCCGGTGGAGCCGACGCCAACAGGCCGCCGCCGGCGCGCCCGGCGCCCAGGCCACCTCGACGAGCTCGCAGTTGTCGAACTGGAACTTCGGGTTTCTGAACGTGTCCATCGTGCCCCCCAACGCTGCCGCGACCATGCACCGCCCGAGCGCGCCGTGCGACACGACGAGGCTGCAACCGGGCGCGTTCCTACGTATCTCGACCCAGTTGCCCACGGCACGGTCCCACAGGTCGGGCAGCGGCCGCGCGCCGTCGGCCATAATAAATGAAGCCGGGTCCGCCTTCCAGCGCGCCCAGCCCGTCTCCATCACCTCGCTTTTGAGCTTTCCCTCCCAGGTATGCAATTCGATCTCTCGCAGATCATCGCGCACGACGGGCGCGGGCAACGTGCCGCAGGCCTCCTCGATGCAATCGAGCGTCTGCCGCGCGCGCCTCATGGGAGACACCCGGACCTTCGCGATCGTTGCTAACTCTTCTTCAGCGATGTAGCAGGGGGTTTTCGGCCGCGTTCAAAGCGTTCAGATAAATATAAAGCGCATTGGAGCATTGCTCCTCCATCGCGGGCCCCTCCGCTTTTCCAATTTCGACGAGGGCCCGCGCCAATAGGTTCGCGTCGCCGAACAGAGCCCACGGTCCAGGCCCTGTTTGCTGACGCACAATATACGACATCAGTTTCATAGCGGCCCGGGCGTCAAGGCGGGGCATCGCGGCGAAGCCCTCGTAGGTGCCCTGGGCAGCCTCCCTTGTAACCTCTTTGCCCTTCGCGGCAGACGCGTCGATGAACTCTTGGAGCACAGCCTCGTGCTGCATCTTCAGGGAACGCTCGATGTCGAAGTCGGCGTCGTTCCAGTCGTCGATCGCCGGCCAGTCGGTCGCGTTCGCCTCCTCGCAGCAGCCTACACCGCAGCAGAGCGCCAAAAGGACGAGGCTCAAACTCGGGCGCATGCGCGGACGATTTCGCAGCAGGAGCTGGCGCAGGCGATCTGCCT
>JACLAA010005873.1_pt1 | contig 12749 bp, 10 predicted proteins | sample 8027891 | NCBI WGS metagenome assembly JACLAA01 (sample SAMN15724900, study PRJNA655200) | protist metagenome | isolation source: fluorescence activated cell sorting (FACS) single amplified genomes of... | place: Spain: Blaines Bay Microbial Observatory, Mediterranean Sea | collected 2016-01-19 | reverse complement strand
GGCGGCGGCAGCGAAAAACTGGAGACGACCGCGAGGCCTATCGCCGCGCCGAGGCGAACCGGGATCTGGAGGCGGAGAGGTTATCAGCGCTGGAGTGGGCGGACGTCGCGCGGGCGCGCGCGGACGCCGAGGAGGCGCGGCTGCGGGCTGCGCGCAGAGAGGCCGACGCCGTTGAAGCGCGCCTGCGTGAATTGGAACGGCGGCGCCACGCGCTGGCTCGTCCGTCTCCACCTACGACGCCGCGCAGCGACGCTCCAGCTAGGCCCAGCCTGAGCCCGCTCGTGACCCGGCCCGAGCCGTCTCCAGAGAAACCAGCCGACGACGACTCGTTCCCGGACTTCCGCAAGGCCTTTGAGCCGGCGCCCCGGGAACCGACGCCTCGACGCGCCGTCGTGCCGCCGCCGCGTGTCGAGCCAATGCCGGTCGTTCCGTCGCCCCGCGTCGACGCGCCGTCGGAGCAAAGCCTGCCTCATGTCGAGCCGACGCCCGAGCCGACGCCGCGGCAGTGGCCACCATTTGGCCAGGCCCTGATCGGCGCACATGTAAAAATACATGTCGAGGGCGTGTGGCTGCGCGGCGAGATCACGGACGTCGCCGCCGCGATGCCCGAGCTGGAAGGCGGCAACGGCGTCTGCGTACACGTCGTGAATGCTGCTGAGGATGAATGGCACGAGTACGGGAGCGACGAGGTAAGGGTGATGGACGAGGATATATATGTTCATCCGCGGCCAGAATTTGGGGAAGAGCTCGTCGGCCACTACGTGCAAGTGCACGTGGCGGGCGCGTGGCTCGACGCGGTCATCGTCGAGGCCGATCTGCACGAGGGACGTGAAGAGATTTGTATCCAGTATGCGAAGTACCCCTCGGCGGACCCGGAGTGGCATCTCTACGACTCTGAGGACGTAATCTACCGCGATGACCCTTCGACTCACGCGAGTCACGCGACGCCTGCCGCGAGTCACGCGACGCCCGAGGACCCCGACTCGCCGCGCGTAATCGACGCAACACCGCAGCGCGTGCCCGCGTCAGCAACGCCGAAAGTCATCTCGGAATGGAAAAAAACCGATCGCGCGAGGCCGCCGTTCTCGGAGCAACTTGTGGGCAGCGAGGTCAAGGTGCTGGTCGACGGAGCGTCTCTGGCGGCCGAGATTATTGAAGTGGCGGAGGCCATGGCGGAGCTGGACGGCCTCAACGGCGTCTGCATACGCTTCCTCGACGACGAGCACGCCGACGAGGAGTGGCACGAGTACGGGACGGAGGACATTCTCTTCGTGCGCGAGGAGCCGGTGGCGAGCCCGGGGAGTTTCTTCCGGTAAGAGTAGTGCTTCGTGTATTGAGCTAGCGTCGACGCACACTAGGATGCCTAGTGTGTTTCATGGGCGACATTGCCACAGTGTTGCGCCTTTACGCGACGTGAGGAGCATCCATTATAACGTGCATTGTTGCAGGGCTTCACAGTCACCAGATCTCGCAGCTCTCGCGAAACCAGCACTTCTTTGCGCCGCATAGAGCCTAAACAAAGAGTGCGCCGCAAAACAGCAACCACAGCAGTCGCAGCGATAAGCTCTTATAATTCACGTCGTCGACGCCGCTGCGATAAGCTCTTATAATTCACGCTGTCGACGCGCCACCAGCAAGCTACAAGTGCGCACCATGGGCTCTAAAAAGCTCATCGCGAAACTCACGACAAAACTCGGCCGCGCGCCCACGGCTGACGAAGTCGCGAAAGCCAAGGCCAAGAAGGAGAAGAAAAAGGCGAAGCGTGCCGCGGCCGACGACACGCCGCCGCCCAGCAAGAAGGCCAAGACCAATGGCAAAGCGGGGAAGACGGACACCGCTGCCTGGCGCAAGGCGCACGATATCAAAGTGGAACCTGACGACGCTTCGTTTGCACCGCACGGGACCTGGCAGGAAGCGCGCAGTAGCGTAGCCGAACCGCTCGTGGCCCAGTGCGAGGGAAAAGGCTGGGCAAGTCCCACGCCTGTTCAGGCTCAAGCTTGGCCCGTATTGAGCCAGGGGAGGGATGTGGTGGCCGTCGCCGAGACCGGAAGCGGCAAGACTCTGGCGTTCGGCCTACCGGCCCTCTCAAAATTCGCCGCCGACGACGCGAAGACGCCCCGCAAGAACCGGCAGCCGGCGATGCTCGTGCTGGCGCCGACGCGCGAGCTGGCCTGCCAAAGTTATGAAGTATTAGATGAATTCTGCAAGATCGTCGGCGCGCGGTGCGCGGTCGCCTACGGCGGAGCTCCCAGGCACGAACAGCAGAAGGCGTTAAAAAGTTGCGCGGCATTAGTAGCGACGCCCGGGCGTTTGAAGGATTTCATAGATGACGGCTCCGTGGATCTGTCGAGGGTTCGATTCCTCTGCTTCGATGAGGCCGACCGCATGCTCGACATGGGGTTCATCGACGCGGTGCGAGCTATAGCTTGCGCCTGCTCATTGCCCAACAAGCTAGTCTGCATGTTTTCGGCGACTTGGTGCGTGCACCGTGTCCGAGGTTATGAGTTTATTTCATCGGTCGCATTTATTGGGCTTCATTCATTCACCGGTCTCGTCGCAGGCCGCCGGACGTGCGCAAAGTCGCCGATGACTTCCTCAGCGCGGACCACGTCCGCTGCGTCGTCGGCGCGAAGCGCCTCGAGTCCTCGGGCCCGGAAGCGAACCGCCGCGTGGCGCAGACGGTCGTGGTGTGTGAACAGCGCGCGCGAGACGGGAAATTGATCGAGCTGCTGCGGGGTCGCTATCCGCAGGGAGGAACTTCCTCTCACTACTCACGATCGCGGCTCATCGTATTCGGGCTGTACAAGAAGGAGTGCGCCCGCCTCGAGGCGGACCTGAATCGCAAGGGCTGGCGCTGCGTGGCGATTCATGGCGACATGTCTCAGGCGGCGCGAACCAAGGCTTTTGATGATTTCAGAGGAGGCAAGGTACCTCTACTTGTGGCGACGGACGTAGCGGCTCGAGGCCTCGACATCCCCGACGTCGAGCTCGTGGTGAACTACTCGTTCCCGTTGACGATCGAGGACTATGTCCATCGCGTGGGGCGGACGGGTCGAGCCGGCAAGAGCGGAGCGGCGCACACGTTCTTTCACGGCGACGGCCACGAGAAAGCGCTCGCCGGCGCGCTACAGAACGTGCTGCGCGCGGCCGGTGCCGACGTACCGGCCGAGCTGCTCAAGTTCGGATCGACGGTGAAAAAGAAGGAAGACAAGAACTACGGGGCCTTCGGGCCGCGCGCGGACCTCGCCGGCAAAAAGGCGACGAAGATCGTATTCGACTAAGAAAAGCTACTACTACTAGTAATCCCCGGGCCGAAAAAGAAAACTCGGACTCGGATAGATACGAAGACCAGGTCAGGACAACACCGCGCCGTCGGACAGCTCCAGCCCCGGCGAGTCCGGCGCGACGCCGACGCGCAAGCCAGAAGCGTCTCGGGCAACCTTCGCGTCGCCCTCCTCGTCGGTCAGCACGAGGATTGCTAAACACAGGTCGTTGATGATCGAGTCGACCGCGAAGAGGACGAGAGGCTGCGCGAAGTAGATGGCTGGGTTAAGGTAGCACACCAGCGTCGAGGCCACGGCGACCAAAGTTGCGATAAGCACGCGCCGCGTCTGCGCGCGCAGCGCCGGGTCCCCGCCGCCGAGCCGGTCGGCGTGCCACAGGGGCCGCAGGAACGCGTAGCACAGGTATATAGAGATTGCTACGTGCAAGCATCCGATCAGTGCAAGGAGCGACCCCGCTCCATAAGTCGCCGTTTCTAACGCGCCTCCTTGTTCGTCGCTTGTGATGAAATTTTTCGCGAGGTCGTACTGGACCCAGTACCTGTGAAAATCAACCAGTGAGACGATACGACGATGCAGCCCGAAGGCGCCGCGATATTTGATTCCGCACGGGCTTGGACGACAGTATCGTCATTAACGTTACGATCACAAGTTGGCAGCACACGGCCCATCGCAGGACCTTCAAGGTCCTTGAGCACGGCCCGCCCGGTACGCCTCCCAAGAGATGGACGCGGCAGACGAGCACGAGCTCGAGCACAATATTAGTCACGATTCCCATCCACACGCCTGCGATGTACGTGGCATAGCTGTGGGCGGCGCCCTCGGGCGTCACCTCGTCGCCGTAGATGTGCCACCAGTTTTCCGAGAACGATCCCTCGTCGCCCGCGCACCAGCCCTTGAAGTCGTCGAGCCACTCCCAAGCGCCGCCGACGATGTCCGCCACCGTCGGGTTCGGGCTCTCGCAGTCGCAGTCGTAGTCGCCTGTGCGTAAATCAACCAGTGCGTCGGGTGCTTTCGCGTCATCGTCATGGCTCCGTCGAGCAATGAGGAACTGGCATCGCCACGCTATCGAGCAGGCGTCGCGTCGATGGCGTGGAGGTCGACGCGACGATTCAACACGAAGCGCCGTGAACTTTTGATTTCCACTCAGGTAGGCGCGAGAGAACTTTACGTTGTGGTGCTCGCAGCGCCACGTCATGAAGCTACAGAAGACGGCGAGGTTCGTGAAAAGTTGGATGCCGAAGTACGCGACGAGAGCCCTGAGGTAGGCGCGGAACGGCGTCGAAGCCGCGTCCTCGTCGCTCCGGCGGAAGTCTCGCCGGATCAAGAGCGCCGCGGCTACACCAAACGCCGAGGCGGCGACCGCGAGCAGATACAGCGCGTAGAGGCTCGCAAAGTCTTCGTCCTGCGTCCACCATTCCCAGTCAGGCGGCGGACCCGGGAGCCCAATCGTGAAGTCGCGGCGCCACTGGCAGCCGCGGACGTCGTCGCAGGCCCACCGGCCACCACCCCCTTGCGTGTCCTCGTACGCGCGGTCACAAGTGCAACTGCCGTCCGTGGCGTGGCGGACCGATGCGCAGCGCCCGGCCGCGCAGGTTGCATATTCGACGGCGAACGCGTCCCCGGCGCAACTCGCGCACGTGGTGTCCTCCTCGCAGAACGACAAATCACGAAGCGTATAGTTACGCGCTACGTAATCGTGGTCTCGAAAAGCTTGGGCGTACGACTCGTCGTAGGGGATGAACAGGGTCGTCTGGTTGGAGATGTTCTGGCAGCAGGGGGGCAGTATGGCGAAGTTGCGGTTGCAGTTCCACCAGCAATGACTTTCTCTGTAGACGCCGCCCCCGGGCCGGGCAGCGTTCACGCTGTACTGCGGCACGACCCAGCAGCCCGTCCCGGCGTTCGCGTCGGCGGGCTCAGATACGAGCTCGGCGTACACCGGGAGCAGCACGAGCACGGCAATGGCCGCGCAACACGTCGATGTGAGCCACTTGTGGGCCAGGAGGCGCTCCTCGATTTGATCTGTTCGGTCGGAGCTGCTGCTGTCCTTGGCCGCAGCCATGCTGGTCCTGTCTCAAATGCTGCCTACCGCCTGCCCATTGGTCGTCGAGCCGTTTGCACGCTTCTGCAAAGCTGCCCAATGGCGCTGATCTTGCAAATTCTGCCGTGCGGGCACGGGTGGGCCGGATGGCTCCTCCGGGGCTCCGGGCCATACGTCTTGCACCCCAACAATAGGACCGGCGGCCGGCTCGTGCGCCGACGTCAGAAACGCCAACGCGCGGGGCGGGCGTCGGAATGGCGTCGGAGCGTCGGTAGAAAACCCCTACAGCAAGGATTACTAGGACTCAAAATTACAAAATCTAGCACGGCGGCGGCGGCTCGGCGTCGTCGTCGGCCGCCGCGGCCGGAGGCGGTGGCGGGTCGTCGACGCGCCGCGTCGACACGGCGGCCATGCCATCCTTTTTACGTCGCGACGACGAGTCCTTGACCATGAGGTCGGCCATCGAGGCTGAGAGAGCGGGCCGCCGGTTGTCCAACGGCTTCGCGTGGACGCCGACGCTCTGCTTCTTTGATGACTGCGTCGGCGCCCCCAGGCCCGGTTTCCGTTCGCCGTTAAGTCGTTGCAGGCGCTCCTCCTTCTCGGCGCGCGCTTTATTTTTCCCGAACAAGGTCGGCGCGTTCTCATTTATTTTGGGCATCTCGATGAGCAAATGGCCAGTGACCTTCGACCGTTTCGCTGACGAGAGTGATGCGTTCACCTCGGACGGTAACTTGAGCCGCAGCACTTTACTCTTGATCACGACCGACACGTAGGCAGGGTGGATGTCGAGGTCGATCAAAGACGAGTCTAAATGACGAGAAACATGTAAATCCAAAATAATCGACCCCTTCACCGACTCCTCGTCAAAATGGAACTCCCACTTGCCCTCGTTGCACTGCAATATTTTCCCTTCCTCCTCGCGTTGTCTTACTCTCTCAACTTTTTTGCGCTGTTCGCCGGCGTGGTCGCGCTCCCGCGGCTGGCGTCGCAGCTCGCGATTTTCTTTTTCCGCCTTCTCCTCCGCGAGCTCCTCGTACATCTTCATGCGCACCTGCGTGGGTATCGCGGTGCCATACGCCGTCGCCGCGACGCGTCGAAGGACGCCGTATAACGTACCTCGGGCGTATAGGGGGCTTTTTCGTCCGTGTCGATGTCCCGATAATCAACAAACGCCTTCGCCGCCTTCTCGTCGCGCTTCTCCTGCGCCAACGACCGTAACTCGACGGCGAGCTTCGGCAGCTGCTGCTTCGCGATGATCTGCATTGATCTAGTAATTGCCTCGCCGTCCAGAAATTGCAATTGAGGTAATCGCGCGATCACATAATTCTTGAAGCCCGGCCAGGTCGCCTGGGCCGGGTTGCCCATCATGTAGAGGTCCTTCAGGTGTTCTCTGTCTGCGAGGTGGTCCATGCTCGACTCGAGCTCGTCGACATCGACGAAGTTTACAGTTAAATCTAACTTGTTCAGGAACTCGCACTTGTCCAGACCCTCGATCTTGCTGACGTTATTCAAGGCCATGTTTAAATACTCCAAGTCTTTTAAATGGTGCAAGTGTTGGATTTTGCTTATTATATTGTTTTGTAAGTATAGGATTTTGAGTTTTCTACAGGTCGTGCCCAGACACGGTTCGATCGCAACGAGCTCTTCCTGATGCAACGTCAACTCCTCGAGCGTCGAAATGACGCCCTCGTTGTGCTCCGCGCGCTTCCGTATCAACTTGAGCGTCATGCGGTTCATGCCCTTCTTCGGCGGCGGGTACTTGTCGTCGGCGTCGGGGTCGGGGACCCAGATGCCATCGCTCGCCATCGTGGCAATGAGGCTGCGGCGGCGTCACGGGTGGTACTTTTGGCAGCTTGGAGCCACGACTCGTCGACGGCGTGCCGCCGTGCCGCGTGATCAGCGCTGCGGATGCTGGAGCTCTACAGCCAAGATTGGTCTACGAAGCGTGCAGGCCGCCCGAGTTTTTGGGTCGGCGGCTGCCGGCAATGCGGCGAACGCAACGTATGCTGACGTTAACACGCACACGCGTTTTGCTGAGCCCGTAAACGAAATCTCAGCATGTGTGCTAGTGTGTTACAGCCGCTAGCTCTCGGTTTTTCAGTTTGCAGCGTTTTTGCCAGCGCTGGGGCTCCAGTACTGGCTCAGACTACCGATTTATATCCAGAAAAGCTGTGCGCAAGCCGCAGCGCTGCGACGCGACGAATTGAGATCGCTGTGGTGAGCTAGACTGGAGCAGTGCCGCAAAATGGCGCCGGCTGCAGCGCTACGAGCCTTATTGATTGGAATACTGGTCGCATCGCCGGTGGCATTCATCCCGTCTCCAAAAACGCAGCGATGCTCACTTCGTGCGAGCGTGGACGCGCGCGACGAGAGCGGTGAGACGCCACTGATAAAAGCCGCCGAGGCCGGCGACTGCAGCGCAGTGCGTGACCTGTTAAAACGAGGCGCCGACGCGACGGCCGAGAGCTACACGCAATGGACGGCACTGCGCGGTGCCGCGGAGGCCGGTTGTGTGGAGTGCTTACGTCTGCTCGTGGACGCCGGTGCGCGGCCAGACGCGCGGGCGAAGAGCGGCCTGACGCCGGCTGGAATTGCACAAAAGTACGGGCAAGACGCGGCATTTGCGTTGCTCTCGCAAACGCCTTTAGATACGTACCCCGTCGCACTGCCCGAGACCGGCGGGACGATCATCATAACCCCATGCCCGGGCAAGCGCCAGAGAAATCTTGGTTTAGATCTTGACCAACTGAAAGGCATGGGCGCCGAGGCGGTCATCACCATGGTCCAGGACCGCGAGCTCGACCTGTTGAGCGTGCGAGATATCGGAGAAACGTGCGAGGAGCGTGGCCTGGCGTGGCTCCACTGCCCGATCCCGGATTTTGACGGACCGGGGGCCGCCTTCGAGAGGGCCTGGTCGGACGCGGGCCCGCGGGCGCGGGACATCCTTCGGCGGGGCGGCACGGTCGTGAGCCACTGTCGCGGCGGCATCGGCCGCGCGGGCACGGTCGCCTCTCGACTACTGATCGAGCTCGGCGCCGCGACGCCCGACGACGCCTTGCGGCGCGTCCGGACAGCTCGCCCCGGCGCCGTCGAGACGTGGGAGCAGGAGCAGCACGTACTGTCCTGTAGGGCCGTCGATTAATCACAAACTTGTTAGTACACTAGCGGGCACGCCGTCGGCGCGGCCGCATCGACGGCGTCCGGGGTGAGACGAATCAACACGCCACGTCCCACTCCCCACTTTCCCAGTCCACGGAGTACTCGCACCTTCGGTAAGAATCGTCGTGCCACGGCTTCGACGGGTAGCGCGCGCCCCGGTCCCGGTAGATGCTCTCGACGGTGGATAGACGTGCGTCGAAGTCGTCAGAGTCGAGCCACGATGTGATGGGCGGCGGCGGCGCGGCGTTCACGAGCTCGCGGATGTACGCCCAGGCGCTCGAGCCTTCCGCGGTCGTATAGTGGAGGTCCTGCTCGCGGCCCGACGCCTCCACCGTGGCTAAACGTTGGGCGACCCAGCTCCGCCGGTCGTCCAACGACGTCAAGGCGCCTTCAGGGACCGCCCAGGCCTCTCCCAGATATCTCGATTGCGCCTCGAAGGTTGGAATCGGACACGGCACGGCGAGCTGGATGCCCACGAAGCCCAGCGTCGGCTTGTCCGCGTGCTGCAGGTGCAAGAATAGGGGTCGGCAGCTCCGTCTCCCTTCGAATTGCATCCCGACGGCCTCTTCCTGCAAAAAGGGAAAAGCGTACACGTAGCCCGTCGCCAGAATAACTGAATCTATGGGAGGACCCGGTGCTGCTACATTTTCAAAATATAGGTGGCCGTCCGCGTTCAGTGAAGCGCCGATCGGCACGTGCGTCACGCGCCTTTGTGAATCCGACTCCATTGATAGACACTTCTTCTCAATTACATAGGTCCACTGTGCGACGCCCTGGAGCTCCCGACTGATATCCACGCCCGACGACCGCCCGCCCACGATCAGTACCGATTTACCTTTGTATGGTTCTGGTTCATGATAATGAAGAGAGTGCATGATCGAGCGATCTTCATTTAACCAGTCCTCCTGGCCCGGAATGTGGGGGACGTAGGGACTCTCGTAGTGGCCGTTGCACACGACGACGGCGTCGTAGTCGTCCTCTACACATCCTTGTTGCGTTTCGTACGTCACGCGCCACTTGTCGCCGGGCAAAGGCGTGACATCGAGTACTCGCGCGCCGAAGGTCGCTTCGACACCGAATTTCCGAGCGTAGGCCGCGATGTAGGCGCCTAATGCTTTACCGTCGACGTACGAGGGGAGCGACGCCGGAAAGTCGAGGTCAGGCGACTGCATGACTTGTTTCGGGAGGTTCGTCCGTAAATTCTTGTACACTACAGAATTGGTGGGGCGTTCGGCCCAGACGCCGCCGAAGCTCGCGCCCGTTTCGAAAATATTAGGCTTGTGACCGGCCTGCCGGAGGAAGCGCGCGGCCGCCACTCCGGCGCTGCCTCCACCAACAACTGCTACTCGTCTCGAGACGCGCAGGCCCTCCGCCAGGGCCGCCGCCATGAGTGCTAGTGATTTGTGCATGCAGCACTGTCTGTGCTGTCTGTGTGGCGAGGCTGTGTGAGGGCTCTCCTGACTTCTTACGGCACGCAGCGATGCGCACCAGCTCGTTCGCCAAGAGCGGCGGATGCCAGCGGCTTTCTCGCTTACCAGCGGCAACCAGTCTGCCGGCGTGGCTGCGTGAGGACTGCGTGTTGTAATTATATTTTTGAGACTAGCGACCTTTAAGACACTAGCAAGCAAGACGGCGTCGCGGTCAAACGGGTGCGCTGCTCTATTTGGCGACGCTTTGACAAGCGTTTCGATCACTCTACTTACCGCTCTCCAGCCGTGGTTGAAGACCGCGCGTCCGAGGCCGCCTTAGCCACTGCACACACTCAAAGCCGCCGTAGACACCCGCAGACGCGCGCCACGGCGGAACCGCTCAGCGCAGCGACGCCGCAGCGAGATGCGCCCCCTGAAAGACCGCGGCAAGCCCTGGACGCTCCGCGACGTCGGCTCATCCTACGACTACGAAAAGACCGTCGGCGAGGGCGTTTATGGGGAAGTCTTCCAAGCGACGGAAAAGCTCACGAAAGACGCGCGAGCTTTGAAAAGAGTCAAGACGGACAACGCCACGGAGCGCGAGGGCTTCCCCATCACCGCTTTGCGCGAGGCGAACGTTTTGAAGAGGTTAGCCCACGAAAACGTCGTCACGTTGCATGAAGTTTTGACCGATGGAGATGGTGGTGTGATCTCGTCCTTTGAGTTCTGCGCGCATGATTTGGCTGGACTCATTGAGTCGCCAAAAATGAATTTATTGATCAAAAGGCCAGCTCGAGTCAGGTCTTTAGCTAGACAATTATTCGCGGGGATTGATCATGCCCATGCAAATGGTGTGCTCCACCGAGACATCAAGGCGGCCAACTTATTGGTGACGCAGAATGGCGTCCTCAAAGTGGCCGATTGGGGACTAGCTAGGACGTACGAAGAACATTCGAAGCTCACGAACCGCGTCGCGACGCTCTGGTACCGGGCTCCTGAACTATTATTGGGTGCGACGCGCTGTTCCGATGGTTATGGGCCGGCCTTAGATGCTTGGTCCTGCGGGTGTTTAGTCGCTGAATTGCTCAGAGGGGCTCCGATCCTCCCAGGCAATACCGAGATCGAACAAGTGGACCTGATCTTCGCGTTATGTGGAAGTCCTACAATCGAGTCGTGGCCGAGTGGACCTCATTTACCATTGTGGGAAACATTTTGCGATGCAGAGGAGGATTCTGTGAAGGAAAGAAGTTTTAGGGACCGCTTCGCGGCGTTCGATGCGGAAGCTTTAGATTTGGTGGACGCCATCCTCCAATGCGATCCGTCGTCTCGACTGTCCGCTTCCGACGCTCTACAACGGCCCTACTGTCGCGACGCGCCGCGGCCTTCGGAATTGGAAATGCTGGATGGCGAGTCGTCTTTAGAGCTTGAAGTTAGGAAGCGTCGGCGCGAAAAGAAAGGTAGTGGTGAGGCGCGTAAGTCATAGTTCAGTTTTACACAATTCGTGAACGTCGAGTCGATGCGCACGACGTCGCGTCGATGGCCTAAAAACTCCACGCCATCGAGCAGAGGGGGAGAGTCCGCGCGCGCGCGAGCGTCACAGCTCGGCGTTACACAGGGGACACGTCGGCCGCTTGCCCTTGCCCGCACTTAATAAAGCCCACCTATCAATACACTCGACGTGGAAGCAGTGGCCGCAGCGCGGCAGGACCCTATAAACGTCGTCACTTTCCCACCTTTCGGAGCAGATCGCGCAGCAGTCGAATTTGTCGGCGAACGCCCTCTCGAGGTCCCTCCTCTTCAGGCACGCTTTGGATTTGGGGCCGAGGCGCCGTCTCAGTTCATTGACCGACAGGTGGCGCGGCTCTCTATATAATTCGGTGCGCATCTTGCGGACGCGCTCGACCGCTTGCGCGAAGGCTCTCTCGTCTCTAGGAGGTGGCCGCGGCGGCGGCGCCGTCGCCGCGGTCCTCAAGGACTCGAGGATGGTTGGTGCCGCGACGGCGGCGACGACGAGGCCGCACGTTAATAGAGGTACGAGGTGCTCGGGCGCGCCGCGTTGCAGGAGCATGAGGCCCGCGCTCACGGCGACGGAGACGAGCGCGCCCTGCGCTCCATTCCCACCGTGGTAGAAGAAGAAGACCATGCGTAACCGTGCGTCGTTGGCGCTAGCCGCCGCGGCCGTCGCCCGCGTCGACGATGAGACGCGTTTTTAGGCGCGCGGGCGGCTGTTGGCTGGGCCGCTCCTTGGCACTGCTTGCTCTCACAGCCGCGCGGCGACTCGCGGCGCTCGCAGAGATTTCTGACGCTTCTCTGTGGTTCTCAAGAACTCGTGGGAGGTCTGTGCTGGTAGCTCTCGCGCTGTCGCGCCCGGAACTCGGAGCTGCTCGAGGCAGGAGCCGAGTGCTAGCAGCCGGGCGAGGGGCAAATTACGAGGCGCAGCAACCGCATCGCTGCCTTATCGCTCGACGTGTGCGGTGCAATCACTCCTAGGAAACCGCCGCGCGAGCCCTGCGCCAACGAAGCGGCACCGCAGCCCCAACAAAGCGGCACTTCACAGCACAACATGGGCAAGAAGGCCGGCGGCTTCCAGGCCCTGGGCCTCGACGCGCAAGTACTAAAAGGCGTCCTCGGCATGTATTCGCAACCGACGCCCGTGCAGCGCGCCGTGCTGCCCGCGGCGCTCGAGGGCCGCGACGTCGCGTGCATGGCGCGGACCGGCGCCGGCAAGACCGCAGCTTTCTTGATACCGTTACTGCAGCACGTGACACGATCGAGGAGGAAGGACGAGCCCCCCTCCGCTACTGTGTTATCTCCAACCCGAGAACTGGCTTTGCAGACGTACAAATTCTCGACAAAAAT
>JACLAA010002162.1_pt1 | contig 12749 bp, 9 predicted proteins | sample 8027891 | NCBI WGS metagenome assembly JACLAA01 (sample SAMN15724900, study PRJNA655200) | protist metagenome | isolation source: fluorescence activated cell sorting (FACS) single amplified genomes of... | place: Spain: Blaines Bay Microbial Observatory, Mediterranean Sea | collected 2016-01-19 | reverse complement strand
TCGCCTCGAGGACGGCGAGCGCGAGGCCTAAGACGACGACGAGGGCCGTGCAAATGGCCAGAAAGGCGCCCATGCTGAGCACCGACCAGCCGTCGTCCTCAACGACATCAGACGACAGGAGGAGCCCAGAAAAGGTCGCGAGCGTGAGGACCGTGGCCGCGAGAATCGCGAGGTTGTTGTCCGAATTGTGGATGAATGGTCTCGTCACCGCATAGAGTAATAGGGACAATATAGACGTCAGCAACCCAAAAGCGAGCTGCGTACTGCTGCCCGGTTGGACAGTTACCGCTACGGCGGTGACCAGTAAACGCCGCACAGACTCGATCGCCTCGAAGTACCAGTACATGGGCAGGTAGTGGATGAAGAGGAACCGGACGCTCTTCAGGCTGGCGTCCTCGCGCCGCTGGGCGTGTTTGCACCGCTCGGCAAGCGAACAGCGTTTGTTGCGTTCCACCCGCAATGTCTCCTCGAGCCGGAGGAGCTTAGCGCCGTGCGGACCGAGGGGCGGGTCGATGGCTTTTCGGTGCTTGAAGAGTAAAGCCGAGAAAAGACACACAATTCCCACAGGGTACACCGCGACCATGATTCTCGCAAATGCCGCGAAGCCCCGCCATCGATCAGTTTTACACGAGATAGAGTAGTCGGCCGCGAGCACGGCTCTCCCGTCATCGAACGTGTCGTCGCACGCGAAGGCCTGGAAGATCGAGGTGGACGTCGACGCGAACACGAAGAAGCAGAGCTTCAGGACGAGGTCGATAAAAGCCGCGGCGCCGGCGGGCCGCCCGCGCTGCCTCGCAACAACAGCAGCTGCACAAAGCGCCAGCGCGACGAATATTGGACCCAACGTCACGAGCAGTAGCCGGTGGTAGAACGTGAGGCGCCCCGCCAGACACTCCAGCTGCACGAGACTGAAGACGTCGAGGTTCAGCGGATTGAAGAAGTTCAGCAGGCGCGTGAGCTGTTTGGGCCAGGTCACCGCATAGTACACTTCAGGCAAGTAACACATACATTGCAGGAAAGTCACCACGATTTTCACCTTCACGACCAGCGCCTCCTCGATCAGACGTAGCACGCTCGCCACGTTCGCGTCGAGCGACGGCCGCGGCACGCCGTCGAGGACGTCGAGGATCACCGCGAGGTCCGGAGCGTCGAGCCGCGGGAAGGCTTCTGCGAGCAATGACACGAGGGCATCGAGGTCCAGCTCCGCGGGAATTTTCATATCTGGACGCAGCAACTCGAACAGCTCGTCCAGGCGCGGGCGCGGCAGGCGCGGCGCCGCGACGCGGAACGACGCCTCGAGGAGCCTCAGCCGCTGGCGGGCGTCACGGACCTATCGACGACGTCGCGAGAAATACGCCACCGAGGCGGGCGAGCCGGACACGGAGTGCGTCTCCTACACCCATGATAGGGACTACGGCGCGTTCAAGCCCCACACCGATAGAACGCGGGAACACGCGAACAGGCCGTGGTGTCCCCCGGAACAAGCGTGCTACGATACCATGGGCGAACGCCTCTTGGAGGACGAGTATTCTTACTACGGAGGACGCCCAAGGAGGCGGTCCCAAGGCATGTGCCCGGCCACGTAATGTGATAACAATGTACTAGGACTTAGCCGCCTGCTGCTGCTGGGCCTTCTTCTGGCGCGCTCTAGCTTGAGACCGCTGCGTGTCGTCGCGCGACGCCCTCACGAGGTCGCAGTCCCAGGGTAAAGAACGGTCACCAGCAGCTAAAGGCGGCGCCCCCTCCCAGAAGAAGTCGTCGTCGAGCGCGTCCTTGGCCGTGACGCGTTTTTTCGGAGATAGAGCCAGTAGCCTATCTAAAAGTTTCGCGCCGGCCTCGGACTTCTCGGCAAACGTCTCCAGGACCCTTCTACGCCGAGGCACCGACGCCGCGACGGGATACGGGTCCGTCGTGACCTTGTCTTCCACGCCTCGCACCCCACAAGCTTCCCGCCAGTGTTTACAGACCTTTCTGGCTTCGGGCCAGTCCACTTCCCGAGGCGTGCCGCATAACGCGTACAACTTCTGCAGGTAATCGCCTTCGTCTCGACCCGTGATCACGATCTCCCGCTTCAACAACTCGGCGAAAATGGCGCCCACACTCCAGACGTCGATGGGCGGCCCGTAGTGCCGACACCCCAGCAACAACTCCGGAGGGCGGTAATTCAATGTAACGACAGGCAGCGTGTACGCGTGGCCCGGCTTGTAGCTCCTAGCCAGCCCAAAGTCGCAAATTTTAACATCTCCTTTTCTCGTTATCAAGCAGTTCGACGGCTTCAGATCTCTATGCATTACTTGATTGGCGTGCATGTAGTGCACTCCTTCTAAAATTTGCTGGACGATGGACTTCGTGCGCGGTTCGTCTATGGTCCTTACGACGGGCGACTGGATCACGATTTCCAGATCTAATTCAGCGTATTCGAAGACCATGAAGACCGGGCTTCTATATTTTGAGTCGGGCGAGAAGACCTCGTGCAATCGTATCAAGTTCGCATGTCTTAATTGTAACAAGATCTTGTGCTCCCTTAATGTGGTGATAGGAAAGCCCCAGTCGTCGTCGCGCTGGATGAATTTTTTGAGGGCCACGGTCGTGCCCTGCGTACGCCTTCTAGCGTCGTCGGGCCGCGCGCGGTAGACTTCTCCGTAAGTACCCTTCCCGACGCACACGAGGTCGGTCCACGGTAATTCCGGCCGGTCGCGCCGGTCGGCCGAGGGGGGCGTCCGCTGGCGCTTTTTTGACGATAGGATTTCGGCGGGCGACTTCTGCGGTCCCGGGCTGCGCCCGCGCAGGCCGGCCATCGCCGGTGACTTGCCCGGGCGCAGGCCGGCGAGCGCCGGGCTCGCTCGTGCCATCGGTGACCGACCGGGCGCGGGCGACCGCTTGGCGGGCGCGACGGCCGTCGCCTGGGCCGCGGCACCCGGCGGCGCGTCGGTGCGCGAGCGCTTTGCTGCGGGTGGTGCGGATGGAGATGACATGGCGCTGTGCGGTTCCAAAAGCACGTCTCTCGCGTTCCACCCTTACGTCTCCACCGCTGCGTCGCCCAAAGCCGCCGCAAACTAAGGAGAGGTGCCTCGCTAGTGTCTTACGGCCGCTAGCTCGATGGCTCGTCTTTGGTTTTTGGGCCTGAGTAACCGCATTCGTGCTTGACTGTGAGCGCAAAAGGTCGATAAGTGATCTTTGCAAGTCACGCTAGAAGCAGCCGCCCTGAAATCCTCGACGGGCGAGGTCTCAGAGCAGTGACAGCACAGCTCATGTCCACGCCAGCATTCCTCGCGGCAGCAGTCGTCCTGGGCCTGGCCGGCGCCTTTGCTCTCATCAAGCACCGCAGCAAAAAGACGATCCCAAGGCTGCCGGACGCGAAGCTCGATTAATGCTCCGCTGGCTCGTCATTGCCATGGCCGCGAATGCGCAGCAGTGCGACGAGCTCCCGTACGAAGTGGCGACCTACGCCTTCACGATCACGGCCCGGGACGGCCACGCCATCGACGCGCGGGTCTACGCGCCAGCGGCCAAGGAGATGTTCCTGCGGCAAGAACCGGAGCACGGCGTCGCGTTCGCCGGCGTCGTCTACGCCCACGGCGGATGCTTCGCGGAAGGAACTTGCGAGTCCTTCGAACAGCTGGGCCGCGGGTTCGCGCGGCGGGGTCTGATGGTACTCGACACGTCGTTTCGCCAAGGCGCCGGGAATCCGCACCCGGGGGCTTTGCGTGATCTGGGCGACGTCGCGGCGTGGGCGCGCCGGACGTTCCCGGACCTCGCCTGGGGCGTCTCGGGGAGCTCGTCGGGCGGCTTCTTCGCGCTGGCCCTGGCGGCAGACCCGGAGCGCTGGGGCGCCGGGCCCGGGAGGTTCGCATTCGCGCTAGCGCTGTGCCCCGTCGCGGACCCGCTCGCGCGCGCGGAGTACCTCCGGGCCGTGATCAACGGCACGTCGGACGTCGATCCGCGGCATGAGCCGGAGCGCGCCAAAGAGATCCTCGCGAGCCAGCTCTCGTATTTCCCGGGCGGCGACGACCAGATGCGCGAGGCCCGGGATCTCGTCGAGAAATCTGCCTGGGGGCCGACGCTCGTCGTCGCCGGCGCTCAGGACAAAAACGTCCCCCTGCACGTGCTATCGGGCCTGATAGGCTGGGCCGACCGCACGCTCGTCCTACGCCGAGGCCACGAGATCCAGGCCGTCCTCAAAGATCAGGACTACGACGAGATTATCCCGTGGCTCCGCGAGGCTGTTAAGTAATCATCACCTACTAGTTTCACAGCTTACGGTTCGGGTTTTGCAGTCCAACACACAATCGCAGCGAAGTCGACGATAGTGCGCCGAAGCCTCCCCGAGGCGCTCCAATGCGCCGAGGGTCTCGTACTGGTGGGGGGTCTCGCCCTCCTCCTCTTCCTCTACTGCCTCCACACGTACGTGCGCGTCGTCGAGTGGGCCGCGTGCCGGGGCGAGGCGACGAGCGTTCCCCCTCCGCCCCCCTCCCCACATGTCGTCACGCCGTCGCCGTCCTCCTCGAAGCTCGCCACGTTCATGGCCGCCGTGCCGCAGCCGAAGGGTCCAATGGCTGAGCCCGCGCCGCGGACGACGTCCCGGCTCGCCGAGTTCGTCGCCGCGGTGCCCAGCCGCTAAATCACAACACATACTTAGGGCCGCCAGTTCGTAAAGAGCGAGATCCTCCCCTCCATGACGCCCGTTGCATACCCCAGGACGTCGCCCGTATCCCTCAAATCAAATGAAGCGAAGGCGTCGACGAGCTCGGCACCGCGCTGCAGGTTGTAGCCGACGAAGAGCGGCACCCGGCGATCGCCGCAGAGTTCGGCGACCGCTTCTGCGAGCTCCGCGGGCGTCACGTTCGCGAAGGGTGGGTCAAGAAATAACGCGTCGAAATCATATGAAACGCTTTTTGGTTTGAGGAGGTCGAAGGGCTCGTAGTGCCTCAACGTGGCGAAGCGCGCGTCGCGGTCGAGGAGCAGGTAGTCCTCTCCATTAGCGTCGAGCTTCGCCGCGATCGACGGCACGCAGACTAGCAACGGTTTCTCGAAGCGCCGTACCAGTCGCATCATTTTTGATGAAGTCGGCGCGTCGTAGAAAAATTGTTCAAACCTATGATCCTCGGGGATCGGCACGCCGTTCGCCACGACTGCCGCGGGCGTGATGTCCGTCGCGCGGCCCTTGCGCCTTGCTTTATCTTGGGCTTCTCTTGCTTTCTTCTCCGCCCACACGGTCTCGCGGTCGACTTTTTTTGCCCGTTTGGCGTTTAGCGTTGTGCGGAGATGGCTTTGGCGTAGCCGCGGCTGCCATGCGTATGCCGTCGCGACGAATGCGAGCAGTGCGACGCGGCTGCATCGGCTGCTGCCCTGATGGTTACACATCGCACTTGACAGCTGTGCAATGCCTTGCCGCCAGTACGCGCAGTCCAGTGCGCTGTCCAATGCTGTCCAATATGCACGATTGCTGTCCACAAATTGTCCTGCACGCACTTTGCACTCGGCAAGTCTCGGCCGGGTGCGCTAGCTAGCTGCACTAGGGTTTCTGCACGATCCCTTGCCAGGCGCCAGAGCTCTTGCTACGAGTAGAGCCAGCCCGCGAGGCCGTGCGGCCGAGAATCGAGCAGGCCGTGAGTACGGGGCAGCCCAACCGTTCACCTGGGCAGCTCATAAAAACGGCACACGGTCCGCCTCGTGAGTCTCGCGCGCCGTGCGACCTACCGTACCGGCGTACCGGCGTACCGCTGTCCTCAATTCCACTGGAGCGCAGCGCGCGCCGCCGCCAACGACCATGCCCCTGGAACCGCTGCGCAGCAAGGTCGTCGGCGCCGGCGCACCTAATAAAGATGCGACCTGGCTGCCCGCGCCGTCCCAAGCCGCCGATTTACTGAGTACGAAGAACTTTTATTTTGCGGACCGGTCGACGCCATTAGATTTAGAGGCGATTCGCGACATTGATCTGGAGCGCATCGAGAAGGATGTTGATATAGAAGCCCTGCAGAGGCACCTCGAGCCGCTGGTCTTCGGGCGATTGCCGGAAGTACTAGATGCGGGCGAGGGCCACGCGGCGTTCCGGAAGCTCTTCCGGTTGTCTCAACTCACACTGGAATATCTACTGAACGTGCAAGACGTATTAGCTGAAGGGTTGGATAAGGCTTCTCAAGCCTGCTCGGAGTCGTCTCGGAATGCGGAGCGGTATCGCAAGCGCGCTAAAAAATTAGACGCTCGGGTGAAGATGCTAGAGCGAGACCTCTCAGCAAAGAGAGACGCGGCGCACGCCTACCAGGGCCTCGTCATGTCGGCTTCCTCAAGACCTCCGGCACCGGTCGTCCAGCCCATGTCCGTCACGACGGAGCCTTCAATCAATTTCCCCCTTGGCGATGCTACTGTCTATGTCACGATGCCCGACGGCACGGCGACGCAGCACGCCATCCAGGAGGGGACGACGGCCGCGGATCTGCGGAATAGGGCGGGGTATACGGGCCGAACTTATTTCAGGGGTAGGCGGTTAGCTGCCGATGTCGCGTTGGGAGACGCGGGCGTCCGCGACGGCGACGCGCTGATGGTCGTCCAGGACGGCTTGGATCAAGGGCAACAATCAGAACCGTTAGATGATCGCATCGCGGATTTGGAGCGGTCTATCCGCGGGGAGCTCGCGATGCAGGTGCAGACTCAGCTAGCTGCTTTACGGGGATCATTACCTTCTCAGTCACAACCACAACCATCGGGCTGCCTCGCCGGCGACCTGGAGGACGACGACGAAGCACAAGACGACGAGACGAACATGCAAACCGTCCTCACGTCGCCGTTCGACGCCAGTCAATCGGGCTTCTTTTCTGGAACGTCGCCGCACGCCGGCGACCTGCGGGCCATGGAGACGCGTTTATCCGCCCAGATGGACGCGCTCGAGGCGAAGATGTCGGAGCTCATGGGCGACGCGGTCCATCGCGTCACCTTACCTCGGGCGACGACGCCAGTAGCACCCGCGGTCAAGAGCGTGCGGAAGACGACGCCGCGGCCCGTGCCGGCCACGCCGAAAGCCACGACGCCCTACGCGGGCGCCGTCGAGGACGACGTGGACGAGGAACCAAGGGACGCGAGCTTCGAGTTCTCCTGCGTGTTCGGGGAAGGCGCGTGGCCCGTAAAACCGAAGGGCAAGCTCTCGCTCGTCGTGGCGCCGGAGGAGACGATTTCGACGGTGCGCTGCGCCGTGGCCGCGAAGCTGGATCTCGAGGTGGATAGGATCCGGTTGCGGGATAACACAACGGGTGAGGATATTGGCACGGCGGCGGATCTAGAGGAGGCGGACGTGGTCTGCCAGGTCGTAACGGGCGACCTCATCACCGACGGGCAGGTCGAGGATTTGGCACGCCTCAAGTCCATCCTGGGCGACAATGCGATAGACGAGTCGACGGCGGAGCAGCGCGAAGCACTGGATCAATCCATCGAAGCGAGGCGGGCCGTCTGGCGGGCCGTGCCGCCGGCGCACGGCGCGGCGGCGGCGACGCGCGAAGATGTGGTCCATCTGGAGGTGAGATTAAATGCCCTCCAGAAGCTCGTCGCTTCCATCGACTCGACGACGACCTGGGACGCGGAGATGGTCGCGAAGGTCGACGAGGCGCTCTCGGCGTTCGGTGGAGGTTTAGATCCGGCCGTCAACGCGGCCGTCGCGCGGATCCGGGCGCGCGTCGACGAGCGGGCGGCGCTCGTCGCGGAGCGCGTGGCCGAGTAAGAGTTTCTTTGCATCTTTGCGCAAGATCCGCGTGCCCGAGATTGACGACGGCGACCCGCCGGTGACCGGTCGTCGAGGCGCCCGCCGACGACGTCGAGGCGCCGCCGGAGCCGTGACGACGCGCGCGCGTCTGGCGCGCGTGTCCCCCCTGCCCCTTTCCTCGGGCCTCGACGCGACTAGGCCGGCGACTAATTAGACGAACGCTAGACTACTCGACGTCGAGCTCGGCCCAGGGCTCCTTCGAGTAGCAGTACAATAGCGCCGCCTCCTTGAGCCGCTCGAGCGCGCCGTGCGTCGCCAAGCTGTGGACGCAGTCGCTCTTGTTCGACGTTTCGCGGTCGTACGCGAGACGCGCCGCGGCGTGATCGGCCGGCTCCAAACCGGAAGCGGCCTCCGACGCGGGAACGAAGACCGGCGCGCCGTTCTGGTCCCGATACAGGCCCACGAGGTTCTTGTCCGCGTCGTAGGCCGGAAAGCCGAGGACCGCGCCATCCCTAACCGGCCGGAACTTCTTCGCGAGCACCGTCCTTACCGATTGCTCGACCTCGCGAGATAAAGCCGTCTCCGTGAACGGCGGCAAGGGCACGTCCTCCCCGTGCCCGGAGCCGTCGCCGGCCGGCCCCCCCGTGTAGACCGAGGACACGCCCCGTTGCAAAACGGGCGGCGCCATGCTTCCGGCGCCGGCCAGCGCGTGGAGCGCGCTCTGGCCCTCGGCCTCGTCCAAGATAGCCAACGTCATGCCCGCCGACGTGCGCATCCTAGACATGGCTGGCGCTTGCATCGGCGGCGTGCTCCGCGGCTTCTTCCGCTTCTGACTTTCTCCTAACAAAGGTGCAATGTCCTTCTCGTACTTTCTCTGGAGGGAATCAATAATAGAGTTCGGGTTGCGCATCTGGTAGTCTGCACCAGAAACGCGCCAGCGCATTTCATCTAAACTTTGTACAGCCTCCTGGATCCACTCCGCCACACAGGAAGGCAGGCCATCCTCCGACACTTGGGGCAGGGGCGCCCGCGTTCTGGGCGGCGACGTAGACGCCCTTCTTCTCTTATTTCTCTTCGACCTTACGTGAACTTTTTGCGTCCTCACAGCCTCGATGCCGTCCTCGTCGCACGACACCTCGACGCAGAAGCACTGGCCCTGGTGGTTCTTCGACACGTCTTCGACCCTAGCTTTCACGGTCAACAAACCGCCCTTGAGCGCCAAGCCCCGTTTCCGCCCGTCCTCGGTCCAGACCCGCAATATGGACTGGTTCTCGACGATTTTGCCCGTGTCGGCGTAGCGCAGCGCGCACTTGATCTTGGCGTCCCTCTTCACTTTCTTGCCCGTGCTGTCATTGAGTGATAGCTTCAGGAGGATGCACTTGTGTTGGCCCCCCTCGTCCTTGTACCAGACGGCGGCGCCCTGCTTCTTGCTCTCGGCCGCGTCGTGTTCTAAAATGCCGCCCTGCTCGATGGCAAGCTGGAGGGCCATGGGGGCAGCCTGTTTTTTTTGGCTGTCCAGGAAATTTCCAAGGAGTTGCTTTGGGGTGGGGTGGTGCTTTCTAGAGGGAGTGGTCCTCTCGAGGGCTGCAGTGGGACACCCTGGGAGCGGTTGGACGGGTCCATCGTTGGTGGGACGGGTTTTCAAAAAAAACCCGTACGCGGACTTTTTGAGGGCCGGGCCAGCCATATTAGGACAAGAATTGATCGAAGCACAACGAATAACCGGCTTCGCGGCACTCCTGCGATGGCCGAGCTCGCGGCAGCCAAGGACGAGGAGGCCTGGTCCGACGAGGACTGGCGGGCCTTCCCGCCGCTCTACACGCTGCAGCCGCACGCGGCGACGCGCGAGGCGCAGCTGAACGTGTGGATCGATTTGTTATGGAGGTGGTGCAAGGCGGGGAACAGCTGGACCGTGGACGTCGCGAGCTGCGACGTTTTCGTGAACGACGCGATCAACCGGCGGCTCGACGAGAAGGGTCGACGCGAGGTCGCGAAGGCGGCGTGCCGCGCGGGCCGCGGCGAGCTTCTCGAGAATGGTGCTTTGTTCATGCTCGAGCAGCAGCCGAAGGACCTCGCGCGGCAGCTCTACGACTGGGCGCGGGCGACGGGCAAGCTCGGCGGCGTCTTTACGCTGGCGGAGCTCGAGGACGACGGGCCCCTCGCGGGCGCCGACGCGCGGCTGCGGGCGGCGGCGCTCGAGGCTTTGGAGGCCGCGGACCGGTGCGCCGTCTTCACGGGCGCGACGTCGGCCGAGGCGGGCGTGAAGTTTTTTCGGGAGGAGTAGTAATTTGTTTGTGGTGTTTGTTTTAGACTCTAGTTTTAGGCGTAATAGTAGACCAGAATTGGAACTGGAACGGCGGTCAAAAGCAAAGCTACGACGACGCTAATTTGGCGAGGGAATTCTTGACATACTTCGTGTGGGGATGCTCGGGACCGTAGGCGCTTTCGAAGATCGCGAGCGCGCGCTCCAGCACGTCTCGCTTCTTCGCGTGGTCGCCTAAGTTGCCGTACGCGATCCCGAGCTGCACCAGCGTGATGGCCACTTGCGCGTGGTCGCGGCCGTACGCCCGCTCGTTGATCGCGAGCGCGCGCTCCAGGACGTCTCGTTTCTTCACCTGGTCGCCTAATTTGCCGTACGCGTTCCCGAGGTTCGTCAGCGTGAGGGCCACGCTCGTGTGGTCGCGGCCGTACGCGCGCTCCTGAATGGCGAGCGCGCGCTCGTAGAGGTCTACCGCCTCGACGGTCTTGCCTAAACTAGCAAAGGCGCACCCGACATCCCGCAGTGAGGCGGCCACTTCCACGTGCTCGGGTTCGTACACCAGCTCCTTGATCGCGAGCGCGCGCTCCAGCATGTCGCGCGACTTCTCGCGTTCGCCTAAAGAGCCGTACACATTCCCGAGCTTCCCCATCGTGATGGCCACTTCTGGGTGCTCTTCGCCGTACGCCTTCTTCTGGATCTCGAGCGCGCGCGCAAAGACGTCTCGCTCCTTATCGTGCTCGGCAATGCGCCAGTACGCGGCCCCGAGTCTACTCAACACGTCGGCCACCGCCACGCCGTCGACGCCATGCTCACGCTCGTAGATCCGGAGCGCGCGCTTCAAGGCGTCGCGCGCCTTGGTTCCATCGCCAAGGATCCGAAACGCATCCCCAAGCTCAAACAGCGCCTCGCCCACCTCCACGCTCTCCGCACCACACTCGCGCTCCTTCTCCGCTAAGATGGCTTCCCGGACCTTCACGACGCCCGCGTCCTCCTGGATCGATTTGAGCAACTCGCAGAGTCCCTCGAGCAAACTCGCGTCCGCGTCGGACCCGAGCACGTGGTCCACCAACTCCTCCACATCGGACGCCTCGTCGACCGGCAGCTTGCACAGCATCTCGAGCCGCTGCGCGACCGCGTCTGAATTGCCCAAGAAAAACGACCGGAAGTACTCGTAGACCGTGTGGCTCCGGTGTAGCGCTTCGGACTCTTTTATTGGCATCAGATGGATCTGGAGCTCGCACAAGTGCGACACGTTCTCGACCTTCACAGCGACGTTCATCAAGATGTCCTGGTAGCCGTTGAATAGGGGGGGATTGAAGCGGTTCTTCGTCCGCACAATGTCCACACGGTCGTCCGCTTCGAGCGCCTTGTACAAACTGACAAGGGCGTCCTCGGTCTGGCACAACGCAGCACCGCGCGTAATGTCGAAAAGCCAGCTGTAGCACGGCGCCGTCTTGGCCGCGTACTCGTCGCGCGCCTTGGCGCTGGCGCGGTCGCGGCCCTTCAGCGGCGCGAACATCAGCTTCACACCGCTTTCAGGGCATGCGGCCGTCATGATCTCCTCGAACTGCACCCTCGCCAGCGCGGCGACCTCGTACAGCGCGTCGAGCGACGCGGCCGGCTCGCCGTCGAGGCCGTATTGGCGACATTCGTCTCCTAAATTCTTGCCCACCCAGGGGATCTTCTTCACATCACCCTTGATGTGCACGCGCGCGATCTCGTCGATCTGCTCCCGCGCGGCCTTGAACGCCTTCAGGTTGTGAAACATGCATTTCCGCGGGTCGAGCGCGCGTTCGTCGTGCTCCTTGGCGTGGGCCTCTATCGTGGGCCAGGCAGCCACGCGCGTCCCATCCGGGCCCTCGGTCGCGGCGGCATCAAAGGCTTTCTTCTTTTCCGCGTCGTACAGTACGCCGATTTCATTCTTGATGGCTACCTCGGAGAGTGGGGCGCCTTCCGTCGAGACGCCGGCGCCCATAGGTATCAATATCAAGTGGCGGCGGCAGTGCCCGTTGTCTCAATTGCTCTGGGTAGCCGTTCACGCCGCCCCGGCCAAAAATGGCAGCCCTGCATTAGCTGCACGAGACCATGTGCCAAGGCAGCGCTGCGCACTAGCGCCGCGCCGCAGAAAAAGACCACTACCAGCAGTCGACAGACCTCCTGGAACGGCATCTCTCGTGAAAAACTTGAGCTAAGGTTAGGCCACCACGCAGCCCGCGCACCCCTCCTCGGCCGCGCGCCGCGCGACGACGCCGCTGCCCTCGCTCGTCACGACCCAGGACCCGCCCGCGAAGTCGAACGCCGGCACGTCGCCGCCCTTGACCGTGACGTAGCCGCGGATCGCCGTCGCCTCCGGCGCGTCGCCCGGCGCCGGGCCCCGCACGAAACCCGCGTTCGCCGCGACGCAGTGCTCTATCGTACACGACGCGCCCGGCGCGCACCGGACGACGAGGCCGCCGTCGAGCTGGAGCGATTTCACGGTCACGTCGCCCTCCAGTATTAAAGTGGAGCGCTCCGTCACGGTCACGAACTTCGGAGCCGGGATACGGTTCTTCAGCGCCTTCAAAGAAGTAGCAAAGGACGGCAGTAAGACGATGGCCGGCCTTAGGTTGTCGACGGCGACGCCGCCCCATTCCTCCGGCATCGACTGCTTCTCGATAGCACACCCGCACCACCGCAGCATCTCGGCGCAGTGGGCGTACTGGTCCGCCTCCGCGCTGAGGGCGCAGGCCGGTGGCGACTTCGTCGCGGCGTCCGCGGTCGCGTTTTTGCACGGACTGAACGAGATCCAGGCATCCA
>JACLAA010004751.1_pt1 | contig 12753 bp, 7 predicted proteins | sample 8027891 | NCBI WGS metagenome assembly JACLAA01 (sample SAMN15724900, study PRJNA655200) | protist metagenome | isolation source: fluorescence activated cell sorting (FACS) single amplified genomes of... | place: Spain: Blaines Bay Microbial Observatory, Mediterranean Sea | collected 2016-01-19 | reverse complement strand
GGCGGCGGCGGAGGAGGAGGCGGCGGCGGAGGCAGAGGCGGATCCTCGTCGCGTTACCTCAGCCTGTCGCAGCTCGGCTGGCGGTGCCACATGGACGAGAGCGGTTTCCCGTTTGGCACAACACCATCACGAATCAGCGGACCTGGAAGCGGCCCGCCCGGCAGAGGAAGGCGCCGCCGGTCTTCTACGCGCCTTCGTTCGCCCACCTCGAGGGCCGTTCCGCGCTCGCGAGCCGGCCGGCGCGGAATTATGTTGTTGGGGGCGATTCGGTCGCGGCGGAGCCGTCGAACGTAGGCTCGATGATTGCGTTTCTTGGAGTTTATTACGGTATTCTGGAGTGGACGCAACGGCAGCGGAAGAACGTGTATCGCGAGAGGCTCGACGCGTGGAAGCATTTGACTCAGACGCTCGAGCGCGACTTCGACGGAACGCAGCGACCGGTGTCGGGCCAGTATTGTGGAGACAGCGTCGAGAGCGACAGGGGCGACCAGGACGTCGTGACGAAGCTGAGATTTCTCTCGGACGGGTCCGTCCGGGGCGACGGTCTGGACGGCAAGGACGGGACATATACGCTGGCCGGCCACTGGTCCGGTGGCCGCTGCGCCTGGATCGAGACTTACAAAAGCTTCGAGGTGGTCGTCGACGGCTGGGTCAAGAAAGGTGGCGATATATACATCCGGTTCTGCAGTTCGCGCGGCATTACCGGGACCGTGGACCTTGAGTTGCTGGAGGCGGCGTGAATTTTTATATGGCATCCGACGCGGTTTGTTCGCTTGTGTGTGGCCACGAAAGTTACGGGCGGCGGCGTGATAGATTCCATGTTCTCCCCCTTACGCCTTCGACGCGATAACTAGACTTTGTGCTTAAGAGACCACCCATCCTACTTCGCCAGCAGGTCGCGAATACCATCACTATGGGTAACCATCGACGAGACGAGCCCCGGCTCCGTGTCGCTGTGACCCGCCGCGGCCACGAAGTCCAAATCGCAGGGCACCTTGAGCTTGCCCAGCGCCTCGCTCAATCTGTAAGCGGAGACGGGCTGGCAGACGAAGTCCGACCTCCCATGCGAAATGCACACTCTCTCCAAACCAGCGAGTTTACCGACCTCGGCGATGAGCTGCCCGCGACTCATAAACCCAGCATTGAGCATGTAGGACACCTCCATGACGGCGAACGGCACGAGCTGCGACGGCGTCTCGAGGCACTCCCGGATAATTTTATCTTCGACAAAAGTTTTCGAGATCGAGAGCTCGTAGCCGACGAAGGCGCTCGCGGCGGCTAATCTCGTGGCCGCGTCGTCGGACGTGAGGCGCTTCCAGTAGGCCCCGAGCAAATTCTGGCGCTCTGACTCATAATCGTCGGACGTGTCCCTTATGTAGTTGCAGTAGGCCGCCCAGGCCGCGGGGTGCTGGCCCTGCGTCCCGCCCTTGGCGAAGAGGTAGTCTACTTCCTCGGGCTCGAAGAGGAATACTCCACGTAAGAGTAGAGTGCGCACCTTCGCCGGGTGGGCCTCGGCGTACGCGAGGGCCAGCGTCGAGCCCCAGGACCCGCCGAGGACCATGCCCCACTTGTCTACCTTCAAATGCTCCCTGAGCTTCTCAATGTCCTCGACGAGCTTGGGAGTGTTGTTCTCAATCAAAGAACCTTGTAAATCTTCCGCGGCGTTGGGCTGCGACTTACCACTACCTCTTTGATCGAAGATCACGATTCTGTAAAATGCGGGGTCGAAGAAGCGTCTCGAGCGAGGAGAAATGCCGCCGCCCGGCCCTCCGTGGAGGAAGATGCACGGCACGCCGTCGGGGTTGCCGCTCACGTCGTAGTAGAGCGAGTGGCCGTCTCCAACACTGAGCATGCCCGAGTCATGAGCCTCGATCTCGGGATAGAGCTGGCGCGGGTACTTGGCCGGGTTGCTCGCTTGGCCCGCGGCGTCGGAAGCCGGCTTGGACACATATCTCAGGTCGGCCTTCGCACTCATGGCTCGGGCGGACACTGCTAATAAGAGGGTCGGGGCTAGGCTTCTACTCGTCCGCCGCGTCGCCGCTCGCAGCGCGCGGGACAGCATGCAGGTGTCGCTGGCACTGTCTTTTGGCCTGCGCGTCGGCTGGCGTCGACCACGTGCGTTTTTTGGTCTCGGAGAGCGGAGCTAGCTAGCGTCGACACATACTAGCAGCGTAAATCATGTGTACAACATCGTTACTGGAGGCGGGGTAATTCTTGCGGGATGCACAGGGTACTACGGGCCGCCGGCTGCGGCCCGCGATGGTGGGTATTCAGGATTTGTCGAAGCGCTTCAGGCGCGACGACCGGCCCTCCGATGAGAGCGTCTCCGGTTTCTGGAGGGGCGGCTCGCCGTTCTGCGCCCTTCGAAACGGATCGAGGTACGCGTGGACGTCTTTGTAGCACGACGGGAGGTAATCTTCCACCTCCAACCGCACCAAATTCGATCCGTTGCGGAATTCTGTGGGAACTCTGCAGTCTCGGACATCAGCGAGGAACGCGGCATGATCAGCGTACGCCTGGAGCGGGGACGCGTCGGCGTCGTCGTGGACCGTGTGCACCGCACCGCGCCGCGGCCGCTTCCGCGCCGGCGGCTTCGGCAGGGACTCGTCGCCCTCCCGCCGAATCGTGAAGCCGTCTCCAAATAGACGCACCGTGTAGGCGCCGTCGGGATGGTCGCGGACGTAGTCGCTGACCCTCGAACCGTTCTCGAGCCGTAATGCGCGGTCCCGGCGGTGGCCATCCGCAGTACCCATCAAGGCGTCGAGGACGGCGGTCAGGGTCCGCCTCGCCTCGCCGCCGTTCGGCGACGCCGGTGGCCTCGGCGCGTCGGCGGCCGGCGGCAGCTCCTGGATGGGCGGCACCGGCGGCGGCGTCTGCTGCACGTTGTCCGGGCTGTCCCTATCTCTGAGCTGCGGCGCGGACTTCGCCCTTGGCATTTCGTCACGCACGCTCGCCTTCAGCGGACTGGTCGGCGGCGTGCGCATGGCTTCGCGGTCCCGCGGCGGGGCGCGGGTCGTATGTAGGTCCCTTTTAGCGCGCTGCGGTCCAGCGTTCGCGCGCGCGGCGCGTGTTCAGCGGCCAAAGGTTAACCAGTGACACACGATTGAGCTCCGCACATGCGCGTCGGAGCGCAGCCAGCGCTCGCGGGTGAAGTAACAACAATCGATCGGGTCGACGTCGCTGCTTGGCGCGGTTCGAGAGCCGGCTCGGGCTTCGCACGCGCCTCGTTCAATTGAGTGCGTCGAGCGCCGTGATGATTTGCACAGCGGGTGCAGTGCGCGCGCCCCCCCGTGACGCGGCCCGCCGAGGCCTCGCAGTCCCGCCCAGCCATGCGGCGTCCGTGCGCGAGCAATCGGAACACGCCTTCCCGGGGTTGACGCGACGCGCGGCGGCGCGCAGATTCTAGATTCATAGACAAACCATATTACAACCACAAAACAGAACGGGTTCCGGGCCCGTCGCCGTGTCACAGAGAGCGCTCACGACGGTGCCTCGCGCTTCGACTCCTCCCCGGCGTCCGGCTTGGCCACGTCGTCCGACTCCTTCTGGGCGACCTCCCGTTCCAGAGGAGGCTTCAATGCCCGGCCCCACGCCAACAACCACAAAGCTCCAAAGCCGCCCAGTAAAGCCGCCTGCGCCACGACCCAGGGCTGCTCCGTAAAATACTGGAGGTTCTCCGCTTTCGTGGCGCCGGACCTCGTCGCAAATACCGAGAGCACGAACACACCGACTCCTAACAAAGCGTGCACCACATTAAAGTGCTTGCGGTACCTGCCCTCCTTGCCCGGTCGCATCAATCCCATCACCACGTTCGCGAGCAGAAAACACAAGGTCGAGAGCCCTAGTCTTTGGTGCCGGCCCCGAAAATGGTCCTTGTCGGCGTCTTCGAGCGCCGCGAAGACAACAACAAAACCAATCAAAGCCAGCAAAACACATAATAAAAGGAGATACATGTGCAGCTTGATCCAGACGGGCCCGAGCCACGACCGGCCCCTTGCTGCTACTAATGCAGCCGGCATACATATAGAAAACGCCACGAGGAACAACCCGCCGTGGATCTTGATGAGCTTGGCATCTACAACTTCCGTCTTGATCTTCGAGGCCTCGCAGGTCTCGAGGTTCAGCTCCAGCGCGCCCGCTTTACTACCGTGGTATCCTAGTGAGCCGGAGCCGTGGGCCCAGACGAACGGCGACGTCACGGCCTTCTCGCCGGGCTCGTCCAGGAGCTTCGTGAAGGCGTAGACGACGGTGCCGTCCTCCTCTAGAACAGTAGAGGCGTCTTCTAGAGACTGCGTTGATGCCTCCTGGACGTCCTCGCGTTTATAGCCTCGCAACACATACTTCTGGGGTATTTGATTGGGCTCGCCGAGAACGCACTCGGCCCCATTCATCATTCCATCGGAGCCCCATCCTATAGCGGCCCAGCCTCCGTCGACCACAAGCGCGGCCTGTACTCTATCACTGAATAGAGTCCAATGCAACGTAAGACCGCCGTCCAAGGCGTAGGCAAAATCAAAACCGTCTCGGTCAGATGAACAGTACGGCGTCGGCTGCACCGTGGGTCCCTTCGTGATCGAGGGCTTTGGTGTCGGCGTCGGTCCCACGCCCGTCACACTACAAGCGTCCGTGACGTACACAGTACCATACGTCGGCGCGTGCGCGCCGACCACCGAAACGGTATCGAGGACGTCGAACTCCAGTGGTTGGTCATTTGCACGGGTGTTTTCAGTACAAAAGTTGCCGTACGACGCCGACGCCCCGACCGCCTCGAGGACGAACTGCTCTCCACTATCTAAGCTGGGGATGGTGGCTCGCACGCGCGTGCCCGTCGCTACGGTGGACCCGCAGGCTATTGGCGCATTTGTTGTGGCGTCCGTCAGTGCGATGAGTAGTTGAGACGCCTCGCTGTCCTTGCCCATCCAGCGCTGGCCTATTCTAAGCTCGTCGCCGCAGTTGACGTACTCGGGGTAGGCGTTTACCAGCGCGACGACGAGTAATGTCGCCGCGGCGCAACGCCTGCCGGCCCTCATGTTGGCCGACGTGTCTATTAGCACTGCTTTTTGACCACGCGGCGCCGTTTCACCAATAGGTTTGCATTTGTTCGAGCTATGCGACGATGAATACGGCCGCGGACAATGTCAGACAGCGTCGTTCCGCCAGCTCCAGCACCGGCCACCGGCGTCGAGCTGATGTAGTTGCGCCGCCACTCGACAGTGGGAAGGCGTCGAATCGCCGGAAACCTCCTCCAAGCCAGCCAGGAGTACTCGGGCAGCAGGCTAGCGCGCGCGGCACTAGCAGGGGAAAGTCTGAACCTCCATCGACACTCGGTTCCATTTGCGAACTTGGGCGCTGCTCCCACACAAAATAACAACAGGGCAAGAGGCAGCGCCCGCGGAGCGCCCCAACGCCTTCGGACGCCGCCGCGGCAAAGGGAGCCGCTGCAGACGCCGGCGCGCGACGCCAGGGGCTGCCCAGACAACTGAAGGATGTACGGCACGCTGCCACTACCACCGAAGACGCCGGAGCGGCCGCGCCGGTACCGGGCCTACGCCCTCGCGCTCGCCGCGGCGGCGTGCGTCCTGATCGCGTCGTCGCACGCGCGAATGCCCGTCGTCCGCGTCGCCGGAGGCCTCTGGGACGCGTCCGCGCCGTTCCTCGCGCCGGGCGAGGCGCAAATAATGCCGAACGTGGCGCGGTCGACCTGGACCGCCGGTAATGGCGATGCTCCGCGCCGGCTGGAGGAGCACTACCTCGCCCGCAAAACACCGGAAGATTGGTGGAGCGGCCACGTCTTCCTGAAGCAGGCCTATTCGTATTGGAGATATGGGGTCTGTTCGGAGCGGGCCATGAAGGATGCGGCGCCTTTGTCTGTCGAGTCGTACCGCTATGATGATAGGGAGGCGTTACTTGCGGCGTTGCGAGATGGTCTGATCTCGCAAGGTTCTATAGTGTGGGCGGCCGTCTCCGACGAGGCCGTGGACACGGACATTGAATTTGAGTCGTTGGCCGAGAAGGTGCCTGCGGAGCGGCTCCAGCACGGCGTCGCCGGGGATGTTGCGTGCGCGGCGGCGTCTTTGAAGCTTCGCGTCGATGGCGTGGAGGGTGACGCAGTACAGAAACGCGTCGCTCGTCGCAGGTCCGCGAGGGAATTGGACGGCGCCTGCGCGTACCAGTGGACGCCCGATTTGCTGAGACGGTCCGAATTACTTAGATCGTTACTGGCCTACGACAAGCCTCTTGTGTTGGTGATCGCGGGCGACTCCGGCTGCCGTCTTCACGATTTGCCATCTACCCATCATAAAATAGTGTTCGCGAACGACGCGGCGCCTCCGGATTCATCTTCATCATTGTGGTTCCCCGAGGGCCTGGAGGGCTTGGAAAGTTTGGAGGACTTTCCGTTCTGGCAGCCTCAAGCGGCAGACAACGCGAAGACGCTGGCCGATGCCGACGACTCGTTGGATGCTGATGAACGCCCATACCTGCTCGACCTCGTCTTCTCGGTGAACGGCCGGAAGCCCTCGAGGGGTCAACTCGTGAAATGGCTGTTGGGAGGTGGCGTCGATGAGCTCGACGCGGTGAGACAAGGCAAGGCCCTGCGTATAAGAGCAGTAGTCGCGGACGCCGATGAGGAGTTACAAACGTTGTTAGAGAAGTCGCCGGACGCCCATGAGGAAGACAGCGCCTGGCGCGTCGAGATTTCGCGGGGCAACGCCACATTAGAGGGAGACGCCGCGTCACTCTTCGCCCTAGCTCCGGCGGGCGACACCTGGTCTTCCGGCCGAGTGCTCGAGGGCATGCTGCGCGGCGCCGTGCCCATTGTTGATGAGACCTACGCCACGGACGGTGGGTTGAGTGCAAAGGGGTGCTCTGATCCGGCATCCGCGTGGCGCGACGCCCCTTTCGTCTTCGTGCGAGACTGGGCCGAGCTCCCGTCACAACTCGAAGAATTTCTTAAAAGAGACACGGATTACATCGGAGCCGTCCGGTCGTATCGCGAGACGCTCGAAGATCATTTGAGGGAGAACTTGATCGACGCCTCCCTTCAGCAAAAGAACGCCTCCACATCGACGTCGTGCCATACGGAGGAATGGGCTCCGGGCGAGATGGATACACTCGTGGACGCCGCGGCGTCGTATTACGCAGAAGACTGGTGGGCCGCAAACGACTCGCCCGGCTACTTCGCGGCGGGCTGCGGCCACGCCTACCGGACGAATTTTGATCTGCAGGGCAAGTCCATTATCCCAATACAGCGCAAGATGCACTGCTACGCTTCGGAATGCGCGTTTCCATTGGTGAAAAGTTTCAATTGTCGTGACCGGGCCCCGGCGGCGTGGCGGCCTTCCGTGAGAGGGGGGCTGCCGCCCTGAGGCGTAAGTTTTACGTTTGCTCCCTTCGCGGGCGCGGATTCAGCGTCGCGTCGATGACGTACAGCGGGACGCCAAAGACCCCGCACCAATCTGGCTGGGGCAGTCTTTGACAGGCCATCGTGCGCGTGCGCGATAATAGAACAGCTAAAGCAATCAAATATTCGCGGTAGCATCGCTAATCCGATAGTGCTATCGACAAATTGCAACAGCTGAAGCGTGCACGACTCTGGAGCGCCACACGATTTGACTTGGCAGCCACCTCAGGGAGAGCACACATCGTTGGAACAGCACAGCGCGACGTACCATGCGCCGCACAACACTCGCTGCGTCGGTGGCACTGCTCACGACGTCTACCGCGCTCGTGCCACCGCGCACCAGCAAGATCGTCCGCGGCGGCCGCCCGCTCGGCCCGAGCTTCCTCAAGGACCTCGGCCTTGAGAAGCCCTCGTGGCTCCCCGCCTTCGGCAGCGGCGACGACAAGCCCGCCGAGGTGCAAGTAGAAGACGTCGAGCCCGCTCCCCTGGGCCCCGCAAATGCCGCAGCCGGCGTCGTCTTCGCGGGCCTCGTAACGTGGAGCTTCGGCTTCGCGCCGGGCGACCTCGGCAACCCGGCGGACACGCAGCTCATCGAGCTGCTCGTGACGCAGCCCGTGCCGCGGCCCGAGAGCGTCAATGAGCTGTGGTTCGCGGTGTGGAACTCCTTCGCGGTCGTGCCGCTGGCCATCGCCGCGCTGACCCTGCCCGCGGCGTCCCGCGGCCAGCGCCTCCCCGCGGCCCCGTTTTTGGTTGGAAGCGCGGCGTTTGGCTACTTCGCCCTCGGGCCCTACTTCGCGGCGCGGTCGGCGCGGACCGAGGCCCCGCTCGCGCCGGACGAGGACTTCGGCTTCTTCACGAAAAATGTCTTCGAGACGCGCGCGTTCGGCGTCGCCCTCGCAGCATTATCAGCCTCGATCCCGGTCTCGTCTGATTTGCTCGCGGCGGACCCATCAACACTTATCTCGGGCTTCCTGGAACTGGCCGAATCGTCGCGGTTCGTGGCCGTGGCCTCGGCCGACATCGCTATTATGTCGGTCCTGGCCGCGCTGCTCGTCGCCGAGGACGCGGCCCGCCGCGGCTGGGACGCCTACCGGGTGCCGCTCGCCGCGGCGTCTTTATTGTTACCCGTCCTCGGCCCGTCGCTCTACCTGGCGGCGCGGCCCCGCATCGAGTAGACGACGACGCCTCGTGTTTTTATTGTTACGTTAACAGACCACTAATGAACCGCTAGTCCCGCACTGAGGCGTAAGTTCCATGATTGCTCACGTCGATGGCGTGACGGGGGACGCCAGACAGTCGGATTCACGGGTATCTAAGTGCTAGTGTGTCAATTCGCTAGATTTTGCTGCCTTTTGCCCGGCTGGGAACGGGTGCGCATAGATCCAGTAGAAGGTCATTCTCGCAACATCATTAACAGAGAAGAAGGCTGCGTACGTTCTTGCATCAACCAGGTCGCGCTTGCATAGATTGTGCTGTCAAGTCTCCAGAGAGCAAAAAGCTGCCAAGAGCACTTGCTGGCTGCGAGCGCAATTGTGGAGGGGCGCCGGCAAGAATGAATGACGACGAGAAAGAAGCCATCGCCCAGGAGGTGCTCAAGGAAGATGCAAATCGAGAACGCGGCGAGCGGCCCGAGTGGCGGACGCACGAGGGCTGGCATAGACGCGAAGACACGGGCCGGCGCTTTGACGCCGCGCACCGAGCTAGAGCGGCCGCGCGCGACGCCGCGGCGAAGAAGAAGAAATTGTATCACGAGGGCTGGGAGGCCGAGGCCGACGCGAGCGCCGAGGCGTTGATGGCGCGGCCTGAGACACGGCCGCCGAGTCCGGCGCCGCGCGACAATCGTGCGTACGCGGCCGGCGCCGCCGCGTCGGCGCTCGTCGGGTTCCTGTGCTACTACCGGCGACGACGGCGGCGGCGCCGCGGCGGAGACCTGCAGCTGTCGTCGTCGGCCGAGCTGCTCGTTGATTTAGAGGAGGCTGTTGTGGATGTCGTCGGGGCGAGTGCGCCTAAGAACGATTAGTGTTTTGAATTATTATGCCTATTATGCCTCTAGCTTGGCGAGCTCCTTCCGGAGCCGGTTCTGCTGGATGTGGCTCATCCCAAGCGCGATGCAGTCCTCGGGCTCGACGTCGTGCAGGTCCTCGACGCACTCGACGCCCATGGCCAGCAGACCGTCGGCGAACTTTCCGAGGCGTCTTGCTTTCAACCAGGCGCCGACGTCGTCATTGGTCGCCGGAGTATCCGGTTCCTGCGCCGCTACCGGTACCGCTTTAGGCATCTGCTTCTCCAGGATCGCACCGGCCTTCGCGGCTAGGGCTTCGAGATCCTTCACGTCGCCATCGCCCTTGCCGGCCGTGCACAGCGTGCACACGTTCTCGCCACAGACCTGAATGGGCACCCCGCGGTAGCGTGCTTCTTCGTCGCTGGCTAGGGTGAATAATTTGCGCACCCCGCCGATCGTGCCCGGGCCGTATTCGGCGGCGCTGTGGTCGTTCGGCACGCTTTCGTCCATGCACGCCCCGGCGGCGGCGTGGAACGCGCCGAAGCCGGCGTGCCCCGCCTTGCTGATGGCCATCGCGTCCGCCGACGTCATGTCAATGGTGTCGTCATTTAACGAGAAGTTCCATTTCACGTCGCGCGGCGCGCCGCCGTTCGCTATGATATGCTGGCAATGGGTCATCTCGCGGGGCACCGCGACGCCGTCCAATTTCTCGTCGTCGGCGGCCTCGCGGAACTCGGCGGCGACGATCGTCTGCTTGTCCTTCTCCACCGTCGCTATCATGGCCATGTCGCTCCCGTGCACGGCGATCGCCTCGGCCACGACGGCCTTGAGTTCGGCGTTGTTCGCGATGCGCTCGCGGAGCGCCTCGCCGGTCAGCCCCGCCTCGTCGACGGCGAGGAGCCGCGCGGGCTCGCAGGCCGCCACGGGCATCATGGACTGGAGCTCCTTTGCGATCGCCGGCGTCGCGAGCTGCGCAACCACAGCCTTGTCGGCCGCGTAGCCGCCCTTCTCCTCCGGATCGCCCCTGATCTGGGCGACCGCCTGCATCATCATCGTCAACGCCTTCAGTTGCTGTTCCATGGCGTCGTAGCGCGCCGCGCGCTCGTCCTGGGCCTTGAACTTGGCTTCGAGGTCCTCGGCGCTCTTCGCGGGCAGGCGCTTCGAGAGCTTCTCGATAAACGCGTCGAAGTAACTTCGGGAATGTTCTAATCCGATGGCGTGCGCGAACGCTTTAGCTGCTGCCGCGCGAGGATAGTACGTTTGGCCCTGGATCTCCACGCTCTCCGGCACATCCACTTGAGCGTCGGGGAACACTCTCTCACCATTACCCCACGTCGTGCCTTCCACAGTCACCGGCAGGACGTCGACGCCGCTGTCGACCGCCGTGCAGAGCTCTAACATGCACCAGTCGCTCTCAAAGATCTTCGGGGACATGAAGAAGACCAGCTTCCCCGACGCGCGCACGCTGGCCTTGAGCTTCGGCAACTCCTCGAGGTCCTCGCGGTCGATGAAGACCCGGTACCCGGCATCCGTCAGCCGGTCGTGCACGCGCGCGACGAGGTCCTGGCAGTCCGAGCGCTTGTGCGACAGGAAGCAGTCGTACGGGTCGACGACGTACTCGACGACCGGCGCCGCAGGCGGCGCGGCGGCGGCCTGATCATCCGCCGCCGACAGCGACGCCGTGATGCGCTCGCGCAGCTTCGGGTCCGCCGCGACGACCTCCGCGCCGCCGAGCGCCTCGACCTCCTTCTCCAACCGTTTGGCCTGGTCGTAGCTTTCGTGCACCAGTAGATTCGTGTCCGCGGCGCACGCCTCGCACGCGGAATGCAGCTTTGTCTGCAATGCCTCGAACGTGGCACTGTCGGAAAGCAGCATGGCGACGCACGTGCCCTCCCGTGCCAGCATGTGGCAGTGCGCGAGCGCCTCCTCGAGCGCTTCCCGGATCGAAGCATTCTCGGTCAGCTTGCCGTCGGCGGCGGCGCGCTGCAGCGCGCCCTCCGCCGACCGCACGACGCGCGCGAAGCGCGCCGCGTCCTCCTTGAGCGCGGCGGCGTCCTGGGCAGCTTTTACGACCGCCCCGATGAGGAACGCGACGGGCGCGACCCACGGGAGGTCCTTCGCGACGCCCAGCAGCCCCTCGCCGGCGAGGCCCACGGCCGGAGCGGCCGGTCTTTCGTCGAGCGACTTGCGGAGCTTGTTCCTTAATACTTTCTGCTGCAGCTTCGAGACACTAAGTTCGCCGAAAAGTTCATCCAGATCTTCGTCCGACGCGTCCGCCAGGACCTCGCCATCATAACCGTTCTCCTGCAGCTGCTTCGCGAGGTCCGCGAACTTGGGGCCCAAGGACTCGACCAATTCGCGGACGCCGTCCGCGCTTAGTGAGCGCAAGGGCTGGCGCGGGGCCGACGCGGCGGCTCCCATCTCTCTTGGCGCTGTCTATGTTAGCGTTTTCCGATCCCGTAGACGGGACGTGCCCCGCTCAGATGTGTATCCCTTGATAGGAGATAGCTTGATAGAGATAGCCTCACCACCAGGCTGCCCAACTCGTTGGGACTTAGCAACACATGCGCGTCGGCGGCGAATGATCGATGGTCCGCTGCGTCCGTGCACGCCGCCTAGCGCCTGCGGACGACGAGCAGGAACCAGGTGCAGCAAGCGCTGTCTCGTTGGGCTCTGCGGGGATTTGGAAGGGCTCGACCGACCCACCGGACGGCCTCAATCGACGTAGGATGTCTCCTAGACGCATGGGTCCAATTTTTTCAAATTGCTAGTGTCTGTGTGCACTAGCTTGTGACAGCGCCACGCGAGCGTTACGTGCGTTAAGGCCGCAAAAACACGCATCTGACACGCTGCTACTTGGCCATTGGTCCTGCTAACGCCACCTCTTCGCAGCCGTAAGCTTTACGTCGCGGCAGAGCTCTTCTGGAGGCCGTAACAGCTTGGCCACTCGATCGAGCAACCGCAGCGCTGCGCAGGACGGCACTGCTCACAAGTCGTCCGCCGCACGCCGCCGCACAGCGCATCTGTGGCCGTAACCGGCGCTGCATAATATCGGACCACGCGCGCCGTCGTAACGATGTGCAACGGTTTGGAAACCGGCCAGTGCATAACCGAGTGGTGCGCGGCCTGCGAGTGGCCGGCGGAACGGCCGGCGCAGCTGCGCGAGTGGCTGGATTGTGTGCGCGATCTGACGGTGGCCGACGACGCGGACATCGATAGGATCGCGGCCGCCGTGTCGACCAGTTTCCTCGGGCGCAAAGCGTTCAAGGAGCACGTGCGGGTCCTCGCGGCGCGCGTCGAACGGGGCGAGGGCCCCTACGACCGGCCGTCCTCGAAGCCGAAGCGGAAG
>JACLAA010002161.1_pt1 | contig 12761 bp, 11 predicted proteins | sample 8027891 | NCBI WGS metagenome assembly JACLAA01 (sample SAMN15724900, study PRJNA655200) | protist metagenome | isolation source: fluorescence activated cell sorting (FACS) single amplified genomes of... | place: Spain: Blaines Bay Microbial Observatory, Mediterranean Sea | collected 2016-01-19 | reverse complement strand
GTGCAGCGCGACTCCGCGGCGTGCAGCATTTGTGCGCAACGCGCTGAGCCGAAGGCCGCTGCAGCGCAGCGCTCCTGTGGCCGCGAAGAGCATCACGCGCATGCTTCGCACAGACTCGCTGGCGGTTCTTTGATGCCTAGATTTGCCCGTTTTTGCAGCTATTCAACTACGACGAAGGCATCGACGAGAGCGCTAGTGTCATTACGCTAGATAATCTCGAACGTCATATTGCGACTGCCGTACGCGAGAGCATGAGTTATAGCGTTTAAGCGACGACTTCACGTATTTCTTCAATGCGTAGCACTCGTTTCTTAGAACAAGCACTGCTCTTGAGCAGTGCCACAGCGCTGCTCCCTCCAAGTGCACCACAGCGGTTGCCGACGGCGCGTCTCGGGCTCCGCAGTGATGCCGAGGCTGTCCTCGACCTGCGCCGCGTCGACACCTCTCGCTCAGAATTAGTGTCGCCGGGCGAGTCCACCATCAGTCGACTCTGGGACCTCGAGACGTGGGCTCGACATCAGAAGGTCGGACGCTACTGGCGGCATCTCCGCAAATGGCCCCGGAGCACGACGGCTCGGTTGGTGCTGCCGGTCTGCCTCGCCTTCTCGCTCTGGTCCTGCCTGGCGCACGCGCTGCGCATACGGTATTTCCCAAACTTTTCGGCGCCGCTCGCGCCCTTGACACTTATAAGCTCGGCCGTCGCGTTGTTGCTGACGCTGCGAATGAACCTCAGCCTCCTACGACTGCAGGAATCTAGACTCGCGTGGGGCCGGCTCGTGCTGCACGCGCGCGAGACCGCCGGCCTCGCGGCGACGTACTGCGCCGCCGCGCCCGCCGAGGCCATTTGTCGCCATCTTGCCGTGCTCGGGTGGTGCCTGAAGGCGAGCTTGCGAGCCGGCGAGGACGATTCAGATGTAGTGAGCACGATGCTGCCGCCGGCGACGGCGGAGACGGTCCTCGCGGCGCGGAAGCGACCGGTCGCGTTACTGCGCGGAGCGCACGCAGTCGTCGCCGAGGAGGTGGTCGCCGGGCGGCTCGATGCGCAGGCACACCTCTCGCTCCTGACGCAGCTCCATTCGTTAAACGCCCAAATAGGAGTTTGCGAGCGGCTCTTGGCGAGTCCTGTGCCGCCGACAATAACGCGCCATACCAGTCGCGTGTTGCTGTCCTGGCTCGCGTGCGTGCCTCTCGGACTCGAGTCCCTCGGCCTCGCCCTGCCGGCGGTAGCGCTCGCAACGCTCGGGACGAGCTACGTCATGGTCGGCATCGACCAGATCGGACTTGAATTGGAACAGCCGTTCCAGCTGCTGCCCATGAACTCGCTCGCGGCGGCGCTCACGCGCGACGTCTGCGACGAGATGATATGTGTACATTAACAATTGTATTATAAATCACGCGCGACCCTTCCGCCGCCACCGCTCCCGCGCCGCCTCGACCTCGTGCATGTTCAGGCACGTGCCGTCGGCCGCCATCACGGGCTCGCGCAGCGCCTTGCGGAAGGTCGTCATATAGCGCCCGTGTTTTGAGGAGGTGGGCCGGACCTCGCGGCCCCCGTTCAGCACGAGGCGACCGTCCACAACATCGTGGCGCGCGTCGCCCGGCGGCACGGGCCGGCGCACGGCGCGCGGCGCCACCGTCGTATCATCTGGAAACCGGTCGCCGTACCCGAAGTCATTCAACAAACTCCCGGCGGCCTCGGCCACCTTCTGTCTTGCATTATCGTCGAAATGGCGCAAGGACGCGCCCGGCAGCTTTCCAGGTTCGCGCGGCACGTAGTATGAAGCCCTTGCATCATCCAACTCCGCGGCGGCCGCGAAGCGCTCGCACCACGGCGTGCCCTCGAGCTCGCGCTCCCCCCTCAAAAACCAGGCCACTCTTTTCAACGTGCGGTGGCGGTGGTGCACGAGGTCCTCGTAGCGCACCACCAGCAAAGGCACGGGCGCCTGCAGCCACCACCTATTAAAGCGCGCCCAGACGCCGGCTTCCGCCGCCGTCAGCTCCCGCCACAGATCCTCAAATCTTGAATATTGGTCGTCCCGTAGTGACGTCGCGTGGTCATTGGTCAACGCCATGTTGAAATACGAGTCGATCGCGTCCCAGGGGTTGCGCACCAGTAAAATGGCGCGGTCCACTCCAATCTCGGCGTAGCCTCGTCTCTCGGGATAGTGCGTCTTCACGAGCCAGACGCGCTCATCAATAACGCCCTCGCCCCGCGCGCCGCACCTTTGTAGCGCTTGCGACAGCGTCCTCTCGGGTAACGTGTCGGCGCCCGTGATGACGCCCGTCGCCTGCTCCACGAGCTTGCGCAGGAGCGAGTTGCCGGACCGGGGGTAGCTCGCCAACGCGACGCGTTCTCCGACCGCTTCGTGCGCCTGCAGGAACCGCGTCGGCGGCGCGAGGGGCAGGTGCGCCGTACGCGGCTCGTCCAGGGCTGCCATTTTTTTGCTGCTCGTCAGCGTCGCTGCAGCAGCACTGCAGTGCAGTATCGATGGATGCAGGCGCTTATGCCAGCTGTCAAATGCCGCAGCGATGCTGCTTGCAGAGTGCAGTGAGTGGAGCAGCTGGTGTGTTGATCTCCACGGGTCTCGCGCCGCTGAATTTGCAATCACAATCAATGCGTGCGATCCGCGAGCGATGTGCAAGCCCCTCTGCACGCTGCAATCACCCCTCTCCCGCGCTCGACGCTGGCACAGCAGCTAGCTGCGAGACACACTAGAAAAATCAAATTTATTTGTGGATTCTTGGCATCGCGTCGAAGGCTCACGGCCGACGTTTGCCCGTGGAGGAACGGCCGCGCCGTGCCTCCAGTTGGGAGCCCGTATATTTGCATGCTGCTCGGCGCGTACCGGCGGACGGCCTCTCGCGGCTTAGGTGCCGCTGCCCTTCTCGTCTCTGCGACATCTTCTCGTCTCTGCGACCTCTCGGCGGGCCTCGGTGGCTGCCCGGCGGGGACCATGGACGATGTGAGTAGACCCTCCTTTGCTGCCCCCCAGCCGCTATACGCCATCGACGCGACGCCATCGACACGAACCCCCGCAGGTCACCGTGTCCTTCGACGACCAGAACCGCATCCGCGTGCTCGACACCGACAAGTTCGCCCACACGGAAGAACTAGGCAGCGCGGCCAACGACTTCGTCAAAAAGAACCAAGAATTTGGGGGATTAATGGACGGCATCGTCGAGGTCCTCGACGCGAACGCGAAGAGGATCGAGCAGGCGAAGCTCCGGGCCATCGGCATGCGGAATAGAGTGATTACGGAGCGCGAGAACCGCGACCAGAAACGGCGGGCTTTACAAGCCTTGGTGGCGGAGCGCGAGGCCGATTTAGCAAGGGTCGAGGCCCAGGTGAAGTCGTTGAGGCAGGTCGAGGCCGAGCAGCAGAACATCATCGACAAGCTCGCCGTCGGCGAGGCGTACGGCCGCGTGCCCGTGGAAGGGACCGAGGAGGGGTTCTAAGGTCTGTTCTCTTATTTATGGCGCGTCGGCGGCGCTGGGTGGGGTTTACGTATGTAGTCGTCGCGGCTTCGCATCCAAGGAAAAATATAATACCTAGCGTAACGACTTACTAGCAAATCCAAAGATACGCGTCGATAGCGTCAAAAGAATGACCCAAATTCAGAATGCATCCTATTTGTTCGCCGAGACCAAATACTTCAGAGTAGCGGCCCTGGAACATACCCTCGCGCCTCCCGGAAGGCACCGCCCGCGACATAACATCCGCGAGACGACGCCGCCGGCCGGGGGCGCGTGATAAATAAACACAAAATTACACGTCACGCGCACGCCCGCCCGCCCCCGTCCGGCGCGTGGACGCAGGCCCGGTACTCCATCCGCAGGAAGTTGCCCTCGCCCGGAATCAGTGAAAGCGCGCCGGCCGCGCGGAGGAGCTTTGTCGAGGCGCGGAGGTCCTCGCGGGACTGCACGTGCGTGTGCAGGCACGCGTGCGAGTCGCTCGGGAAGCAGCACGCGTCCCGCGCGGCGTCGAGCGGCGTTGAGCTCCAGCCGCCGTTGAAGCGCAGCTCCTCCGTCTCTAGTAAAGCCGCGTGGCCGGCGAAGTCCTCGGGCGTCGGCAGGGGCACGCCGCGGTGCGGCACGAGGAGCGACGTTGACGGGTCCGCCCCCAACGCCATCGCCGCGAGCGCCTTGCTGCTTCTTATTCTGAGAATCTGGTCGCTCTCGGTGTAGTAGACATATTTTGACGCGCGCCAGAAGGTCGGCTCTTCTCCATTTTGATGGCGCCGCCGCGACCCGACGAACGGGGCTTTGTGGTCCCACCGTTTCGATCGCGTCTCGTCGCGCGAGTAGAGCAAGGCGTCGTGCAGCGGCAGGCCCGCCACGAGGCGGTGCACCGCAATTAACGAAGCGGCGCCGAGTTTCTCGGGTCGTATGTTCGGCAAATGCAGGACGTCGGCCAGCGGGCCGCAGCAATGTTCCACAAACTCCAAGTCCTGCTCGTTATGCACGGCAACGACCACGGTTCGCGTCAGCGCGGCCCGCACGGAATTGAGCGTCGCGTTCAGGTAAATGCCGCGCAGCCCGACGCTCGACGGGCCCTGTCCCTGGCCCTGGCCGTAAAACGGCATCACGGCGACGGCGTCCAGAAGTCTCTGCGCGCGCGTCGTCGGCATTTCCTCAATCTTCGTCGCGAGCGCTCGCCTCGCGGCCCCGAGGACCTTCCCCCTTTGATCGAGCGGGTTCGTCGCCACGATCAGACGCCGCTCGTACCACGACAGGTGCTCGACGTAGAAGTCGAGGAAGTCCCTTGTTTTGAACGTATTCGTCTTTTCCAATAACAAAAACGACGCGGCCTCCATCATCGTGCCCCGCTTAAAGAGGCGCGACGTGTTCAGGTAGCTCTCCGGTAATGCTCGGAGCAGATCACTGGAAGCGAGCCAGGCGGCGCTGTACTTGGCCTGCTTCGGGCCTCTACAATGTGCTAGTTGCCATGGTCTCGCGTGGATTGACGCACAGAGGACGAGTGCGAGCAGCGCCGGCGTCGGGCGCATGCTGCTTGTTCGCTGCGGCTTCGCGCGGTCGCACGAGTGCCGGGGCTGCCTCTCACAAGTGCTGTGGCGTGCTGCCTAGCCGGCATGCATTGGTCCTAGCTGGGCCCGCAGCGATGCAGGGCTGTTCGGTCGCGACTCCCGCTCGACGAATGCGTCGCTACCGGCCTCGTACCAGCGCATACACGCTCGTCTGCTGCCAACGCTGCTAGCGTTTGAGACACACTAGTTTTGCAGCTGCGGTCGAGTTTGTGCTCGCTGGTGAGCACGACGCGCACGTCGCACAGTCGCGAACAGAGGGATTGAGCACAACGAACAGAGAACTCACTCGTGCGTACGAACCACCAAGTAACCGCCGTCACAGATGTCCGCCGCCGAGCAGCAAGCAGCAGCGCTGCAGCAGCTACGCAGTGAAGTGCAGGCGCAGGCGCAGCGCGACCTCATGACGAAAATGACGGAGAAATGCTTCGCGAAATGTGCCGCGAACAGCAAGGGCGGGAGCCGCCTCGAGCGCTCGGAGCAGATGTGCGTCGGCATGTGCGTCGACCGGTACGTCGACGTGATGAATGCGGTGAACGAAGCGCTCGTGGCGCGACAGCGCGACCGGTCGTGAGCGCCGGGCTCCGGCGGAGACTGCGGTTGATGCGCTTCGCTGCTCTTAATGACGGTACGGCGGCCGTCCGGTCTCGGACCGGGCGCCGCCGCCCGACGCGGCGAAGCGGACTAGCTGCTGTTTGCTGGGACTGGTAGGGGTAAGTCCATGATGTGTTAGAGATTCGTGTTGTTGTTGATTCTCGTTCTTCAAAAACGGGTGGATGAGCAAAATTAGAACGGGCATCGGATTTTGCGTCGAGGCGCCAATGTAAAAAAAAACCGACGCGGGGCGACCCAAACATTCATCTAACGATGGCCCTGAAGCTCACTCTCTTCACGGCGCTCGTCTTGGCCTCAAACCCAGCTCATGCACTGGACCTGAAAAAAGAGTTGGAGCGCCTCCGCGGCGGCGCGGACGCCACAGAGGCCCAGACGCAGGCCGCGCCGGCCGCCGCGGCGAGCCTGCGCCTCGGCCGCGCGGAGTTTCTTGACGCGTCGCGCGTCGCGCCGCCGCTCACGCGCCTCGGCGCCATCGTCAAGCCCCGGGTGGGAATCACGGACCTTCAAGGCGATGGGATTTGCCGACCTGGCGACGTCGGCGTGCACGGCCTACCTCGACTGCTACGGGGGGGATGATCGAAAAGCGGTCAAAGTTCACTCGTACGCCGACGACGACGACTTCTTCGACGACGACCTCTACGCGGCACTGAGCTAGCGGCCTGTAAGACACTAGACCCCTTAGGCTTGACAGCGTGGCCTCCTCGAGCTCGTCCTCTGAGAGGCACTGGTGCACATAGAGCAAGCCACGCTTTCGCTACGGTCCCACTCACCTTGCTGCACGGCAAAAATCACCGTAGTTACTGCTAAACCATCAATCAACAGGACTTGCGGCACCCCACGTGCACCCTGCCGAGCTCGCAGCGAAGCATTAATCATCATTGATTATCAATAATGCATAACTCGGCAGCAGTCATCGTCGTATGCGCACTAGCCGCCACCGCGCTCACGCCGCCGCAGCGAGCCGTCCGGCGGCGAACAAGATTACGAGCACGTACGGCCGAGGGCATGGCGCCCGGCTGGAAGGCGACGACGGACGAGACGGGCGCCTACGAGCTGATCCCGGCGTCGTACGAGTATCGATATCAAGAGGTCTACGTCGAGATCCCGCGGACGGCCGAGTCGCCGGGCCTCGGCGTGCTCCTGGAGCAGTTCGGGACGCTCGACGCGGCGAACGGCGGCCTGACGCTAGTCGCGGGATTGGTGGAAGGAGGCAACGCGGCCAATGCTGGTGTTGATTTATTGCCTGGTGATTCGATCGTGAAAGCCGGAGGCACACGAGTAGAATGTCTTGACTACGACGCGACGGTCGATGCCCTCATGGCGCTGCCGCCGGCACCGGCCCCTGCTGGTTTGATGGTCAAGCGGCTCGTGAAGGTGCCCTTCGTGAACATCAAAGTCATGTTCCCGCGCGACGAAGGGAAAGAGGACGTCACGTTCAAGATGCGGCGCGGTGCCTCGCTGCGCGCGGAGCAGTGCGGAAATCAACCAGTGCGTCAGGCCGGCCTGGAGGTATTATTTACTATTCTGGCCGCCTCGACGCAGCTGCTTGGCGTCCTCGCACGAGGCGTCTTAGGCTTACTCACCCGAACGTTTGATTTCCGCACAGGCGCGGAGCTGCTGCGGAACCGGGTCGAGATGCCGACGTGCTGCGAGGACATGAATTGCCTGTGCAACTGCGCCGTGCAGGTGCGCAAGGGCGCCGCGGTCCTCGAGCCGCCCTCGACGCAGGAAGCGCAAATGATCAAGAAGGAGCCCTATTGGAGGTTGACCTGCCGGGCCTGCGTGGCGCGCGACGCGGAGGACGGGTCCGAGCTCGTCATTCGCGTGCGGCCCGACCTCGAGAACGTGATGCGACGAAAGAACCCCTTCGGCATCGAGACGTCCTTTAAGTTCTAAAAGTATTATTCATCAATTATCCACATGCACGGCAGGTCCTCGAAGTCCGCCACGGCCCGGTTCATGTCCGCCTGCAACTCTAAAGCTCTTTTTGAATGGTGATCCCTCAGAGCCATCATGGTAGGATCTTCCTCGAGCTGATGATAAGTCCGAGCCAAAAAATAGTGGCAGTCCTGCATACGTTTCCTATGTTGGACGTAAGAATAACATTCTAACGCTCGTTTATAGAAGAAGATAACTTTCCGGAAATCTTTGCAATCAACATCGGGAAACACATCCGTTCGACCCTCCTGCCGATGTCTCAAAGCGTACGCTTTTTCTTCGAGTTCACATTGAGCTAAGGCGTACCACAAGTCGCCCTGCACGTCGACGTGCGACTGTTCGAGGATTTTCAGCTGGCACTGCTGGAAGGCGTCGCGCGCCTTCGGGATGTTGCCCAGACCTAGTTGTACTAATGCGAGTCGCAACGTCGCCTCGGCGTGCAAGGCGTCGAGGGCCCACTGCTCGCATAGAGCCAAAGCTCTTAGTGCGGGGTTCATGGCTGGAACGGGCTCCTGGGGGCAGCCGTCCAACAACCACTTGCTGCGATCACATAGTAATTTCGCTTGCAGCGCCCACAAGCCTCGGTTGCCGCAAATTCTCTCGAGCTTCGCCGCACCCTTGACGGCTCTTTCATAGTCGTCTCTCGCCACGCTCAAACGTAAATCACACCTCAGAGCTTCCACATGACACTCCACATCAAGATCGGACTGCCGCGGCGAGACGCCTAGTAGTGCTTCGTGCAATGCTGCCGCTCTCCGCAAAGCGTGTCTATGGACGGCCCACTCGAAGCGCAACAGATACTGTGCTCTTTCGACGATGTTCGACGCGCCCTTGTTAGGACAGCGGTTCTCTTCTAGTTTTTTAAGAGCGACGTCGTAGGCCACGTTCAACCCGGGCGGGCCGACGTGGTTTTCGTGCTCCTCGCGCTTCGGGACCTGCGTGGCACGCGTCGATGGCGTGGAGCGCGTGACGACGCTCTCAGACGTTGACAATCAGAAGAATCACCAGACGCCGCGTCGCGGACCTCGATGTCTTCCAAATCTAACCCTAGAGCTTTGGCGGTGGCGGCCTCCGACGCTTGGCGCAGCGACCCGTCGGGGTCCGCGGGCAGCTCTTCGGAAGGAGGCACATCCAATGGTTCTTTAAGACCCTCACCGATCTCGTGGGAAACGTCTCCAGCGTCGAAGTCGCCAAATAAACACTCGAACGCAATATCTACGCATGCCAACTCGCGAGGCACGCACGGCGCCCGATCCTCCGGGAGATCACCCGAAGAATCGTCCTCGTCGAACCCGCGCCGCCGTCGCTGCCTCTGCAAGTACCTTTGTTCCGCTTGTAATAAAGCCTTCCCCTCCAGCGCCTGGGCTCGCTTGAATTGGTTGTGCCCATTAATCGCCGCCTGGACCATGAACCTTCGACATCTAGCCCGGAAGATGCTACCTTCACATGGATTCGTCGCGACCGTGCTCCGATCCTTGATTTCACAGTCCTTCGGCAAGCCCTGCGGGTCCTGCTGGCCCTCGCGCCGCTCCTTCCGTTCTCGTTCTAGCCGTTGTTGCGGCGTCTGCATCAACATCGACGTGTCGGGCCCGTCGCGCGGACCGGGCGCCTCGAACAGGGCCGCATCCTCGGCGAGCTTCCAGGCCGCCAGAGTCGCTCGACTAGCTTTCGACGGGGCGTAGGCCCGCGTCAGGACCTCCTGCTCGTAGCATTCATCTGTTCTTGCATAATCAAGCGCGTCTCGGGCAAAACATAGCAACGCGGCACTTTCCAACTCTCGTAGTCCTAACTGCTTCGCTCGCTTCGCACAGCGTTGCAAAGATAACGCGTCTACCGTATGCGTCGATTCGCCGGGCAGCGGCGGCCCTGCGCGGAACGACTCGGTCCGAAAGCCCTCAATATCGAAAAAGAAACCACCCGCTTCATCGTGAGATGGACACGAGTCGCGTCGATGGCGTGAAGGCGCCTCTACACTTCAAAACGCGGAGATCGCACCGTACGTCTCCGCCTCGTACTCCGCCTCTCGGATGTCGACGTACCTTAACCATCCCAGCGCGAAGGTAACGCACGCGTGGTCGTGGCGCTGCTGGGCCACGCGCACGGCCTCATCCAAGGCACACGACGCTAAGCGAGCGTGCCCGAAGCGCGCGTGTAAACATGCTAAATTTAAAGCCGCGTACTGGACCACACCTCTGGCTCCTTTCTCGTCGTTGGGTGAGACGGGACCGCCCCTACTTCCCGCATAGTCGAAGTAGCGGTGGAGATGATCTAGGGCGCCCAAGTATTCCCTTCCATACAATGAGGCCACGAATCTCAAATAAGAACTTCGCGGTAAATCCGGCTCCAGGGCCTCAATCTTGCTACATTCTAGTTCAGTCTCTTCTAGGGAAACGGAACCACAAACGGATGCGGCTGCGAGGATGCGCCTTTCTAGGAACAAATCTAGGTCTCTCCTTGTCAATAAAGACGCGTAGAACGAACCAGAGTCATCTTCCTCTTGGTATCTACGAACATATTCACACACTCTATCATAAGTACGAGCCACCCCATCAAAATGCGTCTCCGTCGCCTCCAGGAGTGACCGTCGCACGAAGACGCCAAATAAACTATCAGGTGCCAAAAAATGCTCCCGTTCAACTTCCTCGTCCTCCTCGTTCTTCTCCGGTCGCAGCCAGGACCGCATGTCGTCCAACAGATCGACGACACCATCCGGCGCCTCCGCTAGTGCTACGAGTAGTTGCGTGCAGTAGACAGCGACTTCTTCGCCGAGCGTCGGATCGACGAAACTCGACGCGAGGCGTCGCCGCGTCGCGGCCCAGGGCAACCTCTTCGTAGATTCGTCCACGCTCCCAACGAAGCGCGTCTCGCGGAGCACCCAGCAGGCGAGCTGGTGCTTTGAGCTATCTTCATCGGTGTCTTCTACCCTTGGCCGCGGCGCGCGGTCGTCGTCGTCGTCCATGTCGTCCTCGTCTCTCGGTAAGAGCAGGCCCAGCGCCAGGGCCACACCTAAATGCTGGGGCGAGGCCATCGCGGCTGCGTGCTCTGCTCGCGGCTGCTGCTCGCGGTGAGGCTCTCTGCAGCAAGAGTGGTTCTATTTATTGCGTCTTCGACTCTGCTATTATAGAACGGTTAAGGAAAACGTTGTGCACTTGCTGCCAAACTGCCAGCGTGTGCAGAAGGGCTTAATTTAGCAAGCCGCGGCGCCGCAAAGAGCTAGTGGTATGTAAGACACTAGCAAGCAAGCAAACTCGAAGCATGCTGTTGTTTGAGAGTCGTTCAATTCGCTAATGGTCCAAAGAGATCAATGGGACTGTGTACCGGCGAAAACCCTCAGGCCCGCAAACGCGGGCGCGCACCAAAAAACCAAGACAGGCCGCCGACCGGTCCCCGGCGCGTCGCGGAGACGTATGAGACAAGCACGACGCGTCGCGGCCGGCGTCCTTGACATTTATATCGCCACGCATCTTCGGCAAGCGAGAAGGCACAGCACACAACATCCGTGCTCTCCCGAGACGCGCAAGAGCCCGGCGAGCGTCCGCAGCGAGCCCGCAGCGCCCCGCGCGTCGTGTAAAGACGACGCGCCACCCGCCGCGCCCGCGCGCGCACCATAAGCGACACACCAGGGCTGCCCCCACCATCAAAGCAAAGATGACGGCCGGCCGCCGCTCGCATTCGTCCTTTCAAGTTAGAGATGATAGAGACCTTCAAGAACTACTCGCCTACGTCCGCACATTACAAGATCGCGAGGGCGAGCTCATCGAGTCCGTCCGCGTGCTCAGGCGGAAGTACCACGCGTGCAAGGCGGAGAACCGGAACTTGGTCTGGAACAAGCTGTCGTCGAGCGTCATCACGGACCTGCCTCCGGTCAATGCGGATTTGCAGGAAACGTGCGAACGAGTTGGTTGTTATACGTTGGGCGCGCCGTGCGGGAGAGGAGCGTCCGCTACTGTCCGAGCAGGTACTCATACCGAGTCAGGTGTGAATGTGGCCATCAAAGTCGTGGAGAAGGCCGGCGTGACACGTTTCAGAGGCTTAGAACGGTTGAGGAACGAGATCGACCACACTCGAATGTGCCATTCATCTCATGTAGCATCCTTACTAGATGTGATCCACGCGCCGGATCGCTTGTATTTGGTGTTGGAGCACGGCGGCGTCGACTTATATAGGCACGCGGACCGATGTGATATAGATGAACTCCAAGCTCGTAATCTACTGGAGCCGATCACGCGGGCGCTGTGCATCCTCCAGTCCCAACATATCGTGCACCACGACCTGAAGGGCGAGAACGTCTTGATCGATGCCCATAATGTTGTAAGATTGACGGACTTTGGGCTGTCGGAGAGATACGATACAGACCAGCGAGGACGAGTGTTTTGCGGGTCCCCTGGCTTCTACGCGCCGGAGGTCGCGACGGGCGACTACGATCCGTGGAAGGTCGACGTGTGGGCCTTAGGGTGTGTGGCTCTCGAATTACTTGCTGGACGGGACTGGTTCGAGGAGTACTGGCTGCAGCACTACCACTCGTCGGACGGGAAGGTCGATCGACTGAGGAGGAAGCTCGGGCCGGCCATCCAGGCCGCTGCTCGATTGTTGGCCGAGCGGGGTGTTTCGGAGGAGGGCGTCGCCTTTTTGTTAGCTTGTTTGAATCCGGACGCGGAAACGAGGCCGGACGCCGCGTCGATCTCCACGCACGCGTGGTTCTCAACATCTTTACATAAACGCCCGCCGCCGATCCAGGCGCCCCCGTCGACGCCGGAGAAGCCCCTGCGCAAGGCCCAGAAACAACACGTCGTCACGCCGTCCGCGTCGCCGACCTTGGCGCTCACGACGCCCACGGTCCCGCAGCGCAAGTTCTTCCCCATGCTGCCCGCGTCGCCGCGGCGTGCTCGTCGGGCAGCACCTGGCGCAACGACGAGTCTTTGCGTGTCCGTCGCACAGCTACGGCGCCTGTTTGCTTGCGCTGCGCAACGACCGGGTTCGGATTTTTACCTAGCTCATTGACACACTAGCAAAATCACAGCACCCTGGCCTTGCACAGCCGTCTGGGCACAGGAAGCCACAACACGCCGTCAGCGCCCGTTGCCTACGCTACGGATTAGTCCTACGAACGAGTCCTGAGCAGCAACGATAGACTCAGACGGCGCCAGCGCGTGAATCGACTCAGAG
>JACLAA010001624.1_pt1 | contig 12763 bp, 6 predicted proteins | sample 8027891 | NCBI WGS metagenome assembly JACLAA01 (sample SAMN15724900, study PRJNA655200) | protist metagenome | isolation source: fluorescence activated cell sorting (FACS) single amplified genomes of... | place: Spain: Blaines Bay Microbial Observatory, Mediterranean Sea | collected 2016-01-19 | reverse complement strand
GTTCCTCGAGGAGGGTCAGGAAGGAGGGAGTACAAGCTGCCAATTAGAAGGCAGCCTGCAGCCAATACACGGTATTTAGCTGCGACTCTGTATTCCTGAGGCAGATGACTGATGGAACTTGCAATGAAACTGCGTCTAAGACAGTCCAAATTACGCCACTGGCCAAGTGAGCTTCGGAGTCCATATTTTCCAAATTTTGCGAGAGTCATTATAAACCACGTGAGGTACAAGCTCGTCTTTCTTGGTGAACAGGGAGTTGGAAAGACCTGCATTATCAATCGGTTCGTGTATGACTCGTTTGACAGGAACTACCAAGCAACCATTGGTATTGATTTCCTAAGCAAGACCATGTACTTAGAGGATCGTACCGTTAGACTGCAGCTCTGGGACACTGCTGGGCAGGAACGTTTTCGGTCTCTTATCCCGAGTTACATTCGTGATTCATCGGTCGCAGTTGTAGTTTATGACACAACATCGCGAGCATCTTTTCTGAGCTCGTCGAAATGGGTGGACGACATTCGATCTGAACGCGGTGATGATGTTGTTATTATGTTGGTCGGCAATAAAACTGATCTGGCAGACCAACGCCAGGTGTCCGTTGAGGAAGGTCTTGCAAAAGCCTCGGAAGAGAAGGTCATGTTCATTGAGACGTCTGCGAAAGCAGGATTCAACATAAAGCAGCTATTTCGACGCCTTGCCTCCGCACTTCCTGGCATCGAGGGCGCTGTTTCTCACGCACCTGGCTTGATTGACATAAAACTCACTGCGAATCAAAATGCAGCGCAAATTTCCCAAGCGCCAAAATGCGGATGCTAATATTCTCGTAACAAATAAATTAGAAATCGAATGATGGAGGAGGCAGAGGAGCGAGCCCCACATCACGCTACTGGATCTTTAAAGATCCAGTAGAGTAGGTCCTAGGAGTGCTTGGCCTCGTCTTGGGAGTGAGAGTTTGGGTTGGTGTGCTTGCGAGAGCAGCTGCTCGTCCTTAGCGGGAGAGGGGGGCAGCCGCGGCAAAAAAAGGCAGCTCAATAGCAGCGAGCGTTGCATAAGTACACCGGGCCCTAGACCATGGCGAGGACCAGGGGACGCAAAGGCTTACATCGCGCCGCTTGGCAGGCATCCCAAGGGGGACAAGGATATTCGGGTCTCGACGGCGTCCAAATTCCACCCTGGGCCGACTAGACTCAGACAAAAGGATAGACATAGCATCGGCCCGACACAAGGACCTTTCGCGAGCTGTGGTATGCTCGGGATGCTGCGGTGAGTATGGGCTGTGTTCCGAGCCGGTCTGCTTTTTGTGACTTTAACAAGCCGTACTCAGTAAGTAAAGTAGAAGCCGGACTTCGAAAGAAGACTGGCTTCGTCACGGTGCGAAATGAGAGCCGCGGTAGTGCCGCTGCGTCTCCCGGAGTGAGAAAATGCTTCGCGGCAATATTCACGACCGCGCAATTCAAGTTGTCACCGCGACGGCCGACTCTACTCGTCGTGAATCATTTTCGGCGCAGATGCCGCGCCAAAATTACCCACAGTGCAAGACAAACCCCGCAAGATACCTTCATATATTAAGAAGCCCGGACCACAGTGGGAAACTTTGCCTTGATCACAGCGACTAGTTCCGCAATTACTTGATCTAGGCTCCTCGCGTAGATAAGCTTATCAAAACTAGACCTGTGTTCCTGTTGGGGCGGCTCGTTCTCACTGCACACTAATATTGCATAGGGGGTGGGCTTGATGTTGCCGCACATGCGAGCTGAGACAGCACGTTCGTATGAAACATGGAGTAATGGGACAGCCCCTGTGGCTCGAATACGTGCAACCGCCTCCAGCGTAGTTCCAATCAGCTCACCTTTGCAGCCGACTTCTGCTGAGGCACCAGATTCTAGGTATTTTCCGCCTCTAATGTCTGCATTGATCATCTCAAGAGTGACAAAGTTCATTGTAATCCCCGGTCGCTCACTACGATGTGGCGGTCTGGTTGTTGTCATGACTGGAGATAGGAATTTCCCTGGGAATTGTTGGTTCAACGCATCCAAGACCTGCAGTTGTCTGGCACCAGTAACAACAAGAGCGGGCACTCCTTCATTTAGCATTGGCGGACTTGGCGTCGTCGAGGTTCTCAGCGCTGCAAAATGCTCAGATGCAAAAGAGAATATCCTTGTTGGTTTTTCGAGGAGAATAGCGGCCGTAAAATCTCCCACGATGCTGCGCAAGTCCATCTGCCCGATTAAGTATTTGAAATTGTCTTCCTTTAGAGCTACCTTGCGGTCATTCAGATGACAAATTTCTTGGAGACACAAGACGTTTTCCAAGTGCTTCCGCGAACGATTCGTCCGCTCCATGAGTTTGGAGGCAACGTTATGACTGTCGCTGGAACCTCCACATACGGTGCTCTTACGGTTGCAATAAGATAGTTATTGTAGATTGGTTACCTACGGTAGGGATCTGTGCGAATAATGCAAGACCAAAGGAGTACGCACCTTTGGGAGTGCGGCGGCTGAGATAGTCTGCCGCGGAGCTACCTTAAAATACACTAAGTAATTTTGGTTTAACTGTGTTTATTACGCGTTGCGGGCTTAAGGGTGATGTAAGTGTATAAGAACTTGAAGGGTACTCATGGTTCACGCCGGTCCTCAGATTTATTTAGCCCGCCCTCCCTCCCGTTTGATAGAAGGGGGCCCCGGTGAGATCTACTACCTATCCCCGGGATTGGTTGGCCCGATGGGCGGCAACTGAGCAAAGAATAAATTCCCAACTATTAGTCAGCTATTTCACTAGCCACTAGGGAGACGAGTGCTGCCCGAGGTGATGAGTGCTGCTCGTGTATGCCACTTTAAGTTAGTGCTCCTCGGTGACACGGCGGTGGGGAAATCGTGCCTAGTCGTCCGTTTCGTCCGTGACGAATTCTTCGAGTTTCAGGAGCCAACAATTGGAGGTACCCGCCCTTTGTCGCTGGCGTTTTTTATTTTCTCTCCTAGCTGCGTTTTTAACGCAATCTGTTGCGACCGGAGCTGCAACTGTCAAGTTTGAGATATGGGACACCGCTGGACAAGGTGAGACAGGAAACTTTGTGAGTTACTCCAGCTTAGTTCTTCCATAGAGCGTTATCGAAGTCTCGCCCCAATGTACTATCGAGGTGCGGCGGCTGCAATCGTAGTCTACGATATAACAAATAAAGACTCATTTAATGGTGCAAAGTCCTGGGTGAAAGAATTGCAACGACGTGGTGATCCTAATGCTGTCATCGCGCTTGCTGGCAACAAGGCAGACTTACAAAGCAAGCGGAAGATTGATTATCAGGTGTGATTGTTCGCGGCTGCCCTCAGCGTATTTGTAGTCACAGGAAGCTCAACAGTATGCAGAAGAAAATGGAATCATGCACATAGAAACATCAGCAAAGAATGATACTAATGTCAAATCACTTTTTCATGAGATTGGTACGTATGGGCTGTCTATCAAGGCTCACATCTCCGGCGGCGTAGCGCAGAAGTTGCCATCACATGCACCCCAATCAGACCGAGAGGCATTTCCACTAATTCCGTGCGTACCAACGAGAGTTGACGTTTTTTTGGCATGAATTTCTTACTACCCTGCGTCAGGCCCAAGCCTGCCGAAACCAAGGCGTGCTGCTAATGTGAATTTATTTGAACGCAACCCCTGAACGCTAGACTTTACGGCAGCTGAACACACCGGATTAGCAGCCTGAGGCTGAGCTCAGAGAATCCTGCAAATCATATCAAGTTAGGAAAAATCATGATCTATGTGGATATAGGTGGGCTCTCCCAAAAAGGATGTCTCGCTGGAGTGTATGATCTGGCGTCGTCAGGCCGACAATCTCGTGTCTAGCTTAGTAGGAATATAGATCATCATGTCTCTAGTAATCTCATACATGACAGGGCGCCCTGCCTTTACGCTGTCGAGACGTAGAACCCGCGAGCTCTGGAGGCTAGCGGGGGCATTTTACGTCAAAAGCGGGGGCGCGATCGACCGCCCCGGTCGCCGATAAGTTCGCCGATGCTGCCAAACTCACGCTCATTAGCGAAAGATAGACTGTCGACATGTCGACACATTATTGGCGCCTCGAGTCATCATTTTGTTTGCGCGGCGGGCCGGACTCGGCCCGGGACGTGAGAGAATCGCGACCTCACGGTCAGGATGGCTGTACGAGAGTGTCCGCGTGTTGACGTCAGACCGTCGTGTTCATCAGCGGGGTCATGTTGGCGTCGATACGATACCAGGTGGGTGGAGGCGTCGTAGGACGCCCGCGCTGGTACTTGGGCAGCCCCGGTTCCGTATGTAGTATGTCGTTTCATAGTCCCCCCCTGTGTCTATCCTTGTAGCCTCGCGGCCTGAACTTAGGCTGAAGCAAACGTCGTGTAGGTTTGGAGGCCCTTGGCGCCGTATCCAAGCTCGCAACAGTAAAACACAAGTTCGTAAAAAGAAACCCTAGTGGCGTGCCAATCGCACACACAGCCTTGCAATGCCCCTTGCAGGCGATTCGGTTGTCCTCCTAACTGCGGGCGGCGGTTATGTATTTGCCGATTGTAAAACTGGGATTAAGCTACGAATTAGCAAAGCAAACTGTAAGGCCGACTCACTAATCTCATCGCAGTATGGTGCTTTGTTCGCAGTGGCAGCCGAGGGGAAGCTCATGCCAGCGAGCCGCAACATTCTGGATCCATGCGCATTATTAGCGGGAAATCGCAGGATGAGTAGCATGCATTCGGGAAGTAACGATAATCGTTACCTGAATGATGACAACAAAGCTCAAATCGTGAATCCGATGACCCTCCAGGCGATGAAAACGAGAGGTGACTCTGGTCTGGCAATAATTGAGGCTCTCGCCTTTGGGAGTTCAACATGGGGTGTAAAGACCAAATACTCCAAAACGAAGTGGCTTAAGCGCAAGGCAAAGAAGTACATGCCTTGGGTGCAGGTTTTAGAACCTACTGCCTTTGTCCTCGCCGAAGCTTACTTTACACGGATGACCAAGCACAAAGAGGCCGTCAGACCGGACGTAATTGCACAACTTGTAGCTCGAAGTAATACGAGGCCTGGAAGTCGTGTTGTTGTGATGGACACATTCCATGGCGTTGTACTAAGTGCGGTCGCAGAGTTGGTGGGTCCACAGGGCAAAACCATATTTTCCCCTAGCGACTTACAAGCTCCAATGAAAACTGTTTCAAAAGCAGACGTACACTCTATGGGCCAAAGAGCGTCACTTCCCAAAGTTATTAATTTGAAAACACGTAACGCTGAGGCCGCTGATGTAATTCAGAATTGCGAGATAGCCCCACGATTGCAGCATTTCCGCAGCAAGGTGGATGCTCTGGTTGCCACCGAGCGAATTTCCATCTTTATTTTTGACTCAGAGTCCTAAGGGGGGTTCTTATGTATCTATCCTTAGGTTCTTGCCTCTAGACACGAGCCTCTTAGCATCCTTAAAACCCTACTTCCTCTGCTTCGTGTTGGCGGCTCATTCGTGATTTATTCGGAGCACGTCGAACCACTCACACGTGTGTTTATTTGGCTTAGGGTATCTAAAGCTGCCGTTAATTTAAGACTCACGGAAGTTTGGCAAAGGGAGTTCCAAGTTTTAACAAGCTGCTCTCATCCAGCCATGACCACGTCCGGAAATGCAGGATACATTCTTTCGGCCATGAAGATACCCGAGCGAGTGTAGCTCCGGCCTCTCACTTCGTAAGGCTGTGCGCGCACATACGCGTCCTTCCTCTCTCCCGCACGCCCTGGGTCTACCGAGGCGGACACGATGCACTACGTGTAGAAATTGGCAGTTACTAGTAGGCGACGGCGAGAGATCATGACGTGACGTGACGCGTGAGGAACTTACAAGCACCACTTTCATTGCCGCCGCGACCTGCATTCGCCAAAATATTCGCCAAAATGGTTTAAGAGAAGCGTCCGTTCGGGTTCAAGATCTCGAAGGATAACATATCCCGTCGGCGGTCCTTTGGGGGAGAATCCTGACTTGAGTAGCCAATTTTTAGGTCCGATTCCAAGTTGCCCTTTAGCTCAAATTAGAATGAATTAGCCTGCGACGCTTAAGACTCCTTGGAGACTTCGAAATTCATAGGCGGGTTAACCCGCGCAATTGTCGACGTTGCGGTATTTGGCGCAATGAGCGTACAGCCAAGCGCCGACCAATGGCGGGAAAATTTTGCTGAGGCGCAGGTTCCGTATGCTAAAATAATGGGCTGTGCAGAGTTTTGTGCAGTGCGGGCAGCCTCGCGCTGAGAAAGCAGCTGCGACGCGGTGCGATAAAGCAGCTGCGACGCGGTGCGATGGTCCGACATAAAACCCGCCCGGAACGCAATCGCTCCAACAGACTGGAGAAATCGGCCTCTAATTCTTCACTAATTATTTCCTATCGTTAAATATGATCCATCTTTAAATATCTATATAGGGCTGCTAGGGAATATCCGGCTTCCGGCCCTGCCTAGCCGAACTTGAAGGCCACACAACACTTCTACATAACACTAACAGTGCCAGTGCAGGCCCCGAGGCGCCCGGGCCGGGGTGCAAGGAAATAAACGTCCGATTCACGGTCAAAATCTAGTAAGCTTCCACTGGCCGCGGCACGGCACGGGAAAATCAGGCCCTTCTGGTGCCCTGGACTCGGATTGTACAATGCTGCCGACTCCCGGGCCGAGCCTGAGTCCGAGTCCCGGGCCGGCGGCCCCGGGCGAGTCGGATTTGTTTTTCGAGTCGAGCCGACCCACTGTTGTTCTATTGACTTCGCATCGAGCCTAGTCCGACGTTTACCCCAATACTCGCGGGTACGGGGCACTCTCCCGTTGTCTAGGACCCTCGCTACATTATAACACGCTACGACATTCTCTTTGCTAGGATAAGATACTGTATTAATTGCTAAATCCTAAGCGTTACGCCATGGGTCTCAGCATCTTGGGACACCTTGGCTTTGCCGGTGGCGAGGTTACGTTCATTGATCAGGATGTTGTCGTCTACCTTCACGGTAACGGGTTGGCGATCTCCGATTTGACCGATTTAGCCAACGTTGGACCGACCAAGTTCGTGACAAACAATCTCGAATGTCCCCTTGGCATTTCAGCATTTACCACTAGCGTCCCCGAACATCTCGTCGCATTTGCCCCGCGCTCAGCGGAGCCCTGCATTCACGTCTTAAAATACCCTCAGCTGGATCCATTAAGTGTTTTAAGAGGCGGGACTGATCTAGAATATGAGAGTATCGCAATATCACATAATGCAAAAATGCTGTGTGCAGTTTCGGGCCCATTTGATCATCACTTGTATCTATGGTCTCTTGAAATTGCACAGACCCTCGCCAAGGTTGCGATCGGCGGGAACTTGGCAACACCATGCACTTGGCATAATTGCTCATTCAGTCCAAAGAATTCTTCTATGGTATGCACAGGAGGAAGTTACGGGTTGGTCTTTTGGAAAGTCCAAGTGGTCAATGACCACAAGTTACAGAGGATAAACGCAGTAATCGGCAGTCGAGAGGATGCGGCGGAAGACGGAAATGTACTTCTGGATTCGATAAGTGCGCAGTGCTGGACGCAGAACAACCTCGTTCTTGCTGTTGGCAGAAGCAGCGTAATGGAGTTCGATGCCCACTCTGGGATCCTCACACGCTTGTTCCCATTGGCTGTAGCACTACAAGAATCCTTATGTTTATTTGTCACTGCCATAGAGGAGATAATCCTGCTGCTATTCTCTAACGGGATAGTTCAAGGTATCAGGACAAGTACGTCCGGCTCAACTGAATTTATGCTGAATGTAGCTAAAGAGCCTTGTAGCAAATACTCTTGGTGTAGCTTGCTTCCGAGACGAGATGGTCTCCTGCTGTCGGGCCCCGGAAGAATTCAAATATTGACTTTAAATGGTGCAGATGCATCATCCAGTAAAATTTTTGCAGGCCCAAATGCTGCAGTCATCGACTACCACAATGGGCCGGTCCTGGGAATGGCCTGTCAGTCGATAAACGACCCTACGCTTGTAACTGCAGGAGCTGATGGGGCCTTGGGAGTGTGGACTCGTGATGGAACCCTTGTTGGAAGGCATAAATTCCAAATCTCTGATGTGGATTCGGAGGATTGTGTGGTCTCAATTACATCGATCACATCTGCACCATGCAATTCAAATTTTGCAGTTGGGACCTCGATAGGGTGCATATTTCTTCTATCTGGAAAACCAAAAAGTCAAAATAATGTTCTTGTCGATCTTGTGTCACTTGGCAACTTGCAACTATGCCGTGAACCAATAACAAGTGTAATATTTCACCCAGAAAAAGACATCCTGGCTGCAATATCAGAGTCTAACGCTTTTATTGTTGACACATCTCCTCAGAAGGGTAGCATTTCGCTGTGTGTGCTTGCACACACCTCTTTTAGCGGTCATCTCGCTAGCCTATGCGCATTGTGGTGTAATGACTACTTGATGGTAGCATTTGCGGGTCAGAGCATTATTTCATACCTTGTTGACTCTGACGCGCACTCACTAAATGCAGCTTGGAAATTTGAAACTGACTTTCCTTGCGCCGGAATGTCAAGACTTAAATTTGATTCAAATGGTGTCACCTTCTTGGCTACAAGCCCAATCTCCTGTGACATAATGGCGCTTGCGTCATCTGATGCTATGTATAGAAATGGCAAGTTGGTAGTCTCAAAAATTGAGTCAAGTCATGACAAGGGCGTAATGTGTCTGGGCGTATCCAATGGTGGGGAACTTGTGGCCACGGGGGGTGTCGATGGTAGGATTGCTTTGTGGCGAGCCTTGACTGAATCGGGAGTGGATCTTGTGAAGTTGTGTCAAATGAATCTACATACAGGCCCTGTTGCATATACTCATTTTTCTTTAGATACGTCTATTCTCTATAGTTCCGGTAGCGATGGGGCTGTCTTTAGTCTTAACATTTTGGTACCACAAACACTGGCCATTCCTTCAGAGAGACACAAAGCCGAGCACCCCAAGTTGACTATTCAGCATGTGCCAATACCTGCAATGTCTTTTCATCAAGCTACCTGGTGTGAATCGTGTCAGGAGCAAATAGAGAAATTAGCGGCGCTTAAGATAAAATCCCATGAGGCGGCTCAGCGCAGTATCATCGCAAACTTGCGCAGTCGACTGTTGGAATTGGTAGCGAAGAATAACGATGCATGTTTGAATGAAAAACTCGAACGCAATGAGTTTATCATTGACCGCGCGAGGCATCGACAAGTCTTGACCGCAAGTCAACGGAAAGCAAATGAACTGGAGAAACAACTGAGGGTCGAAAAGCAAGCTCGTGATGTTATATCCGCTCGGATAAGACATGACTGTTGGGACTGCATGGAAGTGCAGGCAACTGAATGTCACTCTTTTCTTACCCCTAGATTACTAACTTCAAACTTTCCACTTAAGCTGCGCGCTGACAAGCAAAAGCATTGTCTAGAATGTGTCTGTTTTCTACGGAAGCTTGCACTGCGACAAAGTGCATCATCGATATCTTTGAGTTTGGACTCGTCGGTGCTGTCACGTAGACTTTCACACAATATCTCCTGGATGGTCAATCAGGGCAAGTTGCTACCTTCACTCGATCTAATAAACATTGAACAACACGACAGCATAGCATCAATAAAACTTCTTGACGGGGCCTTGGAGAACGATGGAAATGATGATGAAGAAGCAAGGCTCTCGGAAGAAGCTTGGGATGAAAATCTAACTACCACCCAACTTTATCAGCCCATTGCGCTCCACACTTCAATTCAGAAGAGAATCCAATGCGTCTTGGTAGGCGAATTACTTCGCCAAGCGCAAGCTGATTTCAATTTTCGATTCGGCTTGCTTCATGATGAAAAGCGCATCGAACTAGGCCGCATCCTGGAGAAGACAGACCGACTCCAGGGGATCTGTGGAGAGTTGGGCATTATGGAAGATTACTTTAAGCACCAATTCGCTGTACCAGAAGAGACACCAGAGGTGATGATCCAGGTTGACAAATCAGAAATCTACAGCAGCACGCCAGAAGCTACTACATGCATGGTACGTAAGAGCACTGGACTAAATGCTGATAACACAGATGATTACCATGCAAGCAAACGAGCCTTAGAGGATATGATGTATGGTACCCTCGAAACAAAAAAAGAGACTGATAGACTTCAAACTGTCCTGCAGGCCCCAAGTTGGATAGACGACCAGAACCACGATGATTTGACGAGTGAGCAAAAGAAGGAGCTAGAAGAATTCGAAACTGCGAAGGGGCTTCTTGCGCAGCAACAAGCAAAATATCGAAAGGCGCTCGAGCTTGAGTTCAAGAAGCTTCGTACTGAAGTTAGTGATATCGCATGCAGTTTTGATGATAAGCTTAAGCGCCTTGCCGATCATCGGGTCTTCATAATGAACTTTGTAACAACACAGGAGCTCTACTCCAGCCGCATGTGCGTTGGTTTACTTAAAAATGAAGCTCGACTAATTACCCTGAGTCGACTGGGCTCTCAAATATCTACGCTGAATCTCAAAAAGGATTGTCAAGCAGACATCGTGACTAGTAGCTTATCGTTGGTCAGTGCAGAATCTGATAGGCTTAATAGGCTTCAAGCAGAGGATAAAAATATTGATCGCCACTTGAAGCGTGACCTGCAAGTTGAGAAACAAATGGTCCAAGAAGATATTAAGCTCGTACTTAGCTATTTTAGACGGAATAATCTATCACTAGAAGAAAAGCCTGATGACTGGAGGTTCGACGACACCACATGGCAAATGCTCTTATCCTCGCGCAAACATAAAGTAGCCAAGGAAGCAATGATAAGTGATGCAGCAGAAACCTTAGGCAATCTGAAAGCAAAGCATGCGAACTCTCTAGTGGTCTTTGGAGATATTGAACAAGAAATTGTCAAGCTTCGCAAACGGCAGGCAAAAATAAGAGCTGAACTTGCAACGTCTGAAGTAAATTGCGAGATTTTGGTTCAAGTTAGGCAAGGACAGAATGAAGTTGACGCGGAAGCCGCAGTCACAGACTACTTCGATGCAATATTTCTGCCTGTGGAAACAATACAGGGGATAAATCAAGTGATTACCCAGCTAGGAACGGAGCAAATCAAAACCTTGACCAAAATCAAACACTTCAGGAAGTCAATCAACTACATGGAATGGGAAAGCTCATTCTTGAAGGCACAATCTCATGATCTCGAAGAATACTACACAGACTTGCAGCTGCTGCATGTAACAAAAAGTCTACAGTCTGTTCTTAAGGGCAATCAGAGTACCACGGCAGCACCAGAACAAATAGCAAGAGAAGAGGCGAGAATTAGTATACTGATAAAAGCAAATGAGAAGAAACTTAGTACATTAACCAATACAAACTCAAAACTCGTGCAGCAGATACAAGCCCGTGAAGACGAAAACAAGCGCCTTCACCTTCAGCTCAACCAGATTAATGATGCAATCATCGTGCGGGAAGCTATTACAAGGTCACAATTGAATTCCTTTACTGAAGAAGCAAATGCCGAGCAACGTACTAGATACCATATGAAGCGAATTACGCTGCGGCGAAGATTAATTGACTTGGTGCGTCTCATCGCCTATTTTTTTGTGTATACTATCAGTGAGTAACCTTTCGAGTAATAGGCAAAGTTACAAACCGAAGAAGTCGAGTTTTTGAGACAAGAGCTAGATAGGCTCAGGCAGCGAACATTCCCATCGTTCGGCCATGCAACGCGCGACCGACACATGGCGCTGTCAGACTCACATTGATGCAGCCGGCAATCCCAACGACGCCATCTCGAACTTGAACTAACAGTGCAGGGTATATTCGAATCGAGGGATGGCTTCAAAACAGTCTCCCAGTCTTCGACGACGTCGTGCCTCTGGACGAGCGCAAACGGGCTGTTGAATTGAGCGATGAAGACAAACCCTACGATTACACATAAGACCTGGCGGATTTAAGAAACGCTTCGAGGCGAAAAAGCAACAAGCCAAGAAGAAACCGGTGTCGAAACCTGCCAAAAAGCCGGAGCCGGGGGGGAACGGGGTCGTGAAGCTAAGTTCGCCGTGAGCGAAAGGTCAAGGTGCTCTGGGGAAGTGGTTGGTACAATGCTCAAGTCGTCGAGAACAAAGGCGGTTATTTGATCAATTATTTGCTTGAGGACGGTGAGCAAGATACCCAAAAAAGCGTCCCAGTGGCGTGCATCCGCAAGCCCAAGAAGACGATGAAGAAGAAGAGGACGATTTGGAGGAGGACGAGGGGGGCGACCCGGCGGCCAACCGCGCGTGGAGGCAGCCCACTAAATAGACCCACCCCTCTGTCATATCCGATAGGCCAGCGTCCTCCTCCAGTTGCGTTATTTCTGTTCTAGGGACCTCGGGGACCCCCGGGGGTAGTTTATACAAAGTACTACTACTGGTATAAGTACAAGTACTATCTTGTATTGTGGGGCCCGCCGGGTTTAAAGTTTAAAAGGAAAAAATCGGGGGGTAAGGAGATATGTTTCTAAAGGAGGTATGATCTCCGCAAAAACTATCTTCTGCTGTTCTCAGGCTCTCGGTGTCTCGTAGCCTAAAGCCGCCAACGTACCAGGGTAGCAGTCGTCACGGTGCGTGCCAGTGAAGATTTCGTGCGCACGAAGGTGGGGGTTCGTGTGTCTTTTATTATGCTGAAAAGCTGAGTATCCCGCATTTCCGGGCGCTCGAGCAGCCCAGGTGATGCACCTGCTTTGAGTATACGACACGGCCCAGGTGCGCGGCCATCCTAGCATCGTGCGGGGGCCCATCGTAAATTCAACCT
>JACLAA010006681.1_pt1 | contig 12776 bp, 11 predicted proteins | sample 8027891 | NCBI WGS metagenome assembly JACLAA01 (sample SAMN15724900, study PRJNA655200) | protist metagenome | isolation source: fluorescence activated cell sorting (FACS) single amplified genomes of... | place: Spain: Blaines Bay Microbial Observatory, Mediterranean Sea | collected 2016-01-19 | reverse complement strand
TGAAGGACTGCAAGGAAAGAGATGACAACAGCAAAACCAACTATGACTTTTCCGCCTTATCCGAAGTGTTAGGTCGAATCGAGTCTCAGATAACGTACACCGCCATGGATTTTTTAGAAAAGAGGCTTTACTTTCTACCAAATAAGATGATGCTTCTCTTCGACGGCGTCTTCGTGCACCTCGAAAGCAACCAAAACCGAGAGATCACACAAAATGACCTGGATGATTTGTACGACCACGTGAAGGACAAACTAAAAGTGAGCGTCGGTTGGTCGTATAGATACTGGAAAAACGATGCGTGGGTCTCTATCGATACAACTAGACAATATGAACGCCTAGAAGATGACGACCCCTTTATATTTACTGAAAAAATAGTGAGTGCGCGGACAGAAAAACTGTACAAAAGCGTGACGAGCGACGTTCAAGCGGCGGAAAAACTCCTTCTCCTCCACCCACACATCAAGTGCGTAGGATCACGCGACCCGAAGCACCAAAAATTGTTTGTGTTCGACAAACTAAATGGACGCTGGCAACAAGGCCCAGGTCTCATCACAAATCTGCTCATGGATTATAGAAACTTCTTCAAGTTGACTAAAATCGACAAGAAAACAGGCGAACCCTTTCTGGTAAATGGATACGGCGACCAGATACATTTAATGGGGAAAATAGCACCATTGTTGCAAAACATGACCGGCGTCTACGATCCTGAGTGGGAGGCCAAAATGGACAAAACGTCTTTGCGCAAAGTGTTGTACAAAAATGGAATTCTCGATTTGGAGACGTTAAACTTTCGCCACAAGGACCAGGGATTCGACCCAAAGATCCTTTTTAACCAAAGCATTGATCACGATTACATACCGTGGACTGAAGAGGATGAACTCCAGATGGACAAAATAGAACACGATGTCTGGAAGGCGACTTTCGACAAGGAAACCGGAGATGCTTTTCTCGTCGCCATTTCTCGCGCTTTTGCCGGCGACGGAATGCATCTACAAAAAATGCTTTGGGTAAATGGATTGCCAGATAGCGGGAAAAGCGGGATTAAGCTAAGTATTGAAGCGGTGCTAGGCAAGGAATGGATTTTGACAACTGGCGCTAGTCGACTCTACGTGAAACCAAGAAATAGAATGAACAGCGACGCGGCGCAAGAGAACAGATTTGCGTTACTCGGTAGAGGGGCCCGGTTCATGATTATTTCAGAAGTCAACGACAAACAAAAAATAGACGGGACGGCTATCCTTACATATTGCTCCGGGGCGGAGCAGTTAGAGGGGCGTGAACACGGAGGGAACGAAAAGAGCTTTTCGATGCATTGCCTGTGCCTGATCGTGGCCAACAGCTTTCTGCCGATAGAACCCTACGAAAGTCAACAAAAAAAGCGCTGCCTGTTCCTAAAACAGGAAAAAAAGTTTGTAGACAAACCGGCAGATGAAATTGTGAACAAAGAGACCGAGCTTCCGATGAACAAAAACTTTTTAGAAGCAATAGAAGGCGAACAAGCCCTCATCCACCAGCCCGCCTACCAACGGCTTTACGTCTTAGTGTTAGTTCGCGCCTTTCACCGTTGGTACCAAGAAAAGGGAAAACAGAACCCAGGTGGTTGGAAGGACGTGCCATCTTCATTTACTACGAACTACAGCGACTTTTTCGATTCCGACGCGACACAATCACCTATGGAGGTATTCCTACAGCACTTCGAAATAACCCAAAGTGACGATCACTTAGTTCCGGGCTGGAAACTTGAAGAGTTCATCAAAAACAAATTAAGTGGGAGCAAGCAAATCAAAATGCTCCTCGAGAAAGATGGCACAGATTGTTATCCCGGCTGCATTGAGAACGGAAAATGGAAGAAGAAGAAAACACGCGCGCTCAACAAGGAAGGCGTCCGATCGGTAAACCCTATTTCGTGCTGGGTGGGCATCCGCGAGCGCGTCGACATATGTTTTGACGACTTCCAGGCGAAGTGCACAAGCAACGGTTACCAATTCGTTGCCGAAGAAGGAAATGGTAGCCCCGAAGATCAATTCTACGAAGGGGCGAAGCACCTCTATACGTACAAGCCCAAATTGAAGGGACGCGTTCGTCAAATAATAGTTCAAGACAAGACGGTCGAAGAATGGTTGGATGAATGGGGCGACGAGCAAGCGACGAGCGGCAGGCGCCCTTGGCCGAACGTGCACATGTTAACACAAGACACAAACTAAAAAACACACACGAACCCTCCCCATGCTTGACAAAAAAAAACCGCGAACCGTCCCCCCGAGTAACCCTTCCTTGACAAAAAAAAATCGCCCAAGAATTTTCCCGGAAAATTCTGTTCCAGTGTTCCGGGTGTTCCAGCCAAAAATCAACATTGCCCTCTCTAAAAAAAAATCTAGAAATTTTTTCTGGGCTGGCGATTTTTGGCACTGGAACACTGGAACACTGGAACACTGGAACATTTTTTCTGGAACATTTTTTTCTGGAACATTTTTTCTGGAACATTCTTTCTGGAACATTTTTTTTTCTGGAACAATTACTGAATATATCTATATTACATAGATTGGAGTTTTTTGTAATAAGCGTTACCTCTTACGCTAGATCTCGCGCCAGCCGGCAACGACCCTTTGTCTTGTGCTCGGATGTGAGGGGGCAGCCGCTCTCGCGCCGCCTCGACTCTTTTTGCCCTGGTGACATTTCGGAGCGGCGCAGACGATGCTATGTAGTCCTGGAGCCTTTTTGGGCTTGGAATCGGAAACCCGATTCTCTTGAGCTCGTCCTTTTGTTCTTGTGGCAGCTTAATGAAGCTTGTGCTCGTAAAAAAGACGAATGAATAGCGGTCCCCGCCTTTATAGTCTAGGGCCATATGCGGGACATTTCCGTCGAATTCAACGAATTGATTCCTCGTTTGCCGTTCTCCGACGCCGTCTATGTAAAGATTTCCCCCTTTAAAGTTCCCAATGCTAATCATAATTGACCCCCCCTGATTGTTGTCTACGTGTAAACTGCCGGCAGAAAAGTTCTTATTCACTTGAATACTACTGAACTTGAACGTGGGGTGATATAGCTTCATGAGTAATAGTAATGCTCTTAAAAGGGGTTGTAATTCGGGGCTAGACGTCGCTACCGAAACGCGGGGGCCTTGGCGAAAGGAATGAATACTTCCCATGCAAAAAGCGGGCCTGTTCATGCCTTGTTTAAATTCGGATTCGTTTCTGGTATTGTATCTTACGCTCTTTGGGAACTTCTTAATTTCCGCGAGGATTTCCAAGAGGACAGCCGCGTCGTCGTCATGGATCATTCTTTGTATGAGCAATATATATTTCTACCGTTATCCGCCGCTAGCTTCGGTGTAAAGGTACCAACCAGGTTTGGTAATTGGCTTGAGGCCAATCTTTTGCAGGATAAACTGCATTAAATTACAAATAGTTTCCTTCTTCTTAATGTCCATGGTGTCTATCTCGGTAAGTGAAATGCCCCAAGGAATATTGGAGGCAAAACGTCCACAGTCAATTCCAGATTCTTCAGGGTAGTATGTCTTGTAAACAAGGCGAAGTGACGTGTCGTCTTCACCGTCACAGCCGGCTTCCCGCGCTTTCAGTTCAAAATTCATCATTTCATGTTGGTGATAAGATTTGATAACAGGAACTAAGTCTTCCGGTAGTTGGAGCATTTGACTGTCAAATTCTTGCGTCACTTCTTTGTTAAGCTGCTTTAGGAATAATTTAAAAGCCTCGTCTAAACACTCAAAGCAATTATTGTAATAGGAACCTACTTCTTTGTTTAGTTTTTCCACCAATGCACGATGTTCGCCAGTGAATTCGTTGACGTCTAAATCAAGCTCTTCTTCATAGTATTCATCGTCGTCATCCATAGGTATTAAAGCTTCCGGATTCAAAGGCAAATCCCCAGGTTTATATTTAAGTAAAAAGATAAGTAATCTTTTCATAGAGATGAATTGGCTCACATAGTCGTTAGAGTTCACATTGAAACTAGTCTTAAATAGACAGATCGGTTGACAAAACTCAACGCAAGCATTTGTATGCCAATTAAAGCCCATTTGCTGTTTCAATTTTTTTTGGTCGGAAAAAACAATTCAAATTTGAAATTTAAAAATTGATTTTTCAATTTAAAAGGTATTTAAATCCAGAAAAAACAACATGGGCTGGCAGTCGTATGTGATCCCGTTTGACACGGAAAACGAACGCAAACGCATCCTAGACGCGTGCCATGAGCACAACACGGTGCCACGCGAACGTTGGGATGAAGTAGGAGAAAAGTTAATAATGGTTCAAGAAAAAAATGTCTTGCGGCCTTATGCGAACAAAAGCTTCGGTCCGACGAGTCAAAAGGTTATTCTATGCGGGAACGGTGGCGGCCGCTCCGCTACGTTCCATTGGTTCGGTAATAGAAAGATTTTAGTCTATCCTTATAGAAAAGGAATGGACTGGCATTTTAGCCAACGCAACGTGCTGGAGATTAATCTAGAGACGATGAAGTCGTTCGATCCCAAGGCCGATAAGTACGCCGCTGCCGCAGCGGAGCGGGCCAAAAACGCGGAAGAAAAGCGTGCGAAAAAAACTCTCGCTCGCTCGGCCAAGCTCGTGCGCAAGTTCTAAAACCCCCTACCCCTAGCGTTAAATTAATTGAAGTTTAGACTGGGGGGTTGGGGGTCAGCTTAGCCGAGATCGGTTATGATGCTTTCCATCATTTCAATAATACCACGCTTTTGGGATGGAGTGTGAACTGTGTTTGCCTTTAGGTGAGCACCGAGAGCTTCACGGTAGAACCATATAGCAACGTCGTACTCTTCGTTCTCTTTCTCATTAAGAGGGTGGTTTGGAAACTCTTTATTAATTGTAGCATTTATGTGAGGTGGAAGCTCTCGTACTGGGCGCCTCGTACTGTTCTTAATCATCTTGTTTTTGCCCTTTACCTTCTTGTTGTTCGTTCTTGCCATGTTTGAATTTTTTCTGAGAAAAAGACAATTCAAATTTGAAATTTCAAATGTCTTTTCCAGTCAAAAAAATATTTGCCATAATCAACATGCCTACTAAACGAAAGAACGAAGCCTGGGAGGCGGGACAAGCATTCAAAAAGGCCCGCGACGACGAATTAGAACGCTTTCTCGCAGACTGTTTGAAAAAGTACAAAGAAGGAAACCTGACGTCAGACGACTTCACGACTGCGTATTACGATAAACTTATATTCTTTAAAATTGGCATGGATGCTATAGCAACAAGGTTCACTGAATTGAAAAAAAAACATCCCGAGATAAAACATCCCGAAAGGAATAATGAAAATCGTCTGGCTCGCAAACACGAGCGTGAAGACGATCATCACGCCAACCCGGCCGTCATCGACACGACTCTTTTGCTCGAAAAGGCAATCCAAGGCTTGAAATATGCACTGGATAAAAAGCTCTATCCCCAAGTCCAATTTTGTTTGTCGTTTCTTGTTTGCACAAGACCACAAGACTTTAACTGTAAGAAGATCCGCGTGAATGGATCGCAATCTTCAAGCGAAACAAACAAATTTCTGCACGACATCTCGTACAAAGATGATACGATTGTTGCGACGTTGGCGAATCTACTGCCGTCGAAGCAATACAAAGAGGCTCTTCTTCCCCCTCGTCTTATTCCCTTCATTTGCGATCCGAAACACTACGGGCTCGTCATGGAGGGATTTAATTTTCTGCAAGAAAAGGAGAACATTGATCGTGCTTGTTATGGTGGAGAAAAGAAATACTTAGCTGGATCTGCTTGTGGTCCAGAGAACGTTAAAAGCGTCGAATGGAACCGAAAAATCGACAAGCTTATGATCGGGAACCTTGGATTGTTAAATTGCGTGAAAAATCCGGAAAAGTGCGAATGGTTTAAATTTACCAAGACAAATGGGCGGCATTTTACAGCTTGTGCGATGGGCCAGGGCATCCTAAAATTGGACGATGACATCATGCCAAACGCCGCATTCCGCAACGCGCTCGGGCACGAAATCCGTAGTCCTGCAGATCACTCGTACGACAACATAAAGTGCACAAACATTCCCAAGTACAAAAACATCTTGGTCAAGAAGATCGACCCTAAGACACCACTTGTGGTTAACGGCAAGCAAATCACGTCTGGGCACTACGTCTGCAAGGTCGAGACATAAATTCCCAAACCCGTCGACATTTTTTCGTCTTAAGCCTAAACCCTTTTTTGTCTATTTTAACAAATTCCTCTATCATTCCTTCCACAAGGGGTTTGAGGACTTCGTCGAACATGTCCAATGGTCCATTGTCAATTTCTATGATTTGATGGATTGAATCAATAACTAACGCTTTTTTTTGTCCCCCGGAGAGACCTTTGATGCGTTCTACTTGCTGCATGCATGTTTTCACCAGAACAAAGAGGTTGATGAAGCTGTTTTTCTCGTTTGACTCGCCTCTAATAAATTTGGTCGCACTAATTATGTCCGTCACGAGTGACATGTTTACAATGTATAAATAATAAAATGTTGGTATATATAAAAGATGCCCGAAAAGACATTTCTCATAAATAGTCAATATGGCCATTCACTGAGCAGCGACGGTTCGACTTTTGCGATGAATCTACAACCCCCTCTCGTTTTGCCCAAAGACAGCGAACCCCTTATCGAAGTTGTTGAGGCAACTGCCTGGCATGTAGCGGAAAACATTAAGGCAGGTGTTAACGATGTGTTTAAGGCAAGCTTTGCGAATGTTTCGAGCAACGCTGTGCAAACGATGACCTTTCCTCCTGGTATCTACAATCTAACGAGTTTAAATCTGAGATTGAGCCATTTCCTTATTGATTTGGGACTTGATAGTCAAACCCTACGTTTTGTCGGGGTGCAGGCGACTTCATCTCTCCTGCTTCACGCGACGCCTGATGTTGCTTCGGGAAACATAACTGTTCCGTTTGCGGACTCGACGATGAGCATGCGCAGCTTTTTAGGTTTTGAAAACAATGCGTCGGTGACATTTACGCAAGAATCTAGCGCAACAGCAAACAGCACAGCAAAGTTTGATTCAATCCAGTATTACGTGCTTGAGTGCAACGGATTCAATATTTCAGGCAGCTACAAAGAAGACGGCAATTCCAACTCAACAGCCATCGCAGTGATTGTGCCAGACGTACAAGCTAGCCAGCAAATCGTTTATAGACCAAACCATCCTTTAAAACTACTCGCCAATATTGCAGGTGGCACCGTGTCCCGATTAGAGTTTCGATTATGTGATCATCTTCATGAACCGGTCAACACTAACGGTGAATACTACTCTGCGAGAATCAGACTAACTTATTGAAAAAAAAATCTAAGCTTATAACAAGCACAATGGGACGAAGAAAAAACGGAGCCCCGCCACCCGTCATTTTGCTCATCAGCCCGACGCAGTTTGCAACCAAGTTTATGACTCAAGAACACATGCCGCAGATCGCAGCTCGACTAAAAGTGCGCAAGGTCGGCGAACACGGAGGCTTCGAGGTACCTGTAACGATTCAAAACCCCGAATATAAACCAGAAAAGGCCATCATGGAAGGTGATGGAAAGAAAAAGCATCATCTATTTGGCAAGAAAGCTCGCAAATTCATTCGCGGTGCTACCAAAGCCGCGGAGGTTGGTGCTGCGGTAACAGCGGCCGTCCCGGGTTTAGAGGAATTTAGTCCGGCGCTTGGTGTAGCAGCAGCCGCTGGCGAAGTCGCGGGTAGAGGGCCCGAACAACCGCCTAAAAAATCAAAAAAAAAAGCTCGCTACACGCTGATGTAGAAATGGCCAAAGAAATGATGAAAGAGCTCACCCATTACGTCTCCAACTATCTTGGAAATGATTCTACAACGTTCGAGAGCGAATTAAGAGAGTGTGGACGTGAACTGCTCGGTGACATTTTCGGCGGCGTGTTTGCTAAAAACGAAAGCTTTCCAAAAAATAAGTATGTCATTTTAAACACCGAGACTCGTAGCAACGGTGGGCGCCATTGGTACGCCATCGCGCCAGATTCGTATATTTATGATTCGCTAGAAAAGAACGGCTTTTATAACGACGTAGAGCAAGACCAGAGGAGCAAAGACTGCGGCAGCCGAGCGCTTGCCTGGATGTTGCTCCACTACGGTAACCCCGTAGTCGCGAAGCTCGTTTAACCTAATCGCAAAATCACCAATCATTTTTTTTGCTCTACGTTACTGCAAGATATATTTTTAAAGAGCAGCAACGGCTGTTTTGAATGCTGCAAAGTCGGCACAACCCGCAATGAGCGTCTTCCAATCAGCAAGCTTGTAGTACTCACTTAAATTAACAATCTGTGACACGCCAAACTTCATCTCGCCGAGTGAAACGTTATGATAACCAGTATTTTTAGTCACAACCAGTCCATAATACTGATAGCTTCCTGGATTCGTGATGGTGAAATCAACGCCTGACGATGTAACATTCGCTGACGTAGACTGGTCGTGTATTTCAGTCCAGGTCGAGTTGTTTACTGAGCCATAAAGTTTAAAGTTCTCAATTTCAGCGGGTTGGCAGAACAGTTGAAATTCACTAAGCCAAACAGAATAACCACTGGTGAAAATAGTTTCGACAACCAAAGCATATGTTTGATACGCTGTAGTAGGTGTCAAATCTCCTGTACTTGGGAATCTTGTGCCGCCAGTGTTCACATCACCGGATACGTATTCGCCCATCGCAGTGGTCAGCGACTCAGAGGTTAAGAGAACCCATGCACTAGTGCTATTTTCTCTTGCGTATAACTTAAAATTTTTTGGCGAATTATCATCGGTACTAGCGTCGGGTTTCGTTAATTTATAACCAACAAGCTTCCTTTTGTCTGGAAGAGTTATCGTAACATATTCTCCGTCAGCTGTCGTCCCACCGCTAGGAAAATCAGTTCCAAGGTTTGCTGACGCACTATAGTTACCCGTAATTATATCATACTTGCCGATATCACTAACCCAATAATCAGTAGACGGACTTGTCAAACTATTAAAAAGCTCATAAACATTAGAAGTAGGAGAAGATTGAGAAGTCGAAGAAGCACTAACTTCATATCCGCATTGATTATAACCATTCATATTTATGACTGGTTCTTTATATTCAGCAACACTCTTTAAAGTGAGAGTTGTTGCTTGTACGGTCGATCCCAAATCAATTTTAAGATATTCGCCGTCGTCTGCGTTACCGCTTGTAGTCAATGGTCCTAAATTTTCAGATCCCGCGTAATTACCAGTTGAAACGTCGTATGTATTCGAGTGACTCACCCACTCAGAATTATTATCATTATCAAAAACATGATACGCTTTTGATTCATTGACTGCTAAATCAAATAAGGGATGCGGACTAAATGTGTAGGACATTGTATGATGCGGCGATGAACCCGAATTATAAGCACTTATTAGTGCAGATGCTGAGGTGAATGGTGTGCCTCCTGTAGATTGCTTTCCAGAGTTAGCAACAGCGACACCGTCCAAGGTAATCTTCATGAAATTTGTAGTTGCTCCCGAATAATACCCAGTTTCTGTTATAATTACGGTATTATCGGTTGAATCATATGCCCATTGTTGAATGGTAAAATTTGTCCCATTGACATCATATCCACCAATATTTCCAAGATTGTCTGTTCCAAAAATCTTCGATGTGAATAAGTTATACGCAGTTGATGAAGACGCCACGAGAGGAGATGGCAACGTATCAGAGGTCATTGCCGAAGTTGGGTAATTGGTCGTAGAAGATGCTGCAGTTCCACTTGGTAAGGTAATTGTTGTTGCATTTGTGCCAGATATTCTATTCAACGTCAAATCACTACCTGATAGAGCCGCGGAGGTGTACGAATCGCTTAGAGTAATATCATCAGGAGCAGCTCCATAAATATCGTGGTACGCTCTTTCTAATACGAGCTTTGGAACGGAAGTATCATCATAAGTTAGGCTAACAATGTTATTAAAACCACAATCTTCAATAATTGCACCACCCATGTTAGCGTGATTCTCGCAATAATAATATAGATTATCTAATACTTGTATAGTACCATTGATAAATGTTAACTGTGTTGTAGAATCGTAAGTAACACCTCCAGTAAATTCTTCATTTCCCAAGCTGACTCCTGTACTCGTGTCTCTCGCACCGCCATCTGCTGTACGCGACAGCTTGAGAGGATGAGCAGCAGGAAAGGTAAATATATATTTGTGAGCTGCAAGTAATTCAATGGGCAAATTACCCGCTTCAACACCATTAAGAAAATATTTGTCATTACTCCCAACCGTTTGCACGGTGAAATTAAACGTCAGAGCGTCGACTGAAGTAGCTGTCGTGCCGGTTGGCAGTGTTAACGACGTGGTTCCCGAGTCAGAAATTAAATTTAAAGTATTAGTTCCGGTAATTGTTGCATTATTAAAACTTTCATCTGCTTTTTTAATAGTGTCACTTACGTCCTTGGAGACACTAAAATACCTTAGATTTTGAATAGCTACAGTTCTTTCTGTCGAATAAGCGTCAATCTTGGTAATGCTAATGAAATAATTCCTATATGCAGTCCCATAATCTGCAAGACTACTATCTAATTTAAAGTTAGTTCCTGGGTCGGTACTCGATACAACAACATCATTGTATTCTCCCAAAAGCACAAAATTTGAAATGGATGAATCGCTACCAAATAATTTGAATGAACGTGGCTTCGATTTTAAGGCGTTTGCTTGTATTGTAAAACTTCCAAGAATGACTGATTCTGGGTATGTTATTTTAAACCATTCACCGACGTGACCGTCTAATGAACCGCTACCAGAATAATCAAAATATGAGCCATTTGCAGTTTCGTACTTTCGGTTTCCAGCGTTTTGAGTTTCCCAGAAGTCAGTATTAGACTGATACGCTTTATAACTATAATTAGTCCCTTCGTTTGAACTATTTGCAAATTGATAGGTTCTCCCATTAACTGAAACATCCCACAAAACATAGTTATACTGTTGTGTTCCCGATGTCAATTGGGCATCTGTCAAATCAGGGTGTTGCGCAACAGCTTTGAACTGCTCTCTTGATTTGAAGTCATCAATATCAGTAGTATGCCCAGTCGTTAACGTCTCCAAATCCGTAATGGCTGTTAACCCGTCCAATGGCTCCGAATCTGTGTTGCCGTCGGTCTTTCCAAAAACAAGGTCGTTGCCAGAAACACTGATTGAATTAAAAGCTATTGTCGAAGCACTGGAACCACCGGAGACTGCAACCGTTTTCGACACCCCAGAATCTGTATTCTCTAGCGTTATATTGTTAGTATTGACCGTAATGTTATTGTAGCATTGCTTAACTTTTGAAGCAAGGGCTAAATCCGTGCTCGTAGAAACTCCGCTAGGATTCACTAAGAAGCGCGAGGTCATATGTCTTTTACTATATACAAATCAAAAAAAAGAACTTTAAGAAACTTGTGCGCGAACGTCTTAAATCTACGAAACCGTGGCGTAATTTACCGAAGTAATTTCATTCCCAGCGCCGTAAGTTAATATAATATTATTGTCGTGCAGCGCCGCGAGAAATATGTTGCTTTGCGTCGTGTTTCCGTCTGAATTGAATCGAACAAGAACATTCGTGGAAGTATCGTCGTTAGCTTTGGGGAACGCGTGAAGATAAAGTTTGTTACCTTGCCATTCTTCAATACTGTCATAAGAGGACGTGCCGCTAGCCAAAAGTGTTCCGGCATATAAATCAAGGTAGGCGCGATGCGTGTCGAGCACGTCATCAGTATAAGCTCGCGCTGGGACCTGCATGCCCGCATAATCAACTTGAGACGGCGCGCTAGCGTTATTCAGGCAACCAGCAAAACCCGTGGCACCCGTGGCACCCGCGGCAGTAAGGTCCAAATGTTGACTTGTAACAAATATTTTGTGAGTGGAAGCGGGGACTACGTATGATTGCGTGGCAGATCCGTTTGAGACGTGCGCCTGGCTGGAAACGTGGAGATCCGTAACGTTAATGAACTGCGTGGAGGGCGGTTTAATTGGGTTCTGTGGCGTGGCGTAAGCAGCGTAGAACCTTATGTCACTCAGAACAACAGAAAGGCCGGGCACTGATCGGCCCTTTGACGTACCAGCATTATTGCTTTCAACCATCGCCGCAATCAAATTCGTAGCCATATGCATTTCTAGCTGATGCCGGGCACGGCCAGCGATTCCGGAATCTAAATTGTACAGCCCTAGCGCTGGTTGAAAGGCGGTTGTCAGAAGGACACCTCCCGAAAATGCGTCTGTTCTACCAGCGGTTAAATTGAACACGTCACCGATACTTTCCTTGACATCGCGCTGCATGAATGCTTTGGTCAACACCTGCTTTGCAACGGCATTGTTGCTCTGAAGCCCGACAGAAACTCCATTAATATAATGCTGACACGTCTGCACAGCGGCCGCGCCTACATTTTCGACAAAGTCAACCTCGTCCGAGGCAGCCAATGCCGCATTACCAGATTTGTTTACCGTAAATTTCATTAAGACATAAGAGCTCGAGGGAATCCAGTAAGCATTGTCCGGCGATTGCCAGTCGAAAACGATGCGGCCAGTCGTATTGCCGGCCTGTGATACGACTTCCTGCATGCGCAGCTGCCGAGTAAACGACGAGGCTTTAATTAGTCGGTCATGTGAGTCATAAATTGACATTTTTTTGTTTTGTTTCTCCTTACTTTATACAAGAGAAAATAATTCATTCATCTTCGCCCTCGTCCATGATTGGCTGAAACATGTTCAACCTCAATGGGAATCTATCGCCTTCGAAATCAAAGGTTATATTGTCATATTTTGTCTTACATAATTTTGCCAGCTCTTTCA